>Ga0268241_10000125_pt1 | contig 10559 bp, 10 predicted proteins | sample BulsoiAmnAmmetaG_FD_200248 | JGI IMG/M metagenome (GOLD analysis project Ga0268241, IMG submission 200248) | Bulk soil microbial communities from Mexico - Amatitan (Am) metaG (v2) (version 2) | ecosystem: Environmental > Terrestrial > Soil > Agricultural land | place: Mexico: Amatitan, Jalisco...
GCGCGGCCTCACGCGGATCCGGCCGCTTGGCCTGCAACAGCGCCATCGCAAGGTTGAGCCGCGCCAGCGCAACGGCCCAGTAGTTCGGCCGTGGTGCCAGCGTCTGCTGGTCGAGCAAGCGGTGGGACTGGCGGTTCCACTGAGCCTGTTCACCAAGGCGCCCCTGGTCGACGCCGATCCGGCCAGCCGGTGGCTGGCGCCACTGATCACCACGGGCAGCCGGGGCGCCCGCGACAGATCGGAGGGGGAAGGGGGCGGGGACCGAGGATGAAGGACCAGCTGGACGGCATCGCGCTGGCCCTACCGCTCCTCCTTCATCTTCGGTTTGCGTCGCGGTAGCGCCTGATCAGCGCGTTCGTGGACGAGTCGTGCGCGAGTTCCGGCTCAGGGCCGGCCTCCAGTTCGGCGGCGATCCGCTTGGCGAGCACTTTTCCCAGCTCGACGCCCCACTGGTCGAACGAGTTGATGCCCCAGATCGTGCCCTGCACGAACACGCTGTGCTCGTACAGCGCGACGAGCTTACCGAGCGTCTGCGGGTCGAGCCGCTCGGCGAGGATCGTGTTCGACGGCCGGTTGCCCTCGAACACCCGATGCGGCACCAGCCATTCCGGCGTCCCCTCGTCACGCACCTGCTCGGGCGTCTTGCCGAAGGCGAGCGCCTCTGTCTGCGCGAACACGTTCGCCATCAGCAGGTCGTGGTGGTTTCCGACCGGGTTGAGCGCCCGCTGGAAGCCGATGAAGTCGCAGGGGATGAGCTTGGTGCCCTGATGGATCAGCTGGTAGAACGAGTGCTGCCCGTTGGTTCCCGGCTCCCCCCAGAAGATCGGGCCGGTCTGGTAGTCGACCCGTGCGCCCTCCAGCGTCACCGACTTGCCGTTGGACTCCATCGTGAGCTGTTGCAGGTAGGCGGGGAAGCGCTTCAGGTACTGGTCGTACGGCAGGACCGCCACCGTCTCCGCGCCGAACAAGTCGGCGTACCAGACCGTCAGGAGACCGAGCAGCACGGGCAGGTTCCGGTCGAGCGGCGCCGTCCGGAAGTGCTCGTCGATGGCATGGAAGCCGGCGAGCATGGCGCGGAAGTGCTGTGGGCCGATCGCGAGCATCGTGGAGAGGCCGATCGCGGAGTCCATCGAGTAGCGCCCACCGACCCAGTCCCAGAAGCCGAACATGTTCGCGGTGTCGATCCCGAACTTCGCGACCTCCCGCTCGTTGGTGGACACCGCGACGAAGTGCTTCGCCACGGCCGCCTCGTCACGGAACCTGGCCAGCACCCACTCGCGCGCGGTGGTCGCGTTCCGGATCGTCTCGAGCGTGGTGAAGGTCTTCGAGGAGACGATGAAGAGCGTCTCCTCGGGATCCAGGTCGCGCGTCGCCTCGACGAAGTCGGTGCTGTCGACGTTGGAGACGAAGCGGAAGGTGAGGTCGCGCTGCGAGTAGTGCCGCAGCGCCTCGTAGGCCATCACCGGCCCCAGATCCGAGCCGCCGATGCCGATGTTGACCACGTTCCGGATCCGCCTGCCCGTGTGGCCCTGCCACTCGCCGGTGCGCACGCGCTGCGCGAAGGCGGCCATGCGGTCGAGCACCTCGTGGACCTTGGGCACGACGTCCTCGCCGTCGACCTGGATCCGCTGCTCCCGGGACGCGCGCAGCGCCACGTGCAGGACGGCACGATCCTCGGTGAGGTTGATCTTCTCGCCCGCGAACATCGCGTCCCGCCGCTCGGCGACCCGTCGCTCCTCGGCGAGCTGGAGCAGCAGCCGGATCGTCTCGTCGGTGATCCGGTTCTTGGAGTAATCGAGGTAGAGGCCTTCGGCCTCGAGCGCGAGCCGCTCGCCGCGGTCGGGGTCCGCGGCGAACAGCTCCCGCAGGTGCGTCTTGCGCACCTCGTCGTAGTGGGCGCGCAGCGCCTGCCACGCGGCCGTCTCAGGCAATGATGCCCGGGTGGCTGCCGTCGTCTCCATCGTTCTCTCCTCTCGGACCCGTGGCCGGCGCTGCTGGCCGACCATGGGTTCATGCGCCTATGGTGCGCACGCGTACCTGGCGCGACAATCGGTTGCCGCTTGTTACCGCGGAAGCATTGCTGGGACGCTCCCCCCGGCGCAGGCTAGAGCCGCCCTCCCGTCAGCCGACGTCCGAGGGACCGCGGGTCCGACCCCGTCTGGAGGTGGCGGTGCGCATCGAGCCGATGACCAGAGACGCCGCTTCACCCGTGGCGCGACGCATCTTCGACTCCATCGAGAAGGGCAGTGGTACGGTCTCGAACCTGCTTCGGATGCTGGCCCATAAGCCCGACGTGCTCCGCGCCTACAACCAGCTGTCCGGCGCGGTGTGGGCAGAGGGGGCACTTCCGGCCCGCATCAAGGAGCTTGCCTATCTCAGGGTCTCGATCCTGAACGGCTGCGAGCACTGAACGCGATCACATACCGCTTCGGGAAAGCGGCGAGGGCTCACCGACGATCAGATCGCGGCGCTGAAGGAACCGGGAGGGCGCCGACGGGAGGATCTCTTCACAGACGGGAGCGGGCGGTGCTGCGCTACACCGAGCTCCTGACCACCCGTCCTGGCAACGTCGACCAAGGCGACCTCGATGACCTTGGACGGCACCTCTCGGAGGAACAGATCATCGAGCTCGCCCTGACGATCGCCACGGCAAACTGGACGAATCGGGTGAACGACGGCTTGCGAACTCCTCTCTAGCCCGCCCCGGGTCCGTCCTCTTGCTTCAGGGCTGTCGGGGGTAAGGGCCATTCGAGGAGGCGTTGGACGGGGGTATCGGATGTTCCGCAAGGTCGTCTTGGCGGTCGATGGGTCGGAGGAATCCAGGAAGGCGGCGGAACTGACCGAAGCTATCGCCGATCAGTTCCGAAGTGACGTTCTTGTGGTGCATGTACGGGAATTGGTTTATTCGGGAGCTTCCGTCTCGTCACCAGAGTGGACCCCCGATGTCCAGGCGTTTATTACTGAAGTCGCGAGCCGAGTGACAGCGCACGGTCTCCGAGCCAGCAGCGAGGTCCTCGAGGCCACGAAAGGTCGTGCCGGGAAGGCGATCGCCGACGCCGCAGCCAAGACGGAAGCGGATCTCATTGCATGGGCAGCAAGGGAAGGTCGAGGCTCGCCGGTATCGTGCTCGGAAGCGTCGCGGGCAGCGTCGTTCACAACGCTTCCTGTCCGGTCCTCGTGGCTCGATAGCCGGCGCCGGCGCCCGTGACGGCCAGGTTCCAGGACGGGGTGGCGGGCGGGACCACGTGGGCGAACTGGGCCAGCGCGGTCACGTTGATCGCGGGGTAGGCGAACCCGCCGTCGGCCACTGGCGGCGAACCACGTCCGCGCTTGGCCGACGCTTCACCCGCTCAGGCCAATCTGGCGCATGAACGTCACCAGGTCGTAGAAGAGGTTCTCCTCGACGATCTGCTCGTTGTCCCATTTGGCGACCGTGCAGAAGTCGACCTCAAAGGACTTGGCGGTGGGCGGGATCTCCTTGCCATCCGGCCCTTGCATGGGTCCGGTCATCGTGCCGGTGAAGTGCGCGATCGAGCAGGTCCAGTCGCCACGGGCGATCAGGACCTTGTAGGGCCGGTTGTCAAGGTGCTGGTCGGGAAAGGCCCTGAAGAACGCGAGCGCCTCGGCCTTGTGCGCCTCGACGCCGTGCGTCGGCGGCTGTCCCGGCCAGCGCACGATGGTGTCCGGCTTGTGGCGTTGCGCGAACGTCTCCAGGTCCTGGGCGTTCCACGCGTCATCGAGCGTCTGCATGAGCTCCATGTTCCGTTCTTCATTGGTCATGGGCTCTGTCTCCTTCCAGACGGACTTGTCCGCGGCAAGCCTCCCGCCGCCCGCGACTATACGCTCGGGCGATTCGAGACTTGAGTCGGATAGATGGTGATCCGTTCCATCCGCTCGCTGGCCAGCATCATGGGCGCCGCGGGCCGCGCCATTAGGCTGACTGGCCCGCTGCGCGTCGGCCAGGCCGCGTGTTGTCGGGGTGATGGCGGGCCGGAACAACAAGTGGCAACCGATTGCCACGCCGGGTAGGGGTGTGCGCACCATAGGCGCATGACCACGGCTGTCGGCACGCTCAAGCTGCACCCGGACCGGTTGCTGCCGCCGGAGCCGGAGGTTCGGGCGATCGCGCGGCGTCTGTACGACGCCGTGCGGGACCTGCCGGTCTTGTCTCCCCATGGTCACGTCGATCCGCGGCTGCTGCTCGACAACCAGCCGTTTCCGGATCCAGCGAGCCTGTTCGTGACCCCCGACCACTACGTGACCCGGCTGCTGCACGCCAGCGGGGTCCCATTGGAAGCGCTGGGGGTGGGCCGGGGCCCGCTTCCCGAGGCCGAGGCTCGCAATGTCTGGCGGTTGCTGTGCGAGCACTGGGATGTCTACCGCGGCACGCCGGTGCGCTACTGGCTGGAGGCGGAACTGGCGGAGATCTTCGAGGTCTCCATGGCACCGTCGGCGCAGACGGCCGACGCCATCTACGACCACGTGGCCGACCGGCTCGCCAAGGACGGGTACCGGCCGCGGGCGCTGTACGAGCGGTTCCGCATCCAGGTGCTGGCCACCACCGACGACCCCGCTGACGACCTGTCCGCCCACGCTGCTCTGGCTGCCGACCCGACGTGGTCCGGCCGGGTGATTCCCACCTTCCGGCCTGACCCCTACCTGGAGCCGGCCCAGTTCGGATGGCGGGATGCGGTGACTCGGCTCGGCCAGGTGGCCGACCTGGACACCGGTGACTATGCCGGCTTTGTGGCAGCGCTGGAGGCGCGTCGCCGGTACTTCATCGCCCACGGCGCGGTCTCGGCCGACCACAGCCACGTCGAGGTCCGCACCGACCCGCTGGAGCCGTCCGAGGCGGACCGGATCTACCGGGCCGCGCTGGCTGGCGAGGCGAGCGAGGCGGAGGCGGTGGCGCTGCGGCGGCATCTGCTGCTGGAGATGGCCCGGATGTCGTGTGACGACGGGTTGGTGATGACCCTGCATCCGGGCGTGCGTCGCGGCCACTACAGCGCGACGACCAGGAGCTTCGGGCCCGACACAGGCAGCGACATCCCCATTCGGATCGAGTTCACCGACGCGTTGCGCCCGCTGCTGGAGCGCTACGGCACCCATCCGGGCTTCCATCTGGTGGTGTTCACTGTCGATGAGACGGTGTTCTCCCGCGAGCTGGCCCCGCTGGCCGGCTTCTACCCGTCGGTCTACGTTGGCGTGCCGTGGTGGTTCTTGGACGCCCCCAACGCGATCCGGCGGTTTCGTGCCGCCGTCACCGAGACGGCCGGGTTCTCCCGGACCTCCGGGTTCGTGGATGACACCCGGGCGTTCTGCTCGATCCCGGCCCGCCACGACATGTCCCGCCGCATCGACGCCGGGGTGCTGGCCCGGCTGGTGGCCGAGCACCGCTTGGACGAGCAGGAGGCCCTCGAGACCGCGGTCGACCTGGTCACCGAGCAGCCCCGCACCGTGTTCAAGCTATGAGCGCTCCACGGCTGACCCGCAGCGGGGGCCACGGGCGGGGCGCCGCGTCGGTCCGCCTGCTCCACCTGGGGCTGGGCAACTTCTTCCGCGCGCACCCCTGTTGGTACACCGAGCATGCCCCGGACACCGGGGACTGGGGGTTCGCGGCCTTCACGGGGCGTTCCAGCAGCCCGCTCGTCGAGCAGCTGAACGAGCAGGAAGGGCTGTACACGCTGGTGTCGCGGGCCAGCGGCGGGGACCAGTTCGAGGTGCTCGCAAGCCTGTCGCGGGCACACGTCGCGGGCGACCACGAGGCGTGGCTCGGCTACTTCAAGGCGGCCGAGCTGGCCTCGGTGACGATCACCGTCACCGAGGCCGGCTACCTTCGCGGTCCCGACGGTGGCCTGGACATGGGTCGCCCCGAGGTTCAGGCCGACCTGGAGGCGCTGCGGCGCGACCCCACCGCGCTCGTCCGCACCGCCCCGGCGCGGCTGGTCGCCGGAATCGCGGCCCGGCGGCGCGCCAACGCCGGACCGCTCGCGCTGATCCCCTGCGACAACACGCCCGGCAACGGCGCCCTGGCGGAGCGGGTCGTCGCCGATCTGGCCGAGAGCGTCGACGCCGATCTGGCCGCGTGGTTCAGGGAGTCGATCGCCATTGTCACGACGGTGGTCGACCGGATCACGCCTCGCGTCGCGCCGGAGGATATCCGCGCCGTGATCGAGTCCACAGGGCTGGACGACCGCTGCCCGGTCGTCACCGAGCCATTCCATGAGTGGGTGCTCAGTGGCGGGTTCCCCGCCGGCCGGCCCCGCTGGGAAGATGCTGGCGCCACCTTCACCGACGACGTGACCCCGTTCGAGCACCGCAAGCTGTGGCTGCTCAACGGGGCGCACTCCCTGCTCGCCTACGCCGGCTCCATCAGGGGGCACACGACCGTGGCGGAAGCCGTGGCCGACCCGACGTGCCGCTCCTGGGTGGAGGAGTGGTGGGCGGTGGCGTCGCCGCACCTCGACCAGCCGGACCAGGACGTCGCTGCCTACCGCGCGGCACTGCTGGAGCGCTTCGCCAACGACCGGATGCGTGACCGGCTCGACCGGATCGCCGCCGACGGGTCCCAGAAGCTCCCGATCCGGATCCTTCCCGTCCTGCGCGCCGAGCGGGCGGCCGGACGCGTGCCCCAGGGCGCCACCCGCGTGCTCGCCGCCTGGGTCTGTCATCTGCGCGGCCTTGGCGCGCCCGTCAACGACGCGCGCGCCGACGGGGTCCTTCCCCTCGCCAAGGGTCCGCTCCGCGACGCGGTCCCACGGGTCCTTGGCCACCTGGATCCGGTGCTGGGCGCTGACGCCGCGGTGGTGACGACCGTCGCCGACCAGAGCGAGGAGCTCGCCCACACGGTCAAGGGATGACCTCATCGCATTCCCAACCGCCTCGGACTGCTGGGAGGGATGGCACGGGCGACCACTCCAGGGGATTAGAGAGCCGCCCGCGCCGTCGGGGGGGCAGGGTCGGCCCCGGGGAAGACTACTGGCGTCACTTCGACTGCGAAAACTCAAAATAGCGGGACTTGGGTGTCGGGGTTGACGGCGGCCCTTGCCGCAGGGCTGGGCTTGGGACCACAGACCAGGGCCCGTTAGGATGCCTACCTCGACCTGCCAGCATCGGGGCCGGCAGCATGCTTGACGTCCCCTGCGGATGGGAAATCCGGAGCTGGCCATGAACGAGGTGGATGAATTCCTGAGCACGACCCTTGACCGCCAGATTCAGGCAGAGCAGGCGCTGATCGACGGCGACCTGGCCCCGTGGCTGGCGATGTGGTCAACCCAGGAGCCGGTGACCCTGTTTGGGATGGATGCCACCAAGCAGGGAGCAGAGGCGGTGCGCCGAACCTTCCACTGGGCAGCGTCGTGGTTCTCCCACTGCACCGCCTTCCGCTTTGACCTGGTGGCCGCGGGGGTGAGCGGGGATCTGGCCTACACCGTCGCCGTCGAGCACGTCTCGGCGTCGGTTGGCGGCGGCCCGATCCAGCCGCTGACCACTCGGGTCACGCACGTCTATCGTCGCGAGGACGGCGAGTGGAGGATCGTCCACCGCCATAGCGACCAGCCTCCACTCGATCAGGGCCCCCGGCCCGGGCGTCGACCAGCAAGTCGGCAAGGCAGCAGCGAGCTCTCGATGCCCACCACCCAGACTGGGGGGTGAGTCGGCTCCGACCAGCTGACTCGTCCGCAGGTTGCTCCAACACCCGGGGTCATAGGTGCGATGCCGTCAGTCCCGGGCCGACCATTCTCATGTCAATGCACCACCCAAGCCCCTGTAGAGGCGCGTTACCGGGACATGCCAGAGGTGAGGGCCTGCCGGAGGCTGGGCGGCGTCAGGGCTGAGCGGGGGGGCTCAGCCCGGCCGTCGCCCTGCTGTGCGGGTGGTGCGCGTCCTCGTGCTGGTCCGGGCGTGTGGGTAGCGCGTACCCCGGTACAAGCTTTGCGTCCCTCGGCTGGCGGCGCGCGGGGTCCCCGTGTTCATGTGGCGCGCCCGCCGTCCGGGGCTTGTGTGCTGGGGTGCCGGCCTTCGCTTGCTGACGGTCCGTGACGAAGCGGCGATGGTTGCCACGGGACTCAGGCTTGGAAGAGCATGGAAAGATGACCCGGGATCAGCCACGGCATCCACCGGTGGTGACGATCGCTTCGCTGTACGGCAGCGGCGGGACGATCATCGCGCCGCGGGTGGCCGAGCGGCTTGGCGTGGCGTACCTCGACCGTGCGATCCCGGATGCCGTGGCCAGGGAGACCGGTCTCTCGGAGGAGGCTGTCGCCGACATCGACGAGCAGCCGCGCAGCGGCATGGAACGTCTCGCCGCGACCCTGGGGCGGGCCTCGAGCATGATGGGCGCCGGTGGTGGGTCGGTGGAGCGGCTGGACCTCCAGGAGCGCCACCTGCGGGGCGAGATCGAGGAGTTCATGGCGCACGCGAGCCGGTCCGGAGGCGTCGTGCTGGGGCGCGGCGGCGCGGTGGTGCTCGCCGCGGTCCCTTGGGCGCTGCACGTGCTTCTCCGCGGTCCCCGTGAGACGCGCATCGCGCGCACCATGGAGCTGGAGCAGGTCGACCGCAAGACCGCCGAGCGGCGCGTTGGGGTCAACGACCGGGCGCGGATCGGCTACGTGCGCCGGGCCTATGGTGTCGATGGGGAGGATCCCAGCCTGTACCACCTGGTGATCGAGGCCACGGCATTCGATCACGACACCTGCGTCGAGCTCATCGTGGAGGCGAGCCAGGCCCGCGGCCGGCAGCCGACCTCGACGCTGCCGCCCTGAGAGATCGGGACTCGGCGAGGGGCTCGATGCGTGGATCAGCCTGCTGTCCCGACCATCGGGCCGCGCTGGCGGTCGCGCCGTTCAGGCCGGGCTCTCGACTGTCGCGGCGGCGGCCGCGCGGCGATCGGCGACCTCGGCGATCATGCGGCGGAAGGCCCGCTCGGTCAGCGGGTAGGCGAGCATGACCGCCGCCGCGGCGAGGATGGTGACGGCCGGGATCACCCCGGCCGCGACCCTGATCGAGGTGAGGGCGCTGCCGCTCTGGCTGGCCGCGCCGGAGACGTAGCCGCCGAGCCCGATGGTGAACGCCGCCGCCGCGCCGCCGATGCCTTGGCCTGCCTTGCGGGTGAAGGAGAGCACGGCGTAGCTGCTGCCCTCGGCCCGGATGCCGGTCCGCCACTCGCCGTAGTCGACCGTATCGGCCTGAATCGCGAAGATCAGCGTGTTGATGGCACCCAGCCCCAGGCCGAGAACGCCGAAGCAGGTGATCCCGATCGCCGGGACCGATCCTGGGGCCACGGCGACGCCGATCCCGCCGGCGGCGGCGACCACGCCCGCTACGACGTAGGTGTGCTTCTTGCCGATCGCCTCGACGCCCTTGGGGACGGCCGCCGCGGCGGCGATCATGCCGACGGTCTGCAGGACGGTCAGCACGATGTAGAGGTTGGCGTTGCCGAGCACGTTGCGGGCGTAGTACACCGCGACCGTCTGCAGCGTGAACATGCCGGTGAGGAACAGCAGGCTCGACGCGCAGAGGAGGACGAGCGGCCGGTTGTGCCGCATCATCCGGAGGGTGTCGCCGAGGCTGACCTTTGCCACGTCGCGTGCCACGGTTTCCCGCGAGGTGGCAAAGCACCACAGGTACATCGCAAATCCCACGACCGCGAACACCACGGTGGTGATCGTCAGCGAGCGCTGCAGGTCGCCTCCGCGGGAGATCTGCGGCGATATGACCGCCGCGATAACGAGGATGGTGAGGGTGGTGGCAATGATCCGTCCGGTCGAGAGCTTCGCCCGCTCGTCGGGCTCCTGCGTCATCGCCGCGGACAGGGATCCATAGGGGATGTTGACGAAGCTGTAGGCCAGCTGGAACAGCACGTACGAGACATAGGCGAAGAGGACCTTGCCGCCGGTGCTGAGACCCCCGGGGATGGAGAAGAGGGCGACATTGAGCCCGAGCAGCGGAAGCGATCCGAAGAGGAGATACGGCCGGAACTTGCCCCATCTGGTCGACGTCTGGTCGACCACGCGCCCGGCGAGAAGATCGGCGAAGCCACCCCAGACCCGGACGATGAGGAACAGCGTGCCGGCCGTGGCCGCGGAGATCCCGGCAACGTCGGTGTAGTAGATCAGTAGGAACGCCGACGCCAACGAGAATGTGAGGTTGTTGGCGGCGTCCCCGGCGGCGTAGCCGAGGTACTGGACCAGCTTCATGGCGGACCACCTCTGGCGTGCCTCGAGCGGCGCGCCGCGGCCGGCGCCCAGCGCGCCGAGCGGGACCGAGGGCCAGGGACGGTCATGATCGTATGGTGCGCACCTCCGCGGGGTCTGGCAATCGGTTGCCGGTTGTTCCCGCCGGGCATTGCCCGCCGCTGCCGAGCGGCGCACGCTTGGCGAGCTGTCCTGCTCCGGACCGCTGGAGGCGACGATGACACAGACGGTGATGCCACCAACGCCGCAGGCCTCCCCGGTCGCAAGCATCGGTGAACCCGACCGGGTGCTCGCCGACGAGCAGGTCCGGGCGTTCGTCCACGACCAGCTCGGGGCGGCCGATGTGGACGGGCGCAGCGTCTGCGT
>Ga0268241_10000126_pt1 | contig 10534 bp, 12 predicted proteins | sample BulsoiAmnAmmetaG_FD_200248 | JGI IMG/M metagenome (GOLD analysis project Ga0268241, IMG submission 200248) | Bulk soil microbial communities from Mexico - Amatitan (Am) metaG (v2) (version 2) | ecosystem: Environmental > Terrestrial > Soil > Agricultural land | place: Mexico: Amatitan, Jalisco...
CGTCAGGGCACGCCAGGCGGAGCACGTCAATCCTCATCGAGCTGGGGCCCGGATGAACGACGAGCGGTACGTGATGGCGGTTGGCTCCGGCGACGCCGGGGTGCACCTCAAGGACTACATCAGGCAGCGGCTGGAGGAGGACCCGCGCGTCAGCGAGGTCCGCGACTTCGGGGTGGCGGACGAGGGCGACACGACCGAGTACCCGATCATCTGCATCAGGGTCGCCGAAGCGGTCGCCCGTCCTCCCCGTCCGCCCACAAGGTCGGCCTGATCAGCGACTAGGAGGACCGCGGCAGCCTGTGAGGCCGGCGGGACCCCGGGCGGCGCGACCCGCTCGTCAGGTGCCGAGGTGGAAGATCTCGTAGGGGCGCGCGATGACGGGCTGGGCGACGTTCCGGACCGGGACGCCGCCGCTGGTGGTGCCGGTGCGGCTGCCGCGATGGGCATGGCCGTGGAGGGCGAGGTCGGCCCCTGCGCGGTCGATGGCCTCGGCGAGCAGGTAGCTGCCGAGAAACGCATGGATCTCGCAGGGCTCGCCGGCGAGGGTCTCGGCGACGGGGGAGAAGTGCAGCAGGGCGACGCGGACGCTGCTCGGGTCGAGGCTGGCGAGGGCGCGTTCGAGCCGCTCGGCGAGCCGCTTGGTCAGCCGGGTGAACGCCTTCATCTCGGGCTCGCCGAAGTCGCTGGCGCAGGCGCCGGCGAACCCCCCGCCGAAGCCCTTGGTGCCGGCGATCCCGACCCTGCGGCCATTGACCCCGAGGGTGACGGCGTCGCCCTCGAGGGTGTGGATGCCGGCGTCGACCAGCACGGCCGTGAGCGCGTCCTGCTCGTCGGAGTGGTAGTCGTGGTTCCCGAGCACGGCGACCACCGGCACGCGCACGTCGCGGAGCTCCTCCACGAGGACCTTGGCCTCCTCGACCCGGCCGCGGTGGGTGAGGTCGCCGGCGAACAGCAGCATGTCCGCCTGCTCGTTCAGTCCCTCCAGGCCGGCGCGCAGCCGCCCGGCGGTGTCGAGGCCGACGTGGACGTCGCCCACCGCCGCGATCCGCACCGGCGCGGTCATGGCAGCCGCTCCACTCGCGGGCCGGCCGGCGGTATCCCGACGGTGATCAGGTTCTCGACCGGGCTGCCCGGCAGGACGTCGGCGACGATCTCCTGGAGCGCCGCCTTCCGCTCGGGCGTGGCGACCGTGCCGGCCAGCACGACGGTGCCGTCCTCCAGGCGCACGTCGATCTCCAACTCGGCGGTGCGCTGGTCGCGCGCGAGCTGTTCCTGGACCTGGGCCACCAGGTAGTCGTCGTCGCAGGCGGCCTCCAGGCAGGCCCACAGCGCGCGGACCACCCGGTCGGGGACCTCCAGCCCGTCGGACTGCGCGTACAGCAGCAGGCTGAGCACCCTCCGGGGGCTCCGCTGCCTGGCCCGCCGCAGCAGGTACTCCCAGTCGAGGCCTCCGGCGCCGATCAGCCCGAGCGCGTCGAACCAGTGGCGTGCCCGGTGCTCCTTGTGGACCACGGCCTTGATCACCACCAGGTCCTCGGGCGAGAGCACCGGCAGGCGCACGCCCTCGAAGGTGACCTCCTGGACCCGCGCACGCATCTCGTCGTCGAAGTCGATCGGGTCGGTGGAACCGCTGTTGACCTCGAAGATCAGATCCACCATGACCTGGTCCCGCCATGCCTTGTAGAGCCAGGCCTGGTCGCGCTGCTCGACGTCGAAGCCCGCCTCGGCGTAGCGGCGCAGCAACTGGCCGGCGTCCTGGCGCCGCACGAAGACGTCCACGTCGTGGGTCCAGCGGTCGCGGCCCAGCGCCGAGCTGGCGATACCGCCCATGACCGCGTACGGCACACCGGAGCGCTCAGCGACCGCCACGCTCTCCTCCAGCACGCGGACGAAGGTGGCGTGGTCGACGCCGGTATCGCCCTCCATCGACTCCCGCTCGGCGGGATGCGCCGATGCCTGCTCCGGATCCGGCACGGCAGGCCTCCCTGATCGCGTGACGTCGCCCCGCGGCCGCGGGCCGTGCTACCAGCCTTTCACGCGCAGGTCCGCCGCTAACCGGGTACGCGCCGGCGGTTCAGCGCCAGCCGTCGTGGCGGGTGGCGCGCAGGTAGTCGTCTGAGGGCGCCTCGACGGGGCGGCCCTCGTACTGGGTGGAGAGCACGATCGAGGTCCGCATCTCGCCGTGCCGGCCGAGGCGCTCCAGCACCCCTTCGAAGTGCTCCATCGACGCGGCCCGGACCTTGAGCATCGAGCAGTGGTCGCCGCTGAGCTTGTGGACCTCGACGACCTCCGGGTAGTCGCTGGCCTTGCTGGTCTGCAGCAGGCAGTGGTCCAGCCGGCAGCGCATCTGCACGAACGCCGAGAGCGGCAGCCCGGCCCGGCCAGGGTCGACGCGCGCCTGGTACCCGGTGATGACCCCTCCCTCCTCGAGCCGCCGCACCCGTTCGGCCACCGCCGGCGGCGACAGGTTCACCCGCCGGCCCAGCTCGTTGAAGGTCAGCCGCCCGTCGGCCTGCAGCTCCCGCAGGATGCGCCAATCCGTGTCGTCGAGCGTTCTTTCGCTACGCAAAGCCATCAGCCCCATCTACCGTTGGCGTCCCTGGTGATCCGCGGAAACACCGTACGTTGAATATTCCTCGCTGTGAACTGGCTGTCTAGCATGAAGTTCACCCATTGCGAGGAGGACATCATGAACGCACCAGTTGCCGCCGCGATCGTGCGCCGCGTGACCGAAGAGCTCGCCACTTCGGCGCTGCCCGACGCCCCGGTTCGCATCGAACCCACCGACTCGGATCCGCGCCGGGCCGCCGGGGTGTCGCCGCTGCGCCGGCGATCCGCCCGTCTGCTCGCCGGCGTCGCCGGCAGGCTCGACCCTTGCCTCCAGCTCGGCACCGGCGGGACATCGGCGCCGGCCGGGTAGCGCCGAGGATCCGGCCATGGGCGGGCCCATGGTGAGACGATGCACCTCGTCCATTGATGAGCCGGTGGGGAGAGGAATCCACCAGCGCCCCACCCGCGCGGTTGGAGGAGGTGGGCGGGATGCTGACAGAGGTGGTGCTCGCGCTCGAGGACCGGATCGGGGCCCTGGCCGACCTCGGGGAGCTGCTCGGCCGCAACGGGGTCGACATTCGCGCGCTGGCGGTGGTGAAGGTGGTCGAGGGACAGGCGCTCGCCCACCTGGTGGTCGAGCCGGCCGACGTGGCCGTGCGCGTGCTGCGCCAGCACGGCCTCGACCCGCAGCGGGTCCGCGAGGTCCTGTCGGTGACCCTCGAAGACGAGCCCGGCGCGCTCGGCCGGTACTGCCGCCGCCTGGCCGACGCCTCCATCGACCTGGAGGCGGTCTACCTGGCGGGGGAGCGCAACGGCGCCAAGGAGCTGGTGCTCGCCGTCGGGGACCTCCAGGCGGCCCGCAAGGTGGGACCGCGGGCCCGCCGCCCATAGCCTGCGCCGCGACGCCTGACGGCGGTGCTGCGGCCGCGGCGGATGTGATAGGTATTGGCGCGATCGAACCCGGAACCGCGATACGGGAGAGCGTCCATGGTGCGATTGCGGCCGGTCGACGCGGTCGAGGTCACGCTCGTCGTCGACAATTTCGTCGACATCCTGATGGCGGGAACGGAGGGGGTTCAGCGGTTCCCGCTGGCGTACGACACGTTCGAACGCGACCGCCTCGTGGCGGAGCACGGGTTCTCCGCGCTGGTCACCATCGAGGCGGACGGGTCGCGCAGCTCGATCCTGTATGACGGCGGGCTCTCGCCGCAGGGGCTCGCCAGGAACCTCGACGTGCTCCAGATCGCCGCGCCGGACCTGCGCGCGATGGTGATCTCGCACGGGCACGCCGACCATCACGGCGGGCTGGAGGGGGTGGCCGCCCGGTTCCCCAACCGGCTGCCGCTGATCATCCATCCGGGGGCCTGGCGGGAGCGGAAGGTGCAGTTCCCGGGCGGCACCGAGCTGCGCCTGCCGCCGCCGAGCATGGCGGACCTCGAGCGCGAGGGGCTCCGGGTGGTCTCCGAGCGCGGGCCGACCCTGCTGGTGGACGACCGGATCCTGGTGTCGGGCCAGGTGGAGCGGGTCACCGAGTTCGAGCAGGGCTTCCCCATCCATCTGGCGAGAGCGGACGACGGCGACGGCTGGGAGCCGGACCCGCTGATCCTCGACGACCAGAACGTGATCGTCGACGTGGCCGGCAAGGGACTGGTGGTCGTGTCGGGCTGCTCGCACGCGGGCGCGGTGAACGTGCTGCGCAACGCGCAGCGGTTGACCGGGCGGCAGGCGATCGCCGGGTTCGTGGGCGGGTTGCACCTGACCGGGGCGGTCTTCGAGCCGATCATCGAGCCGACGATCCGCGAGTTCGCCGCCCTCGGGGTGGCCCGGGTGGTGCCGGGCCACTGCACCGGATGGAAGGCGCAGCACCTGCTCGGCCGGGTCATGCCGGAGGCGTTCGTGCAGCCGTCCGTCGGGACGGTGCTCCGGTTCTGAGCCGACGGTGCTCCGGCTCTGGGCTCTGAACCTCTAGGTCCGCTCGAAGACCGGCTTCAGCGCGAAGTACAGCTCGCGGTAGCGGCGGTAGGCGTCGTCGTACCGCGCCTGGCGCTCGGGGTCCGGGTGCTGCTCCTCGGGCTGGTACGACACGAAGGCGTCAACGGCCGAGGCGACCGTTGGGTGCACGCCGGAGCCGACGGCGGCCAGGATGGCGGCGCCGGTCGCGGTGGTCTCCACGCTGGTGGGAACCCGGACGGGCAGACCGGTGACGTCGGCCTTGATCTGCCGCCAGAGCGCGCCCTTGGCGCCGCCGCCGACGATCGTGAGGCGTCGGGTCTCCAGGCCCGCGGCGCGCATCGCCTCGACGATGTCCCGCAGGGCGTAGGCGCTGCCCTCCAGCAACGCCCTGGTCATGTGGGCGCGCGTGTGGGCGAGCGTGAGCCCGGAGAAGACTCCGCGGGCGGCGCCGTTCCACTCGGGCGCCATCGCGCCCTGCATGCACGGCAGGTGGAGGAGGCCCTCGGAGCCGGGCGGCACCTCCGCGGCGGCCGCGGTGAGCAGGTCGTAGGCGTCGCCCTCGCCGCGCGCCTCGGCCTCGCGCTCCAACGGGGAGAACTGGTCGCGCCACCAGCGGAGGCTGCCGCCGGAGACGAACCCCGGGTTCTCCAGCAGCCAGGCGTCGGGGTCGGCGTGCGGATGGCACTCGACCAGCATGGTGGGATCCTCGCGCGGCTCGGCGGAGGCGGCGCAGACCGGCTCGGCGGTGCCGACGACGTCGCACACCTCGCCGGGCGCGAAGACGCCCGCGCCGAGCGTGGCGGCCATCTCGTCGCCGCAGCCGACCACCACGACGGTGCCAGGGTCCAGGCCGGTGGCCTCCGCGAACGCCGCGGTCACCGGGCCGACCGGCTGGGTCCCCGGCGCCAGCTCGGGCAGGGCCGACGGGTCGATCCCGACGGCGTCCAGCACCTCCGGCGACCAGCTCCGGGTGCGCGGGTCGAGCAGCGCCAGCGACGAGGCGTTGGACCAGTCGACCGCAAGGACTCCGGCCGCCTCGCGCAGCGCGTACGAGCCCGGGGGCATGAAAGCGGCGGCCTTGGCGAAGACCTCGGGCTCCTCGTCACGGACCCACAGTGCCTTGAACACCGCGTGGGACGAGTCCAGGTTGGCGCCGACGTGGCGGTAGAAGTCCTCGCGCGGCATGCGCGCGGCGAGCGCGGCGGCCTGCGCCTCGGCGCGCCGGTCCATCCAGATCATCGCCGGGCGCAGCGGTTGGCCGTTGCGGTCGCAGACGACCATGCCGTCGAGCTGCGAGCCGAACGACAGGCCCTTGATGGCGCCGGGGCCCTCCGGGACCTGCTTGACCAGGCGGGCGATGGTGGCGTGCAGCGCGGCGGTCCACGCCCGCGGGTCCTGCTCTGCCCAGGTCGGGTGGGGGAAGGCGACGTCGTAGGCCTCGTAGGCGGAGGCGACCAGGGTGCCGTCGGCGCCGTAGAGGGCGGCGTTGGTGCCCTGGCTGCCGACGTCGCAGCCGATCACGTAGGGGCCGCTCATGGCTGGATGACCATCTTGAGGCCGGCGCCGGAGCGGATCGTCTCGAACGCCTCGGCGATGCGGTCGAGCGGGAACCGGTGGGTGACGACCGCGGCGAGGTCGTCGCGCCGCCGGTTGAGGTAGTCCATGGTGATGCGGTACTGGCGGCGGGTGGCGCCGTAGGCGCCGAGGATGGCCAGCTCCTTGTAGTGCAGCTGGTTCATGTCCAGCGCGCTGACCGGGTCGTGCTTGGGAAGGCCGGCGAAGTAGACCACCCGGGCGCGCTTGGCGGCCATCTCCAGCGAGGCCTGCTGCGCCTGCTTGGACGGCGCGGCCACGCTGATCCGCTCGGCGCCGGCTCCGCTGGTGCGGCCCAGCAGCTCGGCGATGCCGTTGTCCTCGCCGGCCAGGAAGGCGTCGTCGACGAACCGGCCGACGGCGCCCAGCGCGATGTCGAGGCGCTCACGGCTGACGTCGCAGAGGTAGACCTTGCCGGCGCCGCGGTCGCGTGCCATCACCGCCTGCCAGCAGCCGATCGGGCCGGAACCGAGGATCAGCACGGTGTCGCCGAGGCGCACGTCGAGCACCTCGATCCCGTTGAGCGCGCAGGCGAACGGGTCCACCACGGTGGCCAGGTCGGACGGCAGGTCGTGCGGGATCGGGATGAGGTTCTTGACGGCGATCGGCGGCACCGCGGCCAGCTCGGCGAACGCGCCCGGGAACGGCTCGTAGCCGTAGAGCAGGTGGTGCTCGCAGAGGTTCTGGAACCCCTCGCCGCACTGCTGGCAGTCGCCGCAGGTGAGGATGGAGCCGAGGAAGACCCGGTCGCCCTCCTTGACCCCCGGCGGCAGCGCGGCCTCGGCGCCGACCCGCTCCAGCAGGCCCACCGGCTCGTGCCCGAGGATCCAGGGCGACGGCGCGCGGTAGTCGCCGTTGAAGAAGGTGCGCGCGTCGGTGCCGCAGACCCCGCAGGCCTCGACGCGCAGCACCGCGCCGCGCGGGTCGAGCGCCGGCTCGCCGGTGTCGCGCAGCTCCACGGCGTTGCGCCCGGTCATGAAGGCGGCTCTCATGAGCCCTCTCCCCCCAGACTCTCCTGGAGCTCCGAGTAGGCCTTCTCCGCGGCCCAGCGCTCGCGGATGACCCTGGAGAGCGCGCGGGTGATCGCCCTGGGCGCTCGGTGCATGAAGATGTTGCGGCCCACCGAGCAGCCGATGCCGCCGGCCGCCATGGCCCGCTCCATCCTGGTCAGCAGCTCGCGGTCCTCCAGCCGGGAGCCGCCGGCGAGCACCACCGGCACGCCGCTGGTCGCCTCGACCAGGCGGGCGAAGGAGTCCTCGTCGCCGGGCCAGTTGGTCTTGACGATGTCGGCGCCGAGCTCGGCGCACAGCCGGACGTTGCGCCGCAGGTACTCGAAGCCGTACTGCTCCTTGAGCGCCTCCACCGAGGCGTAGGTGGTGGGGAACTCGGCCTCGGCGATCATCGGCATGCCGAGCGCGGCGCACTCGCGACCCACCGCCGCCAGGATGCGGATCATCCCCGGCTCGCTGCCGCCGCCCAGCGCGGTGAACAGCACCACGGCGTCGGCGCCCAGCCGCAGCGCCTCCTCGACCTCGGCGATCTGGACGACCTCGGGCTGGCCGCCCTCCGGGTTGGCGGAGGCGGACAGCAGCAGCGCCAGCGAGGTGGTGGGCGAGAAGGCCGGCTCGGCCAGCCGGATCATGCCCTTGGACATCATGATCACGTTGGCCCCGCCGGCGACCGTCTCGGCCGCGCGCGTCTCGATGTCGGCCAGCGGCTCCAGGAAGGTCGGCGAGGTCATCCCGTGATCCAGGGCGCAGATGACCGAGACGCCGGCTGGGTCGATCACGCGCTTGAGGCGCATGGACTTTCCGACTTGTGTCGTCACGTGAACCTCCTGCCAGGACCTCGCCGGACCACCGAGAAGTCGAACGCGTCGGCCAGGTGGAACTCGTGGGAGGAGAGCACCGCTGCGTCGTCCTCCGCGTAGTCCACCTGCCAGATGTAGAGGAGGAGCTCGCCGCGGGGGACGCCGAGGTGGCTGGCGACGGCGCGGTCGGCCCGCACCGGGCGGAAGCTCGCCACGCCGTGGTGGATGACGATGCCGAGCTCGGCCTCGAGCACGTCGTAGATCGACCGGCGCAGCATCTCGTCGATGACCCCGGTCCGCTCGCCGACCAGCCCGCTGGGGAAGATGTCGCGGGACAGCACCACCGGGGTCCCCTCCGCGGTTCGGACCCGCTCGATCACCAGCACGTCCTGCCCGGGCTCCAGGCCCAGGCGGGCCGCCTCGGCGGCGGAGGCCGGCTCGGTCCAGTGCCGGCCCTGGGCGATGCCCGCGCGCATGCCGGCGGAGCGGATCGCCTCGGTGACGCCGAAGTTCAGGTCCAGGCTGTTGGCCACGCGGGGCAGCTCGGCCACGTAGGTGCCCGAGCCGCGCCGGCGCCGAAGCATGCCCTCGCCCTCGAGCGCCCGCAGCGCCTCGCGCAGGGTGGCGCGGGAGACGTTGAGCTCGGCCGCGAGGTCGGGCTCGGACGGCAGCCGGCTCCCCGGCGGGAAGCGCCCCTGCTCGATCCCCTGCCGCAGCTCCTCGTGGACCGAGACCGAACGGAGCTGCGGCCGGTCCTTCCCGTCACGGTGTGACATCTGCATCCCGTGGACGAGTTTATGTCAGACAACTTTGGCCCGGCAAGGCAGGGGTTGCCCAGGCTTGACTGCTTTCGCTCGCCTTCCTTAACATGCGCAGAATGGCAGATCCATGTCAGACAACTTCCCTCGACGGTTCCCGCTAGGACAAGGGGGTTGTGCCGTGGCTCAGGAACGACGCAGGGTCGGATCGGTGAGCTACGAGGAAGCTGGGGAGGAGTACTTCGTCAAACGGCGGCTCCGGCGGCACGCGGCCTTCTGGTCGCTGTGGTCGCTGGGCGTCGCGGCGGTGATCTCCGGCGACTTCTACGGGTGGAACCTGGGGCTCGACGCCGGCGGCTTCGGTGGGCTGCTGATCGCCGGGCTGTTCATCACCGCGATGTACTACGGCCTGTGCTTCAGCATCGCCGAGATGTCGCCGGCCCTGCCGCACACCGGCGGCGCCTACTCGTTCGCGCGCTCCGCGATGGGTCCCTGGGGCGGGTTCATCACCGGGCTGGCCGAGAACATGGAGTACGTGATCACCCCGGCGGTGGTGGTGGGAGCCATGGGCTTCCTGATGCACGACATCGTCGCCGGGCTGTTCAACCTCACCGGCGCGCCCTGGTGGAACAGCCCGGTCACCTGGTGGGCGGTCTTCTACGTGGTGTTCGTGTGGGTCAACATCGTCGGCATCGAGGCCACGATGCGGTTCACCGTGCTGATCAACATCCTCGCCCTGGGCATCCTGGCGTTCTTCTTCATCTCGGTGCTGGCGTCGGGCAAGTTCGACGCCAGCCTGTGGACCAACATCAAGCCCGACTCCGGCGGCTCCAGCTTCCTGCCCCACGGGATCGGCGGCATCTTCCCGGCGATCCCGTTCGCCATCTGGTTCTTCCTGGCGATCGAGGAGTTACCGCTGGCCGCCGAGGAGTCCCACGACCCCAAGCGCGACGTCCCCAGGGCGACCATCTGGGGCATGACCACCCTGGTGGTCGCCGGCGCGCTGACGCTGCTGCTCAACACCGGCGTCGGCGGCGGCGCCGCGGCGCTCGGCACCTCGGCGACGCCGCTGTTCGACGGCTTCAAGGGGGTCTTCGGCAACGGCACCGCGGCCGAGCTGCTCGCCCTGATCGGCCTGGTGGGCCTGATCGCCAGCTTCTTCACCATCATCTACGCCTACGGCCGCAACACCTACTCGCTGTCGCGCGCCGGCTACTTCCCGAAGTGGCTGTCGGTCACCCACGGCACCCGCAACACCCCGCACGTCGCGCTGATCGCCGGCGCGGTGGTCGGCTACGTGCTGGCCGTACTGATCTACGAGCTGGGCAAGGGCGGCGGCGCGCTGGCCGGGCAGATCGTCGGCGCGCTGCTGAACATGGCCGTGTTCGGCGCGGTGATCTCCTACTGCATGCAGTGCCTGTCGTTCATCATGCTGCGCCGCCGGATGCCGGACATCGAGCGGCCGTACCGCAGCCCGGTGGGCGAGTGGGGCGCCGGGATCGCCGGCGTCATCGCGCTGATCTCGCTGATCTCGCTGTACTCCAACAGCGACTACCGCCCGGGCGTGTACGGCACGCTGATCTACTTCGTGCTCGGCATCGTGTACTTCGCGGTCGCCGGCCGGCACCGCCTGGTGCTCTCGCCCGAGGAGGAGTTCGCCATGACCCGGGGCGCCCACGGGCACCCGGAGTTGGAGGGCTACGGCACCACGCGGGTCAGGGACATCCCCGCCGACGACGCCGAGCCGGTGGCCGAGGAGGTTCCACCGGTGGAGCCGGCCACCTAGCGGGGGGACCGGGACGGCGCGCGCCAGGCGGGGCGCGCGCCGTCACTCCGGGGTGACGTAGGCGCCCGAAAGCCCGCCGTCGAC
>Ga0268241_10000127_pt1 | contig 10520 bp, 11 predicted proteins | sample BulsoiAmnAmmetaG_FD_200248 | JGI IMG/M metagenome (GOLD analysis project Ga0268241, IMG submission 200248) | Bulk soil microbial communities from Mexico - Amatitan (Am) metaG (v2) (version 2) | ecosystem: Environmental > Terrestrial > Soil > Agricultural land | place: Mexico: Amatitan, Jalisco...
CTCGGCGGTGAACTCCCCAGCGTGCTGGCCGAGGACGTAGCCGCGCGGATCGATGACGACGATGGTCGGCCAGGCGCGGACGGCGTAGGAGCGCCACACGCGAAACTGGCGGTCGTTGACGACCGGGTGGTTCACGCCGAGCCGCTGCGCCGCTTCGGCGATGCGCGCCGTGTCGCGCTCGGTGATGAACTTGCCGCTGTGGACTCCGACGACGACGAGCTCGTCGTGGAACTGCTGCTCGAGCTCCCGCAACTGCGGGAGCACATGGATGCAGTTGATTCAGCCGTAGGTCCAGAAATCGAGGATCACGATCTTCCCGCGCAGGTCGGCGATGGACAGCGCGCGGCCGTCGGTGCCGATCCAGTCGAGTCCCTCGGGGAAGTCGGGTGCGCGTACCGCCGGAACGTCCATGTCTGGCACGGGTCTGGAGAGAGATGCGCCGAGTCGCGCGGGGAGCCGTTGCGATCAATCTTCGCGCCATCGCGCGCGCCGACAACTTCTTCGCCGATGACGCCAGACATGAGACGAGAGGAAGGCTCCAGCGCGCCGGATGCGACCGCGCCGGCGCACCGCACGAGCGACGGCCACTATCGCAACCCGTGGCCCGGCGGGCAGCCGAAGGGATTCGGCTCGGTGGTGCGGTGGTCGCTCGACCGCGCCGTTAGGCGCCTGCGCGGCGAGCGCGGGCCGGGGGCGGTGGCGCCGCCGACGGTCGCACCGTCGATCGCGACGCCGCGGGTGGAGGACGGCGCGCTGCGCGTGACGTGGGTCGGACATTCGACGACGCTCCTCCAGCTCGGTCCCATGAACGTGCTCGTCGATCCGGTGTGGAGCGAGCGTGCCTCGCCCGTGAGCTGGGCGGGGCCGCGTCGGCTCGTGCCGGCGGCGATGCCGCTCGGGGCGCTGCCACCACTCGATGTCGTGCTCGTCTCGCACGACCACTACGATCATCTCGATGCACCGACAGTGCGGCAGCTGGCAGCCGCGCATCCCGGTGCCCGATGGGTCGCACCCCTCGGCGTCGGCGCGCGGCTGACCGCGTTCGGCGTGTCGCAGGTCGTCGAGCTCGACTGGTGGCAGTCCACGCGTGCCGCCGACGCCGCCGTGACCGCGACGCCGGCGCAGCACTTCAGCGGGCGGTCGCTCGGCGATCGCGATTCCACGCTCTGGGCCGGCTTCTCGATCGACGCCGGCGGGTGGCGCGTGTTCTACGCCGGGGACACGGGGCTGCATCCCGAGTTCGCGGTGATCGGCGAGCGGCTCGGCCCCTTCGATCTCGCGATCATGCCGATCGGCGCGTACGAGCCGCGCTGGTTCATGCGTCCCGTCCACATGAACGCCGAGGAGGCGGTGGACGCCACCGCCGCCCTCGGCGGTGGCGCCTCATCGGCGCCCGTCATGCTCGGCGTCCACTGGGGAACGTTTCGTCTCACCGACGAGCCGACGGACGAGCCGCCCAGGCGCGCATCGCGCGCCTGGGCGGCTCGTGGGCTTGCTCCCGATCGCTGCTGGCTGTTGCGGCACGGCGAGACGCGGACCATGCCGCGCCCGCCGGAGCGTCGCCGAGACGCCTAACGCGTGATGGCCACCGGCGCGGTGCGCACGTGCAGGTTGTGGTTGACGCGCACGCCGGCGACGCCATCGGTTGCCACGGTCCCCGCCTTCACCGCGCCGACCTGCCTGTCGTTCACCATGAAGCGCACCGAATCGGCGGCGACGCGTACCGCGAGCCGGTAGGTCGCGCGCCCCGCGCTGTCGGCCTTCGGCACTCCGGGGTTCGCCGTCCAGGTGATGACGTCCTTCGTGTTCGCGCCCTCGCGCGACTTCACGAGGAACATGCCGTTCCCGCGCACGAGGAAGTAGGTGTAGGTGCGGTTCGGCGAGTCGAGGTTCCGTCCACCCACGAAGAGGCCGTATCCCTCGGGATGGTGCGGGGCCTCGAGCTGGGTGAAGGTCGCGGCCGCCGTATAGCTCCCGCTCGCGGTGTCACCCGGGGCGAAGACGATGTGCGCCGGCCCCGTGGTGACCTCCCAGTTTCCTCCGTTCGCGGCGTAGCGGATGCTCGTGAGCTTCGCGCCGGCATCGTCGGTGATCGCGGTGTAGCCGCTCGGGATCCCCGTCCCCTGTGCGGCGACGTCGGTATCGGCCGGGACGCGCCCCGCGGCGCTTTCCACGGTGGCGTCCTGCTTCGTGCTGCACGCCGCGAGCGCCGCGGCGAGCATCAGCGCGCTGTATCGCATGTCGGTTGGTCTCCCTGGGTGGTCCTGCGGGGCGGGAATATATCCCGGGCGCGCCCGTCGGCGAGCGGCATCGGCTCGCCAGCGGCGCACAGTTCGCATATGCCTCAGCTTGTGCGCGAAAATTGCGGTTGCGCCCGGCACCCACCCTCATGAGGACCGAACATGGCAACGAAGGCCAAGTCGTCACGCGGCGGCTCGCGCCGTAGCGGAAGCAGTGCTGGAAAGCGCGGCGGTGCCAAGCGCGCCGGTGCAAAGCGTGGAGGCGCCAAGCGCGGGGGCGCCAAGCGCGGCGCCAAGCGCAGCGCAAGCAGCAGCTCGTCGAGCGGGCGGAAGAAGTCGTCCGGCGCGCGCCGGCCGACGGCGCGTGGCGCGGCGGGCAAGAGCGCGTCGAAGCGGCCCACGGCGCGGTCGGCCGGGGCGAAGAAGTCGTCGGCTCGCAAGAGCTCGGGCGGCTCGAGCCGCAAGAGCTCGACGCGGCGCGCGCAGTCGCCGGTGGAGCGCGTGAAGCGCGTCGGCGGCGCCGTTCTGCAGCAGGCGGCGGACGCGGCGGGCGTCGTGAAGGACACGATCGAGACCGTGGTCGAGCGCGTTCAGGATCGCTTCTGATTCGCTCACCGAACGAAGAAGAGGGCGCGCCGAGCGGCGCGCCCTCTTCTTCGTTCAGGACATCGCGCGCCGTGATGCGTCCGCGCCGGGGGCCCTCGCGGGATGTCGCGCGAGCCAGTCGCCGACGAGGCCGATCACGCGATCGCGTCCGTAGTCGACGGTCAGCACGTGTCCTCCCTGATCGAGCCAGACGAGCCGCTTGTCCGCGGCGCCGAGCCTCGCATACTCGCGGGCGGCGGCATCGGGGGGAATTCGCTCGTCGTTCAACCCGTGGATCACCAGCGTCGGCGCCTGCACTCGCGGAAGTGAGACCTGCACGCGGCGCACGACGCGCGACAGCTCGAAGAGCAGCCCGGGAGTGAGCACGCCGTAACCGCGGTTCTTCGCGCGTTCGCTCTCGTCGTGGATCGAACGCTCGCCCCCCGACCGGAAATACGGCGTGACGAGCTGCCACAGGGAATGGAAGCGGGCGACGATGCGCGCCCTGCGCGGCATGCTGACGTAGGGCGCGACGAGGGCGAGGGCCGGCATCGCCGGCGTCTCCGCGGCGAGGATGATCGCGAGCGCGCCTCCCATCGAGAGGCCGACAATCGGCGAGGGCCCGTGCGTCGCGGTCAGCTCCTCGTAGGCCTGGCGCGCCGCCGCGATCCACTGCTTCGCGCGCGTCGCCCCGAAAGCGGCGAGCGTCCTTCCATGCCCCGGCAGGAGTGGCGCACGCACCGTGTAGCCCTCGGCATGCATCGCTTCGGCGATGTAGCGGAGCGTCTGCGGGGTGTCGCCGAAGCCGTGCAGCATGAGCACCGCGCGCCCGCTGTTGCCCTCGAGGGAGATCGGCTCGGCGCCGGGAACGATGCCGTTCGCGCCGGGCACGAGCCGGCGTCGGACCTCGGCGGCGAGCGCCCGCGCTGACCGGCGCCCGAACCAGAGGACCGCGCCGGCCGCGGCGATGAAGCCGGCGATCAGTATCGCGGGACCGATGGATCCACCTCGATGCTCCAGCGGTCGATCCCGCCGGTGAGGTTGCGGGCGTCGATCCCGTGCGCTCGAAGGAAATCGACGGCGCGCGCGCTCCGCGCACCGTGGTGGCAGTAGACCACGACCACGCGGTCGCGCGGGATGTCCTCGACCGCGGTGGGAAGGGTACGCAGTGGTATCAGCGTCTCCCCTCCAATGCGTGCGTGTGCGTTCTCCGCCGGCTCGCGAACGTCCAGCAGGAACGGCGGGGTGTCGCCGCGCAGGAGCTCCGCGAGCTCGCGGGGTGTCACCGGTCCTGAATCCGCTTCGTGCTCGCCACCGGGATTCGTGCCCTTGTCGTGCATCCCGGTCAATATAGCCCGCTCAGGTCAGGGCGCGGCGCTCTCGATCACCGGCGGCGCTCAGCGAGAGAAGTGCGTCACCATCGAGCCAGCTCTGATCGAGCTTCGCGGCAAGCTTCCCCGGCGGCTCGACCGTGATGATGGCGCCGTCGCGCGTCGCCAGGCCTTCACCGACCAGCTTCGCGAGCACGAGCGAGACCGACTCACGGGTCGCGCCCACCATCTCGCAGAGGAGGCGGTAGCGCGCCGGATCGAGCACGAGCGAGCCGTCCGGAGAGGGAAAGCCCTCGCTCGTCGACAGGCGGAGGAGCGTCGCGACGAGCCGCTGCTCGACGCTGAGCGTCGTCAGCTCGCGCAGCCGCTCGAGGAGCGATGCGCGCTCACACATCACCTGTCCGATGAGACAGAGCGCGTGCTGCGGCTGCTCGCGGACGAATGCACGAAAGCGCGCGCCGCTGAGGTGAAGTGTTTCCGTTTCCTCGTCGGCGCGCGCATCGGTTGCGTATCGGGAGCTCTGAGCCAGTCCCTCTGCGCCGAACGTCTCACCGGCGGAGGCGACGCCGGGGACGAATCCCCGGCCTGCTCGGACGCGGCTTCGCAGAACGACGCGCCCGCGCATCACGACGAAGATCCCGTCGGCGGGCGCCCCACGCTGATAGATGACGAACCCGCTCGGCCATGTCGCGCGTGCTGCGTACGCGGCGATCGCTGCGCGCTCCTCAGCCGAGAGTCGGCTCGAGCCGCGCGCTCCTACTGCTTCGACCATCCCCGCCCCTTTTGTGGTGGATGAACCCCGCAATTTTTTGCAATGTCCGGGCCGCTCTGGACTTCAAGCATGATTTTCGCTTCCTTAGGGCCTGTCCCGCATCGAAGCAGGCTCACGCGTGTCGACGACGACACCACCCGCTGATCCCCGCGCTCCGTTGCCGCCGGCCGTGGTGATCCTCGGCAACGATGCGCAACTCGCCGCCCGCCCCGCGACCCCCGTGCAACTCGCGCACGCGTGTCTCGCCGCGGGCTTCCGTGCCGCCATCCCCGCGAGCTGGGGTGACGAGCTCGTCGCAGCGGCGACGCTCGGAGTGATCGAATCGCGTCCGGTGCGCCCGGTGATCCAGTGCGCCTGCCCTCACGTCGCCCGCCGCATGCTCGCCGTGGGAACCGAGCTCGCCGCGAATCTCGTGTCACTCGTCGCTCCCCCGGTCGCGGTCGCGAAGTATCTGCGCTCGCACTCACCGGGCGGGATCCGCGTGACCTACGTGGGACGCTGCCCTGCCGCTTCCGACGATTCCATCGATGCACGACTCACGCCGGAAGAGCTTCTGGCACAGCTCGCTGAGCGCGGAATCGAACTGCTCGAGCAGCCGGAGGTCTTCGAGTCGGTGATCCCGCCGGACCGGCGGCGTCACTGGTCGCAGCCCGGTGGCTTGCCCGCACCCGATCAGCTCTGGAATCGCACACGACTGCGCGCGGAGGCGCTGGGCGGGGAGGAGCTCGCCACCGACGTCGCCGAGCGAGTGCTGTCGCGCGCCGATGTCCTGATCGACATCGCCGTCGCGTCGGGGTGCGTATGCTCGGGGGCCATTCGCGGCGCCACGGCCGAGCACGCGCGCCAGTCGATCGCCGCGCTCGAGCCGCCGCGCTCCCCGACCGCCGTGATCGATGATCGCGGACTGTCATCGCTCGACCTGCCGATCCCGATCGCCGCGCGCACGCTGAGCGAGATCGCGATCGAGCCGTCGACGCGGCCGGCGCCGCCGCGGGAGGAGCACACGGCGCCTCCCTTCCTTCCGGTCATGCCGTTAGGCACGCCGGCTCCGGAGGGACATTCGCGGCGGCCGCGGCTCACGCCGCCGGGACTGGCCGCGATCGCCGGACCCCAGGCGGCGCCCCCGCCGACGCCGCCTTCGCCGCGGCGTCGCTCGCCGACGGGCGTCGTTCGCGTCGTTCCTCCCGGATCGGTGCCCGTCGCGACCGATCCCGCGGGGCGCGTTCTCCCGCGCGCCTACGTCGCGCGACGCCGCTCGCCGCGCGGTGGCGTTCCGGTCGTGAGCGACCAGGCGCTCGCGAGCTCGCCCGCCTCGGACACCGAACGGGAGATCGAGCACAGCATCGAGCCGGCCGCCGAGCCGCCGCGCGAGGCGGCGACGCCGATCACGCAAGCGGGGCCCGCCCCGGCGACGTTCGCTTCGGTCACACCCCCGGCTCCGGCGGTCGCGTCGCGCGCGAAACCCAGCGCGTCGCCCGAGGCCTTCGCACCCGTGGCCCGCTCGCTCGAGTACCTCGCGGCGAATCGGCGGCTCGCCATCGTCGCGGGGATCACGGTGGCGGTCCTCACGCTTGGCGTCGCGATCGGCTACGCGGCGGGACGTCGAGGCGCCGCGGAGCAGCAGGGCACGAGCGCGCTGTCGCCCACGCTGCGTGTGGACAGCAGCGCCGCGAGCGCCGCTCCCGGCCTCGGCGCGAGTCGCCCGGCGACGCGGAGTCAGCCGACTGGCACCTCTTCCCGGACGCCGCCGGCCTCCCGTGCTTCGAATCGTCGAGTGGCGAGAGGCACGACCGCCGACACGCGGCGCGAGGTGCCGACCAGCGAGCCCGCGCCGAGCACGCCCGCCGCGACGCCTGGCGGCACGGCGACCCCTTCCGCCGCTCCGGTCACGCCTGCGATCGACAGCGCCGCCATCCGCGCGCGCCGCGACTCCACCACGGCTGTGGCGCGCGCCGAATCGCTCGCCGCGGAGCGCGAGTCCATTCGGCGCGAGATCGAGCGGCGCCGCGCGCGGATGGACAGCCTGGTGCGCGCCCAGCAGGGCAACCCACCGTCGTCGCCCTGAGAAGGCGCTAGAGGGCGAGTCCCTCGCGCACGCCGGTGAGCACGAACTGCGCGGCGAGCGCGGCGAGCAGCAGCCCCATGATGCGCGTCATCACGCGGATCCCGGTCTGTCCCATTCGCGTCACCAGTCCGACGCCGAGGCGCAGCGTGAGCCAGGAGACCGCGGCCGTGAGCACGATGGACGCGTAGACGACGACGGACTGCGCGATCGTGGTCGCCTGTCCGGCGAGCACCATGATCGTCGAGATCGCGCCGGGACCGGCGAGCATCGGCATCGCGAGCGGAGTGATCGCCACGTCCTCCTTGGCGGTGCCCTCCTCGATCTCCTCCGCGCCCTCCTGGGTCGTGCGCTGCGCCCGCAGCATGTCCATCGCGACGAGCCAGAGGATGAGTCCACCTGCGACGCGGAACGCGGGCAGCGTGATGCCGAGCACCTGGAAGATGAGCCGCCCGGCGAGCCCGAAGCCGATGAGGAGGAGCGCGGCAGCGATGCAGGCGCGGAGCGCCGTGCGGCGGCGCTGCTCGGGGGTCTCGTGGCTCGTGATCACGAGATAGGTCGGGACCACCGCGATCGGATCGACGATGAAGAGGACCGACGTGAAGGTCACGACCGCGAACTGGAGGAGGTTCATCTCGGATCGTCAGCGCGCGCGGTCGTCGTCTTCATCGAGCGCGCGCCGGATCACCTCGCGCAGCCGGCTCTCGCGGTCGGCGCCGTCGGGCACGGCGCGCACGAGGAGGGCGAGCTGGCTCTCCATCTCGCGCCCGAGGAAGGCGTCGCGGTCGCGGATGCCTAACGCGTCGAGCGACCGCTCCGCGAGCGCCCGCAGGAGCGCGACCGTCTCCGGCGCGAGCCCGAGCGTGGACGAGCGCCCCCGGGGGCGCTCGTCGGAGGCGGGCGCGGCACGGCGCGCCGATTCCCAGAGCCGGCGCATCGGCGCGAGCGTGACGACGAAGGAGCCGGCGGTGTGCTCGGCGATCGCGTCCACCACGCCGAGCCGACGGAGGGTGCGCAGCGTCTTCGCGACGGATTCCCGCACCACGGAGAAGCCGTTGTCGCTGCTGTTGCCGCGGCCCGTGATGACGAGCACCTCGCGCGCGCCGCTGGCCTGCCGCTCGCGCAGCCAGGCGTCGGCGCGGCGGGCGGCCTCGGCGGCCGTGGGGAGGTGCGCGCGCAGATTGAGGGTGCGCTCCGCGCCGAAGCGCGCCTCGTCGAAGGCGTGCTTGAGCTCGACCAGCCGGCGGCGGTGGTACGTCGACATCGATGCCTAACGGAGCGCCGCCTCGAGGACGCGTCCGTCGAGCCGGTCGGTCGGAGCGACCCGCAGCACGCGCGCGAGCGTCGGCGCGAGATCGACGACGCGCGCGCGCTCGGCGTGGCGGCCGGGGCGGAAGGGTGTGCCGTAGAAGATGATCGGGACGCGTGCGTCGAGATCGCTCGGCGAACCGTGCATGGCGATCGGGCTGTCGGGGGCTCCCCAGACGGTGTAAGGCCGCAGCGTCACCGCGACAGCGGCTTGCGAGTCCGGAGTGAGGGTGTGCAGCCAGCGGCGGGCGACCGCGTCCCGCACCGTATCGGCGCGCGCGTAGGTGCGCACGTCGTCGGCGCGCAGCACACCGCGAACGCGACGTGCCGCGCTCGCGAAGGCGCGCGCCAGCGAGTCGCGGGCGATCCCGGCGCGCGCGAGCGCCGCCCGGTCGAGGGAGAGCACGCCCTCGTCGAAGCGCACGCTCGTCGTGTCCGCGCCGCGCGCGCGTACCGAGGCGCGAACGGCCGACACGAGCGAGTCGAGCTGCACGTGACGAGCGTCGGCGGGGCGGCCCGGGCCGGAGACTTCGGGGAAGGGCGTCACGCCGTGATCGGCCGTGAGCGCGATGATGACGCGCGTCGAATCGCGAAGTGTGAAGAGCGTGTCGAGAAAGGCCCCGAGGGAGCGGTCGAGCCGGAGAAACTGGTCGTGCGCCTCGCGCGAGTCGGGCCCGTACTGGTGACCGATCGCGTCGGTCGTCGAGAGCGAGATGGCCAGCAGGTCGGGCGCGGGGCCATGGCCAAGGTCGAGCGCGCGCAGGCCGGCGAGCGCGGCGGACAGCGTGAGCTCGTCCATCCACGGGAAGCCCGGGAGCGCGCTCGCCGCGGCGGCCGAGTCGTCGGGCAGCACGTGCGGAAAGAGGAAGTCGTGCCCGCCGGATTCGACGGGGACGCTGTCGGGCTCCGGGTAGAAGCTCGCGCCGCGCGAGAGCTCCCACCGCCTGCCAGCCATCGACTGCGGAAGACGCCGCGCGTTGAAGTCGCGGATCCAGGTCGGCAGCGTGTCCGCGTAGTAGCGGCTCGTGGTGAAGGTGCCGCGCGAGGAGTACCAGAACACATTCTGCTTCGCGCGGCCAAGGGGCAGGATCGCGCCACGATCCTTGCGCGAGACGGAGAGCGCGCGCGTGCGCGGATCGGCGATCCGCATCCAGTCGATGAGCGACCCGCCGCGGAACCGGAAGGGCGAGGCGGCTGGCGCTCCGCCGCCGATGACGGGAGACTGCGGATCCTGCACCCCGGCCGAGTTCATCACGATGCCGGTACTGCGCGGGAAGCGACCCGAGAGGGTGGCCGCGTGTCCGGGCGCGGTCTCGGTGATCGCGTGGTCCTGGTAGGCGTTGAGGTAGACCGCCCCGCCGCGGAGGAGCCGGGCGAACCCGCCATCGAGCTGGCTGCCGTAGCGCTCGAAGTAGACCGGCGTCAGCTGGTCGACGGTGATGAAGACGACGAGCGCGGGCGACGGTGCGGCGTCCGCGGAGGGACCTCGGCTCGTGCCGGCGCTGCCGGTCGCCTGGGCAATCGCGGGACGCGGCGCGAGCGTTAGCGCGAGCGGGGCGGCAGCGATGCCGATCGCGGCACGACGAAGATGACGGAAGGGGCGCGGAGAGTTCATGGGGTGCTGACGGATCGGCGACTGAGGTGGGGCGGGAATGTATGTCTCGAGCGGGGGAGGGGCAAAAGTGTCGGCCGCATCGGGTGGTGCGATTGATTCAAGTTGGGAGTCCGCCGTCTGGCGGCTCTCGTCGCGGCCGTGATTGGACTGGCGAGGCGGCAGAATATTCCTATTTTTCGAGGAACACACCGCATTATGCGGCCATCAGTAAAGTTCCTATTTTGTTAGGACCAATTACTTGCGCGCGTACGACGTTGCCGTTGGCGCACTTGCGCTCGATGTCGATCGCAAATGGCTGGACAATCTGATCGCCCACCATGACATCCGGGGCGTCGAACGATTCGCGCGCGGCGTGTCGCGCCGGCTGTCCATGCGCGCCCTCCTCACCGCCGCGATCGTCCGCGACCTGCAGCGGGAGCTCGCCGTCCCGGCTGCGCGCGCCGTCGAGATCGCGCAGCGGCTGCTCGCAGGCCATCATTCTGATCTGGCCCTCACCCCCGCACTCTCCGTGCGCCTCGACCTCGCCGCCCTCGAGCGAGAGATCGCGCATCGCCTGATCCACGCGATGGAGACCGCCGCGCCTCGCCGTCGCGGGCGACCACCCGGA
>Ga0268241_10000128_pt1 | contig 10518 bp, 8 predicted proteins | sample BulsoiAmnAmmetaG_FD_200248 | JGI IMG/M metagenome (GOLD analysis project Ga0268241, IMG submission 200248) | Bulk soil microbial communities from Mexico - Amatitan (Am) metaG (v2) (version 2) | ecosystem: Environmental > Terrestrial > Soil > Agricultural land | place: Mexico: Amatitan, Jalisco...
CCCGCCTGGCTTGGGCGCGTCCGTGGACACGGTGGCCGCCGCCTTGGGGGATGCGGCCCAGCTTCTTGACGTCCAGGTGGACCAGCTCGCCGGGCCACTGGCGCTGGTAGCGCACGATGACCCCGCTGGTCCGGTCGGTGTGGGCCAGCCGGTTCATCTGGTGGCGGCGCAGCACCCATAGATCGTGGAACGTGGCATGCCCAGCCGGTAGCTGAGCCGGTGGGGACCCTCGCGGCGCCGCCGCCTGGTGGCCAGGATCTGGCGGACCTGACGGGCGGGCAGGGCGTGTGGGCTGCGGTGGGGCCGCGAGCTGCGATCGGCCAGCCCGCTGGTGCCTTCCTGCCGGTAGCGGGCAAGCCACTTGTAGGCGGTGGCCCGGGACACGCCCAGGCTTTCGGCAGCTTGGGCTGGCGGCCAGCCAAGCTCGGTGATGCGCTGGACCAGCAGCAGCCGGCCAAACTGGGTCAGCCGGGCACTAGGATGGGCCATGAGGGTCCCCTTACGGCTTGGTGCTTCGACAACCCGAGCCCACCGAGGGGACCCTCACATGTCAACAACCCTCGTGGGAACTACAGCTAGAGCGCGCAGGTAAGGGCATCCTGGTCACCACCTCGAGCTTCACTCCGGCCGCTTACAAGATCCAGCAGGACAACCCCCGCATCGAGCTAAAAGAGGTTCGCCCCTTCCGGTGACATGTTCGAGGGCTGTCCTGGCAGCATGGCGGGATGAGACCAACCGCCTACCGACGCAACGCTCGCGGCCTGCGTGACCGCCAGGCGTTCGAAGGCGTCCGCATGCAGGCCGGGGCGCTGTTTGCCGCCGGCCACACCCAAGCCGAGGTCGCCCGCCAGCTCGGCGTCGCCCGGCAGAACGTCAGCCGCTGGCACGCCCGCTGGCAAGCGGGCGGGCTGCAGGCGCTGCGCAGCGCCGGCCCCACCGGACACACCCCGCGCCTGTCGGACGCCCAGCTGCACTCCATCGACCAGGCGCTGCGCCAGGGTGCCCGCGCCCATGGGTTCGCCACCGACCACTGGACCCTGGCCCGCGTCGCCACGGTGATCGAGCAGCTGACCGGGGTCGCCTACCATCGCGGCCACGTCTGGAAGCTGCTGCGCCACCGGCTGCACTACCGCCTACAGCGTCCCGCCCGCCGTGCGGTGGAGCGTGACGAGTGGGCCATCGCCCGCTGGGTGGCCGAGGACTGGCCTTAGAATCCGGGCAGGCGCGCGACGTCGCCGCGCCGCCATCGTGTTTTGGGACGAGTCGGGGGCCTCGCTGTTGCCGGTGACGCGGCGGACCTGGGCGCCGGTCGGCCGCACCCCGGTGATCCGCCACCGATTCAAATGGAAGCGCACCTCGATGGCCGCCGCGCTGTGCTATGGCTCGTGTGGCGGCGGTGCCCAGCTCGCCTTCCACCACCAGGTTGGCGCCTACGACACCGACACGCTGATCGGCGCGCTTGGCCAGCTGCGCCGGGCGCTTGGCGGGCAGAAGGCGACGCTGCTGTGGGACGGGCTGCCCGCCCACCGCAGCCGGGCGATGCGCGCCTGGCTTGGCCGCCAGCGGTCCTGGCTGGTGGTGGAGCCGCTGCCCGCCTACGCCCCGGAACTCAACCCAGTCGAGCCGCTGTGGGCCAGCCTCAAGGGGGTGGAGCTGGCCAACCTGGCCGGCGACACCCTCAACGACGTCATCACAGCCGCCGAGCGGGGCGTCCAGCGGATCCGGGGCACCCCGTACCTGGCCTTCTCGTTCCTGCGCCATTGCGGCCTGTCGCTGTGGTAAGCAGCGATCCTGTCACCAGACGGAAGGGACAACCTCATTGGCCGATTCCGGCATGAGCGGTCTTGAGGTGCCAGGGGGCATGCGACCATGCTCATTGCGGGCACGCAGCATGACCGGTGATCGGCGGCGCAGGCGATGGAGGTGGCCGGTGGAAGAAGCAACCGATCAGCCCCGTGACCACGCGTACGTTTACGCCCTGACCGACGAGGCGGCATACCTGCAGACCGACGAGGACGACAAGCTCGCGACGGTCGCGGAGCCCCCTGACGTTGCCTCGCTGGTCTGCTCGTTCTGCGGCAAGTCCGGGCAGCAGGAACTCTTTGGCGGACGCCCCGTGAGGGATGCCAAGACCTTCGCCGTCATCGCGCAGGTCCTGATCTGCAGCGAGTGCGTTGCCAGGCTCGCGGAGACGCTCGCCCAGAAGACCCCGAAACCCCCGCCGGCGCTGGCTGAGGTCGACGTTTACGAGCTCGGGAGAAGGGCTGCCCAGGAGCTGCACCACCAGCGGCCGTAACTGCCGCCGTCGCCAAGCGCGTCACTGTCGGCGGGTGGGGCAGAGGCGAGGCTCCGCCGCAAGATCATCCAGGGCCCACACACCGGTGATGTTCAAGCGGTGGCCGTCTCACCTCAGCGCCGCAACATCACGACCTACGGCTGGAGCACCGAGAATGTCACCGGAAGGGGCGAGCCTCTGTAAGAGTTGGCTGGGCTTTAACGCTGGGCCGACCTGCGGAAACGGCTGCTCAGGCCCGACCATAATTCCATAGTTATCGTGTGGACTGGCTGGCCTGAAACGCCTCACGGTTTGCCGCCGTGCGCCGCGACGCCGCAGCCTCGCTAGCCCGACTACCAGCAACGATACTCATCAGGCACCTCGCCTCCAATCCTCGCACGCAACCTCTCCTTGGCTGGCATTCGCTTTCGTGACTCGCGCTCCTGAGTACCATCGAAATCAATGCAGGACAGCAGAGCGAGTAACAAGAACCGGCCGGCGCCGCCATCGTGGTCATTGCTGGTGCTCGAGGGAGATCTCGTGCCGGCCACCCGGGTTGAGCTGAAGGGTCTGGCCGCGGACCAGCACCTTGATGGGGTGGGCCGGCCCGGGTCGTGAGGTGACCTCCATGTGGTCCTGGGCGAGGGTGACGTCGACGCGGTGGTCCCGGTAGTGGACGCTGAACTGAAGCTGCTTGATCTCCGGCGGCAGGGCGGGGTCGAACCGCAACACCTCCCCGCGCGCCCGCATGCCGGTCAGGCCGCGCATGACCACGTCAACCGTGCCGGCCATCGCCCCCAAGTGGATCCCCTCGGCGGTGGTGCCGCCCTGGACGTCGGCGATGTCGCTCTCCAGCGCCCGCAGCAGGAACTGCCACGCCCGCTCCGGCTCATAGCGGGCAAGCACCCAGGCGCTGACCACCCCGCTCAGGGTGGACCCGTGGGAGGTTCGCTCCAGGTGGTAGGTGACGGTCCGGGCGAGCTGCTCCTCGCTGACCTGGTAGCCGAGCTCGGCCAGCAGCGCCCGTAGCTCCTCGCGGGACAGCAGGAACAGCAGCATCAGCACGTCGGCCTGCTTGGAGACCTTGTAGCGGTTGGGGCTGTCGCCCTCGGCCTCCAGCACCCGGTCCAGCCGCTGGATGTTGCCGTACTTGTCCTGGTAGCCCTTCCAGTCGAACTCCTGCAGCTGCTCGTAGCCCTGGAACTGGCTCAGCACGCCGTCGGCGTGGAAGACGACCTTCATCTTGCGGGCGATGTCGCGCCAACGGTCGAGCTCGTCGTCGCGGATGGTCAGCTCCTGCGCCAGCTCCTGCCGGTAGTGCCGCGGCAGCTCCTCCAGCGCCTGCAGCGCACGCTGGAGCATCCAGACCGCCATGACGTTGGTGTAGGTGTTGTTGTGCAGGCCCGGCACTTCCGAGTCGGGGTAGGCCTCGTGGTATTCGTCGGGGCCCATGACGCCGCGGATCTCGTAGCGATCCTGCTGCTGATCGTAGGTGGTGATGCTGGCCCAGAACCGCGCGATCTCGATCAGCAGCTCAGCGCCAATGAACCGCAGGAACGGGATGCTGCCGGTAACCAGGTAGTGCTGCCAGACGTTGTAGGCGATCGCGATGTTGACGTGCCGCTGCAGGTGGGAGTTGTCGGGCAGCCAGCGGCCTGATTTCGGGTTGAGGTGCAGTTGCTGCGTCTCTTCCTGCCCGTTGGAGCCGCTCTGCCACGGGAACATCGCACCGTCGAACCCGGCCGTCCGCGCCGCCGCCCTGGCCGCGCCGATGCGGGCGCTCCGGTAGTCCAGCAGCGCCCTGGCCAGGATCGGGCGCTGGAAGTTGAGGAACGGGAAGATGAACATCTCATCCCAGAAGATGTGGCCGCGGTAGGCCTCCCCGTGCCAGCCGCGCGCGGGGACGCCGACGTCTAGGTGGAGGGTGTGCGGCGACACGGTCTGGAGCAGATGGAAGATGTGCAGGTGCAGGACCGTCTCGGTCCATTCGTTGGCGCTGTCCAGCTCGATGTTGAAGCGGTTCCAGAGGCTGTCCCAGGCGCCCTCGTGGCGCGCCAGCAGCCGCTCGAAGTCCTCGGCGCCCGCCACCTGAAGCCGCGCGTCGGCGCGGGTGTCGGAGACCGCCCGGTCGCGGGAGGTGTACAGGGCGACGATCTTCTCGACGGTTGCTGGCTGCCCCTGTCGCAGGTCGAGGCTGAGGTCATGCGCGACGAACCCCCGCTCGGTGACGAACCGCCGGCCGGCGTGGACGCTCGGGTCGTCGGCGCTGACCCTGGTCCGGGCCGCCAGTGCGACCCGCACGTGCGACTGGGTCGTCTCGACCTGGAGGTCGACTGTCTCCGGGTCCACCTCGGCCTGATCGAGTACCTCCAGATGGCGGCCGTTCAGGTCGCGGTAGCGCTTGACCCCGGCGTTGACCACCCTGCCGTCCAGCCCGGAGCGGACCTCCAAGATGCCCGACCAGTTCTCGGCTGTGAAGGTGGTCTCCAGCCCGGCGAGATGCTGGTCCTTCATGCTCACGAACCGGCGTTGCGTCACGCTGGTGCGCCGGCCCTCGGGGTCCTCCCAAGCCAGCTGCCGGACCAGCATCCCGTGGCGCATGTCCAGCTCGAGACGGTGCTCGAGCAGGTCGGCCTGCTCCACGTCGAACCACGGCCCGCCGGCCACCCGGAACTGCAGCACCAGCCAGTTCGGGAGGTTCACCAGGTCCTCGTTCTGGACCTTGCGGCCGGCGATCTCGGTGACCAGCCGGTTGTAGAGGCCGGCCACGTAGGTGCCCGGATAGTGGACCTCGCCGGCGTGGACCTCGGGCAGAGCCCCGCGGGTCACGAAGTAGCCGTTGCCGAGCGCGCACAGCGCCTCCCGCAGCCCCTGCCGTGCAGGGTCGAAGCTGTCGTAGACCAGCGTCCAGACGCTCGGCGGCCGCTCGGTGTGGCGCCGCCGGAGCTCCCCGGCGGCCCGCCGCTCCCGCAGACGGCCTTCGGCCAGCCCGTGAAGCGAGACGTCGTCCAGGGTGGTCACCACCAGGTCGGCGCCGGCCCTGGCGAGCAGGTCCTGGTCGCCGAGTCGGGCGACCCCGATCGCCGCCATGCCCCCGGCCTTGGCGGCCTGGACCCCACTGGTCGCGTCCTCCACCACGAAACAGCCGCTCGGAGAGACGCCCAGCTCCTGGGCGGCGGTGAGGAAGATCATCGGGTCCGGCTTGCCGCGCGGGAAGTCCCGTCCGGAGATGTCGGCGTCGAACAACTCCAGCAGCGTCATCCCGGGACGGACGAAGTCGTAGTCCAGTCGTTGCTCAGCCGTGAAGGTGTCCAGCCGGATCCGCTCCAGAAACAGCTTGGCGTTCCTGGATGACGACGCCGCCGCCACCCGGATGCCCATTGCCTTGACGGCCAGGATGAACCGCAGCGCGTCCGGGAAGGCCACGAACCGGCCCTCCTCGATCAGCCTGAGGACCCGCCGCTGCTTGCCCGCCGCGTACTGCTCGACCCGCTCGTCATCGTCTGGGATCCCGAAGTACTCTAGCGCCGCCCTGGCACCGGCCATCCTCGGCTTGCCGGCCATCACCTGCTGGTAGACCGCCTGGGTGAACCGCTCCGGCGTATAGCTCGTCCGGTCGCGGAGGGCGCGCCAATCGCCCTCCATCAGCTCCTGGAGCGCCTCGCGCCAGGCCACCTCGTGTGGCGAGTCGACCAGGACGCCATCCACATCGAAGATCCCGCCTTGATACGCCATGCCGGACACAACCCTTCGGCTCGCGGTGGTCGCCGCCAATCCCACAATGCACCCTTACCCTTCGGCAGCCACGAGCTGGTGGAGGACAGCCGTCGCCCGGTGCTCAAAAACAGCGCCGCTGGCCTGGGCAACTTCGCCGGCGCCTACAGGGTCGTCGCTCGTCCGTCACGTGCCGCAGGTCGCTGTTTGCCGGCCATGGACTGGGCTAGTCAGGTCGTGCGCCGTGGACGTGGACACCTTTCAGGCGAGTCGACGCCGCGGCCGAGACCCACCAGTGGCGGAGCGAGTTGGGCCCGGGTTCGACCGCGAGGCCGCCGCTCGGTGTCCGCCCAGGTGACCGGAGCCGCGTCTTCTCGAGAGAAGCGACGGTCATTCATTAACAAAAGTCAAGGTGATGCGGATGCGCCAGGAGGCGAGCACGAGCGCGCGGCTGGGACCGCAGGAGCGGCAGGCCGCGCTTGCCAGGATGGCCGAGGAGGTCTTCGACGTCGTCGTGGTCGGCGGCGGGGTGACCGGGGCCGGCACGGCGCTGGACGCCGCCACCCGCGGACTGTCGGTCGCGCTGGTTGAGGCGGTCGACTTCGCGGCCGGCACGTCCAGCCGGTCCAGCAAGCTGATCCACGGCGGCCTTCGCTATCTGGAGCAGCTCAACTTCACCCTGGTCCGCGAGGCGCTCCAGGAGCGGGGGCTGCTGCTGACCCGGCTCGCCCCCCATCTCGTCCGGCCGGTCTCGTTCCTGTACCCGTTGCGGCACCGCTACTGGGAGCGGTTCTACGTCGAAGCCGGGGTGCTGCTGTACGACACCATGGGTGGGGCTCGGGCCCTGCCATGGCACCGCCACCTGTCCCGCCGAGCGGCGCTGGCGCTGGCTCCGTCGCTGCGCCCCGATGCCCTCGTCGGCGCAATCCGGTACTACGACGGCCAGGTCGACGACGCCCGCCACACTCTGGTCACGGCCCGGACCGCCGCCCGCTTCGGGGCGCTGCTGGCCACCAGCGCCAGGGCGACCAGGTTCCTGCGCGACGGAGAGCGGGTGACCGGCATCCGCGTCCACGACCTGGAATCCGGCCGCGACCTGGAGGTCCGTGCCTGCCAGGTGGTCAGTGCGACCGGGATCTGGACCGACGAGCTCACCGAGCAGGTCGGCGGCGCCCCGTACCGGGTTCGCATGTCCAAGGGCATCCACTTCACCGTGCCGGCCGAGCGGATCGACTCGGGGACCGGGCTCATCCTGAGGACCGAGAAGAGCGTGCTGTTCGTGATCCCCTGGGGCCACCACTGGATCATCGGGACCACCGACACCGACTGGGACCTCGACCGCGACGAGCCAGCCGCCACCGAGGCCGACATCGACTACCTGCTGGACCATGTGAACCGGGTCCTCACCGACCCGCTCGGGCGCGCTGACATCGAGAGCGTCTATGTGGGTCTGCGGCCGCTGCTGGCCGGTGGGTCGGCCTCGACCGCCCAGCTCAGCCGCGAGCATGCCGTGTTCCGGCCGGCGCCCGGCCTGGTCGCCGTCGCCGGCGGGAAATACACCACCTACCGGGTGATGGCCAAGGACACTATGGACGAGGTCGCCAGAGGCCTGGAAGAGGAAACCGGGCTGCCGGTGCCGCCGTCGGTCACCGCCGACACCCCGCTGCTGGGCGCCGACGGCTGCCGGGCGGCCTGGAACCGGCGGGCCCGAATCGCCGCCCGGTCCGGCCTCGACGTCGTCCAGGTCGAGCATCTGCTGCACCGTCACGGCACCACCATCGACGAGGTCCTCGCCCTGCTCGCCGAATCCCCGGAGCTGGCCCAGCCGCTGCCCGGCGCCGAGGAGTACCTGGCCGCCGAGGCCGTCTACGCCGCCTCACACGAAGGCGCCCTGCACCTCGACGACGTCCTGGTGCGACGCACCCGCATCGCCATGGAGGCGGCCGACCGGGGGCTGGCCGCCGCCACCCCGGTGTCGAGGTACCTGGCCGCGGTCCTTGGCTGGACCGAGGATCAGCGTCTCCGCGAGGTGGACAGCTACCGGTCCCGGGTCCAAGCTGAGCGCGCTGCCGAGACCCAACCCGACGACCAGTCCGCGAATACGGCACGCCGCCAGGCGACCGGCGCCCGAGCCCTCCATGCTGACGTCGCCGCCCGAGGATGACCCATCAGCAAAGCCAGCCCTAGCGCGTCAGGGCTGGCCAGGGTCGGGCGCTCCGGCTGGCGGGTGGTCATTGATCGCTTGGTCCTCCCGGTGATGGTCCCTACCGGATGTCGATGTCCTTTTCGACCGCCGCACCGAGCAGGATTGCCAGGCGCAGCGCCGCCTCTGGGGTCATGTGCAGGTTCCGCCGGCCATCCTGGTAGCTGAGCTGGACGCCGTCGTAGGGGTCGCCCTTGAAGCGGCCGACGACGATCACGCCATCTCGCTCACTGTTCGCGGGACGCTGGTCTGTCAGCACCGTGCCCAGCTGCGTGTAGCCGTCGGCGCTGTTGCGTTCCGCCAGCTCGCGGCATGCTGAAGCTCCGCTCGTCTTCGGATCAGATCGCCAAGGCCAGCTCATCGAACGCGACCGCCACCCGCCGCCCTCCAGGCTCCTCAACCGCCAGTTCGAAATGGCCGCGCCGTCGGTTCTGCACGAACGCGTGCCCGGCGATCACGATCGTGGCGCTGCGGTCCTGCTTGAGGCCGCGCATCGGTCGCAGCCGCGCCTTCCACCGACCGTGAGCTGCCTCGACCCGGTTGTTGGCGTCCTGGGCGGTTCGATGCCAGGCCACTGGCGCCAGCTCCGCAAGGACCTCCGGGTACACCGGCGCGCGGTCGGTGACGACCTCGACCGGTGTCACCTTGGTGGGTGCCGATGGCCCGTTCGAAGCACCGCCGAGCGGCCTTGGCGTCACGCCGTGAGGCGACGAACACGTCGATGACCTGGCCAATCTGGTCGACAGCACGGTCGACGTAGCGCCACCGGCCAGCGACCTTCACATAGGTCTCGTCGACCCACCAGCGGGTCCCGACCGTGTGCCGGCATGGACGTGCGGCCGCAGCCAGCGCGGCGTGAAGCGGACCACCCACCGGTACACCGTGACGTGGTCGACCTCGACACCGCGCTCGGTCAGCAGTTCTTCCACTTCGCGATAGGACAGGCCAACGCGCAGGTACCAGCGGACCGCCAGGACGATCACGTCAGGTGGAAGCGGAAGCCGGCAAAGGCCGAGCGGGGCGCTGGGAGCAGGGCGAGGGCGGCGAGTTCTCATCACGCCAGTCTCGCCGCTGGAACGCAGTCACAGCCAACGCAACAGTGCCGCGTCGAGCATGGTTGGAGTTGCTGGAAGTCGTTGGCGTCCTTGGTCAGCTCGGCCGCCACGATGACCTGCTCCAAGGTGGTGACCGTCTGGGCGTTGTAGCCCTGCACCCGACCCGACGGGTATGCAGCAGACGACTGTCGGAGTCGGCCACGTTGGCGGTCGCCTTGGGGTTGGGTACCTCGTCACGTGCTCGTGGCTTGAGGGTAGGCATTCAGGGCGGGGAGAGTGGCTCCCGGCCGCGGCGCGGCGGCGCTGGGCCCACGATTCGTAGAGTTATTCGTGTCTTGGAACGCTGTGCGACCCTTGAGAGCACGTGGAGCCCCTCGATCGAGGGGCTCCATAGGGCCGCTGAGCTGGGATGATCCTCCGGGTGGTGCGCCGCCAGGGACTCGAACCCCGAACCCGCTGATTAAGAGTTGGCTGGGCTTTAGCGCTGCGCCGACCTGCCAAAACGGCTGCTCAAGGCCGAACATAATTCCATAGTTATCGTGTGGAATCGCGGCCCTGAAACGCCTCACGAGTCGCCGTCCCGCGCCGCGCCGCAGCAAGCCCTCAGAGCCCGTCTACCTGCAACGATACCCGGCGCAGCCCGCGCCTCCAATCCTCGCTATGCGACCTCTCCGTCGCTCGCATCCGCCTTCGCAACGCGCACTCTTGAGTACCATCGAAATCAGGGCAGGATAGCAAGGTAACCGCGGCTGGCTCATCGGCCACTTCCCTCAACGCCGCCGATGGCGTCCGCGCTTCCGACGCCGTCGAGATCAAGTGGGGCATCCACCCAACCGGCGAGCAACGCCACGACTGGCAGACCGACGAGCAGCGGACGACTGTCATCCTCCTCACCCAGGGCCAGTTCCGTATCGAGCTGTCGAGCGGAACATTCGTCCCCAAGGAGCAGGGCGACCACGCCATGTAGGGTCCAGGGATCGACCATTCCTGGCACGCGGAGGAGGACTCCGTCATCATCACCGTGCGATGGTCATCCTGATCCCAATAGGGCCTAATCTAGAGGCCCCGTCGAGCCGCAAGGGCGTGGCACGTCGGACATCCCACTGATACCGTGGGGAACAAATGCCATCATGCCGACATCGTAGGATGATCGAGCCGGTGCTCCAACCAAGCGACCGCTAGCTCGACGACGCCGGGGACACGGTACTGCTCCAGCTCAGCGCGCCATGCATCCTCAAGGCTCGTGCAGAGCCTCGCCTCATCGGATTCCA
>Ga0268241_10000129_pt1 | contig 10506 bp, 7 predicted proteins | sample BulsoiAmnAmmetaG_FD_200248 | JGI IMG/M metagenome (GOLD analysis project Ga0268241, IMG submission 200248) | Bulk soil microbial communities from Mexico - Amatitan (Am) metaG (v2) (version 2) | ecosystem: Environmental > Terrestrial > Soil > Agricultural land | place: Mexico: Amatitan, Jalisco...
CCCGGCCGCGCCTGTATCGTAGCGGTCCTCACCCTACCCCAACCGCCATGTCCTCCCCCCGACTGCTCGGCGCCGGCCTCGCGCTCGCGCTGCTCCCCTCGCTCCTCCCCGCCCAGAGCCGTCGGCCCGCCTCACCCGCCGCGGGCGACCATCGCACCAGCGCGCGGCGCAACGCGAGCGGCGACGTCCTCCCCTTCAAGGCCACCGAGACCACCCTGGCGAACGGGCTCAAGGTCATCGTCGTCCCGACGGGGTTCCCGAACATCGTCTCGATCCAGATCCCGGTTCAGGTGGGATCGCGGAACGAGGTCGAGCCGGGGAAGAGCGGCTTCGCGCACTTCTTCGAGCACATGATGTTCCGCGGCACCGCGCAGAACCCGCCGGAGAAGTACAACGCGACGATGGACCGCGCCGGCGCGCGGCACAACGCGTCCACCAGCGACGACCGCACCTGGTACTACGCGACCTTCGCGAAGGAGAACCTCGAGGACATCGTCGCGCTCTTCGCCGACCAGTTCCAGCACCTCGACTACAGCGAGGCCGACTTCAAGACCGAGTCGCGCGCGGTGCTCGGCGAGTACAACAAGAACTCGGCGAACCCCTTCTTCAAGCTCTACGAGACGCTCCGCAAGACCGCGTTCACGACGCACACGTACGGGCACACCACGATGGGCTTCATCCAGGACATCGAGGACATGCCCAACCAGTACGCGTACTCGAAGCAGTTCTTCGCGCGGTACTACCGTCCCGAGTACACCACGGTGATCGTCGCCGGCGACGTGGACCCGAAGCAGGTCGTGCCGCTCGTGCAGAAGTACTGGGGAAGCTGGAAGCGCGGCAGCTACACGGCGAAGATCCCCGCCGAGCCCGCGCCGAAGGGCCCCAAGTACGCGCACGTGGACTGGCCGTCGCCCACCTCGCCGATCGTGGCGGTCTCCTTCCGCAACCCGCCCTTCTCGGAGACGAACAAGGACAACGCCGCGCTCGACATGGTGTCGAACATCTGGTTCGGCCAGACGTCGGACATCTACCGCAAGCTCGTCGTCGACGAGCAGAAGGTGGACATCCTCAGCGCGGGCAACTCGAGCAACCGCGATCCCGAGCTCTTCACCATCTACGCGCGCGTGAAGGATGCGAAGGACGCGCCGTACGTGCGCGACGAGATCCTGCGCACGATCGCACGCGCCGCGGGCGAGTCGGTGCCGGCGACCCAGCTCGCCGACGCGAAGTCCGCGCTCCGCTACGGCTTCATCCGCACCCTCGACAACACGAACTCCATCGCGACCTCCATCGCGACCTTCGCGCAGTACCGCCGCTCCTACGCGTCGCTCAACAACGCGTACCGCCTCTACGACGCGCTCACCCCCGCCGACCTGCGCAGCGCGTCGCGCCGCTACTTCACCGACGCGAACCTCGTCGTGGCGACGCTCTCCAACGGCGCGCTCCCGGCGGCGATCGAGACGCAGCCGGCGATCGCCTCGCTCGCCCCCAGGGCGACCGTCGCTTCCCGCGGTGCCGCCGCCGACTCGGAGCACGCCGCGCTGCAGAGGAAGATCGACACGATGATCACGGGGGCGATGCAGGGGAGCGGCCCGCCGTCCATGCCGGAGCTCGACATCACGACGCAGAAGTCGCAGCTCCCGCAGCTCGAGCTGAAGCTCGCCTTCGTCAACGCGGGCTCGGCGTACGACCCACCGGGGAAGGAAGGGCTCGCGGCGCTCACCGCGTCGATGATCACCGAGGGGGGCTCGCAGGCGCTCACCGTCAGCGAGATCAACAAGGCGCTCTACCCGATGGCGGGGAGCTTCGGCGATCTCACCGACAAGGAGCTCGTCACCTTCACGGGGAGCATCCACAGGGACAACTGGCATCCCTTCCTCCACATCGCCCTCGACCAGCTCGTGAAGCCGGGCTTCCGTGAGGAGGACTTCAAGCGCCTCAAGGACCAGCAGCTCACCGCGCTGACGCAGGACCTCCGCACGAACAACGAGGAAGAGCTGGGCAAGGAGCGGCTGCAGTCCGACGTCTTCGCCGGCACGTCGTACGCCCACCCGGCGTTAGGCACCGTCGAGGGGCTCAACTCGATCACCCTCGACGACGTCAAGCGCTTCGCCGCCGAGCATTATACGCGCGCCAATCTCATGGTCGGGATGAGCGGCGACATCCCGGCGGGGTTCACCGAGGTCACGCGCGCGATCCTCGGCGCGCTGCCCGAGGGGACCGCGCCCGGTCCGCGCGCCGCGATCGCGGGGACGCGGCCGTCCGGGATGAACGTGGATATCATCAAGAAGGACACGCGCGCGACCGCGATCTCCTTCGGGCTGCCGATCAACGTCACGCGCGGGCATCCCGACTTCGCCGCGCTCAGCGTCGCGCGCTCCTGGCTCGGCGAGCACCGGCAGGGCGGCCAGCTCTACCAGCGCATCCGCGAGGTGCGCGGGATGAACTACGGCGACTACGCCTACATCGAGGCGTTCCCGGGCGGGATGTACCGCTTCTTCCCGCTCCCCAACACCCCGCGCCGCGCGCAGCTCTTCGAGGTCTGGATCCGGCCGGTCGTTCCGCAGAACGCCCACATGGCGCTCCGCATCGCGACCGCCGAGCTGCAGAAGCTCGTCGATACCGGGATCTCGCAGGAGGACTTCGAGAAGACTCGCGACTACCTGATGAAGAACGTCTACGTGATGACGCAGACGCAGGACCAGCAGCTCGGCTACGCGCTCGACTCGAAGTGGTACGGGATCCCCGAGTTCACGTCGTACATGCGCGATGCGCTCTCGAAGCTGACGCGCGAGCAGGTGAACGACGCGATCCGCCGCCATCTGTCTGCGACCGATCTGGATGTCGTCATCATCACGAAGGACGCGGAGGGGCTGCGCGACGCGCTGGTGAGCGACGCCTTCTCGCCGATCAGCTACGACGGTACGAAGCCGCAGTCGCTGCTCGACGAGGACAAGGTCCTCGGCGCGCGGAAGCTCGGCATCACCGCCGACCGCGTGAAGATCACGCCGGTGGAGGAGGTGTTCCGGCGATGAACGGCTGACCGCGACGAGGGACGGCGACCGACCGGTCCTTGTGACCGGGGGCGTTAGGCCCGACGCGTGAACTGTCCAAATCCCGGACTGGCCGGCGGGGGGCGGAGATGGCATGTTGGAGCCTCTCCGCCCCCCATCGTCTCCATGCGCGTCAAACTCGTCGCGCGCCGACTCCAGGTCGTCGCGCTCCTCGCTTCCGTCCTCGGTGGGTGCTCCGACAAGGGGGTGACGTCACCGGGCGAGCCGGTCGCGTCGCTCGCGATCGCCGATGCCCCGGCCGGGCCGGTGATCGCGGGCAGCATGTTCACCCTGCGCCCCATCGCGAAGGACGCGTCCGGCAACGAGCTGTTCGGCCGGAGGGTCTCGTGGTCGTCGAGCGACACCAGCGTCGCGAAGGTCAGCGCGGCGGGCACGGTGACGGATATCGCGCCAGGATCCGTCACGATCACCGCGAGCTGCGAGCGGGTCGAGCAGTCCGTGAGCCTCGACTTCCGCGTGGGCGGAGTCCTCGACGCGAGCGGGGGGACGCTGTCGGCTTTCGGGGGAAGCATCGCGCTCTCCCTGCTTCCGAAGGTGCTCGCGGGATCGACGAACATCCTCTTCCGCCCGGCGACGGTCGCCGCGGCCGGGAACCTCGTCCCCGGCACCGCGTTCGAGATCGCGCCCGACCTCGGCACCCTCGCCGGAACGCTCGGGCGCGTCGGGGTGCACTATCCGCTCGCTCGCGGCTTCGACGCGAAGAGCCTGAAGGTCGCACGGCTGCGGGACGGCGTCTGGCGCCCGATCGCCGCGACCGTCGCGGACACGATGACGAGAATGCTCTGGGCGCCGGTGTCGGAGCTCGGAACGTACGGCATCCTCACCGCGCCCGTCGATCACGTGACGATCGGAAACGTTCCTTCCTCGGGGAAGGTGTACATCGGCGGATCGAGTCAGCTCGTCGCACAGCCCTTCGACAGCGCGGGCAACCGCCTGACCGATCGACCGGCAGTGTGGGCGACGTCGGACTCCACGATCGCGACCGTCGCCAGCACCGGCTATGTGCGCGGTGTGCGCGGCGGCTCGGTGACCATAACGCTGACCGTCGAGGGCAAGTCCGCCACGGCGACGCTCGCCGTCACTCCGGTACCGGTCGCCAGCGTCACGGTCGTGCCTGCGACGCTGGCGATCTACGCGGGCCAGACCGCGACGCTGGTCGCCACCCCCCGTGACTCGATCGGCGGTGCGCTCAGCGGCCGCGTGGTCACCTGGTCGTCCGCCGATCCCGGCGTCGCGTCGGTCGACGCGAATGGCGTGGTGCATGGTCTCGCCGCGGGAAGCGCGAGGATCGGCGCGACGGCGGAGGGCGTGACCGGTGGAGCGTCCGTGCAGGTCCTTCCGACGCCGGTCGTCGACTGGACGCGGGCGAGCGAGTGGACGACCTATCAGGGAAACGCGGCGCATTCCGGATACGTCGACGCGACGATCGATCCGGGGCAGTTCCACCCGCTCTGGACGGTCTCCATCGGTGCGGCTCCGAATCCGGTGACTGCGGGTGACGGACGCGTCTTCGTCTCGACGAACTCCTATTTCGGCACCCAGCTCCTCGAGGCGCTGGACGCGCTGACCGGGGCGGTGCAGTGGACGAAGGACTTCGGCCCCATTCACGGCGTGCATCCGCCGGCATACGGGAGCGGGACGGTCTGGGTCACGACCAGCGGCCACGCCGATTCCTTCCTCTGGGGATTCGACGCGGCGACCGGTGCCGTTCGCGTCAAGTCGGCGTACGGAAACCAGTGGTCGCGCTACTACGCGCCCGTGGTCACGGGTGACGCCGTGTACATGGCCGGAGGTTACTACGGTGGCATGTACGCTTTCGCGAGCGGTGACGGCGCGCAGCGCTGGTTCTTCCAGACCAACCAGTACGACCAGTGGACGCCCGCCCTGAAGGACGGGGTCGCCTACGCCTATACCGGCTCGTACTCGCCCAAGCTCTCCGCCGTCGACGCGTCCACGGGAAGCCAGACGTTCGAGATTCCCGACCCCGACTTCTCGTGGAACGGCTGGAGCATGGACGGCGCCCTCGCGTTAGGCACGCAGAACGATGCGCTCGCCGCGCACGACACGCGTCTCCTCTCCTTCGACCTGGCCGCGCGCGCCATTCGCTGGCAGCGCGCCGGATTCGGTGGACAGGTGACGGTCGCCGCGAACGTGCTCTACGTGGCCGGAAACGGCGACCTGCGCGCACTCGCCGAGGTCGATGGCTCCCCGCTCTGGAGCTGGATGCCGCCGGAAGGGCGCGTGACCGGACCGATCGTGGCGACCGACAACGTCCTGTTCGTGACGACCTCGGCGAACACCTACGCGATCGACATCGCTTCGCACCGGCAGGTCTGGAGCTACCCGGCGGCCGGAGCGCTCGCGCTGAGCAGCCAGGGCATCCTCTTCATCTCGCGGCCCGATGGAAAGCTGACCGCCATCGCGCTGCGCTAACCTCGACCGGACTGGCCCATGATTCCGCGGATCGCTCTCCGCTCCTTCGTCGCCGCGCTCTGCCTCGCTGCCGCCTGCAGCGACTCCAACGCGCCGAACGCACACCTCGACGGTGTCTACGAGCTGCAGACCATCGACGGCGCTCCGCTCCCGGTGACGGTGTTCGAGGTCGGCACCTACCGCCTCGACCTCGTCGCCGGGGATATCCTCTTCGCGCCGAGCGGCACCTTCATCCAGTCGCTGACGACCCAGGACTTCGACGCCGGCGTCGCCGGCACGCCCACGGTCATCGCATGCAGCGGCCGCTACAAGGTCAGCGGCAGCACCGTCACGCTCACGGCGAACGTCACCCCGACCTGCGAGGGAAGCGTCACCGCCACGATCTCGGGCTCGAAGCTCACCATCACCGACCCGAGCATCGGGACAGCGCTTTTCGAGAAGCAGTAGTGGGATCTCGGCGGGGTTCGCGAAGCGGACCTCGACGTGGTGGAATTACGGCGCCACCTCGTGCCACTGAACGCTCTTCTCCTTCTCCATCGCCCACCGCAGATCCCACGCATCGCTGAAGAGCACCACCGGGTTCCCCTTCACGTCGTAGATCAGCGTCCGCCCACCCGAGCGCGCGACACGCTCGATCTCGTCGTTCGGCCCGGTCACCCAGCGCGGTGACTTCCCCGCCATCCGCTCCAGCCGGCAGCGCACTCCGTACTCGTGCTCGAGCCGGTGCAGCATCACGTCGAACTGGAGCTGCCCCACCGCGCCGACGATCGGCGTCGGGCCGGCGACGTCGCTCGGCGAGGTGAAGAACACCTGCGCCGCGCCCTCCTCGGTGAGCTGGCGCAGCCCCGCGTCGAGCTGCTTCCGCTTCATCGGATCGATGAGCACCACGCGCGTGAAGTGCTCGGGCGCGAAGCGCGGGATTCCCTGGAACTCGACGCCGTCGCGCTGCGACAGCGTGTCGCCGATGCGCAGGTTGCCGCGGTCCATCACCCCGATGACGTCGCCGGGGAACGCCTCCTCGATCGCCGTGCGTTCGCGGGCGAGGAACTGCTGCGGCGCCGAGAGGCGGATCGTCTTCCCCGTGCGCGTCTGCTTCACGTCCATCCCCGCCTCGAACTTCCCCGAGCAGACGCGGACGAAGGCGACACGGTCGCGATGCTTCGGGTCCATGTTCGCCTGGATCTTGAACACGAACCCCGTGAACGCGTCGTCGTAGGGATCGACCGGCCCGAGGTTGCTCTCGCGCGGCAGGGGCTCCGGCGCCAGCTCGAGGAACTCGGCGAGGAAGGGCTCGACGCCGAAGTTCGTCAGCGCGCTGCCGAAGAAGACCGGGGAGAGCTCGCCCTCGCGGATCTGCTGCTCGTCGAAGGGATGCCCCGCCTCGTCGAGCAGCTCGAGGTCGTGGAGCAACGCTTCGTGCGTCGCGGCTCCCAGCAGCTCGCGCGTCTCGGGGCTGTCGAGCGAGGCGACGTGGTCGCGCACCCGCTCCGCGCCGTGCGCCTCGTCGCGGTCGAAAAGGTGGATCTTCTTCTGTCGCCGGTCGTAGACGCCGATGAAGGCGTCGTCGCGCCGGATCGGCCACGTCACCGCGTGGCACATGATGCCGAGGTCGGCCTCGACGTCGCTGATCAGCTTCAGCGGGTCCTCGCCGACGCGGTCGCACTTGTTGACGAAGGTGAAGATCGGCGTACGGCGACGCTTGCAGACCGCGAAGAGCTGGCGCGTCCGCTCCTCGACGCCACGGCGGTTGTCGAGCAGCATCACCGCGCTGTCCGCGGCGACGAGGGTGCGGTAGGTGTCCTCGGAGAAGTCCTCGTGTCCCGGCGTGTCGAGCAGGTTGACGTGGTAGCCCGAGTACTCGAACTGCATCACGCTCGAGGTCACCGAGATTCCGCGCTCCTGCTCGAGCTTCATCCAGTCGGAAGTCGCATGGCGCGCCGCGCGACGTCCCTTCACCGAGCCGGCGAGATGGATCGCGCCGCCGTAGAGGAGGAGCTTCTCGGTGAGCGTCGTCTTCCCGGCGTCGGGGTGCGAGATGATCGCGAAGGTCCGGCGCTTCCGGATGGCTTCGGCGAGATCGGGCTGGATGGCTGCTTCGGACATTCGTCGGGACGTAGATGCGAAGCGTCGGCCGCGGAGCTGCGCGCGGCCGACGCCTGACGAAATATACCTGATTCGCCGGTCCGGCGACGCCCCGGCCGGCGACATGGTGCGCTACCCGGGCACCAGGCGCTTCTCGAGCGGAAGCGATTCGGTGGCGCGCGTGGCCGCCGGCCCGATGAGCGTCGAGAACCCGCCATACCTCGCGACCATCCGGTCGAGGCGCGCGCTTGCCAGCGAGAGCTCGAAGGCGCGCAGCCGCACCGGAGCCTTCACCGTGAGGAAGGGACCGAGCGGACCACCGTCGCCGACGACGAAGCCCGCGCGCTGGAGCGGTCCGAGCAGGTGCTCCCAGCCCGGCGTCTCGAAGGAGAGGAGGAAGTACATCTCGTGCACGCTCCCGGTCTCGTATCCCTCGCTCGCCAGCCGGTCGATCTCCCGTGACGACAGGCTGCGCGGCCACGCGGCTTCGACGAGCGCGACGACGGTGTCCGTGGTGTCCGCCGCGAGCGCGGCGATCCGGGCGCTGAGCGTTGGCATCGGTCCCTTCCTCCCTGGTGATTGGCCTCCCTCCATTGCCGCTGACACGCGAAACGGCGAGGCACCCCTATCACCTATCTCACGACTTCGCGCGGCTGGAAACCGAACCGGGGCGAACGGCGGATGGCGCGGGGCGAAACGGGAAGCGCGGCCGCCTAACGGCGCGCCCCTACGGCTTCCCCTCGCCGAGCCAGGGCGCCAGCCGCTCGCGCAGCACGCGCAGCGCCTTCCCCATCTGCGCCTCCACCGTCTTCACCGAGATGCCGAGCGTCGTCGCGATCTCGCTGTAGCGGAGCCCGCGCATCCTGCTCAGCTCGAACACCTCGCGGCAGCGCTCGGGAAGCTCCGCCACCGCGCGACGGATCGCGATGTCGAGCTCCGCGTCCACCAGCACCGCGTCCGCCTGTGGCCGGCCCTCGGGATCGGGAGCGAGCTCCGGCTCCGAGCGGCGCACGATCGCCTCGTGACGGAGATGGTTGAGCGCGCGGTTGCGCGTCGCGCGGAAGAGATAGGCGCGCACCGAATCGTCCACGACGAGCGTCTCGCGCCGCCGCCAGAGCTCGAGCATCACGTCCTGCACCAGCTCCTCGGCGACGTCGCGCCGGCGCAACATCCCCTCGGCGTGCCGGACGAGCGCGGCGTAGTGCGCGCGGAAGAGCGTGTCGAATGCCCCCTGGTCGCCCTGCCGGATCAGCGAGAGTAGGTCGCGGTCGTCCACGATGACTGTAGATTACGGCAAGCGACGGACGGGAATGCCGCGGCGCCGCGGTGTACGTAGATACGACAGCACGCGGCACGCCGCCATCCGGGATTCGGACACGGATGGTAAGGGTAGGTTCCCGGCGGGGTGTCCTTTCAGTGCGATGCCGACACAGGGTTCCGACTTCGATCCGACAGCCGAGCCGTTCGACTGGGAGGCGATCGCCCGCTACCTCGCGGGAGAGAGCGCTCCCGCGGAGGCGCGCGCGGTCCGGCTCTGGCTCGACGCTCGACCGGACCGCGCCGCGGTCGTCGAGGCGCTCGACCGGTCGATCGCCCGTCTCGCCGCGGTCGATGCCTCCGTGGACCTCGATGCAGCGCTCGCGCGCGTGCATGCGCGCATGGACGCTCCGCGCGTCGTACCCATCGCGCACCGCGCGCCCGCGTGGCGCCGCCCCGCGGCGTGGCTCGCCGCCGCCGCGGTGGTCGTGATCGTCGCCGTCGGCGTCGCGCGCACGCGCGGCCATTCCGACGTCGTCGCCGCGAGCGAGCTGCGGACGCCGGTCGGCGGGATCGACACGCTTCGCCTCGCCGACGGCTCGCGCATCGTGCTCGGCCCGGACTCGCGCGTGACCGTCGCGGCGGGATACGGGCAGCGCTCGCGCGAGGTGACCCTCGTCGGCGATGGATGGTTCGACGTGGTACATGACGCATCCAGGCCGTTCACCGTGCATGCCGGTCCCGCGACCATCGTCGACGTGGGGACGGTCTTCACCGTGCACGTCGACTCGAGCGACGCCACGCCGGGGCGCGTCGCGGTGCAGTCGGGATCGGTGCGTCTGACGCGCACCGGCCAGCCGGGGGGCGGCGTCCTTCTCACCGCGGGTCAGGTCGCGAGCTTCGACAGCGCGCTCGTCGTGACGCGCGCGGCGAGCGCCGCGGACGACGAGGCAGCGTGGACCCGCGGCCGGCTGGTCTTCCGCGACACGCCGATGCGCGAGGTCGCGGCCGATCTCCGCCGCTGGTACGGTCTCGACCTGCGCCTCGACGATCCGTCGCTCGCCGCGCGGCGCCTGACGGCGACCTTCGAGAGCGACAGCGCGGGTCAGGTGCTCGCGGTGATCGGGTCGGCACTCGGCGTCGAGCTCGCGCGGCAGGGAGACGTGGTGGTGGTCCGTGCCCCGGCGAGCGGCCGGGCGCCGGCCAGGCGGTGACGGGAACGCTTCACCGCACGCTCGGGCGAGTCGCGCTGGCGGTCGCCCTCGTCGCGACGTGGAGCGTGGGCGCACGCGCGCAGGGCTCCGGCTGTACGCAGCTCGACAGCGTCCCCGCGGTTCCCCCGCAGGGGTGGGCGCCTCCGCTCGACCGGCCGGTGTCGATCCAGGCGCGCGATGTCGCGCTGCGCGACGTCCTCGACCGGCTCGCGGTCGCCGCCGCGGTGCGTCTCTCGTACAGCCCCGATCTGCTTCCGCTCGACCGGCGCATCTGCGCCGGGCTCCGCGACGTCGCGTTAGGCGGCGCGCTCTCCGAGCTGCTCGCGGGCACCGGGGTGGAGGCGCGCGTCGTCGGCGGCGAGCAGGTGGTGCTCGCTCCACTCCCTGGACACGAGACGCCGGGCGTCGCGCGCCGGACCGCGGTGCTCGAGCAGGTGGTGATCACC
>Ga0268241_10000130_pt1 | contig 10493 bp, 11 predicted proteins | sample BulsoiAmnAmmetaG_FD_200248 | JGI IMG/M metagenome (GOLD analysis project Ga0268241, IMG submission 200248) | Bulk soil microbial communities from Mexico - Amatitan (Am) metaG (v2) (version 2) | ecosystem: Environmental > Terrestrial > Soil > Agricultural land | place: Mexico: Amatitan, Jalisco...
CGCCCTGATCGCCGCCAGCCGTCAACGGCGATCGTGCGGCAGGAGCCGCCGACCCGGCCGGCCTCGGTGACGGTGACGCTGCGCTATCACGACAGGGTGTGGACGCAGTGCACGGTGGACGGCCGAATGGCCTTCGAAGGCACCGGCGCGCGCGGTGAGCGGCGGACCTGGACGGCGCGCCGGAGCGTGGAGCTGGTGCTTGGCAACCCGACAGGGGTGGAGCTGGTCGTGGACGGTCGCGTCCTGGGTCGGCCCAACGGTCACGGCCACCCCTGGCGTGGCGCATTCCGACCCAATGGACCGCTGCCCCCTCTTGCCTAGCCCCTGGCCGCTGGTAATCCCCGGCGCTCCTAACCGCAGCGCAGGGCAAGAGCCGAGGCCACGCCAAGGGTCGCTCCGGCATCTCGCAGCGTTGCTGGGTTGGATCATGGGCGACGACGGTGGTTCCACTCGTCGAGCATGGCCTGCACGCCGGCAAGTTGGTGGGCTCCTGCGAGCACGGCCATTGGCCCCGAGCTGGCATGACCGGTTTCAGCCCCAGGTGAATCTGGGGCCGACACCGCTCGCGGCCCTCAAGGAGCTCCATACCGAGCAGGCGCAACGCCGACTCGCCCTCGGACGGGCTACCACCCCGACGTTGACCGGCGGCGCGCTCCTCGTTCCCGAGCCGGCGGCCGTCCGCATCGCACGGCAACGCATCCCTCTTGGCCTTGCGGCTGGAGCGTACGGGGTGAGCGAGCAACTGATGCGCTGGCGCCTGCAGGTCACCGGCGCCGCCAAGCGAGCCGAGCGAACAGCCCAGCGCATCGCATAGCTAAGCAGCCTGCCGGGAGTTCTGCATGTAACCCCGCGGGCCATGATGAGCTGAGGGCTATCGGTGGCGTTGGGTCGCCTTGGCTGGCTGCTGGTTTCATCGTCGATGGAGGCGCCGTGCATGGCTGATCAACCAAACCTGCACCAGCCAGCCCCGCCCACGCGGTCGCGCGCAACGGCATGGGCCGCGTACGCGGCGTGCGCGCTGGCGTTGCTGTACGCCGTGCCCAGCTTCTACTGGGCCCTTGGCGGCACCGCCGGGCTCCACACCGTGGGCGGTGCGATCGAGCGGTTGGGTCGCACTCATGACCCCGCCGGCATCGCGTTGGGCATCGGCGCCGGCGTCCTCAAGGTCGCGGGAGGGCTGCTGGCGCTGGCCCTGGTCCGCTCGTGGGGTCGCGCGATCCCTCGCCGGCTGCTGCTCGGCCGCCTGGGCCGCCAGCACGGTGCTGACCGCCTACGGCGGCCTGCTGGTCGCGGTGGGGGCCCTGGTGTTGACCGGGCGGATCAGCGCCTCCGGTCCGGTCGACCGGACGGCGCTGCGGTGGCATGTCCTGCTCTGGGACCTGTGGTTCCTGGACTGGGGTCTCCTGCTCGGCGTGGCTGCCTGGCAGTACGGTCGGGAACCCCGTTGTCGGGGGACGCGATGAACCAGTAAGGCATGGCCTCCCGGCGCGTGGCTCCGTGATGCGGCGTGGCGCACATCAAGCCCTCGGATCAACGGTTCGGGATCCGACGTTCGTGCAGAGCTTCTGGCCACCTGCGAGCCGGTTAGCGGTCCGTCTGGCCGTGCACGGCGACGGTGAGGATGACCGCAGCGTCGTCCAGCGCCGTCAGGCTGTGCCGTTCGGTCGGTATGACAAGGTAGTCGCCGGTTGTTCCTTCCCAGGTCTGGGTGGCGGTCGCCAGGCGAACGTGGCCCGAGAGGACCTGCAAGGTGGCCTCGCCGGGACTGTGGTGCTCATCCAGGCTGCGCCCGGCGGCAAGCGCCAGCAGCGTCTGCCGTAGCACCTGCTGCTGGCCGCCGTGGATGGTGTGGGCGCTGCGGCCGCTGGCGGCCTGCCGGGCGGCGCCCAGCTGCTGGTCGGCGAGGGTGGTCAGCGAGATCGACTGCATCGCACCGCCTTTCGAGTCTGTGGGTTCATGCGCCCAGCAACAGCACGCCGGTGGCAAGCAGGGCGCCCACCTTGGCGGTCTCCAGGGCGAGGTAGGCGTGGTGGCTGGGGGAGCGTGGCGCGTCCGCGCCAGCCAGGATCCGGTCGGACCGGCGGGTCAACCGTGGGCGAACCACGGCCAGCTGCACCGCCAGCACGGCGACGACCACCACCGTCGCGATCACGATCCGCGCCGGGGAGCTGGCGAGGAGGATCGCGACCACCAGCGCCAGGGCGAGAACGGCTTCGATGGTGTTGAGGGCGCGAAACACCAGCCGGCCGATGCCGAGCCCGATGCGCAGGCTCACCTCGGGTGCGCGGAACCTCAGCGGTGCTTCCAGGAAGGAGATGGCCAGCACCATGCCAAGCCACACGAACGTCACAGCGGTCGCGACCGCCAGTGCTGGACCCATCAGCGGGAACCCTCCTCTCGCATGGGCATTGGGGTGGTGTCCTCACGGATGCGTGTGGGTGGTCAGCGCCCCTTGCAGCTAAGCGGCCAGACGACCCAGGCTGGGTTTCGACGAACTCGACGAAGGGCATTCGACGCGCTCATGGGGCAGCAACCAACCGGCGGTTGGGACCTACGGTTCGGTCGGGCCGGCCCCTGGAGTTGGCGGATGCCGGCCACCCGAGGGGGGCTCCGGGCGCCGGCCACCCACCGTGGGGCTCCAGGGGCCGGCCCGACCGACCGGGGGGCGGTGGTCGCCGATGAGCCGCTGGACGCGCCGGGCGGCGGCCAGGTCGTCCAAGGTCAGGGTGTGGCCCTGCTTGGGAGTGAATGCCACGGTGACGCGCTCGCCGCGGACGTCCATGGCGGGCTGGTGACCAGTCGCTACAGCCGCGAGGGCAACTCGGTCGACGAACCGCATCGCAGCGGCGAAGTCGTCGAAGCCGAAGGTCTTGCTGATGGTGTTGCCGTGGCGCTGCCAGCCCGGCAGCTCCCGCAGGGCGCGGAAGTGCTCCACGTCGATGGCGGCCATGGTTTCCCCCTATTGGCGTTTCCTCCTCGACAGCCTCTGGCGTCGATGCTGGTCCAACGTCGAGGGTACCACTTCATTGACTGTAAGTTACATGAAGCAGTACTTTATGACTTGGACAAGCGACCGAGTGCGAAGGGATGCCGATGGACCGACCGTCGACCGGCGTCGATCCGCTCGACGAGCTGCTGGGCGGCCTCGGGGTGGGGGACAACGTCGTCTGGCAGGCGGCCGATCCGGCCGACGTCGAACCCTTCGTCCAGGCGCTCCTGCGCAGCGCCCGTGGCACCACGCCACTGACGTACCTGAGCTTGCGGCTGCCCCCGGCCGGCGTGCTTGACCGCTTCGGCCCGGTGTGGGACCCCGACCGCTTCATCCTCCTGGACGGCTGGACCGGCGGGGCGCGTGCCCGCCGCGGCTCCGGGGGCCCGGCCGCCGGGTCGGCGTCACCGGCCCGGGTGCGGCGGCTGAAGGATCCCGCCGACATGGATCAGGTCAACCGCGAGCTAGCCGAGATAGAGGAGGAGCTTGGCCCGGGCGCCCGCTACGTGTTCGACGACCTGACCAGCATGCAGCGACTGTGGGGCCCACAGGCCGCGCTGGCGCTGTTCCTGCGCGTGTGTCCGCGCCTGTACCAGCAGCGCACCGTCGCCTACTGGCTGCTGGAGCGCGACGCCCACCCGCCGGCGTTCCTGGCGCGGCTGGCCGAGATCACCCAGGTCGTGCTGGACCTCGACGCAGCGCCAGCCGGGCCGGACGAGCACATCCTGCGGGTCGTCAAGGCCGACGGGCACCCCCCGGTGGTGACCGGGCGCACCCTTTCCTATGTGGCCGGCGACGGCGGGATCGACGTGCGGGGCCGTGCGGTGGACACCCAGGAGCGCATCGGGGAGCAGGTCCGCGCCCAGCGCATCGCCGCCGGCCTGTCCCAGGCCGAGCTGGCCCGCCGCATCGGCATCAGCCCCAGCGCGCTGTCCCAGGTGGAGCGGGGCCGCCACGGCCTGTCGGGGGAGACCCTGACCCGCCTGTGGGCGATCCTGGGCGTCCCCTTCGGTCCCGGCCCCGGCGCCAGCCCGGCCGCGCCTGCCTACCGGCTGGCCAGACGGGGCGCCCGCCAGCCGGTCACCCCCGGCGCCGGGATAGGTGGCGAGACCGTCCTGCAGGACCCGTCCGGGCTGGCCATGCACATGCTGACCTTTGCCGCCGGCGGCAGTGGCCGCCGGCCGTTTGAGACCAAGCAGCCCGAGCTGGTGCTGGTCCTGGACGGGGCGCTGGAGCTGCAGCTCGGCCAGACCACCCACACGCTGCAGCAGGGCGACGCGATTCTGCTGTCCACCCAGCCCCTCACCGGCTGGCGCAACCCGACCGACGCGCCGGCGCGGGTGCTGTGGCAGCTCCTGCCACGCTGAGGCAGACCCTGCTCGAGCGAACCCGGCCGACACCCGGAGCGCGAGTCGGGCTCCGGGCGGCAACATGCAGGCATCGTGAAACGGGTCAGCCGGAAATGGTTCATGGGGATCGCGAGGATCAGGACGGTCGGGCTCTCGGTGGTGGCGGACAGAGTCGCGGCCGGGAGCTCCAAGGCGGCTTGTGGGGCTTCCCAGGCGCGTTGGTGAGCCAACTGGCTGCGCGAACGCGAGCGCTGCAGTCAGGCCGACGATCACGTCGCAGCTGATCGTCAGGCGAGCGCAACGATCGCCGGGCAGATCAGCGGCCCGGCTCCCAGTTCCAGCCGTCTCTATGTCTCTATATCGTGCCGCCTGCCACGGCTTCGGCGTGAGCGCGGCCGTGGCCGGCGAGGCGGCATTCGGTCGGTGGGTTGGTTCTCGCACATACCGGCTGGACTCAGGGTGAGGTGCGGCGCCGGACCCATTTCTCGATCTCGACGGCGATGAAGGCCACGGTTGAAGCGGCGAGCACGGCGGCGAGCTGGACTGGCGCCAGCGGCTCGGTGTCGAACAGGCTCGGCAGCATTGGCACCGGCAAGGCCAGCATGGTGGCCAGGAACATGACCCAGATCTCGCCCGAGTTGGTGGTCAGCACGTAGCGCACGAAGCGGCGGATGTTGTCGTAGATCCGCCGCCCCTCACCGACCGCGGCGACGATGGTGGCGAAGTTGTCGTCGGCCAGGACCATGTCGGCCGCGCTCCAGGCGACCCCTCGGCTCGTCTCCCGGTTCCACCGGTTGTTGAGCCTGGAGGAGAGCGGTCAGGCATGATCAGCCGAGCGTAGCCTGCGCTCTGCCCCGCCTACCCTGACCCGCTCGCCGATCACCAGCACCGGCACGCTGGCCCGGGCGGCCAGCCTGGTCGCGACGCTGCCAAGCACGACGCTCGACAGGCCGGCGCCCCTGGCGCCTACCACCAGCAAGCCGTAGCCGTCCTCGGCGGCGATCCGGTCCAGGATCGCCGCGGGCTGGCCCGAGCGCAGCACCAGTTCGGGGATGACCGGCTGTGCTCCCTGGTCATGCTGGCGCTGCTCGCGCAGCCACAGCCGGACGGCCTCGGCCTGCCGTTCCAGCTCGCCTCGCAGGCGTTCCTGGTCCTCGCGTCCGGCGACGCTGTCGTCCAGCTCGCTCACCGCCACCAGGGTGAGCCTGCCCACACGGTTGCCGAGCAGACCCAGGGCGGCGGTGGTGGCGGCCGCGCTCTCCGGCGACCCGTCGATGCCGACCAGCACGTCCACCGGCCCGCTGCCTGGAACGCCGGCGGCTACCAGCCGCGACCAGGACTGCTGGTCGCGGGCTGCGACCAGGGCCAGGAGCAGCGCGATGGGTCCGAGCACCAGGCCGGCCAGGCCCCAGGCGAAGGGGCTGTGGCCAAGCCGGCCCATCACGATCGCCAGCACGAGCCCGATGCAGGCAAACGTGGCCACCAGCAGTGACAGGAACACGGTGAACGACACCTGCCTCACCTACCTTCGAGATCCAACGATCCGAGCGGGCGCGGAGCCCGCGCTAATACCGGAGGACGGCCGCGGCGCTCCCGCCGCCCGGGACCTCACCTGAGGGGAGCGCGTAGACGGTGCCGCCCTTGGTAAGCGTGGCGACCGTCGCGGACTCCACCGGTTCGCGTGCAGCGCCGCTCGCGTCGCCGTGCGGGGCAGCCTCCCCAGTGGCGCTGACCGCGACCGGGCCGGCCGGATGCTGGGAGACGAACAGCGTCTCGATCCGGCCTTCCTCGGCGGCCCCCGCCATCTCCTGTGGGTCCCGGGAGGTCAGCCCGGTGCCGGCCAGCTGGTCGTACCGTGCGGCCGCCTGGCGCTGGGCTTGCAGGAACAACGGCTCGATGATGGGCCAGGCGCTGGCGTGCAACTGGTCGGGACGCAGCTCCTCGGGGTTGCCGGGCAGCGTCTGGTCGACCAGGTGCGGGTAGGTGGTGGCCCTGCGCCACAGTGGCGCCAGATGCTCTACCGCGGCCAGCATCATCGGGGCGTGCTCACCGGCCAGCACCTCGCGAAGCCGTCGGTCGACGCTGCGGAAGTACTGAAGGACTCGCTCCTCCTGCACGTCGCCCACGTCTCCGTGGCCGTGGAAGATGCCCCTGGCGCCCACGCCGCCCCGGTCGGCGACATACGGTTGGACCTGCCGTTCGACCTCGCCCTGGAGGGCGTCCCGACCCCCAAGCGGCTCGCCTGGCAGATCGATCTCCTCCAGCCGGTCGCGGGTTCCCTCCAGCAGCCGGATCTGGTTTTGGCTGAGCGCGAGCACGAAGAAGTGTCCGTCGCCTGTCAACAGGGGCAGCAGCGGGGTGACGTGGAACCGGTCGGCCACCACCGCCAGCTCCGGAAGGTCGAGCGGAACGCGGAAGGAGCCCCACCACCCCGGCCGGCTGAACAGCGCCAGCCCGTCACTCTGGTACAGCCAGAACAGGCGGTCATCCAGCAGCCGCCGCAGCGGCGCCAGCAGGCTCTCGACCGTCGGCGCGCTGCCGCCGTCCGCCTCGAGGCCGTCGGCGGCCTGCCGCAGCAGGTTCTTCAGCCTGATCGGGGCCTGCTGCACCTCACGCCCGACGCGATGGGTGGGAAGGAACAGCGAAACGCACGGTCCTGTTCCCTGCAGCGCCAAACGTTCCAGATCTGCTCTACGAACCACGTCCATGAGGCCTCCCCTCACCGTCACATCCAGGCCTCGACTACGTCCGCGCTTCGACGATCGCTTCGGCGGTCCGCCGCGCTCGTCGGTGACGCGCCGATCCTGTCAGGACGTGTCGAGTTCGATGCCTGCCGGCTTCTGGCGCGCGGTCTCCAGCTGCCCCGGGAGCTGACTGCGTCCCGACGGCGACGTCGCCTGCATGCTGGGGCCGGGCATCGCGCGGTCGATGCCGAGCCGCCGGCCGGAGTGGCCCAGGACCCGACGGCGAGTGCCCGTGATCGTTGTACGGGCCGCTGATCCAGTAGGCCCTGGCCGGGAGGGACCATGTCCTGGTGCCCCGCCGTCGGGCCGGTCCGGCATGGTCGGCGCCGTCACCCGTCAGCAGGTGCTGGATGGCCCGGGCGGCTTGGCGGTCCAGCTCGCCCTGCCGGTCGTGGGCGGCCAGGCGGTCGACCTCGGCCGCGACCTCGGCAGGGGGGCCGCTGACCGCGCCGTCCGGGTGGATGACGACGACCTCCGCGCCGAACGGGTACAACGCCCAGGTCCCCCGGCCGGTGCGGGCCAGGGTCGTCGGCGTGCCGAGCGGCAGGTCGACCAGGTGGAAGCGCGACGACGGGACCCGGACGCCGAGCAGCGCCACTGGCCGGTCACCCTCGTACCGGATCCTCCCAGGCGGGTAGCGGACGAACACGACCTATCCCCTCCTTATGTCACTTGGCTGCTGGTAGTCCTGGCCGCCAGCGACGCCGCAGCCGGCCGGTGCCGACCGGTGGCGACGATCCGCCACCGGTAGCGGCCGGCGGGTGCCTCGACCTCGACCTGGTCACCGACCCGGCGGCCGACCAACGCCCGGCCCAGCGGCGACTCGACCGAGATCCGCACATCGTCAAGGGGAACCTCGATCGGGTGGACCACCACGAACCGCCCGGTACCGCCCGAGGGGAACTCGACCACGACCTCGTCGCCGAACTCGACGATCCCCGGGCGCTCTGGCGGCAGCTCCTCGGTGGTGGTCGCCCGGCCAAGAATGCTGGTCAAGCGCGCCAGCTCGGTCACGGCCTGGTCATACTGCCCGCCGGCCCACCGGTCCTGATGGGGGTCGTTGAGGTTGTGCGCGAGCCGGGGGATCGACTCGGTCGCCAGCCAGGTGGCCCGCGCCGCCAGCTGCCGCTGCCCGTCCGGGGTCAGCACCACAGCAGGCTTGGCCTCCAGGGCGCGCTGCTGCACGGCCGGCAGACGCCGGCCTGGGTGGGCCATCCGGGACTGGGTGTCGTGGTCAGTGCGTGCCATCGGACACCTCCTTAGAGGCTGGACGAGGAGTTGCTCGCTGAGGCGAGCAGCGGACAGGAACCTTCTATCCGGCCGGCTATCTGCTTCTCGCCCGCCTGGTCGAGCGCGGTCCCGGTTCGATAGTAGCACTTCATTATAGTGATCTGCAATGAAGCAGCGCTTCATGACCTCACGAACCCCAGGGCTCATCCCCAATCACAGAGCATGGGCTTTGGATCGCCCAGTGGTGGACGCCGACCGACGAGTGCTCGGGTCATCAGCGAGGCCGATCTGCTGGTCGAGCACGAGCACCCCGACCGCGAGGCGGACCCCGTTGACTTGGGCCAGGCACCAGGGCCGGGAGCGGGGGAAGGCAGGCGTCGCCGTGGCGGGCAGGCTGATGACCACCCCAGCGGTGACCGTGCCGCACACCGCCACCGTCACCGAGGCGATATTGGTCACGAGCCCGCACGCCAGCGGCGGCGCAGCAGGTGCGCGGCCGCCTTCGGTCGCCGCTCGCGGGTGAAGACGCCCTTCTTGTTGCCGTCGACGCGCATCACGCCTGGGGCCGTGGCGAAGTCGGCGAAGTTCCAGACGTGCTCGCCGACGACGGCGTGGAAGCGATCGAAGACGCGATGGAACATCGCGAGCAGCTCGGCCTGGTACTCCTCCGACCACGGGCCCGGCACAACGTCGTGCACACCCGGGAACGTGTCTGCGCCGTATTCGGCGAAGACGATCGGCTTGTCGTACGCGGCGACCCAGGCGGAGATCTCGGCTTCCAGGGCGAGTTCGGCGGTCGCGAGATCGCCGGGACTCACGTACCAGCCGTAGTAGCGGTTCAGCATCACGACGTCGAAGAGGTCGGTGAGCACGTCGAGGTCGGGGGTCGATCCCATGACATTGGCGAAGCCGATCGGGCGTGTGGGGTCGAGCCGCCGCGCCTCCGCCGCGAGCGGCTCGAAGTAGGCGCGCGACTCGGGCGTCACCGACTCCGGCTCGTTCGCGATGCTCCAGAGCACGACGCACGGGTGGTTCTTGTCGCGTGCGACCAGCTCGCGGATCGCCTGGGCGTGCGCCTTGCGGGTGTCGTCGTTGATCGTCTCCGGCGAGAAGGTGGTGTGCGGCTCGGCGCCGAAGGCGCCGGCGGCGAGGCCGCTGTTGATCCCCACGGCAGGCGTCTCGTCGATGACGACGATGCCGTGCCGGTCCGCGTACTCGAGCACCTCCTCGGCGTACGGGTAGTGGGACGTGCGGAAGGAGTTCGCGCCGAGCCACTCCAGCAGCGCGAAGTCATGGACCATGAAGGCGTTGTCGTGCGCCTTCCCGCGCACCGCGGCGTCCTCGTGCTTTCCGAAGCCCCGGAAGTAGAAGGGCTCCTCGTTGATCAGGAAGCGCGACCCGTCGATCCGCACGGTCCGGATGCCGACTGGGAGCGAGTACGTATCGACCGGCGTGTCTCCCTCGCTGCGAAGCTCGACCGTCAGGTCGTACAGATGTCCCTCGCCCGGCTGCCACGGCCGGACGTCCTCGACTGTCAGCTCGCCCGTTGCGCCGCTCGCCCGTGCGACCTCGCCTCCCTCGACGTCGCAAAGCGCGACCGCCACGTCGACCTCGCCGCCGACCGTCTCGACCTCGTAGCGCACGGTCCCGGTCGAGTCGTCCAGGCCCGTCACGACGGTCACGTCAGCGACGTACGACGCAGGCGTCGTGTAGAGCCAGACCGTCCGGTGCAGGCCCGCGTAGTTGAAGAAGTCGTGGAAGACCTGCTGCCGACGCCCACCGTCGGCCGTCTCCTCGACATACCCCGGCGGGATGGTGTGCCAGGTGAGGACGTTGCTCACGACAACGGTGATCCGCACCTCGGCGCCCGGCTCGACCAGGTCGGTGACGTCCGCCTCGAACGGCGTGTAGCCGCCCTCGTGCTCGATCACCTGCGTCTCTCCGATCCAGACGACGGCGCTGTGCGTGGCGGCGTCGAAGCGGAGCACGATCCGCTCACCTCGCCACCGTTCGGGGACCCGCGTCAGGGTCTGGTACCAGACGTCGCCGACGTGGTTCCGTACGTCTGCGGTCGTGAAGATGTCGTTGAAGCTGGCCGGGACGGGGATCTCCCGCCCGCTCGTGAGCCGCTGCCTCCACCATCCCTCCCGCCGACCGCGGCCGTCGGCGTCGAGCGCGAAG
>Ga0268241_10000131_pt1 | contig 10433 bp, 8 predicted proteins | sample BulsoiAmnAmmetaG_FD_200248 | JGI IMG/M metagenome (GOLD analysis project Ga0268241, IMG submission 200248) | Bulk soil microbial communities from Mexico - Amatitan (Am) metaG (v2) (version 2) | ecosystem: Environmental > Terrestrial > Soil > Agricultural land | place: Mexico: Amatitan, Jalisco...
CCTGGGCGCCATGCCGGAGTTCGGCTACTGCACCATCTCGCCGGCCTGGCAGTACGCCGCGCCGGAGAAGATCGTCGCGGCGGTCAGGCGGGTCGGCGCCTCGCGCTGCCTGCTGGTGTCCGACACCGGCCAGCGCCACAACCCGATGCCGTCGGAGGCCCTGCGGATCTTCGCCCAGACGGTCTTCGAGAAGGGCCTGAGCGAGCCGGACGTGGTGGCCATGACCAGCCGGAACCCGCACGACCTGCTCGACCTCGACGCGGCCGGCGCCAGGCCGCGACCGGTCGACCTCGCCTGGGCGGCGCGCCTGAATTCCGATCCCTGCCAGGAGCCCGCCGTGGCCCAGGCGGCGGGGAGCCACAACCTTTGACAATTCCGCGGCCCACAATTGGTGGGCGATTGCAAACTCTTCCCCTTGCACTGGTCGGATGCCAGGCCGTTAGCTAGCCGGGACGAAACCCCGTGTACGCCATTGGACACTCCCAATCAATCCGATCGGGACAGGCCCGGCCAATTCGTGGACCGGTGGGCACTCGGAGGGAGACATGGCAGAAGCGAGAACCTCGGAAGTGCGGCTCGACGCGCACAGCATCGAGCCGATTCCGGAGCAGGACAAGGACTCGACCGGCCCGCAGCAGATGTGGATCTGGGCGGGCGCCAACATCGCGCCGATCAACTGGGTCCTCGGGGCGCTCGGGATCGTCCTCGGCCTCGGCCTGGTGGAGACCATCCTGATCGTGGTCATCGGCAATGTCATCGGCTGCGCGATCTTCGCGGCGATGACGGTGATGGGCCACAAGACGGGCGTCAACCAGATGGTCCTCTCCCGCTCGGCGTTCGGCCGCCGGGGCGGCTACCTGTCGGCGTGGATCCAGTTCCTCATGACGATGGCCTGGATCGGGGTCAACACGTATTTCCCGGTGATCCTGGCGGTGGCGATCCTCGGCCACTTCGGCGTCAAGGACACCTTCGCGGTCAAGTTCATCGTCGTGACGCTGATCATGGCCATCCAGGTCGCCATCGGCGTGTACGGCTTCTACCTGATCCGCACCTTCGAGAAGTACACCGTCCCGGTGACGCTGGCGATCATGGCGCTGATGAGCGTGCTGGCCTGGTCGCGGCCGGGCGTGGTCGACTGGCACCTGGCCACCAAGCTCACCGGCGCGGCGCATTTCTCCAGCATCACCGGACTGATCACCGCGATCGGCGTCGGCTGGGGAATCTCGTGGGTGACCTGGGCGTCGGACTACTCGCGATTCGTGCCCAGAAGCGTCCCGTCCAGGACGGTGTTCTGGTACAGCTATTTCGGGATATTCGTCCCGACGGTGTGGCTGGCCATTCTCGGCGCGACCATCGCCAGCGTCAGCCAGTCCGCCGACCCGGCGAAACTCGTCTCGTCGGTGTTCGGGGGCGTCGTCGCGGTGCTGGTGATGCTGATGGTGCTCCACGGGCCGATCGCCACCAACATCCTCAACGTCTACTCCTCGGCCCTGGCCGCGGTCAGCGCCGGCATCCGGGCGTCCCGGACCGCGCTGGGCATCCTCGCCGGCGTGGTGGGCTACGCGGTGACCCTCTACTTCCTGCGCGCGCCCTCGTTCGCGCAGAGCTTCGACAACTGGATGGTCGGGCTGATCCTCTGGATGTCGCCGTGGGCTGGCGTGATCCTGGCGGACTTCTACCTGCTCAGGAGGCAGCAGATCGACGTGGAGCAGCTCTACGCCGACCCGCGGCGCAGCGTCTACGGTGACGTGAACTGGGTCGGCGTCGGGGCCTTCGTGATCGGCCTGGTGGCCGGGTGGATGTTCGAGTTCGGGCTGGTGACGCCGCTGCAGGGCCTCGTCTCCAAGCACCTGCTGGAGGGGGCCGACCTCTCCTGGCTGGTCGGCATGGTGGTTGCCGGGGCCGTCTACCTGGTGGGCATGCGGGGCCGGGCGACCGTCCCCGCCCAGGAGATGGTCGCGCCACCCTCCGTCGCCGGCTCCTAGACCGACCGGTCGCTTCGAGAGGAGGAGGCGGCGATGATCCGCGCGGCGGTGCTGACCGCTCCGGGCACGCTCGAGCTCAGGAGCTTTCCGGAGTCGGCGCCGCCGCGCGACGGGGCGCTGCTGCGGCCGACCCATTGCGGGGTGTGCGGCACGGACCCCCACATGTACAGCGGGCACCTGGAGGTCCCGATGCCGCTGGTCATGGGGCACGAGTTCGCCGGCGTGCTGGAGGGCTGGGGCCCGGACTTCCCGGCGCGGGACGTGTACGGCCGCGACCTGCGGCCCGGCGAGGCTGTGGCGGTCGGCACCACGCTGGCCTGCGGGACCTGCTACTACTGCCGGTTCGTGCCACAGCGCCAGAACCTCTGCCAGGCGGTCGACATCTACGGCATCACCCTGGGGGCGGACCATGCGCCGCACGTTCGTGGCGGATACAGCGACCTGCTGTACCTGCTGCCGCAGACCTGGCTGTTCAAGCTGCCCGCCAACGTCAGCCTGAAGATGGCGGCGCTGGCCGATCCCATCGCCTGCGGGACGCGGGCGCTCGAGCGGGCGTTCGCGCCCGGCATGCCGTGGGCGGGCGAGGGCGTCGGTCTGGGAGCGTCGGTCGTGGTGCAGGGACTGGGCCCCATCGGGATCCTGACCGGCGCGGCGGCCCGCGCCATGGGCGCCGGCCCGATCATCGGCATCGACCGCATCCCGCTGCGCCTGGAGATGGCCAAGCGCTTCGGCTTCGACGAGGTCCTCTCACTCGAGGAGGTCCGCGAGGTGGAGGACCGCGTCCGGGCGGTGCGGTCGATGACGCACGGGCTCGGCGCCGACGTGGTGGTCGAGGTGGTCGGCCTGCCGGTCGCCTTCGCCGAGTCGCTCCGGCTGGTGCGCAAGGGCGGGCGGGTGGTCGAGTTTGGTCACTTCACCGACAACGGCACCATGGCGCTCAACCCGCAGGACATCGTGAACCTGGACGTGGACGTCCTCGGTTCCTACGCCTACCCCAACGCCCAGATCGGCACGTCGCTCGCGTTCCTGTCGCGGTACGCGGACCGCTACCCGTTCGAGGACCTGGTGACCCACACCTTCGGTGTGGAGGACGCCGAGAAGGCGATCCAGGCCAGCCGTGACAAGGTCTGCGTCAAGGCGATGGTGGTGTCGGGGGACTGAGGAGGCTGGCATTCCCGAGGAGCTCGATGCCGATGGGCGTTGGCCGGTAGTGGTTGATCTCGTTGCGGTCCTGCGGGCAGGCCGACGCCACCACGACGCAGTCCATCTCGGCGCGCAGGACGACGCTGTCGCCCGCCTTCGTGGGCGCCGCGCCCCAGGTGAGGGATCCGTCCGGCTCGACCCGGACGGCCATGAACAGGTTGACCGGCTGGGGCGCCGCGATGTCGGCGTGGCCCAGCGCCGCCATGGCGCGCTGGAGGTTCTCCTGGCAGGACGGGTGCCAACCGTCGACGCCGAGCAGCCGGTAGCGGGCCGGATCGCAGGCCGCGCACAGCATGTCGTGCACGCCGGGGGAGTCGTCCCGCTCGAAGTGGAGGATCGGGCGACGGCGGTTGGTCACGAAGGACTCGCCCACCCGTGGAAACAGCCGGTTGACGTGGATCCTGGTGTGCTCGGCGCTGGCGTGCTCGCTGACGTCGCCGGCGGCGAAGGCGAACAGGTCCACCACCTGCCCGCCCTCGACGTCGACCACGCGGACGCGGCCGCCGGGCCGCACCCGGACCGCCCGCGCCTCGCGGGCCGGCACCAGCACGAACGCATCCCGCATGATTCCCCCGGGGTGACGGGCCGCGCCCGGCGCGGCGGGGCGCCAGCATAGCCGACAGCACGATCCGGGCTCGAGGAGGTCGTCGGATGGACCAGGGTGAGGGCAGCAGTGGCCGGTTGAACTTCCCGTTCGTCGGGATCCCCTCGTTCCTCAGGGCGACGGTCTGCGACGATCTGTCCGGTCTCGACGCCGACATCGCGATCCTCGGCGCGCCGACCGACGAGGGCTCGCCCTACATGCCGGGCTCGAGGTTCGGCGCCCGCTCGGTCCGCGAGCACTCGCTGCGGTTCGTCACCGACGGGCTCGGCTACTACGACCCCGCGACCCGAAGGCAGTACCTCGAGCGCGAGATGGTCGAGCGGCGGATCGCCGACGTCGGCGACGCCGACGTGCTGCCCACCAATGTGGTCGGCACCTTCGCCAACATCACCGAGCTGGCCCGCCGGGTGATCGAGCGGGGCGCCATCCCGGTGGCGCTGGGCGGCGACCACGCGATCACCTATCCGGTGGTCCGGGCGTTCGAGCGGGAGCAGCCGTTCCACGTCATCCATTTCGACGCGCACATCGACTACATGCCGTTCATCCACGGGCTCGAGTACACCAACCAGCACGCCTTCCGGCACATCCGCATGATGCCGAACGTCCGGTCGATCAACCAGGTCGGCATCCGTAGCATCCGCAACACCCGGGTGATGCACGAGGAGTCCCTGCGCGACGGCAACCGGGTGGTGACCATGGAGGAGTTCCGCGACCGTCCGGTCGACGCGGTCCTGGAGGGCGTGCCGGAGGGAGCGCGCTGCTACGTCAGCGTCGACATCGACGTGCTCGACATCTCGCTCACGCCGGGCTGTGTCTCGGCGGAGCCCAACGGCATGAGCTACGCGGAGCTCCGGGACGCGATCGCCGCGATCGCCGAGCGGACCGAGGTGATCGGCCTCGACCTGGTCGAGGTCAACCCGCTGCTCGACGTCCCCACCGGGCTCACCTCCTACCTGGCCGCGCACGTCCTGGTGGAGGCGCTCGGCCGGATCTGCGACCAGCCCTGGTGGCGCTCGGCGCGGGAGGTCCGCGCCGAGCGGCGTGCGGCCGCCGCGCGGGCGGCCGGCGGCGCCTGAGGAGGACGTCATGACCGAGCCGATCAAGGTCGACGTCCACATGCACCTGTACCCGTCCGCGGAGTCCGGCGCATGGTGGAAGAGCGGCTATGAGATCTGGGAGTACGGCGCAAAGGATGGCGTTAGGTTCAGCCGCTCCAACGGGACGGTCGACGAGGCGCTCCTCGCCATGGAGAAGGCAGGGTTCCAGCACGGCGTGGCGGTCAACCTGCTGAGCGTCGACCTCTTCCGGGACGAGGCGCTGGCGATGCTGCCGCAAGACGTGGAGGCCGAGGAGCGGGCGCGGGCGGCGGCCGAGATCGACGCAAGCATGGCCGAGCGCTTCCGGGCCTCGAACCGGTGGCTGGTCGACGCGCTCGCCCCGATCCCACGGCTGACCCCGTACGTCGGCGTGGACCCGTGGGCGCTCTCGCCCGGGCAGAACGTCGAGCACCTGCGCGACATGGCCGCCCGGGGGGCACGCGGTGTCAAGCTGCACCCGGTGGCGCAGCGGTTCGAGCCGAACGATCCACGCATGCGCCAGGTGTACGCCGCCTGCGAGGAGCTGGGCCTGGTGGTGCTGTCCCACACCGGCTCGGCCAAGGGCCCGATGGCGTTCGCCGAGCCGCGGGCGTTCGCGCCCGTGCTCGAGCGGCACGCCCGCCTCGAGGTGGTCCTCGCCCATCTCGGCGGCGGGAGCTGGCAGCAGACCGTCGCCCTGGCGGAGGCCTTCCCCCGGGTGGCGTTCGACCTCTGCGAGATCATCGAGTGGACCGGGGCGCCAGGAGCGCCGACCGACGAGCAGCTCGCCCGCATGATCCAGCGGATCGGACCGGAGCGGGTCATGCTCGGCACCGACTTCCCCTGGTACGACCTGGACCGGACGGTCGAGCTGGTCATGCTGCTGCCGCTGCTCTCCGACGCGGAGAAGCAGGGAATCCTGGGAGCCAACGCCGTCCGCATCCTCAACCTGCCCACCAACCCCTGAGGAGGGGAGCGATGGAGCACGCCACACCAGCCGTCGAGCAGATGCTGTCGGTCGCCATCGAGGAGGCCGGGATCGGGCTTGCCGAGGGCGGCGTGCCGGTGGGCGGCGCCCTGTACGGGGCCGACGGGAGCCTGCTTGGACGGGGCCGCAACCGCAGGGTCCAGGAGGACGACCCCTCGATCCACGGCGAGACCGACGCCTTTCGCCGGGCCGGCAGGCAGCGGAGCTACCGCGGTACCACCATGGTCACCACGCTGGCTCCGTGCTGGTACTGCAGCGGCCTGATCCGCCAGTTCCGCATCCCGCGGGTCATCGTCGGCGAGGACCGCCACTTCCAGGGCGGCGTCGACTGGCTGCGGGAGTCCGGCGTCGAGGTCGTCGTGGTCGACTCGGCCTCCTGCGTGGACCTCATGGACCAGTTCATCGAGCGGCACCCGGAGATCTGGAACGAGGACATCGGCGAGGACTGAGCCGCCGCGGCGGGACGGGGCCAGGCGCCCCGGGCCGCTGGCTAGCCCGGGTCGGTGGGCTCGCCGGTCATGCCGGCGCGGGGGGTGCTGGAGGTCCTGCGCCAGTCGACGGTGGGGCGCAGGGCGGCCAGGTCGGCGCGGTGGCGGTGGCGCTCGGCGATCTCGAACAGCGAGTTGATCAGCGTGTCCGACAGGCGGTGCGGCTCCAGGCCGAGCTCCATCAGGCCGGTATAGACCACGTTGTAGTGGTGCTTGCCGGCCTCCACCCGCGGGTTCTCCAGGTAGTCGATCTCCACCGGCTTGTGGTAGGCGCTGGAGATGACCTTGGCGATCTCCGCCACCGACATGCTCTCGGTCATCTGGTTGAACACCCGGAACTCGCCCGCCTCGGCGGGCTGCTCCGAGGCGAGCCGGATGCACTCGACGGTGTCGCGGATGTCGATCACGCCGCGGGTCTGGCCGCCCTCGCCGTAGACGGTCAGCGGCTGCCCCAGGACCGCCTGCACCACGAAGCGGTTCAGCACGGTGCCGAAGATGGCGTCGTAGTCGAAGCGGGTCGCCAGCCGGGGGTCCCTGGCGGTCTGCGGGGTCTGCTGGCCGTAGACGATGCCCTGGTTCAGGTCGGTGGCGCGCAGCCCCCAGGCGCGGCAGGCGAACTCGATGTTGTGGCTGTCGTGCACCTTGGACAGGTGGTAGAAGGACCCGGGCCGCTTGGGGTAGAGCATCCGGTCGCTGCGGCCCTTGTGGGTGACCTCGAGCCAGCCCTCCTCGATGTCGATGTCGGGGGTGCCGTACTCTCCCATGGTGCCGAGCTTGACCAGGTGGATGTCGCGGTCGATCTCGGCGATGGCGTAGAGCAGGTTGAGCGTGCCGACGACGTTGTTGACCTGGGTGTAGACGGCGTGCTTGCGGTCGATCTCGGAGTAGGGCGCGGAGCGCTGCTCGGCGAAGTGGACGATCGTGTCGGGCCGGAAGTCGCGCACGATCCGGTAGGTGAACTCCGCGTCGGTCAGGTCGCCGACGAAGGCGCCGATCGACTTGCCGGACACCTCGTGCCAGACGCGCGTGCGGACGTGCAGCGGCTCGATGGGGACCAGGCTCCACACGCCGAGCTCGTGGTCGTACTGGCGCCGGACGAAGCTGTCGGCCACCGCGACCTGGTGTCCGCGGTCCGACAGGTGCAGGGCAGTCGGCCAGCCGAGGTACCCGTCGCCGCCGAGCACGAGAATTCGCATGCGTCACTCCTTGTCGCTTCCAACCCGTCTGTCCCCAACGATGGTGCTGTGTGCCTCGCCGCGGCATCGACGCCAGGGTGGGGGTGGCACGCGGCGCGCTCTGCCATACCCGGATACTCTCGTGAGGAACCGATAAGAGGCTAATAGGCCAAGCGCCGATTCGGCATCCCGGGTGCCGCCGGCGGCGGATCGACCGGGTTGGGAGGGTGGTGTGGTCCAGGGCGCGGCCGGGGACAAGGCGCCGCTGTGGCGGCGGCCGCTGGCGGTGCGGCTGGCGAAGTACACCGCGGGCTCCGCGGTCGCCACGGTGATCAGCGAGCTGGCGTTCCTGGTGGTCTACGGCGTGGCGGGCGCCGGCACCCGGCTGGCCGGCGTGGTCGCCTTCGTGGCCGGCGCGATCCCCAACTGGACCCTCAACCGCCGCTGGACCTGGCAGCGGCGCGGCCGGCCGCGGCTCGGCCGCGAGGTGCTGCCCTACGTCGTGGTGGTGATCGGCACGGCGGTCGCGGCCACCGCGCTCAGCGGGCTGGCCGACGACTGGGTCCGCGGCCTGGCGACCCCGCGCTCCTTCCAGGTCGCGCTGGTCGGCATGGCCTACCTGCTGCCGTACGGCGCGGTGTTCCTGCTCAAGTTCCTGCTGTTCGAGCGGGTGGTGTTCAGCGGTCCACCGGCGCGGTCGCCGAACGCCGCGCCGAGCGTGGGGTCGTCTGAGCGGCGCTGACGCCGGCACGCGGGTTGCGCTCCCGCAGCCAGGTGCCGAGCACCACCCGGGCGTAGCTCCAGCCGTAGACCAGGCTGTTGCCCTTCTTGCTGCGCCCGGCCGTGCGGGCGCGCATGGTCATCGGCTGCTCCAGCACCCGGAAGCCCCGGGCCAGCACGCCGATGAGCAGCTCGGCCGACTGGTACTGCGGCTGGGCGAGGGTCACCGCGGCGGTCACCGGCGCCTTCATCGCGCGGAAGCCGAAGGAGGTGTCGCTGACCCTCTGGCCGGTCAGCGCCGACACCAGCCGGGCGAACACCACCGAGCCGAGCCGGCGCACCGGCGCCGCGCCGTGGTTGCCGCCCAGCGCGCGGGAGCCGGTGACGAAGTCGGCCCGGTCGGCGAGCAGCGGCTCCAGCAGCAGCGGCAGCTCGCCGAGGTCGTACTGGCCGTCCGCGTCGGTGGTCACGACGTAGCGGGCGCCGGCCTGGCGGGCGATGTGGTAGCCGAGCCGCAGCGCCGCGCCCTGGCCGCGGTTGACCGGCACGTCGCAGACGTGGGCGCCGTGGCGGCGCGCCACCTCGGCGGTGGCGTCGCCGGCGCCGTCGACCACCACCAGCGCGTCGACCTCCAGCCCACGGCAGCGGCCGGGGATCGCGTCGAGCACCGGCCCGATCGCCTCCGCCTCGTTGTAGGCGGCGATCACCACCACGATGGGCGCCAGCCTGACCGCGCCGTACCGCTGCTGGAAGTCCCGCAGCGCGGCGCTGTCCGCCTCGTCGGGGAAGGCCGGCACCGGCGGGCGCCGCCGCCCCGGGAACAGGATGGTCAGCCCGAGCGCGCCGGCCATCGGCAGCAGCACCAGCCCGGGCAGCTGGTAGCGCCAGGAGAACTCGAAGGTGGCCGCGCTGAGCAGCACCCCGGCGCCCATCAGGCTGTACAGCAGGCTGGCGGCGCGCTGGGAGGGGTCGGCGCCGCGACGCGCGCCGAGCGCGCCCAGCAGCCCGGCCAGCAGTGCCAGCGCCACCAGCGGCCCCGGCAGGTAGCCGAAGCGCTGGTAGCCCCGCAGCACCTCGGCCGGCGGCCGCGACACCGAGGGGCCGCCGCCGCCGAAGCGGTCCACCGCGTGCCTGGCCTCGCGCAGGCTGTAGCCGGGCAGCCAGATCGGGTAGTCGAGCGGGAAGTGCCAGCGGTCGACCGCCACGTCGCCGGCGAAGGTGATCCTGGCGGGCGCGAAGCCCTTGAGGAAGTCGGTGCCCACCGCGGCGAGGACCTGCCACGGCTGGTGCAGCAGAACGCGCCTGGCGAAGTCCCGCTCGACCTGCGCGTTGGTCATGCCGGGCGGCGGCACCAGCTTGAAGCGCGGCGCGTTGGGCGCGTGCACCAGGTAGTCCGAGAGCGGCCGCCTGCCTGGCGGCTGGGTGGGGCAGAGGACGCGCTCGTAGTCGGGCAGGCCGAGCTTGGAGCAGTCGGCGAAGGCGATCACCCGGCCGTAGGCCGCGCCGCCGCCGGTGCTGGAGATGCCGAGCGCCCCGGTGTGGAGCCGGTAGTCGGCCGCGTAGGCGCCGACGGGCACCGCGAAGCAGGCGGCCACGGTCAGCGCCAGCGCGAGCCGCCGCCAGCGGCCGCTGCCGGCCAGCGCGACGAACAGCATCGCCACCAGCACCAGCGGCTCGCCCACCAGCCGCACCACCACGGCGGCGCCGAGCAGCACTCCGGCCACCGCCGCCGCCACGAAGCCCGGGCGCCGCCGCCAGGTGAGCGTGGCGGCCACGGCGACCAGCATCGCCTCGAACAGCGTGTCGGCCATCAGGTTCTGCTCGATCTGGACCTGGTAGGCGTCCAGCAGCACCGGCGCGGCCGCCAGCGCCGCCAGCCAGGGGCGCACGCCGCGCCGCTGGAGCAGCAGGTAGATGACCACGCCCATGGCGAGGCCGAGCAGGTGCTGCACGGCCGCGACCACCGCCAGGTTGCCGAGCCACAGCAGCGGCCGCAGGAACAGCGGGTAGCCGATCGGATAGTCGCCGGCCGGGTCGAGCTTGTGCAGGTTGCCGAGGTAGACGTAGGAGTCGATGTAGAGCAGCAGCGGCTTGTAGGCGAGCTGCGCCAGCACGCGCAGGGCGACGCCCGCCAGCAGGATCGCCAGGATCAGCCAGTGCCGCCGCGCCAGCGCCGCCGCGCGGGAAGGCGCCG
>Ga0268241_10000132_pt1 | contig 10421 bp, 8 predicted proteins | sample BulsoiAmnAmmetaG_FD_200248 | JGI IMG/M metagenome (GOLD analysis project Ga0268241, IMG submission 200248) | Bulk soil microbial communities from Mexico - Amatitan (Am) metaG (v2) (version 2) | ecosystem: Environmental > Terrestrial > Soil > Agricultural land | place: Mexico: Amatitan, Jalisco...
GGGCCGAACAGGGAGCGGTCGGGCAGCGCTCCGATTTCTCCTCCACGGAGGGTGCATCCACGGCATCCCATGATGCGACCACGGCATCCCAGTCCGCTGCCATCGACACATCCGAGCCAGGGTCCGAATCGTCGATGAGCGATGGAGCGATGCAATCGGCCACGCATGGCGCAATCGAAGCTGAGTCAGCGACAGCCACTCCGATGAAGCTGGGTAAGGACTTGGAGCCTGAGCCGCGCCAAGCTCAGGAACCGGCCCATCCAGCGGGCGCAGCGGAAGACGCTGAGGCCGTGGGACCCGGCATGCCAGAACGGCCCGTGACCAGCGAGGCATCGGTAGAGCCCACCCATTCGCCGAGGCCTGGACAAGCTGGGCATGCTGCAGACGATTTGTCCGCCGCCTCGTCGACTGCCTCGAGTGGGGCTTCCAACCCCGCTTCTGCCTCGATCGGGGAGTCTGATCCGGCTGTTCCAAGGTTCGGTGAGCTGGATGCGGGTCCAAGGACTCTGTTAGGTGACGGTGCCGACCAAGGCGACCACGGTGCTGATGCTGACGGAGGCGACCGGGCCCCTGATGGCGCTGCTGCAATGGACAGCGACGCGACGGCAGATCCCGCGCCTCCGGCAGCCAAGACAGGCACGCCCGGAGCGGGACAGGTGGGCTTCGGTCCTGTTCCTGATTGGTTTGCCTCAGCGTCGGAGGCCGACGACGTACTGGCGGATCAGCAAGGTGAGCAAGAGCAGTCCAAGATTCGATTCGCGACACCCGGGCTGTCCTCCGGGTCGCCGGAGATCGATCCGTCCGAGGATGCGCCGCCAGGGCTGGAACCCGGTCTGGAGGAGATCGTTCAGAGGTTGGCTTCGCCGGCGGTGATGGGCGGTGGGTCGGTTCACATGGAACTCAGGGATGGCTCGTCTCCGGCGGATCCCGATGATGCGCTGGGGAGCTCGGCGGAACTTCAGGGCGGCAGGCCAGAACCCCAGGGCAAGGCAGAGCCGCGGGGTGGCAGGCCGGAACCGCAGGGTGGCAGGCCGGAACCGCAGGGCGGCAGGCCGGAACCGCGGGGCGGCAGGCCGGAACCGCAGGGTGGCAAGGCGGCAACGCAGGGCGGCAGGGCGGAACCCGAGCGGGTCAGGGCGGAGCCCGAGCGGGGCAGGCTGGAACCCGAGGGTGGTGGCACTACGGACATGGAGGATGGCACGGGGGAACCGGGAACGGGCTCCGTGGAACCGCAGGGCAGCAGGGGAGGACCGTGGGGTGGCAGGGCGCGAGCGCATGGCCGCCCCGCGGAGTCGCCGGACCCATCGGCGGAGCCGGGAAGCGGCATAGCGAGGCCAGGGACCAGATCGGAGGGACCGCGGAACGGCTCGGCGGCAGTAAGCGACGAGGCCTCGGAGCAACCAGGGAACGGCATGGCGGAGCCGCAACACGGCGCAGAGCCGGAACACAGCATGGCGCAATCACAACCCAGCATGGCGGAGTCACGGCACACCACGGCGGAGTTGCGGGACGGGGCGTCAAAGCCGGGGAACGGCGCGGCGGAGCCGGGAAACGGCTCGGAGGAACCGCCGAAGGGCATGGGGGAACCGGGGAGCGGTACAGGGGAATCCTCGAGCGGCACGGGGGAACCCGCCAGCGGCACTGGGGAATCCTCGAGCAGCACAGGCACAGGGGAACCCCCCAGCGGCACGGGCGAGCCCCCGAGCGGCTCGGAGGAACAGGGGAGCGGCACGGCGGTAGTGGGCGAGCAGGGTTCGGGGGAGACGAACGCTGCGCTCCGCGAGTCGGCAGATGACGGCAGGGAGGGCATTCTGGCATCAGATGCCACTAGCGTCGCTGGGCCGCAAAAGGAGAACATATCGGCCGCGCGGACTGCGTCGAGGCGCGGTCGTGGACGGATGGGCAAGAAGTCGTCGTCGCCTACGGGGCAGCTCCGCACCAATGTTTCACTTGAAACATTGAGTCCCGGAGAGGTGGCCGACAACGTGGGCGAGGACGAGGTCATGCAGGATGAAGCCGCGATCGCCGTTCGTGAGGCGGCGCTGCGGGCTGCGGCCGAGGTGCCAGGGACCAACGGGCCTGCGGAGTCCGAGGCAGGCGAAGCTCAAAGCGATGTTTCACGTGAAACATCGGACACGCAGGCTACTGCTCTGAGCGGCACAGCCTCTCCGGCTGCAAGCACCAACCACGCTGACTCCTCGTCCCAAGCGTCGATGCCCACTGTCGACAGCGAACGGGCGGCGCGGGATGCTCGCGTCACGTTCCGGATCAACCGCGGTCCGTACAAACGCTTCGCGATTGCAGTGGCAAACCAGAAGGGCGGCGTTGGCAAGTCCACCACCGCGGTCAACCTTGGGGCGTACCTCGCACTTGCTGGGGCACGAGTACTGGTCGTGGACCTCGATCCCCAGGGAAACGCGTCTACAGGGCTCGGCCTCGACCATCGACAGATCGAACCGTCGGTCTATGAAGTCTTGATGGGAGACTCCGACGCGGCGTCGGCCATCCACAAAACGGCGGTCGGGAATCTCGACGTACTACCGAGCACGATCGACCTCGCGGGTGCGGAGGTCGAGTTGGTGAATGCCTTCTCGCGCGAGACGCGACTTCGCCAGGCGCTCGGGGCGGTTCGCTACAACTACGATCTGGTCTTCATCGATTGCCCGCCGTCGCTGGGTCTCCTGACCGTCAACGCGCTCGCCGCCGCCGACGAACTGCTGATCCCAATCCAGTGCGAGTACTACGCGCTGGAGGGGCTCGGTCAGCTCCTACGCAACGTGGATCTGGTTCGAGTCAACCTCAACCAGGCCCTTCACATCGGCGGCATCGTCCTGACTATGTACGACGGCCGGACGCGGCTCGCTGAGCAGGTCGTCCAGGAAGTTCGAAAGCACTTCACCGACTTGGTCTATCAGACCGTTGTTCCCAGAAGCGTGCGGCTCTCCGAGTCTCCTGGATACGGAGTTCCAATCGCTCTCTACGATCCCCTCTCGCGGGGCGGCATTGCGTACCGGGACCTTGCACTGGAGCTTGCAGACCGAACGGGCCTACTCGCGCCAACTCAAGAAGGAGCCAACTGATGCGACGCCGAGGCGGCCTTGGTCGTGGACTGGAGGCCTTGATTCCCAGCAGCCCCAAGCCTGACGGCGAGCAGGCGTCAGTCCGCCAGGCCGGCGATCAGGACGACGGCGGCACCCAAGCTCCGGTGGCTCGACCTTCCTTCGTCGGGGCGACGCTGATCGATGTTCCGCTTGATCGCGTCGACCCGAATCCTCGGCAGCCGCGTGAGACATTCGACGAGGACGCGCTCGAGGAGTTGGCAGCAAGCATCGAGGCGGTTGGAGTCCTTCAGCCCATCATCGTCCGCCCATATGAAGACCGCTTTCAGATCGTCATGGGCGAACGCAGAGTTCGTGCCGCGAAGCTGGCGAACCTCAAGGCCGTTCCCGCGGTGATTCGGCTCACCGAGGAAGACACCCTTCTGCGCGACGCGCTGATCGAGAACATTCATCGAGAGGACCTGAACCCTCTTGAGGAGGCGGCCGCATATGAGTCCCTCCTTGCGGACTTCGACGTCACCCACGAGGAGCTCGCAACCAGAATTGGGCGGAGCCGGTCTGGCATCACCAACGCCCTCCGCCTCCTGAAGGCGGCGCCGAGCGTGCAGCGGCGCATCGCGGCCGGAACGCTGTCTGCTGGACACGCTCGCGCGGTCATGAAGCTGGTGGATCACGAGCAGCAGGAGCGCTTGGCGGACCGAATCGTAGCTGAGGGGCTCACCGTTCGGCAGGCAGAGGAGCTCGCGAGCCGGCTCAGCGGAGAGTTCGGGCCTTCGGATGGAGACGCCGAGCGGAAGTCGCGCCAGCGCGCGATTCCTCAGGCCCCGGGCGTTGCCGAGCTGGCCGACCGGCTGTCGGATCGATTCGATACGCGTGTGAAGGTCCAGATCGGCAAGCGCAAGGGCAAGGTGCTCATCGAGTTCGCCACGCTCGACGATCTCCAGCGCATCTGCGACGTCATCGGACTCGACGCTGCTCCGATAGCGCATGAGATTCAGCATCAGGCGCCAGACTCGGGTGAAGACGAACAGCCCTTCAGTCGATCGACGGAGTCAGGCTTCGCGGAACCCAGCGAGGAGAACGCCAACCCGGTGCCGTCGGCAGTCGGACTCTCGGCGCCTCCCAGCTGATCGGTTCACTCCGCCAGGGCGCACGGCATGGCCTCATTGGGGCCATGCCCACGATCCGCATGACAGTCCGTTCGACATCGAGCTGAGCTGCCCAGAGCTCGATGTCGAGTGTCGGCTTTCGAGGCCGTTTGGCGTGCAGGTGCGGGCCGGCCCCGCGAAGAAGATGTGCTCTGGCTTGACGCGCCGAGTTGACATGAGGCTGATCGTCGGTGTCGACACCCGACTCTGGTTCTTGGGTTCGGTATCGAAGTGAGCTCACGCATGGATGGCTTGGTGCGAACCATCAACATGCGTTCGGTGCAGGACGCGGCCGATGTGCATTCAGCTCTTGGTGGTGGCAACGCCACTTGCGGCGAAAAGGATGATCGCCGCAGGTGGAGATCCCTTCGTGCTGGATCACCGGCGTGGCTTGGGCGTAGGACCGCGTAGGTCCATCGCGCGCCCTGATCAACGGCTCAACGGGGCGTCTGGCAACGCCAACCAGCAACAGCTTCCGAACCCAGCGGAGCGGCTTCCCGAACTAGTGATCAGTGCCTTCTGCTCTGCGGTTGCCATCGAAATAGCGTTCCGTCAATCCCCTCAGATACGGATCACTAGCGGGGGCGGCGGGCGATGGCGCGGTTGGTGAGGTGGACCGCGAGGTCGGCGAAGGAGATGCCGGCGGCGTCGGCGGCGATGGGGACGAGGCTCGTCGTGGTGAGGCCGGGGCCGGTGTTGACCTCGAGGATCCAGCAGGTGCCTTCGTCGTCGAGGATGGCGTCGACGCGGGAGAGGTCGCGGCAGCCGAGGGCGAGGTGGGCGCTCTTGGCGATGTCGAAGCAGCGGTCAGCGAGCCCGGCGTCGATTTCGGCGGGCGCGCGGAAGTCGACGGCGCCGTGGGTGTAGCGGGCGGCGAAGTCGTACCAGCCCTCCTTGGGCCGGATCTCGACGGCCGGCAACCGCGCCAGGCCGTCGACGACGGCCAGGGCCACCTCGGTCCCGCTGACGTGCCGCTCGAGGAGCACGGTGTCGTCGTAGCCGAAGGCGGTCATGAGCGCGGCGGGTAGTTGGTCGGCGCGCTCGACGAGGCGGATGCCCAGCGCCGAGCCGCCGCGGTTGGGCTTGACGACCAGCGGCAGCCCGAGCTCGTCCATGGCCCGGTCGAGCAGAGCGCCCATGCCGAGCTCGCGGAGGGCGCCCTCCGCGACGGGGATGGCATCGGGGACGGCGAGCCCGGCGCGGCGCAGGACCGATTTGGCGGCCAGCTTGTCGAAGGCGAGCCGGCTGGCGTCGAAGGTGGAGCCTGTGTACGGGAGCCCGAGCAGCTCGAGCAGCGCAGCGACGGTGCCGTCTTCGCCGAAGCGGCCATGGAGGGCGAGGAACACCGCGTCGATGCCGCCGTTCCGCAGGGACTCAACGAGCTGCTCGTCGGCGTCGAGCTCGGTGACGCCGTAGCCGCGATCCCGCAGGGCGTCGGCCACCCTCCGGCCGGAGCGGAGCGAGACCTCGCGCTCGAAGGACAGGCCACCGGCGATGACGGCGACGGTGGTCTCCACGGCGTTCACACGCCTCCCCAACCGGCGGGCGAAGTGTTGTCGGCTTCCTCGTCGGGCGTGGGAACGCCGCCGAGTGCCCGCACGAGGTCGAACTCCTCACTGATGACACCGGCGAGTCTGCGGACGCCTTCGCGGATTCGCTCGGGGGTCGGGAAGCAGTAGGACAGCCGCATGAAGGACGCGCCTTGACCATCCGCGTAGAATGCTCCACCCGGGACGTACGCGACTCGTGCGGCGATTGCCTTGGCCAGCATGGCGCGAGTGTCGAGCTGTGGCCCCAGGTTGGCCCAGACGTAGAAGCCTCCCTCCGGCCGCGTCCAGCGGACGCCGGCGGGAAACTCCTCGGCGAGGGCCTCCAGCATGGCGTCGCGGCGCTCGCGATAGATGATTCGCAGCTCCTTGAGGGTCTCGCGCCAGGGGTAGGCGGCGAAGTAGCGGTAGGCCATGGCTTGGGCGAAATTCGAGGAGGAGAGGTCCGCCGCCTCCTTGACGATCACCATGCGCTCGCGCAGCGCGGGCGGCACCAGCGCCCAGCCGATCCGCAGGCCGGGGCAGAAGATCTTGGACAGCGAACCAAGGTAGACGACGTTGTCGGCGTCCTCGGAGCGCAGCGCGAGCGGCGGATCGCTCTCGAAGCCGAGGCGCCCGTACGGGTTGTCCTCCACGACCAGCACGTTGTACTGGCGGGCGAGCTCCAGCACGCGGCCCCGCCGGTCGGCGCGCATGGTGACGCCGGCCGGGTTGTGGAAGTTCGGAACGGTGTAGAGCAGCTTGATGCGTTTGCCTTCCCGCTCGAGCCGCTGAAGCGCGATGGCGAGTGCGTCGGGATCGAGGCCGTCGTCGTCCAGTGGCACGTGGCAGACCTCGACCTGGTACTGGGAGAACGCGGAGAGGGCTCCGACGTAGGAGGGGCCCTCGGCGACGATCACGTCGCCGGGATCGCAGAACATCCTGGCCAGCAGGTCGAGCGCCTGCTGCGACCCGACGGTGACGATCACGTCGTCGCCGGAGGCGTGGATGCCTTCCAGGGCCATCAGCTCGGCCAGCACCTCGCGGAGCCGCGGATCGCCCTGGCCGCCGCCGTACTGCAGCGCGGCCGGGCCCTCCTTGTCGAGGACCTCGGCGGCCACCTCGCTGATGACGTCAAAGGGCAGGGCGGCCGTGAACGGCATCCCGCCGGCGAGGCTCACGACCTCCGGACGGGACGCGACCGCGAAGAGGGCACGGATCTCGGATGCGGTCATGGCCCGAGTGCCGTGGGCATAGCGATCAAGAAACGGGTCGTCAGCGCGCATGGGCGGTAGCATACGTCAGTCGTTTCCATTGCCTCGGCCAGCCCAGCAGATCTGTCTTGCTACTCTGGCGGTACAGGTCGGTCTCCGACTCGGCGGTTGGGTCGCCGTTGGAAGTCGCTCGATGGGAGCCGCTCTTGGCCAGGTGGTTGAAAGGCGTTGGCAGAGGGTTCCTCCTTGGCGCGGTCGTGGGGCTTCTTTGGGGCCTCTGGTCGATCCCCCGCCGTTCGCGTGCCGTAACGGGGGCCGGCTAGGTGGGCCGCAAGGTCGTCGCCCTCAATATCGACACGTTGGACCTGTTGCCAACGCCCTGCAGGCAATGCGTCTTCTGGGAGCTCGGCTCCAAGGCACGTCGTCGCGGCTCCGAGGAAGCCGGTCTCCAGAAGGAGGCCTGGCTCTCCTCGATCGTGCTCGAGTGGGGCGCGGCAGGCCACGTGCTGCTGGTGGACGGTGAGCCGGCCGCCTATTCGCTGTACGCGCCCGCCCGCTTCCTCGAGCAGGTGGGCTCGCAGGCCGCCCGTCCGGTGAGTCGCGACGCGGTGCTGCTGGCGACGCTGGCGGTCTCGCCGAAGTTCGAGGGCCAGGGCATCGGCCGGGTGTTGCTGCAGTCGATGGCCCGAGACCTCATCAAGCGGAAGGTGCGCGCGGTCGAGGCCTTCGCCGACCGGGTCTGGACAGGGCGCGACTGCCACATCCCGATCGACTTCTTGGAGGCGTGTGGCTTCCAGGTGGTCCGGGAGCACCCCCGCTATCCCCTGCTGCGGATGGACCTGCGCACGGTGTTGCGGTGGAAGGACGCCCGCGAGGCGGCCCTCGAAGCGCTCCGGGTCCCGGCGGCCCAGCCGGCCCTTCGGCCGGTGCCATCGAGCCCGCCGCCTGCGCGCGTCCCAGATACGACGAGCCCGGCCTCGCTGTGAGGCCGGGCTCAAATCGCGGTGGTGGTCGGAATGGCTAGCGGGCCGCCGCCCGGTGTCGCCTCCTGGTCAGGCGACGAACTCGGACAGCTGCGCGAGCAGATCGCGCTTGGAGGTGAAGCCGACCACGCGCTGCTTCTCGACCCCGCCGACGAACAGCACCAGCGTCGGGATGCTCAGGACCCCGTAGCGCCGGGCCACGTCCGGGTTCTCGTCGACGTTCAGCTTGGCGATCGTCAGCTTGCCCTCGTGCGCGCCGCCGATCTCCTCGAGGACCGGGGCAATCATCTTGCAAGGGCCACACCACTCGGCCCAGAAGTCCACGAGGACGGGCGTCTGCGACTGAAGAACGTCGGTCTCGAACGTGGAGTCGGTGACGGCTTTGCTCATATGTTCGGTGCCGGTGAGGGGTGCGCCCTCAGCACCTCCACCTCCTTGAAGTCGTACGTTTGACGGTATCGACCGTCACATAGGTGAACGACTCTGCGTGTGATCCCTATTCCAAATCATTCCAGCGAAGACCCACCTCTGCGCCGAGGCGCAACGGCAGGCCGTCCTATACTGCCCCGGTTGCTTGTCTCGTAACCCATCGGAGCGACTCGTGCGTCCCCTTCCTCGGTATGTGCTCGCGATCATGGCGGGCTTCGTCGTGTTCGAGCTGTGGATCCCATTGCTGGCGATCATCTTGCGCGCCCTGGCGGGTCCGACGATCCCGACGGCCGTCCAGGCTGTCGTCCCGCTATTCGGACTGGCGGTCCCCACGGTGGTCGCGCTCGGCCTGTCCGATTACCTCGCTGACCGTCGTGGCCTGGTCCGGCCATACCAGCCCAAGCCACGCAACGCCGAGTCGGATCAGGACCTCGCTGACGAAGAGGAAGACCTCGTCGACGAAGACGAGGAAGCATGGGAAGAGGACGAGGACACTGGCGGCCAGGAGCGCTCGTCCGGAGACGACGGCAGCGAGGATGAGCGGCGGAAGCTCGAGGCTGGCGGACCCGAGGGCACCGCGAGGCAGCGCATGCCTGACGACGGCGGCGACGAGTGGCGGGAGTCCGAGGCCCGCGCGGACGCGGAGAGGTGGCGGGAGCCTGAGCGCGGGCGCCACGAGGGCACCGCCGGCGCACGTCGGCCGTCCGGCGGCAAGCGGTCCGAAGGCGGCCGCGAGTGACCGGCTCCGGTGACCACGGAGAGAAGTCCGAGGGCCAGGGCGCGTCGCGAGGCGCGCGGCCTACCGCCCTGGTGTGACCAGGAGCGACCGAGTCGGCGAGCAACGGAAGGCGAGAGGGCGGAAGCGACCGGAGCGACCCCGGAGCGGCGCCGGTGACCACGACTCAGACCCGGACAGCCGGCGAACCTCAGGGAACGGGTCATGGATTGCTGCGGCGCGCACCGGGCCGGAGCGGCCCGACCGGGGCGCTCGAGCGAGACGGCGTGGGTCAGTCCCAGTTGTCGGTGGTGGCGCCGGAGTCGTGGCCGTGGGCTTCGAGCCAGCGCTCGGCGTCGATGGCGGCGGCGCAGCCGGTGCCGGCGGCGGTGACGGCCTGGCGGTAGATGTGGTCGACGGCGTCGCCGGCGGCGAAGACGCCGTCGACGCTGGTGGCGGTGCTCGGGTGGTTCACCAGGATGTAGCCCGCCTCGTCGAGGCCGATCTGCCCCTCGAAGAGCTCGGTATTCGGCAGGTGGCCGATGGCCACGAACACGCCGGCGACGTCCAGGGTCGATTCGCTGTCGTCCTTGAGGTTGCGCAGCCGGACCCCGCGGACGGCATCGTCGCCCATGACCTCCTCGACCACGGAGTTCCAGGCGAAGTCGATCTTCGGGTTGGCGTACGCCCGATCCTGCATGACCTTGGAGGCGCGCAGGCGGTCGCGCCGGTGGACGATGGTCACCTTGGTGGCGAACCGGGTGAGGAAGATGGCCTCCTCGAGGGCGGAGTCGCCGCCGCCGACCACGGCCAGGTCCTTGCTGCGGAAGAAGAAGCCGTCACAGGTGGCGCAGGTCGAGACGCCGCGCCCGAGCAACTTCCGCTCGGAGTCGAGCCCGAGCATCTTGGCCTTGGCGCCGGTCGAGATGATCAGCGACTTGCCGGTGTACTGCTCGTCGTCGACCCACACGTGGAAGGGCGAGCCGGACAGGTCCACCTTGGTCGCGTTCGCGGTGACGAACTCGGCGCCGAAGCGCTCGGCCTGCTCGCGCATCTTGCCCATCAGCTCGGGACCCAGGATGCCGGTCGGGAACCCTGGGTAGTTCTCGACCTCGGTGGTCAGCATGAGCTGGCCGCCGGCCTCGGCCCCTTCGATCACGATCGGGTGCAGGTTGGCCCGTGCCGCGTACAGCGCGGCGGTCAGGCCGGCGGGACCCGAACCGACGATCAGCACAGGGGCGGTGGTACGAGACGTGGCCATCAGCTCAGCGAGCCTCCTCGAGCGCATACACCTGGTACCCGGTGTGACCGGGCGACGTCGCCTGTAACGGTTTCCAGTGAGCCCCT
>Ga0268241_10000133_pt1 | contig 10414 bp, 9 predicted proteins | sample BulsoiAmnAmmetaG_FD_200248 | JGI IMG/M metagenome (GOLD analysis project Ga0268241, IMG submission 200248) | Bulk soil microbial communities from Mexico - Amatitan (Am) metaG (v2) (version 2) | ecosystem: Environmental > Terrestrial > Soil > Agricultural land | place: Mexico: Amatitan, Jalisco...
GCTCCGAGGCGCCGCCGCGGATCGTGGTGCGGGCCGAGCAGCTGCGTGACGCCTGGACCATTACGGTCCAGGACAACGGCATTGGCATCGAGCCGACCGCGGTGCCGCGGCTGTTCACCGTGTTCGCGCGCCTGCATTCCCGCGACCAGCACCCCGGGCACGGGGTCGGGCTGGCGGTCTGCCGTCGCATCGTGGAGCGCCACGGCGGCCACATCCGCGCGGCCTCCGCCCCGGGCAGGGGCACCAGCATCTCCTTCACCCTGCCCGCCAGCACGCTCCCGGATCCGGCGAGGTCGGGCTGATGGCGCGGGTGCTGCTGGTCGACGACGACCCGGACTACCGGCTCCTGGTGCGGCTCGCGCTGGAGGCGGACGCCCGCTACGAGGTGGTCGCCGAGGCGCGCAGCGGCATGGAGGCGATCTCCGCCGCCGAGGCCGTCCAGCCGGAGGTGGTGCTGCTGGACTGCTCGATGCCCGGCACGGACGCCTTCGACTGCCTGCCGGAGCTGCGCCGCTGCAGCCCGTCGAGCCGTGTGGTGCTGATCTCGGGCCACGCCGCCGCCGACGTCGAGATGGCCGCCTGCTCGGCTGGAGCGCTGGGCTTCCTCGGCAAGGACATCCTGCCGAGCCAGTTCCCCGCCGAGCTGGCGACCGTCGCCGGCATGGTCGGCGCGGTCGAGGCGGTGCTGATCCAGGCCTCGACCAGCCTGTCCAACGACCCGCGCAGCGCCGGCGACGCGCGCCGCTTCATCGCCGGCACGCTCCAGTCCTGGGAGCTGGGCTCGCTGGTCGACACGGTGACCCTGCTGACCAGCGAGCTGGTCAGCAACGCGGTGCTGCACGCCGGCTCGGACGTCGACGTGGTGGTGCGGCTGACCGGCTCGCTGGCGCGGGTCGAGGTGACCGACCGCTCCGACCTGGTACCGGCGGCGCGGCACGCCGCCGCGGACGACGACTCCGGCCGCGGGCTGGCGCTGGTCCAGGAGCTGGCACGGCGCTGGGGCACCAGCCGGCAGCCCGGCGGCGGCAAGACCGTCTGGTTCGAGGTGCCCCGATCGAGCGAGTTGCAGCCGGGAAACCGCGGCTCGTAGGATCCTCCGGCTCTTGATCGTGGCAGTCCCCCACAGCCTCCAGAAGGAGACCTTGCCTGGTGGTGCGCGCTCGAGGGTCGGCGCGGCGTCTCCCCCGGCCGCTGGCCGTCCTGGTCGCCGCGGCCGTGGCGTTGCCGTTGACGCTGGCCTGGCCCGGCGGCGTGGCGCTCGCCGATCCCAGCGTCGGTGACCTCCAGCGGCAGCTCCGCGGGCTCAACGGCGACGCCGACCAGGCGGTCGAGCGCTACCTCGAGGCCAGGATCGCCCTGCAGCAGGCGCGTGCCCAGCTCGCCAGCCTGCAGCGCCACGTCGACGCCGCGCGCAAGCAGCTCGACGGGCTCAGAGGCCTGGTCTCCTCCCAGGCGGCCGACGCCTACATGTACGGCCCGGCCGACGTGGCGCTGATGCTCGACCCGGGGAACGCCGACGACACGCTCGACCGGATGCAGACGCTGACGCTGCTGGCGCAGCGCGCCAGCGAACAGCTCAGCGACCTCGGCACCGCCGAGCGCGCCTTCCAGGAGGAGATGGCGCGGCTGCGCAAGGTCGAGCGGGAGCGCGAGCAGCAGCTCCAGCGCCTGGCGGCCGAGAAGCAGAAGGTCGACCAGCTGGTGCGGCGCACCCAGGGCCTGCTCGACGAGTTGCGCCGGTCCGGCGGCGCCGGGGCGGTCGACGGGGTCGACCCCGGGCTGCCCGGCGGCTGCGCTTCGCGGGCACCCAGCGGCGGCGGCGCGGCCGCGGCGGTGCGCTACGCCTGCGCCCAGCTCGGCAAGCCGTACCAGTACGGCGCCGACGGCCCCGGGTCGTTCGACTGCTCCGGGCTGACCATGATGGCCTGGCGGCAGGCCGGGATCGCGCTGCCGCACTCCGCCGCCGCCCAGATGGGCGTCGGCCGGCGGGTGACCAGGGCGGAGCTCCAGCCCGGCGACCTGATCTTCCGCTACAGCCCGGTGTCGCACGTCGCGATGTACGTGGGTGGGGGCATGCAGGTCGCCGCTACGCACACCGGCAGCACGGTCAAGCTCCAGTCCGCGTTCCAGGGCCCGGTCGTCGGGTACTCCCGGCCCAACGGATGATCCTCGCGGGCCGCATGCCCCGCGCGCCCACCGGAATGGTTCTTCACATGGTGTAGTGGATCTGATATCTCTCCATAACCCGCAGAACCGCGCAAGCTTGTACAGGTGCGGCTAGGTTGCCAAAGGGGGCATACCAAGGTCGCCTGCGGGAGTGCCCCAGCCGACCGCCGGTCGGGCATCGAGAAGTGAGGGAGCGGATGAGAGCTCGGAGTCTCGTGCGGGTGGCGGTCATGCTGACCGTCCTCGCGGTCCTCATGATGATGGTGCAAAGCGCCTCCTTCGCCGCGCCGAAGGCCGCCTCGAAGGGCGCCGCCGGCCGCTTCGTGGTGGTCGCCAAGAGCGCCGCCGACTACAACGCGCTGCGCGTCAAGGCGCTGCGCGGCGGCGCCAAGGTGGTCGCCGACATGCCGCAGATCCGTACCCTGGCGGTCAGCGGGTCGGCCGGCGTCCGCGCCAGCCTCGCCTCGGACAGCCGCACCAGGAGCGTCGCCAGCGACCACATCATCAAGGTCGCCCAGGCCGACCCGAACGCGGTGCGGAACCTGGCCGCTCCCGGCCTGCGCAGCGCCAAGCGGATCAGCGCCAAGGTGTCCAAGGGCGCCACGGCGGCCGCCGGCATCACGCCCGACCCGGCCTTCAACGTCCCCGGCCTCCAGTGGGACTTCCCACGCATCGGCCTGCCCCAGGGCTGGAACACCACCGCCGGCAGCAACGCCGTGACCGTGGCCGTGGCCGACACCGGCCTGGACTTCACCCACGCCGAGCTGGCCCCCAAGGTCCGCCAGGTGGTCGACTTCACCGGCACCGAGGATCCGCCCATCTGCAAGACCTTCTTCGGCACCTCCGACCAGGACCTCGCCGCGCAGTTCGGCGGGCCGGTCGAGACCGACTGGAACGGCCATGGCTCCTGGATCGGCGGCAACATCGCCGCCGCCCTGGACGGCAAGGGCATCAACGGCATCGCTCCGCGGGTCAACCTGGTCGCGCTGAAGATCTCGCAGTGGTGTGGCTCCGCCTACGATTCCGAGCTGATCGCCGCCTTCGTCAAGGCCGCCGACCTCGGCGTCGACGTGGTGAACATCTCCTTCGGCGGCTACCTGGACCGCCGCGACCCCGACCAGGAGACCATCTACCAGCAGTACATCGCCGCCGTGCAGTACGCGCGGCAGCACGGCACCGCGATCGCCGCGTCGGCCGGCAACGAGTCTCGCCGCATCGGCGCCGGCGGCCTGGTGCTCTCGCACGGCACGCTGACCGCGCCGGGCACCGCCCCGAAGGACTTCGACGACCAGTTCGGCAACTACGAGACGCCCGGCGGTGTCCCCGGCGTAGTGGACGTGTCCTCCACCGGCAACGTGGTCAACGCCTCCTCGGCGAGCTGCCCGCCCGGCTCGACGGGGTCCGCCGACGACGTCAACGCCACCTGCAAGCCGACCAGCGACCCGCACCAGGCGGCCGGGGCCGGCCAGAAGAACCAGCTCGCCTACTACTCCAACTACGGGTCCCGGATCGACGTGGCGGCGCCCGGCGGCGCGCGCAAGTTCAACCTGCCGTTCTGGGACCGCGGCGGGACCCCCGGGTTCCCCTACACGTCGGCCGACCAGACCAACGTCTGGGAGGACTTCAGCACCACCTCCAACTGGGCGGTCGAGATCCCCTGCTTCACCTTCACCGGCGGGGCGGTGTTCCCTGAGAACCAGTGCTACTCGACCATCCAGGGCACCTCGATGGCGGCGCCGCACGTCACCGCCGCGCTGGCGCTGCTGGCCAGCGCGCACCCGTCGGCGCGCAAGCACGTCGGTACCCTGGTGAGCATGCTGAAGGCCAAGGCCGTCGACCCTGGCCACAACTTCACCCAGGTTGTCTCGCCGACCGACAGGTCGCACGGCGACCTCAGTGGGGTCGCCTGCCCGACCGGCTTTTGCCACCTCGGCGGGCCGGCCGTCTCCGACAGCGACGCCTACGGCGCCGGCCTGGTCAACGTGGCCCACCCGTAGCCGGGCGCTTCTCGGGCTCACCTGGGGGGCCGGCCGGTGGCCGGCCCCCTTCGCGTTCCGCCTGGCGGCGCCGCCGTGCCAGCAGGGCAGCGCCGACCGGGTCGGCCGCGCGGGCGATCAGCGGCCCGACCATCGCCAGCACCAGCACGTAGGTGGTCGCCAGCGGCCCGAGCCGGGACTCCACCCCCGCGGTCACCGCCAGCCCGGCGATCACCACCGAGAACTCGCCCCTGGCCACCAGCGCGCCGCCGGCGCGCAGCCGGCCGGCGATGCCGATGCCGGCCCGCCGCGCGGCCCACCAACCGGTGCCGACCTTTGTGGCGGTGGTCACCACCGCCAGCACCACCGCGGCGCCGAGCACCGGCGGGATCGAGCGCGGGTCGGTCTGGAGTCCGAAGAACACGAAGAACACCGCCGCGAACAGGTCGCGCAGCGGCGTCAGCAGCGCCCTGGCGCCGTGCGCGACCGGCCCGGAGATCGCCAGCCCGACCAGGAAGGCGCCCACCGCGGCCGACACCTGGAGCCGCTCCGCCAGGCCCGCCACCATCAGAGTCAGCCCTAGGATCACCAGCAGCAGCACCTCGTCGCTGGGGCTGAACACCAGCCGGCTGAGCACGCCGCCGAAGCGCAGCGCCACCACCAGCACCAGCGCGACCACCACCAGCGCGACCGCCACATGCGCCTCGGTCGCCAGCAGGCTGCCGCCGGCCAGCAGGCCGGTCAGTACCGGCAGGTAGGCGGCCATGGCCAGGTCCTCGATCACCAGCAGCGACAGCACCACCGGGGTCTCGCGGTTGCCGAGGCGCTCGAGGTCGGTGAGGACCTTGGCGATCACCCCGGACGAGGAGATGTAGGTCACCCCGCCGAGTGCCACCGCCGCCAGCAGCGACCAGCCGAGCAGCAGCCCCCCGAGCAGCCCTGGGGTGAAGTTCGCCAGCAGGTCGACCACCCCTGCCGGGGCGGTGGCGCGCATGCTGACGACCAGTTCGTCGGCGGAGTACTCGAGTCCCAGCAGCAGCAGGAGCAGCAGCACGCCGATCTCCGCCCCGGTCGCGATGAACTCCTGGGCGGTGATCAGCGGCAGCAGGCCGCCCTGGCCGAACGCCAGGCCCGCCAGCAGGTACAGCGGGATCGGCGAGAGGCCGATCCTGCCCGCCAGGCGGCCGAGCACCCCGAGCCCGAGGATCATCCCGCCGAGCTCCAGCAGGCGGACCGACATCTCGTGCACGGCTAGCTTCCGAGCAGTTCGGCGAGCGACCTGATGCCTGCCGGGGTGCCGACCACGACCGCGTTGTCGCCGGCCTCGAAGACGAAGTCCGGGCGCGGCGACGGGATGGTGGAGCCGTGGCGCAGCACCGCCACGATGGATACCCCGGTGCGGGTGCGCGCCTGCGTGTCGGCGATCGTGCGGCCGTCGAACGGCGAGCCGGCGGCGATCTCCAGCCAGTCGATGCCGACGCCCTCGACCTGCTGCTGGAGCTCGGCGAGGCTGCCGGCGATGCGGAAGCCGCCGAGCATCTCGGCCAGCACCTCGGCCTCCTCCTCGCTGAGGTGCAGCATCTCCTGGCAGGTGTCGGGGTCGTCGCGGTCGTAGACCACCAGGTCGCGCCGGCCGCTGCGGTGGGAGATGACGCCGATCTGGCGGCCCGACCTGGTGGTGAAGTCGTAGCGCACGCCCACGCCCGGCAGCGAGGTCTCGTTGATGTCCATGCCGCTGTAGGCTCCTTCCCGCCGCGCCCGCGGCGGCTCGTGGGGGATGGTCGCAGCGCCGGCGGGTCGTCAGCGGAAGCCCTGGCGCTCCAGGTCGACGGTGGTGCCCGATGGGATCACCAGGGTGAAGTTGGGGGCGTCGACCTTGGAGCCGGGCAGCACCTGCCGGAACACCTGGTGGCCGCCGTACGACGCGACGAATGTCCAGGTCGGACCCATATCGACCACCTTGAAGGTGGCGCTGGAGCCCGGTGCGTGGGTGCCCAGGTTGAGCTGGGAACCGTGGCGGTCGATCGCGGTGACCTGGAGCGCCAGATGGGTCTGGTTCCGCACCCGGATGGCCGGGAGCTGCTGGACCGAGCCGTCGCTGGCCACGGCGGCCATCAGCCAGCCGATCCCGATCGCGGCGATCACCAGGGTCGCGGCGACCAGCGCCTGCACCACGCGGTCGGATCGCAGCGCCGGGTCGTCGAGCCGGATGTCGTCGATCGCGATCACCCTCTTCGCGGTCGGGTCGAGCTGTCCCGACCATCTTGCCGCCCGATCCCGCCGAGCGCAGATCGGGCCCGGCGACCTAGGCGACCGCTCCGGCGCAGGAGAGGAGCTCCTGGCGCGAGCGCGGGTCGTCGCGCAGCACGCCGTAGAGCGTCGAGGTGACCGTGCGGCTGCCGGTCGCCCGTACGCCCCGCAGCGACATGCAGGTGTGCTCGGCCTCCAGCACCACCCCGACGCCCTGCGGCTCCAGGTGCTGCTCGACCCAGTCGGCGATCTGCTTGGTGAGGCGCTCCTGCACCTGGAGCCGGCGGGCGAACAGCTGCACCACCCTGGCCAGCTTGGACAGGCCCAGGATGCGGTCGCCCGGCAGGTAGCCGACGTGCGCGACGCCGCTGAAGGGCAGCAGGTGGTGCTCGCAGAGCGAGTTGAAGGGGATCGCCTTGGCGAGCACCAGCCCGTTGTAGCCCTCGTCGTTGGGGAAGGTGGTCGGGTTGAACTGGAGCGGGGTCAGCAGCTCGGCGTAGGCGGCGGCGACCCGGCGGGGGGTGTCCCGCAGGTGCTCGGATTCCGGATCCTGGCCGAGCGCGACCAGCAGGTCGGCGACGGCGCGCTCGGCGTGGTCCAGGTCGACCGGGCGGAGCCCGTCGATCACCGCCGGTTGGCGGGAGCCGCCGAGGGGGAGCGGCTCGGCCTCCTCCAGCAGGGTGTCCGGGTCGTCGGGCTGTGGCGCGAGCAGACGCATGGCGATCCTCAGGAAGATTCGGTGGTGACGCTGCCGGCGCCGCCGGCGCTGCCGACGCGGTGCGGCTCCTTCTCGCCGGGCCAGACGTCGGCCTCCTCGTGGTGCCAGACCGGGTGGTCGCCCGAGGTCTCCACGTTGAAGCCGTAGTCGAAGACCATCGAGCCGCCGTAGCTGGCGCCGACCACGACCAGGATGGCGGCGACGACCGTGAGCACCATCAGCCCCGCCGGGGTGGCGGCGCCGCCGGCGGCCAGCCGCACGATCAGGTCGACCAGCACCAGCACGGTCACCACGATCATGATGATCGCGTGGGTGTTGATCGTCCGTCGCGCCTGCGTGCCGGCCTCGCTGGAGTAGTACCAGTCGGCCCAGCCGGTCAGGGCGGCCAGCACCGCGGCGATCGCGCCGCCCAGCAGCACCCAGGTCGCGGCGTGGAACAGCTCCTCCGCGACGGCCGGATGGCCGGAGTGCAGCGCGACCGACAGGACGTCGAACACCGCGGCGAACAGGTACGCGGCGATCGGGAGGTCGGTAAAGGGCGGGTGGAACGGCTTGCCGGCGTAGCCGCGGAGACCCTTGAACTTGCGGCCTTTCATCGTCAGCGGCGGGCCAACCGTGAAGTGCCTCATGCTTCCCCTCCAGCTCGACTGCCGGTCGCGGCGTTGTCCCGCCGCCAGGTGGGCGGCGGATCGTTCAGGGGGCGCTTCTAACGTTAATGAACTTTACTCTTAGAGAGCGCGCCACGCGAGTCCGGGTAGGATCTCGAGCCGGGCATCCGTCGCGCGCTGGGGAGGGCGGCTGGCATGGACGCGCCCGACCTGGTGGTTCGCGGGCAGCGGGTGGTGACCGGCGGCGAGCTGGTCGCCGCCTCGGTGCACGTCCGCGGCGGCGTCATCGACCGGGTCGCCGCCTACGACGACCCGCCGCCGCCCGGCGCCAGCGTGGTCGAGGCCGGCGACGCGGTGGTCATGCCCGGCCTGGTCGACACCCACGTGCACGTCAACGAGCCGGGCCGCACCGAGTGGGAGGGCTTCGGCTCGGCCACCCGCGCGGCCGCCGCCGGCGGGGTCACCACCATCGTCGACATGCCGCTCAACAGTCTGCCGCCGACCACCACGCCGGCCGCCCTACGACGCAAGCGCGAGGCGGCCGCCGGGAAGTGCCACGTCGACGTCGGCTTCTGGGGCGGGGTGGTGCCCGGCAACCTCGGCGAGCTCGCCCCGCTGTGGGACGGCGGCGTGTTCGGCTTCAAGGCGTTCCTGGTGAACTCCGGCGTGGAGGAGTTCCCCGCGGTCGGGACGGCCGAGCTGGAGGCGGCCATGGCCGCGCTGGCGGAGCTCGGCGCGCTGGCGGTGGTGCACGCCGAGGCGCCCGGGCCGATCGCCGCGGCCACCAGGGCCGGCGCCGGGGACGACCCGCGCGCCTACTCGACCTGGCTGCGCTCGCGTCCCGACCGCGCCGAGGCCGAGGCGGTCGCCACCGTGGCCGGGCTGTCCCTGCGCCTCGCCACCCGCGCGCACGTGCTGCACCTCTCTTCGGCCGAGGCGCTCGAGCCGCTGCGGCGCGCCCGCGCGGCCGGCGCGCCGCTCAGCGCCGAAACCTGCCCGCACTACCTGGCGCTGGCCGCCGAGCAGGTGCCCGACGGCGCCACGGTGTTCAAGTGCGCCCCGCCGATCCGCCCGGCGGCCAACCGGGAGCGCCTCTGGGACGCGCTCGCCGCCGGCGACCTCTCGCTGATCTGCTCGGACCACTCGCCCTGCCCGCCGGAGCGCAAGCGCCTCGAAGCGGGCGACTTCATGGCCGCGTGGGGCGGCATCAGCTCGCTCCAGCTGGGCCTGCCGGTCGTCTGGTCGACCGCCCGCGAGCGCGGCCACACCCTGGTCGAGCTGGCCGAATGGATGTGCGCGGCGCCGGCCCGCCTGGTCGGGCTGGATGCCGCCAAGGGCTCGATCGCGCTGGGTCGCGACGCCGACCTGGTGCTGCTCGACCCCGACGCCAGCTTCACGGTCGACCCCTCCTGCCTCTACCATCGCCACCCGGTCACGCCATACGCTGGCCGGGTGCTCCACGGCGTGGTGCGGGCCACGTACCTGCGCGGGCGGCTCGCGTGGGACGCAACGGGGTTCGCGCCCCGGCCGGGGGGCAGGTTGCTCGCAAGGGAGGCGCCGCGATGAGCTCCGAGGCAGTTGGCGAGCCGCTGGTGGACCTCGCCGCCAAGCGGCTCGGCGGCATGGTGCTGGCCGCCAGCGACGAGTTCTTCGCCCCCAAGGAGCGGCTGCTCGAGCCGGCCGCGGCCGTCTTCGAGCCGGGCCGCTACACCGACCGCGGCAAGTGGATGGACGGCTGGGAGACGCGCCGCCGCCGCGGGCCCGGCGACGACTGGGCGCTGGTCCGGCTGGGCCTGCCGGGGGTGGCGCGCACGCTGGTGGTCGACACCGCCCACTTCCGCGGCAACCACCCGGCCTCCTGCTCGGTGGAGGGGCTGGCGACCGACCCCGACGCCGACCCGGCCGAGCTGGTGGAAACACACGGCTGGGTCGAGCTGCTGCCGCGGATGCCGCTGGAGCCCGACCACGAGCACCGCTTCGGCGTGCGGGCGCCGCTGCGCGTGACCCACCTGCTGCTGCGGATCTACCCGGACGGCGGGGTGGCGCGCCTGCGGGCGCTGGGGGAGCCACTGCCAGACCTGCGCCGGCTCGCCGGTGCGGGCGGCCGGCTCGACCTGGCGGCCACCGCCAACGGCGCCGAGGTGGTCGCCTGCAGCGACATGACGTTCGGCTCGGTGCGGAACATGCTGCTGCCCGGCGACGCGGTCGACATGGGCGACGGCTGGGAGACGCGCCGCCGCCGCGGCCCCGGGCACGACTGGGCGGTCGTGCGCCTGGCGGCCGAGGGCACCATCGAGCGCGTCGAGATCGGCACCACCCACTACAAGGGCAACTATCCAGACCGCTGCCTGCTGGAGGCGTGCAGCGACCCGGGCGCCGGCCTGGGCGATCCCGGCGAGCGGCCGGACGGCGGCTGGTGGGCGGTGGTGCCGTCCACCAGGCTGCAGCCACACCGGCAGCACGTCTTCGCCGCGCCCGCCGGGGCCGGCCGCCAGGCGACCCACGTGCGGCTGTCGATCTACCCCGACGGCGGGATCAGCCGGCTGCGGATCTTCGGTCAGGTCAGCGAGCGCGGCTGGGAGCGCTGGGGCCTGCGCTGGCTGAACGCCCTGCCGGCGCGGCAGGCCGAGGCCGAGCTGCTGGCCTGCTGCGGGTCGCGCGCCTGGGCCGCCGCCATGGCGGCCGCCCGCCCGTTC
>Ga0268241_10000134_pt1 | contig 10356 bp, 9 predicted proteins | sample BulsoiAmnAmmetaG_FD_200248 | JGI IMG/M metagenome (GOLD analysis project Ga0268241, IMG submission 200248) | Bulk soil microbial communities from Mexico - Amatitan (Am) metaG (v2) (version 2) | ecosystem: Environmental > Terrestrial > Soil > Agricultural land | place: Mexico: Amatitan, Jalisco...
GGCGCCGTGGTCGGCACGGCGCCCTACGTCGAGGAAGTGCGCCAGAAGATGATCGTCTGGGGACAGGCGCCCGATCCCTTCGCCTGCTGGCTGCTCGATCGTGGGCTGAAGACGCTCGACGTCCGCGTGAAGCGGCACAACGAGAACGCGATGCGCGTCGCGACGTGGGCCGAGGATCGGAAGGAGATTCGCCGCGTCCACTATCCCGGGCTCGCGTCGCACCCCGACCACGAAGTCGCGAAGCAGCAGATGGCCGGCTTCGGCGGGATGCTCGCGATCGAGCTCGCCGGCGGCGCGCGTGCCGCGGAGAAGATGCTCCGCAAGCTGCAGATCTTCCGCCACGCGCCGAGCCTTGGCGGCGTGGACTCGCTCGTCTCGGAACCGCGTCACACATCGCATGCGCATCTCACCGCGGCCGAGCGGGCGAAGGTCGGCATCCCCGACGGTTTCCTCCGGCTGAGCATCGGGATCGAGGATGCCGACGACCTGATCGCTGACCTCGAGCAGGCGCTGGCGTGAGCGAGAGCGAGGGGCTGCTCGAGCCGGAGCGGCGCCGGCGCGAGCGCCGGCTCAACGCGCGCGTCGCGGACATGACCATCCCCGAGATGCGGCGTCTCCTTGTGACGACGCTGCTCTCCACGATCGTCGTGATGCTGTTCCTCTACATGGTGCGAAGTGTGATCGTCGCCGGAGTGCTCGGCGTGATCATCGGTGCCTACCTGCGGCCGCTGCACCAGCGGATCCGCGGTGTCGTCGGCAGCCGCGTCGTCGCGGCGATGCTCACGATCGCCGCCGTGATCGTCCCGGTCCTGGCGGCACTCGCCTACAGCTACGTCGAGGTCAGCCAGGTCGCGGAGTACGTCAGCGCGCATCAGACCGAGATCGCGGCGCAGATCGAGACGTCCGTCCGCAAGCTCCCCTTCCTTCAGGACGCCAACGTCGGCGAGTCGATCCGGCGGTGGGTGATCGCGACGTCGGACTATGGTGCGAAGCTCCCCGGTGTGATCCGCCGCACCATCGTGAGCTTCTCCATTGGTGCGACGATCTTCTTCTTCACCAGCTTCTACGTCGTCACCGACGGTCCGGCGCTCGCGAGCTGGCTCCGCGACAAGGTGCCGCCGCGCTACGCCGAGCTGCGCAGCGCGCTCGAGCGCGCCGTCTCAGGGGTGCTCTACGGCGCGATCTACTCGACGCTGGTGACGCAGACGCTGAAGTCGGTGATCATCCTCGCGATGAACCTGATCTTCGGGGTTCCCCTCGCGGCTGTGCTCGCCATCGTCTCCTTCATCATCGGGTTCTTCCCGATCGTCGGCTCGTGGAGCGTGTACATCCCGGTAGCGCTGTGGCTGCTCGTGTTCCGTGGCGAGACGGCGGCGGCGATCGTCATGGTGGCGGTGGGGTTCCTCGTGAACACCCTGTTCATCTCGATGTATCTCAGACCCAAGCTCGCGGCCGAACGGTCGCGGGTACTGAACTTCTACTGGATGCTCGTCGCCCTGGTGACGGGAGTCTACACCTTCGGGCTGGCCGGCATCCTCATCGGCCCGATCCTCATCGGCATGCTCAAGGCGATCATCGACACCGTCTCGGCGAAGACCGGGTGGCGCGTGCTCGACGAGAGCGAGAGCGAGATGGGGGGAGCGAGCGCATGATCCGTTTCACCGACGTCACCAAGGAATACCCGCGCACCGGAGTCGCCCTCACCGACGTGAGCTTTCACGTCGCGAAGGGCGAGTTCGTCTTTCTCACCGGTCCGAGCGGAAGCGGCAAGAGCACGATTCTCAAGCTGATCTACATGGAGGAGCTGCCGACCGCGGGCGAGGTTCGCGTCAGCGGGTTGAGCACCGTGGACGTGAAGCGCAGCGAGATCGCGAAGCTCCGCCGCAAGCTCGGCATCGTGTTCCAGGACTTCCGCCTGCTCGAGGATCGCAGCGCCGAGGCGAACATCGCGTTCGCGCTCGAGGTCACCGGCGCGCCGCGCTCGCAGATCCCTTCGCGCGTCAGCCGGCTGCTGACGCAGGTCGGCCTCGCCTCGAAGGGCGGCGCGTTCCCGCGCGAGCTGTCCGGCGGCGAGCAGCAGCGCGTCGCGATCGCGCGCGCCCTGGTGAACGAGCCGTACGTCCTCATCGCCGACGAGCCGACGGGCAACCTCGACGATCGCGCGACGCGCGGCATCTTCCAGCTCCTGCGCGAGATCAACGCCTCGGGAACCGCCGTGGTGATGGCGACGCACAACCTCGATCTGATCCGCCGCTCCGACTATCGCACGATCGAGATCAACCGCGGGCAGATCGTCTACGATTCCGGCGAGACGAAGCCGGTGCAGCCCGAGGAGCTGGTCTGATGCGGTCGATGCGCGAGGCGCTCCTCGCCTTCCGCCGGGCGCCGCTCCTCAGCGTGCTCGGGATCATCACGATCGCGTTCTCGCTCTTCGCCGTCGGGCTCTTCGGGCTCGTCGCGGTGAACATCAAGGAGACGATCGCCAGCGTCGAGGAGCGCGTCGAGATCCGCGCGTTCGTTTCCGAGGGAACCGCGTCGGAGGCGATCGCCGCGGCGATCGGCGACGTCGGCGCCTTTCCCGAAGTCGCGCGCGTCGACTACGTCTCGCAGGAGGACGCGCTGAAGCGCGCGCGCCAGGAGCTCGGCGAGTTCCGCGATGTCTTCGACGCGGGCTTCCTCCCCGCCTCGATCGAGGTCCGGCTGAAGCCGGGCTACCGCGACCCCGAGCAGGTCCGCTCGGTGGCGGCGCGCATCGCGACCTATCAGTTCATCGACGACGTCCGCTACGGGCAGGAGTGGGTCGAGAAGCTGGCGCGCATCCGCAACATCGCGGGGATCGCCGGCATCGCGCTCGGGCTCGCGTTCGCGACGGTCGCGGTGATGATCATCGGGACGACGATCCGCATGGCGGTGCTCGCGCGCAGCCGCGAGATCGCCATCATGCGCCTCGTCGGCGCGACCGACGGCTTCATCCGGCGTCCGTTCCTCATCGAGGGGTTCGTCAAGGGCATCCTCGGCGGCGGCGCGGCGCTGCTGCTCACGTGGGTCGCGAGCCTGCTGATCAACCGGTACATCGTGAAGACGTCGTTCTTCCCGATGGAGCTGGCGATCGTCGGCGTGCTCGGCGGAGCGATCATCGGGCTGCTCGGCAGCGGCGTGTCCGTCGGGCGGCACCTGCGGCGGGTATGACCGCGCGACGGCCCGCGCTCCTGCGGACGCTCGTGCTGGGTGTCGTCGTCGCGATCGCCTCGGGTGCGCGCGAGGCCTCCGCGCAGCAGACGCCGTCTTCCGCGAGCGCCGCCGCCAAGGTGCGCGCGCAGCGGGACGAGCTGGATCGCATCCGCCGGGAGCGCGCTGCGCTCGAGGCGAAGATGGGCGAGCTGCAGGGGACGGTGCACGACCTCTCGGAGGAAGTGACGAACCTCGACAGCCAGGCCGACGCCACCGCGCGCGCGGTGCGCTCGCTCGACGCGCAGCTCTCCGCTATCGGCGAGGAGGTCACCGGCGCCACCGGTGAGCTCGTGCGCGCCGAGGACGAGCTGGCGATCAAGCGCGCGGTGCTCAAGCGCCGGCTCGCCGACATCTACAAGCGCGGACCGCTCTACTCGTACGAGGCGCTGCTCTCCGCGCAGACCTTCGCCGAGCTCGTCGCGCGCTACAAGTACCTGCACCTGCTCGCACTGCGCGACCGGGCTCTCGTGAAGCGCGTCGAGGAGCTCCGCAACCAGACCGAGAACCAGCGTGCCCTCCTCGTGCGGCTGCGAAACGACGTCGAGATGAGCCGCAGCGAGCGCTCGCGGGAGGAGCAGCGGCTGCGCGACCTCGAGCAGCAGCGTGCGCGGAGCCTCGCGCAGGCGAAGCGCAGCGCGCGGCAGACCGAAGCGCGCCTGAAGCAGATCGACCGCGACGAGACCCGGATCACGGGACTCATCGAGTCCCTGGAGGCGGCACGCCGGAAGTCGGAGGAGGTGGCGCGGTCGCGGGGAGCGGTGCGCCCGGCCGCCCCGACGGTGCACCCGGCGGCCAACATCGACTGGCCCGTCGAGGGCGAGCTGCTCTATCGATTCGGCCGCGTCGTGAACCCGAACAACACGACGACGCGCTGGAACGGCATCGGCATCGGCGCGCCTGCGGGGTCGCCCGTGAAGACCATCGGCGCGGGCCAGGTGATGGTCGCGGAGACCTTCGGCACGTACGGCTTGACGGTCATCGTGCAGCAGGGAGGCGGCGACTACGCGGTGTACGGCTCGCTCGCCTCGATCGCGGTGAAGAAGGGACAGATCGTGAGCCGGGGCGAGGTCATCGGAACCGTCGGCAGCGCCGACCCCGAGCTCCCCGCGCACTTACATTTCGAGTTCCGCCCCGAGGGTCGCGCGGTCGATCCGCTCGACTACCTCAAGGCACGGCCATGAGCACGGATCATGTCGCGAAAAGGTGCGCGGTCTGCGGGCGGTTCCGCTCGTACGAAACGGAAGACCTCTTCTGCGTCCTCTGCGGGAGCGACGCGCTCGAAAGCGAGTGCGGCTGCGGACGCGCGTTCGACTTCTCCCTCGAAGAGCCGGAAGACGCGGACCTCTACTGTCCGCGCTGCGGGCGGTCGCTCCGCGGCCGCAGCGACGAGTTCACCGGCTGAGCGCGCGGTTCCGCTCGCGCCCGCGCCCGACGATCTCCTCGGGGCGCACGTGTCGAGCGCGGGGGGAACGTACGAGGCGCCGGGCCGCGCGCGCGCGATCGCCGCGTCGGCGATGCAGATCTTCAGCAAGATGGCGAACCGCTGGGCCGAGCGGGAATGCCTCGACGAGGAGTGCCAGCGCTTCCGCGTCGCGCTCGGCGAGACGAGCGTGCGCGCGACCATCGCGCACGACAGCTACCTCATAAACCTCGCCTCGCCGGATCCCGTCCTTCGCGCGCGCTCCACGGAGTCGTTCATCGCGGAGCTGCGCCGCTGCGAGGCGCTCGGTCTGCAGTATCTCGTGTCGCATCCGGGCAACTTCATGGACGACCGCGCCGCCGGGATCGCGCGCAACGCCGACGCGATCAGCGAGGCGCTGCTCCGCGTGCCGGGGAACGTCGTGCTCTGCATGGAGACGACCGTCGGAGCCGGCACCTCGATCGGCGGGACATTCGAGGAGCTTGCCGAGCTCGTGGAGCGCGTCGATCCGCGCGTCCGGGGGCGCGTCGGCGTCTGCGTCGATACCTGCCACGTGCATTCCGCCGGCTACGATCTCGTGAACGACTACGACGGGGTGTGGGCGCGCTTCGACGACGTGCTCGGCCGCGACGCGCTCAGGGTCATGCACCTCAACGACTCGAAGACGCCGTTCGGATCGCATCGCGATCGCCACGAGCTGATCGGGGAGGGCTCGCTCGGCGCCCTGCCCTTCCAGCGCATCATGAACGACGAGCGGCTTGCCACGATCCCGAAGGTCATCGAGACGCCGAAGCTGGACGACCCCGAAGCCACCGATCGCCGCATGCTCGAGCGGCTGCGCAGCTATCTGGCGGCCGGCGCCGACCCGCGGTAACGTGCCGCGGCGCGCCTGACGACTCTCACCGCATCTCATGCCTAACGCGAAACACGCTCTCACCGCCTTCGCCACGCTCCTGATCGCAGGCGCATCGCTCGGCGCCCAGCAGCCCGATTCCACGGCGCGGCGAGACTCGCTGCGCGCCGATTCGCTCCGCGCCGACTCGGTGCGTCGCGCCGAGCTCACACGGATAGGAGGTGAGCGTCGTGGACGTGACGAGCCGGTGCCGGTCGCGCCGCGCGCTCAGGTGCGCCCGGGGGCGTCGAACGGAGGCACGCTCGTCGTCGCCGTCGCGGGCGAGGTGATCGGAGATCTCTCGCCGAAGGCGGCGGCCCGCGCGTCGGACTCGCGGATGCGGATCGGCGACGTGCGCCTCGCGCTGGCCGCGGACCCCACGCACCGCATCCACGCCGATCTCTCGCTCACCTTCCGCACCGACAGCACTCCATCGATCAGCACCGCGGCGATCATGGCGGCGCTCTTCGACGGTCGGCTCACGCTGCGCGCCGGCAAGCAGGCGGTGCCCTTCGGCATTTCGGCGCCCCTGCAGCACATGGAGCTCTGGTTCCCCGACCATCCGCTCCCGGTTCGAGCCTTCCTCGGCGAGCGGGGGATCCGCGCCACAGGGCTGCTCGCCGCTTCTCGGCCCGTCGTCGGAGTGCCGATCGCGCTGCGAGTCGGCGTCTTCGACCACTTCGGCCAGCAGATCGATTCGCTCACGACGCCGGAGCCCGCCGATCAGAACGTCACGGGGCTCGCCGGGTTCGCGCGCCTCGCCGGGGAATGGCAGTTCGCCGGTGCGCACCTGACCGTCGGCGGATCCGCGATCTCGGGAAAGCGCGCGCAGCCCATCGGATGCGTGTACCGGAGCACCGTCGGACCGGTGCTCTGCCCGAACGGGATCAACGGCGCGAACACGCGGATGTCGGTATTCGGCGCGGATGCGCAGCTCGTGCTCGGCGGGACCGTGCTCGAGGGGGAGTGGATGCGCAACGTCGTCGGCGCGACCGACATGCCGGTGTTCGACACGCCCGGCTTCGCGCCGTATTACTCGGGCATGTACGGGACGTACGATGGCGCCTACGCCCAGCTCCGCGTGACCGGTCCGGGGATCGTGCGCTTCGGCGCGCGCGTCGAAGCTGCGCAGAACCCGGCGGTCGCGGGGCTCAACGATCGCATGGCCGGCGCGTTCGTGGGCGTCGAGCCGATGCCTGGCGGCCGCGTCGTCGTGTCGTACATGCGGCGGCTGCCGTCGGCGGCGGCGAAGGCGCAGCTCCCGCTGGACGAGCAGTCGGCGCTGGACCGCGTGGTCGTGCGAGGGACGTTCACCCTCGCCTGGCTGCTGCAGCGAGGAAGCGAGTGAGCAAGCCGCTGGTGACGGAGCGCGAGGTGCGCCGCGCGGCGCGCGAGGGGAAGAAGAGCCTCGACGTCAGCGATGCGGTTGTGACGCCGAGCGCGCGGGACGTCGCGGGGGCGTTAGGCGTGGAGCTGACGCGGGGGAGCGGGGCGCGGGGGGCCCCCCCCGAAAAACAATCTACCCCCGGATCACCCCCCGCCCCGAACCAATCCTCCACCTCTGCCACCACATCCCCGCCCCGCCCCACAGTCGCCGTCGGTGCCGACCACGGCGGCGTCGCGATGAAGAACGCCGTCGCCGAGCACCTGCGCGCCGCGGGCTATCCCGTCACCGATCTCGGAACGAACTCCTCCGACCCCGTCGACTATCCCGACTTCGCCGTCGCCGTCGCGCGCGCCGTGGCGTCGAAGCAGGCCGCCGTCGGCATCATGGTCGACGGCGCCGGGATCGGCTCGTGCATGGCGGCCAACAAGGTCCCCGGCGTGCGTGCCGCGATGTGCTACGACGTCACCACCGCCGCCAACGCGCGCGAGCACAACGGCGCGAACATGCTCACCCTCGGCGGTGGGCTCCTCGGCACGAGACTCGCACTCGCGATCGTCGACACGTTCCTCGGCACTTCCTTCGGCGGCGGGCGCCACGCGAAGCGGGTCGAGAAGATTGACGCGCTCGACAGGCGCGGCTAACCTTAGCGAATACAGATAGTTGCGGCGCAGCACCCCGTCTCGCGGGTGAGGCGGCCGCGTTGAGCCGGCGCCGTGAGCCGAGCGACTCCCTGAAACAGAAGGGGGCTGCAGCGAGCGGATCCGGCGTCGCATTTTATACAGATGAAACGCGAAGAAGCCCTCGACTATCACGCGCGTGGACGACCGGGGAAGATCGCCGTCGTTCCCACAAAGCCGCTGACCAATCAGCGCGACCTCTCTCTCGCCTACTCCCCCGGCGTCGCCGAACCCTGCCTCGAGATCAAGGCGAACCCGGACGACGTCTACAAGTACACCGCCAAGGGCAACCTCGTCGCCGTCGTCACCAACGGTACCGCGGTGCTCGGCCTCGGAAACATCGGCGCGGCCGCGGGGAAGCCCGTGATGGAGGGCAAGGGCAACCTCTTCAAGCAGTTCGCCGACCTCGACGTGTTCGACCTCGAGGTGGGCTCCGAGGACCCGAACGACGTCGTCAGGTTCTGCCAGCTCCTCGAGCCGACCGTCGGCGGTATCAACCTCGAGGACATCAGGTCTCCCGACTGCTTCTACATCGAGGAGACGCTGCGGAAGACCATGAAGATCCCGGTCTTCCACGACGACCAGCACGGGACCGCGATCATCTCCGGCGCCGCGCTGCTCAACGCCCTCGAGATCACCGGGCGCGATATCGACAGGATCAGGGTGGTCTTCTCCGGCGCCGGCGCGGCGGCGATCGCGACCGCCGAGCACTACGTGCGACTCGGCGTCCGGCGGGAGAACATCCTCATGACCGACCGCGCGGGCGTGATCTACGCCGGGCGCGAAGGCGACATGGATCCCTACAAGGCGCGCTTCGCCAACAAGACCGACGCGCGCACCATCGCCGACGCGCTGGTCGACGCCGACGTCTTCGTCGGGTTGTCGGTCGCGGGGGCCGTGACGGGCGAGATGGTGAAGCGCATGGCGCCCTCGCCGATCATCTTCGCGCTGGCGAACCCGGTGCCGGAGATCCTGCCGCACGAGGTGCGCGCCGTGCGCGACGACGCGATCATCGCGACGGGCCGCAGCGACTACCCCAATCAGGTCAACAACGTCCTCGGCTTTCCCTTCATCTTCCGCGGCGCGCTCGACGTACGGGCGACGACCGTGAACGAGGAGATGAAGATGGCGGCGACGCGCGCCCTCGCGCTGCTCGCGAAGGAGGACGTCCCCGACTCGCTCGCCGCGCTGTACGGGATGCGCAGCGTGCGCTTCGGGCCCGACTACCTGATCCCCTTCCCCTTCGATCCGCGCGTACTGCTCTGGGTGGCGCCGGCGGTGGCATGGGCCGCGGTGGCGAGCGACGTCGCGCGCGAGTTCATCGACCTCGATCTCTACCGCGAGCAGCTCGAGGCACGCCTCGGGCGCGCGCGCGGGATCATGCGTGGGCTCATCAACCGCGCCAGCGCCGATCCGCGCTCCGTCGTGTTTCCGGAGGGCGAGGAGCCGAAGATCATCCGCGCCGCGCAGATCCTGGTGGACGAGGGGATCGCGCGTCCGATCCTGCTCGGCAGGCGCGAGAACATCGAGCGCATCGCCGCGCAGAACGCGATCTCCCTCGAGGAGATCACCATCGAGGATCCCGAGACATCGCCGCGCCGCGAGACGTACGTGCGGCACCTCTGGGAGCGGCGGCAGCGCAAGGGCCTTTCGCTGAGCGAGGCCGGCCAGCGGCTCAAGAACGCGAACTACTTCGGGAGCTGCATGGTCGCCTGCGGCGACGCCGACGCGCTCGTGTCCGGCGTCGGGATGCATTACCCCGAGACGATCCGCCCGGCGCTCGAGGTGATCGGTCCGCATCCCAAGGCGGAGACGGTGAGCGGGATGTACATGCTCGTCTTCGACAAGAAGGTCGTCTTCTGCGCCGACACGACCGTGAACATCGAGCCGACCGCCGAGCAGCTCGCGCAGATCGGCTACGCGGCCGGCCGCATCGTGCGGACCTTCGGCATCGTGCCGCGGATCGCGATGCTCTCGTACTCGAACTTCGGGTCGGTGCGCCGTCCGGACACCGAGAAGGTCGCGCGCGCCGCGCAGCTCCTCCGGCAGCGCGATCCGTCGCTGATGGTGGACGGCGAGATGCAGGCGGACACCGCCCTCGATCCCGAGATGATGCGCGAGGACTACCCGCACAGCATGCTCACCGAGGAAGCGAACGTCCTCATCTTCCCGAACCTCGCGGCGGGGAACATCGCCTACAAGCTGCTCATGCATCTCGGTGGCGCGACGGCGATCGGCCCGATCCTCGTCGGGATGCGCCGCCCCGTGCACGTGCTCGAGCGCGGCGCGGAAGTGCAGGACATCGTCAACATGGCGACCGTGGCCGTCGTCGACGCTCAGGAACGCACCCAACCGGCGGCGAGCTGGCCCTACGAGGGCGAGTCGCCGTCCCAGACTATGTTTTCGAGACTATAGCCAATGGCGACGCAGACCAAGCCTAACGCCGAGCTGCTGGAGAGGCAGAGCAAGAAGGGGCTGGAGACGCAGGGGCTGAGCCCGCGCGGGCACGTGCACTGGAACCTCGTCGCTCCCGAGCTCGTGCAGGGCGCCGTGCGGCGCGGCGAGGGCAACCTCGCCGACATGGGGCCCTTCGTCGGCGTCACCTCGCCGCACACCGGCCGCTCGCCGAACGACAAGTTCGTCGTCCGCGAGCCGGGGTCGGAGAAGGACATCGACTGGGGGAAGGTCAACGTCGCGATCGAGCCGGCGAAGTTCGACCTGCTCCTCGCGGACGTCCAGCAGTACCTGA
>Ga0268241_10000135_pt1 | contig 10349 bp, 13 predicted proteins | sample BulsoiAmnAmmetaG_FD_200248 | JGI IMG/M metagenome (GOLD analysis project Ga0268241, IMG submission 200248) | Bulk soil microbial communities from Mexico - Amatitan (Am) metaG (v2) (version 2) | ecosystem: Environmental > Terrestrial > Soil > Agricultural land | place: Mexico: Amatitan, Jalisco...
CGGAACCCATATCACGGTCCAGCCCAGCTCGGCCAGGTTCGCGTCGCGCGCGGCCGCCTGGCGGCGCTCCCGTCCGCGCGGGTCGCCCTCGGGGAACTCGTCGACCTCCACGTCGATGCGGTGGCCGTCGGCGCCGATCAGCGTGATCGCCAGCGGGTAGCCCTCGTCGACGCCGCCGAGCGAGGCGTCGAGGCGCCCAGGCGGCGCAGCCGCACCCGGTCGCCGAACACCAGCAGCCGCTTGCGCGCCCGGCTGCCGGCCAGGTTGATCGGGTCCCGCTCCGCGTCCAGCCAGGCGACCGTCGCGGGATCGGCCTCGCCGGCCAGCACGGTGGAGAACAGCACCGTCTCGGACCTGCCCTGGAAGCTGTGGGCGGCGCCCACCCGCACGCCCTGGAAGCTGGCGCCGAAGCGCTCGTCGGAGAGCAGCCGGCGGATCAGCCTCGCCTCCTCGCGGCGGGGCGACCCGCGCGGCGGCGGGGGGCGTGAAGGGGGCGGCTCAGTCGGCGGCGGGGGCGAGGCGGCGTGGGTCACCGAGCAGGATCACCCAGGGCTCGACCGAGCCGATCTCGAGCAGCTTCATCGGCTTCCAGGGGTCCGCCTGGAGTTGTGTGCGGACCTCCTCTTCGCTGGCCGCCTCGACGATCAGCAGGGCCCGGTTGACCATCAGGCCCCGCTCGTCGCCCAGCGGCCCGCCGAGCACGATGAAGCCCTCGTCGGCCAGCCGGTCCATGAAGGTGGCGTGCTCGTCCCACGCGTCCTGCTCGCGCATGGTGCGCGACCCGTCCCACGCCGGGCCGTGCTCATGGATCACCGCGAACAGCATCGGAGCCTCCTCGTCTCTGCCCGCTGTTGCCTCGACCACCCACTACGGTGCACCAACCCTGTGACAGTCCGGCGCGACATGCCCGGCCGGGGCGGTTCCTCCTGGTCCAGGGGCGCCGCCCGGTTTAGTCCCGGGCTTCTGCGGCCATCCAGCGGCATCTGAGGATCGAGGAGGAGGGTGGCGCAATGCCGAAGACGGCCCGTGATGTCATGACCCCCGACGCCGAGTGCATCGGCGAGCAGGAGACGCTGCTCGACGCGGCCAAGAAGATGGCCGACCGGGGCTTCGGGGCGATGCCCATCTGCGGCGAGGACAACCGCCTCAAGGGCGTGCTCACCGACCGCGACATCGTGGTGAAGGCGCTGGCCAAGGGCAAGGACCCGGTGTCCACCCGCGCCGGCGAGCTGGGCGAGGGCAAGCCGGTCACCATCGGCGCCGACGACTCCATCGACGAGGCGCTGCGCACCATGGCCCGCTACAAGGTCCGCCGCCTGCCGGTGATCGACGGCCACGACCTGGTCGGGATCGTCGCGCTGGCCGACATCGCCAGGCAGCTCGACGACGACAGCTCCAAGGGCGACCTGATCGAGGCGATCTCCGAGGGCCCCGCCCAGGAGAGCGGCCCCGGCCCGCAGTAGCCCAGGCGGGTCGCCGACGCCACCGGCCCGGCGGGTCGCCTCCGTCGGGCCGGTTCACGCTGTCTAGTGGGTCACCGTCTCGGCGAGCGGGCGTTGCTCGGCCGGAGGGGCGTCGCCGTGGCGGTGGACGACCTTCCACTCGCCGTCCTCGCGGCGGTAGACGTGGGGACCCGCAGGACGTACGGCTCGACCGGGGCGCCGTCGATGGCGCGATACAGGACCGTTATGGCCGGCCCGGGGCCGCGGGGACGCTGTCGTGGCGGCACGGTAGCTTCTCCGGGTCCGCCAACCGAACCGGGAGGAACCATGTCCGAGAGCGCAGTGGATTACCTCGCCGAGCCGGACGGCCAGGCGGCGGCCGGGGTGCTGGTGGCGCACGACTGGTACGGGCTGCTGCCACACGTCCGCGCCGCCTGCGACGAGCTGGCCGCGGCCGGGCTGGTGGCGCTCGCCCCCGACCTGTACGACGGCCGCACCACCACCGATCCGGAGCAGGCCGAGGCGCTGATGACTGGGCTGGATCAGGCCGCGGCCCGGGCGCGGCTGGACGAGGCCGTCGAGACGCTGCGGGCCCGGTCGGGTGGCGGGCCGGTCGGGGTGCTCGGCTGGTCGCTCGGGGGAACGTTCGCCCTGCTCCAGGCGGCCACCGGCAGGGTCGACGCGGCCGCCGTCTACTACGCCGCCCTCGACGAGGACGACGCGGCCCGGATCCACTGCCCGGTCCTGCTCCATCGGGCCGAGAACGACGAGTTCGACCCGCCGGAGTTCTACGACCGGTTCGTGGCGGCGCTGAAGGCCGCCGGCACCGAGGTGGCGGTCCACACCTGGCCGGGCACCGAGCATTCGTTCGCCAACGGCGACGTGGCCCTGCACGTCCCCGATGCCGCCGCCAAGGCCTGGTCGATCACCGTCCAGTTCCTGCGCGACCACCTGGCCGGGGCCGCGGCCGGCTGAGCGCCTCGCCGCCGGCGCTCGGTGGTGTTCCGCACCTACTGCAGCCAGTGGCCGGTCGACGGACGGCGCCACATCAGGCCGCCCATCCTCGATCCCGGACAGGCGCACCCCGGTGACGTCGTCGGCCGCTACCAGGCCGCGCTCGAGGCTGGTGACGCCGAAGTGGTGGTGAGCACGTTCGCGCCGGATGGCTACCTCCGCGAGCCCATCGGCCCGCACTCCACCCACCGCGGCGCCCGGGGGCTCCGCTCCTTCTTCACCAGGTGCTTCAGCGCGGGCGGCGGCATCGGGCTCCAACCCTGCGCCATGACCGACGACGGCGTGCGCTGCGCCCTGGAGCACAACTGCGCCCGCTGGGGCAGCCACGACCTGCGGCCCCAGGCGGGAATCGCGGTCTACCAACGCGGCCCGGACGGACTGCTGGCCGCGGCCCGCGTCTACGACGACGTCGAACCACCTGCATAGCGCGCACCGGTCGACGATTCACCTCTTTCGGGCTATGCGTGCCGCGCTGCTGGACTTCGACAACCAGTGGGACGAGTGTGGGTGCCACGCCCACCGTCATCGGGAGGAGAGGAGAGGAGCCGAGGTCGTGGACTACAGGCTCGAGGTCCCGGCGCTGCCGGTCGCTGATGTGGACCGGGCCGAGGTGAGCGAGGTGTTCCACGACGCGGGCGGGGTGTTCCACCATGCCGGGACCCAGGGGCGGGTATCCGGTCCGGCTCCGGACCACCAGAGCTACGGCTCGTTCGCCTCGTTCAGCGACCCCGACGGCAACGGCTGGTTCCTCCAGGAGATCACCACATGTCTACCGGGCCGGTGACCCGGGCCCGGACCTGGGGTGCGTGCCGGACCGTCGCTTCTTTGGCAGAGGAGGAGTACCCGCATGCCGACGACCTACGATTCCGCGGCCGATCTGGCCGAGGCCCTGCGCCGCGCCGAGGCCGCGCACGGCGAGCACGAGAAGCGCACCGGGCAGCGAGACGAGAACTGGCCTGACTGGTACGCCGAGTACATGGTGGCGGAGCAGGCCGGGACGGAGCTGCCGACGTGAGCGACTACGACGTGATCGTGATCGGTGGCGGCTCGCCGGGCGAGCACTGCGTCGGCGAGCTGGCCGACGGCGGCCTGCGCGTCGCGCTCGTCGAGCGCGATCTGATCGGCGGCTCGTGCTCCTACTGGGCGTGCATCCCGTCCAAGACGCTGCTGCGACCCGGCGAGGCGGTGCACGCCGCGCGCGAGGCGGCGGCCACCGCGCAGGTTGATGTGGCGGAGGCGCTGGCCTGGCGTGACTTCATGGTCTCGGACTACTCCGACGCCGGGCAGGAGCGCTGGCTCGCGGCTAAGGGCATCGACCTGCTGCGCGGCACCGGCAAGCTCGCCGGAACAGGCGTGGTCGAGGTCGATGGCGTGCGCCACACCGCCCGGCACGTCGTGGTGGCGACCGGCTCGGATCCGGTCATCCCGCCCATCCCTGGGCTGCGCGAGCTGGAGGGCGTGTGGACCAACCGCGAGGTGACCAGTATGAAGGCCATCCCGCGCCGCCTGCTGATCCTCGGCGGCGGGCCGGTCGGCGTGGAGATGGCCCAGGCCGTGCGGCGCCTCGGCGGCGAGGTGGCCCTCGCCGAGGGCTCGCCGCACGTGCTCGCCCGCGAGCCCGCGCCACTGGGCGAGGCGCTCGGCGAGGTCCTGCGGGCCGACGGCGTCGAACTGCTGCTTGGCGTGCACGCGACCGCCGCGCGTCGCGACGGCGCGGACTACGTCCTGGCGCTCGACGACGGCCGCGAGCTGCGCGGCGACCGCCTGCTGGTCGCCACCGGCCGACGTCCGCGGGTGGACGGGCTCGGCCTGGAAACGGTCGGCGTGGAGGCCGACGGGCACGGCATCCCGGTCGACGCCCGCCTGCGCGCCGGGGAACGGCTGTGGGCCGTCGGCGACGTCACCGGCGTGCGGCTGCTGACCCACGTCGGCAAGTACCAGGGCGAGGTCGTCGCCGCGAACATCCTGGGCGAGCCCCGCGAGGCCAACTACCAGGCCATCCCCAACGTGGTGTACACCGACCCGCAAGCCGCCTCGGTCGGCGCGTTCGAGGCGGCGTTCAGCGCCACCACCCCGGTGTCCGAGGTGGCCAAGACGGCCACCTACACGCGCGCCTACGCCGAGTCCAATGGCTTCCTGACCCTGCTCAGCGACGGGGAGCGGCTGACCGGCGCGTACGCGCTCGGGCCCGAGGCCGGCGAGTGGCTCCAGCAGGCCACGCTGGCCATCCGCGCCGGCGTGCCGCTGGGCGTGCTGCGCGACACCATCCAGCCCTTCCCCACCTTCTCCGAGATCTACGTCGCCGCGCTGAAGGCTCTGCGGGGCCAGATCGCGGCCGCCCTGCCCATCCCGGACGAGGCAGCGACAAGGTGATCCGACCCCAGCCATCGGGGGAGTCATGACCACCGGAACCAGCGTCGCCGCCACCCAGCGTGAACCGGAACTGGCTGGGCAGACGGTTGTCGTGATCGGCGGCAGCGCCGGCATCGGGCTGGAGACGTCGGGGCCGGCCGACGTCGCCGCGCTCGCCGTGCACCTGATGACCACCACGGCGCTCACCGGTGCGACCTACGACGTCGACGGCGGCCAGCAGATCGTCCCTGCAGGGTGATCCAAGGAGCCGCGATGGACAGCCTGCCGATCGGCGACTATGCGCTGCTGTCGGACTGCCGCTCAGCGGCGCTGGTCAGCCGGGACGGCTCGGTGGACTGGCTATGCTGCCCCCGCTTCGACGCGCCGTCGGTGTTCTGCCGCCTGCTGGACCCCGCCGGCGGGCGGTTCGCGATCCGGCCGGCCGGTTCCTTCCAGGCCAGCCGCAGATATGTGGATCAGACAATGGTGCTGGAGACCACCTTCACCACCGCGGGCGGCACCGCCGTGCTCACCGACGCCCTCCCGGTCGGCCGCGCCGAGCGTGGCCACAACCTGGGGGCGAGGTCTCCTGGCATGCTGATCCGCCGGCTGGCCTGCAGCGGCGGTGAGATCGAAGCGGAGGTCAGCTACGCCCCCCGGCCGGAATACGGCCTCATCCACCCGATCCTGGTACCGGTCCCCGGGGGGCTCGCCGCCCGGGGTGGCGCCGACCGGCTGCTGCTGTCCACGCCGGTCACTCTCGACGTCCGCGGCGACACGGCGACCGCCCGGATCCGCCTTGCCGCGGGCCAGGCCGCCGTCTTCGCGCTCGGCCACGGCCAGATGGCTGGCCCGCCGCTGGCCCCCTGGACCGCGGATGAGATCACCGCCCGGCTCGATGACACCGTGGAGGCATGGCGTTCCTGGTCGGCCATCCACCAGAACTATGAAGGACCGTGGCGGGAGCTGGTGCACCATTCCGGCCGCGTGCTGCAAGCGCTGACGTTCGAGCCGACCGGCGCGATCGTCGCGGCGCCGACCACGTCGCTGCCGGAGGCCATCGGCGGCGAGCGCAACTGGGACTACCGTTACACCTGGGTGCGCGACGCCAGCCTCACCATGGAGGCCCTGTGGGTGGCGGCCTGCCCGGACGAGGCGAACAAGTTCTTCGCCTTCCTGGCCGACGCCGCGGCATCCCAGCCGCGGCGCGTGATGGACCTGCAGATCATGTTCGGGATCGGTGGCGAGCGGGACCTGTCGGAGCGGGAGCTGCCGCACCTGGCCGGGTGGCGGGGCAGCCGCCCGGTACGGGTCGGCAACGGCGCATGGAGGCAACGGCAGCTCGACGTCTACGGCGAGCTGCTCGGCGCCGCGCAGCGGCTGGTCGACCAGCTGGGCGAGCTCGACCCGGTCACCCAGCGGTTCCTCACCGCCGCCGCCGACGCCGCCGCCAGCCGCTGGCGGGAGAAGGACCAGGGCATCTGGGAGATCCGCGGCGAGCCCCGCGATTTCCTGTACTCCAAGCTGATGTGCTGGGTGGCGATGGACCGTGCGATCGCCCTGGCCGGCCAGCTCGGCGCCGAGGACCGGGTGGCGGACTGGGCCACCGCCCGCGACGACATCCGGACGGCCATCGTGGAGCGCGGCTGGAACGAGCGGGTGGGTGCCTTCACCCAGGCATTCGGCAGCGAGGACCTCGACGCGTCCAACCTGATGCTCGCCATCACCGGGTTCCTGCCCGCAGACGACCCGCGGATGAAGGCGACCATCGACGCCACCGCGCAGCGGCTCACCGACAGGCGCGGGCTGGTGTACCGGTACCTGGCCAACGACGGCCTCGCCGGCGATGAGGGGACGTTCCTGCTGTGCACGTTCTGGCTGGCGCAGGCACAGGCGCTGGCCGGCGACGTGGATGCCGCCACCGCCACGTTCGAGCGCGCCATCACCGCGATCAACGACGTCGGCCTGCTGGCCGAGGAGGTCGACCCCCGCGGCGGCGAGATGATCGGGAACTTCCCGCAGGCGTTCAGTCACATCGGCCTGATCAACGCCGCCTGGGCCATCACCCAGGCCCAGCGGCGCACCGGCCGTCCCTAGGTGGCCGCGGTCGCCTCCGGCCGCGCGGCGGGGCAACTCGGGTGGATCAGGGAGACTTCATGGGACCGGCCCGCGTCGCGGCATGGGGCGCACCGGACCGCCGGTCCCATCCGTGGAAGGGCGAGCGGTCGCCGGCGTCCCAGGCCTCGCGCAGCCCCGGCGTGCTCAGGTCCCAATCCGGGCGGATCTCGCTGGTCGCCTCGCGCAGGTCACGCCACAGGTCGTAGACCGACGGACGGCCCCAGAACCAGTAGCCGTTGTAGATGCTGTGAATGACCAGTCCCGGCTTGAGCACGAGCGTGTGCGGGATCATCGGGTCGTTGTCGGGGTCGGTGTACTCCTGGATGTCCAGGTCCTTCTGGATCGTCCGCCCGGGGTCGGACAGGAAGGCCCACTGGGCGCCGACCGACGCGCGGAATTCCTGCAGTGTGTGGTGCTCGTCGGTCGAGATCGTGACGATCTGGGTGTAGGCCACCGCGATCTTCGACTGGAACGCCGCCAGCTCCAGGTGCTGCTGGTGCTCTTTCGGGCAGTAGTGGCCGCGCGCGAGCGTGAGGATCAGCGGATCGCGGCCCTGGAGCTCGCTGAGCGTGCGGACCGTGCCGGTGTGGTCGGGCAGCGCGTAATCGGGGAAGATCCCGCCGGGGATGATGTCGGAGCGCATGGATGACCGCCTCTCACGTGGCGTCGCGGGCGCGACCGGCACGGTGCCATGTCGACCCCGCTGCAAGGACCTGGCTGCACCAGCAAAGCAGGTAGGCCGGTACCAGGGAACGCTCGCTCCGGTATTCGGCGGCTCGGGCGGTCGGCTGGAGCTGGCTGGTCGACCAGCGCCACGTAGAGCGGTGTGCCGAGGAGCACGTGCCGGCCCGACCGAGGGGGGCTCGGGCTCGTCCGGAAGGTGCTCGAACCGCGGGCGAGACGCCCTCGGATTCGGTGCCGCGCCTGGCGCCGAACCGGGCTCACGCCGTTTCCCAGTAGGCCTCCACCCGCCAGCCGTCCGGGTCGAGGCACTTGAAGGCCACGTATCCAGGCTCGTCCCAGCGCTCCGGAATCGGCACCCCGTCGGCTTCCATCCTGGCCAGCAGCGCCCCGACGGCGTCAGCGTCGGGGAGCTGGAACCCGAAATGGACGAAGGCCGGGAGCTGCTCCGGGGGATCGCCCGGGTGCAGGGCCAGGTCGAACCCCTGGGCGTTGCGGACGATCACCGTACCGTCGGGGTAGTGGCGCGCGTCGGCCGGGTCGAACCCGAAGTAGGTCGCGTAGAAGCGCAGGCTGCGCTGTTGGTCGCGGACCAGCAGGCCGAGATGTAGCAGGGGGGCGGCCATGGGGACCTCCAGCTCGCGTCGGGCCGGCCGCGGCCCCGGCGCGGCCCCGCCGGGAGCTACCCGACGGGGCCGGTGACCAGAGCCTTCGTTGGGTGGAGATGAGAGGATTTTGAACCCCTGACTTCCTCCGTGCGAGCAAGGACCGGCTCACCGCTGTGCCGACCGGCGTTCCCGCAGGTCGGTTGGGACCGTTGGGGCGAAGTACGGCGTTCTGACACAGGGCCTTGGAGATGGCGTGGTCGCGGGCCGCCTCATCACCCGCTGACCTCGATGAGCCCCAGTCAGCGGGGCCGAACGGCCCTGTCTCCCATCCGGCACTGGGACGGAGGGTGAGCGGGAGCGCGACAGATGGAGGCCGCAGTGGACGACGCTATCCGCCACGACAATCGACTGCGCGACGACAGTGCGTGCCGCGAGGGTCGGGTCATCGTCGGCGTGGACGGCTCCCTGGGGAGCCTTGGCGCACTCCGCCGCGCAGTGGCCGAGGCGCGGCGGCGGGACATGCAGCTGTGCGCCGTACGCGTCGTCCGGCAGGAGCACCTCCGGCTTGGCCCGGCGCCGCTGCAGGAGGAGGACGTGGCCCACCTTCGCGAGCAGATCAACGCCGCCTACGAGGATGCCCTGGGTGGGATGCCCGGGGACCTCAGGACCCGCAGCGTGGTGATCGTGGGTACTCCCGGTCGGTCCCTGGTCGGCTACGCCCGCCATGAGGATGACCTGCTGGTCGTAGGTGCCGGCGGGCGGAGCCGCTGGCGCCGCTGGTGGAACGGGTCGGTGAGCGGCTACTGCGTGCAGCACGCCCGCTGCCCAGTGCTCACCGTCCCGCTGTCGGAGTTCGCCCGGACGATGCGCCGCGTCCGCCTGCCTCGCCGGCGCGGCGGCCTGAAGGAGCTGCTGAACGCCTGACCGCTGCGCAATGAGCAAGATGAGCGGCAACATCGGCCGCGATCCAACGACTCATCTGCGGGAGCGAATCGTGGCAGTCGCGTCGGCAGGCCCGGCACCGGCCGGCCCGGGGGCGGGTTAGCTTGAGCCGCGGTAGGCGGAGCTGCGGTAGGCGGGCTCGCCAGGGGCGCGAACGGCTGGCCGCTGGCTGGTCCGCACTTCGCTCTCGACCAGATCAGCGCGTGCCCTGGCGCCGAGCATGGCCGCCGCGAACGCACTCACCACCGCCACGATCGCCATATAGGCAGAGATCGCGTAACCGCTGTTGAAGGTGTGCAGCAGCCAGGCGGCGATCAGCGGCGCCGGCCCACCGGCGATGACCGAGGCGAGCTGGTAGCCGAGTGATGCGCCGCTGTAGCGCAGGCGCGTCGGGAAGCTCTCGGCGATAAACGCCGCCTGTGGCCCGTACATCATGTCGTGGGCCACGATCGACAGCACCACCGCGAGCACCACCAGCGCGCTCGTCTTGGTGTTCAGCAAGCCGAAATACGGGAACGCGAGCACCAGGATCGCGAGCGTCCCAATGATGTACATGCGCCTGCGCCCGATGACGTCGGAAAGGTAGCCAAAGAACGGCGTCGTGAACAGCGAGACGATGGCGGCGAGCAGCACCGCGTTGAGCAGGAAGTTGCGCTGGAGGCCCAGCTCCTTGGTCCCGTAGGTCAGCACGTAGACCGTGAAGATGTAGAAGGGAGCCTGCTCGGCCAGCCGTGCGAAGGCGGACAGAGTGATCTCGGGCCAGTGGTGCTTGACTGCCTCCGGCACCGGGGCCTTGGCGACCTCCCGCTGCTCGAGCACCCTGGTGAACAGCGGAGTCTCCAGCACCCGCAGCCGGATGAACAGCCCGACCAGGATCAGCACCGCGCTGAACAGGAAGGGGATCCGCCAGCCCCAAGTCAGGAAGTTGTCGCCGGTCAGCTGGGACGTGAGCCGAACGGCGCCAATCGACAGCGCGAGCCCGATCGGCACGCCCGCCTGTGGCCAGCTGGCGATGAAGCCCCTGCGGTTGCCGCGGTGCCACTCCATCGACATCAGCACCGAGCCGCCCCACTCGCCGCCGACGCCGATGCCCTGACAGATGCGCAGGACGATCAGCAACACGGCGGCCCACAGGCCGATGGCGCTGTAGGTAGGCATGACGCCGATCAGGAAGGTCGCGATGCCCATCAGC
>Ga0268241_10000136_pt1 | contig 10303 bp, 7 predicted proteins | sample BulsoiAmnAmmetaG_FD_200248 | JGI IMG/M metagenome (GOLD analysis project Ga0268241, IMG submission 200248) | Bulk soil microbial communities from Mexico - Amatitan (Am) metaG (v2) (version 2) | ecosystem: Environmental > Terrestrial > Soil > Agricultural land | place: Mexico: Amatitan, Jalisco...
CGGATTCCCCAGTCGCTCGGACGATCTCCTCGATCGCCGAGCGCGGAATGGCGAAATTCTGGCCGGCGACGGAGACGGTCAGCGCCGGAATGATGGTCAGGGTGAGCGGCACCCGGAGGGTCATTCGAGTGCCCTCGCCGACCTTGCTGTCGACCTCGACGATTCCGCCGATGCGCTCAACGTTGGACCGGACGACGTCCATTCCGACGCCTCGGCCCGAAATGGCCGTCACTTCCTTCGCCGTCGAAAGGCCCGCCTCGAAGATCAACGCAAGCTGCTCGCTCTTCGACAGCTTCGACGCGGCATCCTTCTCGATCACGCCGCTCGCGACAGCCTTTTCGACCAGCTTCTTGCCATCGATCCCGCGCCCGTCGTCCTGGATGTCGATCAGGATCTGGTTACCGGACTGCCGCGCCGACACGGACAGGATCCCGATCTCGCGTTTGTGAGCTTTCAGCCGCTCGGCCGGAGTCTCGATGCCGTGGTCCACCGCGTTGCGGATGATGTGGGTCAAGGGATCGCGGATCATTTCGATCATCTCGCGATCGAGCTCGACGTCGCCGCCCTCGATATCCACGAGAACCTGCTTCCCGAGTTCCGCCGAGAGGTCGCGGACCATGCGCGGCAGCGCCACGAAGAGATTCTCGATCCGTTGCATGCGCGTGCGGGTGATCGCATCGCGCATCTCGGCGATGATGGAGGACAGGCGTTCGAACGCTCCGTCTATCGGAACATCAGTCGTGGACTCACGCAGGCGCCGCGCAAGCTCGTTGCGAGCCAGCACCATGTCGGAGACGGTGCTCATCACCCGGTCCAGAAGCTCGACCGAAAGCCGGATGGTCCTCGGCGCGGCCGACGCCTTGCCCGCGACCTCGGTGACGGCCGCTGTCGCAGCGGGAGCGGCATTATCCGCGTTCGGCGCCAGGGCTTCGATCAGCGCAGTATCGTCGCCGGCCGGCATCTCCTCGCCGGCATCGATCGCGGCCACCATCTCCCCGATGCGGTCGATGATCGCGAGGACGGCGCTGACGAGCGCGCCATCGGGCTGGCGCCGTCCGGCCCGGCAGTCGGCAAGGGCATCTTCAGCGGCGTGGCTCAGCGCCTCGAGCCGCGGGAATTCGAAGAAGCCGCAATTGCCTTTGACGGTATGGACGAAGCGGAAAATGCTATCGAGCCGCGCGCGATCGTCCGGCTCCGCCTCCCAAGCGACGATCTCGCCGCCAAGGGCTTCGAGCATCTCGCGGCACTCGGCTACGAAATCGGCGATCAGGTCGTCCATCGGCGCGCACATTCCCCCGGGATTGCGCGGTCCTTATGCAGGGCAGGAGTTAATGCGGCGTTATCCCTGCGGAGGGAGCGTCGCTCCGATGAGAAGCACGTCGCTTTCGGGGTCGGAAAGCTGGATCGATCCGCCGGCCTCAGAGGCGAGGTTGTGAGCCAGCCAGGCACCCGCCGCGCGAGGCTCCACCCTGTCGCCGCTGCTGCCGGTCGTCAGCGTCTGGCGAAGCGCCGGGTCAAGCAGGATTCGCGGACCTTCGGCGCGGATGACCAGCTCCACTTCCCCGTCGCGGTTCTCGGCGCCGACGTCCAGCCGCCCTCCCCTCACCAGGGCGTCGCCCGCAAGAAGCGCCAGGTTGAGCAGCAGTTTGGCGGCGCCCTTCGGCAGCTTGTCGCCCGCGACCATCCAGCCGAGCTCGATACGCTTTTCCGGCCCGAACACGCCTTCGAGCGCAGCCTGCGCTTCGAACGTATCGATCTCCTCGCCGAAGCCGCCCGCGGCGCCGAACGCCAGACGAAAGAATTTGAGCTTGTTCGCCGATGCCCGGGCGCTGTCGGCGAGCAGCTCGAGACACTTCTCGCGCATCTCGGGGTCGGTTTCGTCCGCCAGCAACTCGATCCCGTTGTTGAGCGCTCCGACAGGCGACATGAGATCATGGCAAAGCCGCGAGCAGAGCAGGCTGGCGAGATCGGCCGCGTTCATGGTGGTTGAATGCGCCAGACTCTAACCTCGCGCAAGAACGGCCGTCTTGAATGACTGTGTTACGCACCCATATCGGTTCGGTGGGGGGTATTCAGACGATCGACGTGCGCCTGGAGTCCGCTCACGCGGGCTGGCGCCTCGATCGTGCTCTGGCGGATGCGGTCCCGACCCTGTCGCGCGAGCGGCTGAAGACCCTGATCCGAAGCGGCGCAGTCGAAGCTGCCGGAAAGCCTGTGCGCGACCCGGCCGCGAAGGTACGTGGCGACGAGCTTTTCCTGCTTGCCCTCCCGGAGCCCGAGCCGGCGCACAACGAGGCGCAGCACATCCCGCTTCGAGTCATCTTCGAGGACGAACATCTGCTGGTGGTCGACAAGGCTGCCGGGCTGGTCGTGCATCCGGCCGCCGGCAACCGTGACGGGACCTTGGTCAATGCCCTGCTGCATCATTGCGGTGGGAGCCTTTCCGGCATTGGAGGCGTAGCCCGGCCGGGGATCGTCCATCGGATCGACAAGGACACGTCCGGCCTGCTCGTCGTCGCCAAGACGGACGTCGCTCACGAGGGACTCGCCAAGCAGTTCGCGGCCCATTCGATCGACCGGCGCTACCTGGCGATCGTCAACGGCGTCCCGAAGACAAGCGAAGGCGTGATTGACGCGCCGCTGGCGCGCTCGGCGGCCAACCGCAAGAAGATCGCCATCGTCGAAGGCGCTCGCGGCAAGCGGGCAGTAACTCACTGGCGGCGGCTCCAACTGCTGAAGGACGCCGCCCTCGTGGAATGCCGCCTCGAGACCGGCCGCACGCACCAGGTGCGGGTACACATGGCCTCGATTGGACACCCGCTGGTCGGCGATCCAGTCTATGGTCGCTCCGGAAAGACGCACGGCAAGCTGCTGAAACAACTGCAGTTTCAAAGGCAGGCGCTGCACGCGGCGGAGCTTGGATTCACGCACCCCGTAACGAAGCGCCGCCTGTCGTTCGCGAGCGCCATGCCGCCGGACATGCAGGAACTGTTCGAGGCACTTGGTGTATAGGATTTAACTCGCTAGGCCGGTTCGACCTATGTCGGCTGCCCGGCACAAAAGGGAGAAGACGTTAGAATATGGCTGATGGAAAAGGGATCGTCTCGCTCCCCTCGTCCGGTGGGGAGGCCGGACTCAACCGTTATCTTTCCGAGATCAAGAAGTTCCCCATCCTCTCTCCGGAGGAGGAATATATGCTCGCCAAGCGGTGGCGCGAGCATGGGGACACCGAGGCGGCTGCAAAATTGGTCAACTCGCACCTGCGGCTCGTGGCCAAGATCGCTATGGGCTATCGCGGCTACGGCCTGCCGGTCAGCGAGCTGATCAGCGAAGGCAATATCGGCCTGATGCAGGGCGTGAAGAAGTTCGAGCCCGACCGCGGCTTCCGCCTTGCGACCTACGCGATGTGGTGGATCCGCGCGAGCATCCAGGAATTCATCCTCCGCTCGTGGAGCCTGGTGAAGATGGGCACCACGGCGGCGCAGAAGAAGCTCTTCTTCAACCTCCGCCGGATGAAGAACCAGATCGACGCGTTCGAGGAGGGTGACCTCAAGCCCCAGGATGTAACGAAGATCGCGACCGACCTCGGTGTCACCGAGGAAGAGGTCGTGTCGATGAACCGCCGGATGGCGATGGGCGGCGACACTTCGCTCAACGTGTCGCTGAAGGGCGACGAGGGCAGCGAGAGCCAGTGGCAGGATTTCCTCGTCGACAGCGGGCCGCTCCAGGACGAGGCGATCGCCGAGGACCAGGAGAGCCGAGTCCGCCACGACCTGCTGATGACGGCGCTCGAGAGCCTCAACGACCGCGAGAAGCACATCCTGATGGAGCGCCGCCTGGCTGACGAGCCGAAGACTCTGGAGGAGCTTTCGCAGGTCTACGGCGTCAGCCGCGAGCGCATCCGCCAGATCGAGGTCCGCGCGTTCGAGAAGCTGCAGGCTGCGCTCCTGCGCCTCGCCGGGGAACGCCGCCTGCTTCCGGCGGCTTAGCCGGCCTTCTTATCGCTGACGGAGGGCTTGCCCGTCCGCTTTTTTGACGGACGCTTGTCTTCCCCCGCGACGTGATCCGCGGCCCAGGCGCCGCGCGCGCCCATCGGCCGCGGCTTGCCGGTGGTCGAATCCTTCGCGGTCTGATGTTCGATCTCGGAGTTGAGCTCGGCGCCCATGACGAAGGCGTAGGCCGACAGGTACATCCACGTCTGCAGGCCTACGACGGCTGCGAGCGAACCATAGGTCGCATTGAAGTTCGCCACCTTGCCCGCATAGAAACCGAAGGCGAGCGTCAGGATCAACCAGGCGATCGCCGTGAAGACCGACCCCGGGGTGATCCACTCCCAGCGTGCCTCCTCGCGAGACGGAGCATAGCGGTACAGCGTCGCAGCCGCGGCCGCCGCCGCAAGCGCAAGCGCCGCGTAAGAGATCAGCCTTCCGATGAGCAGCACCGGTCCCGATGCGTGCGGAAGAATGGCGCCCAGGAATGACAGGGCCGTGGTAGCAACCAGTGCGCCGAGAGCCGCGAGGACCGCCGCGACAGTGATGATGATCGTCAGCAGGTAGACGCGCCAGAGCGGCCGCTTCTCCTTCTCCTGATAGGCAATGTTCAGCGCGGTAATGAGCGACCCGGCCCCGTTGCTCGCGCCGTAGAGCGACACGATCAGGGCGAGCACCAGTCCGACGCCCTTTTTGCCCTGCGACGTATGGACGATCCCGACGAGCTGGTCGCTAATCAGCTTCGCAATGTCGTTCGGCAGAACCCCGAAGAGCGTCCGCATGGTCTTGACCAGCGTCCCGACGTCCGCCGCCAGTCCGTAGAGCAGAACGATCGCGGCGAGCAGCGGGACGAAGGCGAGGAATCCGTAGAAGGCCACCCCGGCCGAAACGAGGCCGACATTGTCCGTCGACGTCTGGGCCCAGGTTCGCTTCAGGACCTGCTTCCAGCCGCGCTTGGGGATGCTCCAGGGGGAGCTTGCATGGTGTCCGGCCGGGTCCGGACGCTTACGCTTCACACGAGCTTTCGCCATGCGTGCTCTAACCGGCTTGCGCGCTGCGGCGTTCCCGCGGAGAGACCGGCTGCGTAACGACCCCCCTTGCCAACGGCCGAAAACAGGCGGACGGTGGCACTTTCCAGACAGGCGCCCGAGCGCCTTCCTTAGAGCGACTCGCGCGCCGTACAGGCACGAAGGGAGAGTCGCATGGCCGGACAACCATCCAAAGGCACCCGAGTAATCGCGCTGGTGGGACCCGCCGGCGCAGGAAAGACCAGCCTTGCCGAGGCAATGCTGTTCGCAGCCGGAACCACGGACCGATTGGGGTCCACGGCCAACGGCTCCAGCATCGGCGATTGGAGCCCGGAAGCGCGCCAGCGTGGTGGCTCGACGGAGCTCAACCTCTACAATTTCGAATATCTCGGCGACCAGTTCGCCGTCCTGGACGTGCCCGGCTCCGTCGGATTCGCCGCGGACGGAGCACGCGCCGTCGCGATCGCCGACGTGGCAATCGTGGTCGTCGATCCAGACCCCGCCCGAGCGCCGCTCGCGGCCCCTGCCCTCCGCGCGCTCGATGAGCTCGGAATTCCGCACCTCATCTTCGTAAACCGTATCGACCAGGCGCATGGCCGCGTGCGCGATCTCCTGTCCGCGCTTCAGCCGATGAGCGTCTCGCCCCTCATCGCGCGCCAAATTCCCATTTGGGACGGCGAGAAGGTGAGCGGCTTCGTCGATCTCGCCCTCGAACGCGCATTCAAATATCGCGCCGGCAAGGAATCGGAGCGGATCGAGATCCCGTCGGAGCTCCAGGACCGCGAGATCGAAGCCCGCACGCACATGCTCGAGCAGCTCGCCGACCATGACGATGAGCTCCTCGAGCAGCTCCTGATGGACCAGGCGCCGACTCCCGAGAAAGTGTTTCAGGACCTGGCTCGCGAGACTAGCGAGAGCCTCGGCGTTTCGGTGTTGTTCGGCTGCGCGAGCAGCAGCTGGGGTGTCCGCCGGCTGTTGAAAGCCTTGCGCCACGAAGCTCCAGGACCGCAGGCGGCGGCCAGCCGGCTCGAGGTGAGCGGCCCGTCGATGTACGTCTTCAAGATCCTTCATGGCTCGATCGGCAGGCTCGCGCTTTCGCGAGTCCTCGGTGGAGCGATCCACGAAGGCTCGGACCTGAAGACGCAGGACGGCGAGCATTCGCGCGTCGGCTCGTTGTTCAAGGTCCAGGGAGAAAAGACGCAGAAGATCAGCGAAGCCGCCGACGGCGATCTCGTCGCGGTCGCTAAGGTCGACAGCGTCATGGCCGGGCAATGGCTCGGGACCGGCAAGCTTCCGTCGCCCATCGAAGTCGAGTTCCCAGCTCGCAACTGTGCCTTTGCGATCGAGCCGGCCGACCGGAAGGACGACGTCAAGCTTTCAGGCGCACTCCATCGCCTCACCGAGGAGGACGGCGGCCTGATCGTCGAGCATGACGACGCCAACCATGAAATCCGCCTGCGCGGAGTGAATGACGAGCATCTCAACACCGTCCTGGCGCGCCTCAAGCGCCGCTACGGCGTCGAGGTGAAGTCGCATCCGCCGGCCGTCGGTTATCGCGAATCAATCCGCAAGCCGGTGCGCCAACACGGCCGTCACAAGAAGCAGTCCGGCGGTCACGGCCAGTTCGGCGATGTGATTATCGAAATCCGTCCGCTCAGCCGCGGCGAGGGCTTCGTCTTCGAGGAGAAGATCCACGGCGGGGCCGTGCCCAAGCAGTGGATCCCCGCCGTCGAGGAAGGCGTGCAGGAAGCAATGCAGAAAGGCCCGCTTGGCTTCCAGGTCGTGGATTGCGCGGTGACCCTGGTGGACGGCAGCTATCACAGCGTCGACAGCTCCGAGCTCGCATTCCGTCTCGCCGGGCGGATCGCGATGCAGGAAGCGCTTGCAGCCGCGCACCCGCACCTGCTCGAGCCGATGCACAAGCTGACCGTCGTCTGCCCCTCGAGCGCGACCAGCCGGATCACATCCGCGATCGCGGGCCGCCGGGGACAGATGCTCGGCCTCGGCCCGCGCGACGGCTGGACCGGCTGGGACCGCATCGAGGCGCTGATCCCCGAGGCGGAGCTCTCCGGGCTGGAGGCGGAGCTCCGCTCCCAGAGCCAGGGCCTGGCGACATACGAGGCCGAGTTCGACCATCTGGCCGAGCTCAATGGCCCGCTCGCCGACAAGGTGATCCAGCAGAAGGTGCCCGAGCCGGCCTGATCGCCATTGCGAGGAGCGGCAGCGACGAAGCAATCCAGTGCGCAAGGCTGGATTGCTTGGCTCTGCTCGCAATGACGTGAGGCTTTCCCTACACGCTTTCCCATGAAGAACTGGTTCCGCGACCAGCATTTTGTCTCGCTGCTGAAGAACAGCAGCTATCTCGGCGCTTCGCGCATCGTCGCAGCCGTCGCGGGCATCGCCACGCTGGCAATGGCAGGCCGCGGCCTCGGCGTGGTGCTCTTCGGGATGCTGGTTCTGATCCAGAGCTACGCCAAGGCGGCGAGCGGCCTAAGCAAGTTCGAGTCCTGGCAGCTGATCGTCCGCTACGGCGGCCAGGCGCTGACGGAGGGCCGCCCGGACGAGTTCAAGACATCGACCGGCTTTGCCTTCGCGCTCGATGTCGTCAGCGGCATCGGCGGGATGATCATCGCGGTGCTGGTGCTTCCGTTCGTCGGGCATTGGTTCGGCATCCCTGACGACCAGCTGTGGCTGGCAACGCTCTACTGCACGATGCTCCCGACCATGGCCGCGGCGACTCCGACCGGCGTGCTGCGCTCGCTGAACCGCTTCGACCTGATCAGCTGGCAAGGAACGGTGAGCCCGATCGGCCGGGTGATCCTCACCACCGCCGCCTTCGTCATGCACGCGCCCTTCGCGGCCTATGTCGCCATCTGGTACGTGACCGACCTTTCCGCCGACCTCTTTTTTTGGTTCCTCGCGTGGCGCGAGCTGAGACGGCGCGGCCTGCTCCAAGGCATCCGCCCGACGCTGAGACCAACGACGCTCCCGGGTGCGTGGCGCTTCGCGATCCATGTCAATCTCACCGCGAGCGTGATGGCCGCGTGGAGCCCGATCGCCCGGCTCGTCGTCGGCGGCCTTCTCGGCCCAACGGGGGCCGCCTTCTTCCGGGTAGGCTCAACCCTTGCGGACGCCGCGCAGAAGCCCGCCGACCAGCTCGCCAAGGTCTTCTATCCCGAGATCATGCGGATGGACGTCCGCACGAAAAAGCCCTGGAATCTGATGCTCCGGGCCGCGGTATTCGCGGGCGGGATTGCCTTGCTTGCGATCCTGATCCTCTTCGTCGGCGGGCGGCCGCTCGTGCAGCTCCTCTTCGGGAAGGCGTTCCTCGGCGCCTATCCGGTACTGATGGTGCTGCTCGCCGTCCCGCTGATGGGCGTCCTCAGCTTCCCGCTTCCGCCGATGCTCTATGCGCTCGACCGCCCGGATGCTCCGCTCAAGGCGAGGCTCGTCGGAACGGCCGCTTTCTTCATCCTCGTCGCCCCGCTGTCGTGGCAGTTCGGAGTGGTCGGAGCGGCCGCCGCCTTCTCGCTCGGATTCGCGGCAACTGTGTTGACCCTGATCCTTCAGCTTCTCGGCGAATACCGGCGAGTGAAACCGCGCAAGCATGCAGCGCGCGCCCCTGCGGATCGCTCCCTGCTCGAGGAGACGGAAACTCCTGCGCTGGAATAGCTAGCGCCTTCGCTCCGCCATCACCTCGCGATAAAGCTCTTCGACCTTGGCGGCGCGTGCCTCGTCCGTGCATAGCTCGAGCACCAGTTTGCGGCCCGCGGCGCCCAGCTTCGCAGCCTCTTCACGATCGCTAAGCAGGAGTGAAATGGCCTCGGCCAGCGCGGCCGGATCCCGCACCGGAACCAGCAAGCCCGTTTGACCCTGGCGCACGAGCTCGCGGTTGCCCGCAACATCTGTCGAGACCACCGGCCGCGCCATCGCCAGCGCCTCGCGGACAGAACCGGTGAGCCCCTCCCCGCGCGTCGACGCGCAGACCACCACGTCCATTGCCGCGAGCGCTGCGGGCATATCGGTGACGAAGCCTGGGAAACGGACCCGCTCGGCGATTCCGAGCTCGCCAGCGAGATGCCTGGCGTGCTCCGGCGATCCGTCGCCGGCGAGCACGAAATGAGCGTCGGAGTGGTCGCGGAGCAAATGCGCGGCGGCCTTCAGGAAATCGGACTGGCCTTTCTTCCTGCTCTTGAACGATGCCGCCATACCGACGAGCGGGGCGCTTCCCGGAACCCGCCACGCGTCGCGCATTACTTCGCCGCTGGTCGCGGGATCAAACCGGTGGACGTCGAAGCTGCCGTAGATGGTGCGCAGCTTCCGTTGCGGAATTCCGTCGCGGATGAGCTGCTGCTTTACGGCGTCGGCGACCGGGATGATCCGGTCCACCCAGTAGCGATGGATCGCCCAGGCCGGCGGCTCGCGCAGCAGCGAATATTCGGTCCCGCGGTTCGCGACCCAACCGAAGCTGCGTTTGTTCCAGGTCGCTCCTGCAAGGAAATAGAGCGCCTTGTTCTTGTGCGTGTGGACGATGTCCGGTCCCAGTACCTGCAGCGTCTCGCGGAACTTCCGCATTGCGGAGAGGCTCAGCAGCGGCCGCCGGAGCAACTGCACGCCCGCATCGGTCAGCCGCCGCCATTCCGCCCCCGTCCGTTCCGAAGCGTCGCGATTCTCGTCGAAGACGCAGGCGACGCTATGCCCTCGCTCCGCCAGGGCAGCCGCGAGCCGCGCGCATTGGATCGCACCGCCCCGCTCGATCTCCGCGTGGGAGTCGATCATCAGGATGTTCATTCCTTCACCCACGGCTCAGCCAGGATCTCGCCCCAACGTCGGTCGAAAGCGGCCCACAGCTGCTCGTCGTCCGAGAACATCAGCAGCTCCTGGTTGAGCCAGCGGGAGGTGCGAGACAGGTTGTAGCTGCCGAATGCCGACCAGCGCCGCCCACCCTGCTCCGCCAGGATGAACTTCGCGTGCATCGGAAGCTCCTCCGGGTGTTCGTAGCGCCAGGTGCGGACGCCGCTCGAGCGGAGGAACTGCACAAGCGGCTCGGGGGTCCGGCGAAAGGTGTGGTGGGTCAGCACCTCGACGCTCCCGCCGCGCTCCACGATGCGAACCAGCAAGTGGGCGGTCCGGCGATCGCTGAGATGCGAGGCGGCAATCCGCAACCTGGAGCCGGTGCCGACCTCCGCGAGCCGCTGGTCGAGCGGATTGCCGCCCCGCCTGGGGAAGAAGAAGGCCTGGCCCGCCGTCGATCGATCCCGCGACGCCAGTCCGAGGAACGGATTC
>Ga0268241_10000137_pt1 | contig 10257 bp, 10 predicted proteins | sample BulsoiAmnAmmetaG_FD_200248 | JGI IMG/M metagenome (GOLD analysis project Ga0268241, IMG submission 200248) | Bulk soil microbial communities from Mexico - Amatitan (Am) metaG (v2) (version 2) | ecosystem: Environmental > Terrestrial > Soil > Agricultural land | place: Mexico: Amatitan, Jalisco...
CCTATATTCGCCCCAACGTCGGCTGCCATGGCTTCGAGTTCCCACGGACCGCTCACCCGGTCTATTGGGACTTCGTCTATTTTTCCTTCGCCTGCGGAATGGCCTTCGCAACGTCGGACGTGAACATCACCGAGACGCACATCCGCAAGACGGTCACCATTCATTGTCTTGCCGCCTTCGCCTTCAACATCGGCGTGCTTGCCTTCACCATCAACGTGCTCGGCTCGGGAGGCTAGGCCGCGACATCGATCTCCGGCGGCTCCGAGACTTGGCGCCGCGCCGCGATCAGGCAGCCGCCGACGATCAGCACGGCTCCGGCCAGGGTGTAGAGCGACACCCGCTCGCGAAACACCAGCCAGCCGAGCGCCGAGGCCCACAGGAAGCCGCTATATTCGGTGACTGCGAGATAGCTCGCCTGCCCCCGCGCATAAGCCCAGGCGAAAAGGAGCGTGCCGCTGGTCGAGAGGGCCGCCGCGACCGCCAGCCAGAGCCACTGCCCACCGGGCCAGGAGGGTAGGCCGACCACCGGCATGGCGGCGAGCCATAGCGCCATGACCGTTAGCGACTGGAAGAAGTTGATCTCGAGCGGCTTCGCGGCGAGCGCCTGGTGGCGCATGAGCACGATGTTCACGGCATAGCAGAGCGCCGAGCCGAGGATTGCCGCGGTCCCAAGCAGCACGTCGTGACCGACCTGCATCCGCGCCTGGCCGAGGACGATCACGATGACCCCGCCGAAGGCGATGAGGGAGCCGACGATCGAGCGCCGGCCGATCGTCTCGTCGAGGGTGAGCGCGGCGAGCAGCAAAGCGATCAGCGGCGCAATGAAGGTCAGGGAAATCGCCTGGGCAAGCGGCACCCTGCCGATGCCCCAGAAGAAAAGCGCCGCCATCACCATCACGATTGCGCCGCGCGCCACATGGATCTTGAGCGTCGGCAGAACCGGCCACCCTGCTCTTCGCGGCAGATAGAGGCCCGCACTTACCGTCAGGTTCAGGAGCGAGCGCCAGATGCTGACGGCGATGATGCCGATGACGATGACGAGATGCTTCATCACCGCGTCCATGATCGAGAGGACCGCGACCGCGGCGAGGGCCGCGGCGAAGGCTTTGACCGGATGCTGGGCGACGCGGTTCACATGGCCGCGCTTAGCGGGCCTGGAGACTTAGCGCAGCACCATCGTGTCGCCGCGCATCTGCACTTCGCCCATGCGCGACAGATAGGATTGGCCGAGCAGCGACTTGGAGGAATTCTCAAGGACGACCCCGCGCACGTCGTTGACCAGCTTTCCGTCGACCTCAATGCTGTCGATCGTCACCGCCTCGCCGCGCACTGGGCCCGATGCGCCCTCGCCGATCACCTGAAAGTCGGCGGGATTGAACTTGACGCCCACGCGCTCCGCATCTTCCATGTTCAGGGCGACGACGTCGGCGCCGGTGTCGACGACAAATTTGGCCAACTGCCCATTGACCTTCGCGTAGGTGTAGAAGTGCCCGCTGTCGCTCCGCTCGAGAACGGTGTCGTGGGGCGGCTCCGACGGTGTCGTGATCCGGTGCGGGGTTCCGCTCGGGCGCGGCCTGGAGGTGGGCATCGCGGCCCCGATGGCAACCCCAATGAAGATGACCCACAAGAGCAGCTTGTTCATGGCTGCTGCTTAGACGTGGGGAATTGAAAACAGATTAAACTATCTGGAGGCGGGTGCCGCGGTCGTGTCCTGGATGAGCAGCGGCGGCTGCTTGTTCGACGACGCGACTCCGCCGGCGAGCGCTCCACCAAGGGCAAGGATCAATAGAAGCTTGATCACGGCGCCATGCTGCGCCGCGAAGGTTAAGAAAGGCTAACTCTACTCGGCCGCGTCGAGCGTCTGTTCCGCGCCCGCTGCGGCCTCGATCTCTGCGGCCTTCTGCTCGACCAGCCTGACGATATGGTCGATCATGTCGGCGTCCCTCACATGGTGATCCGTCAGGCCGGAGAGATAGACCATGTGCGTGCCGTTGCCGCCGCCGGTGATCCCGATGTCGGTCTCCCGCGCTTCGCCCGGGCCATTCACCACGCAGCCGAGCACCGACAGCGACATCGGCGTCTTGATGTGCTGCAGCCGCTCCTCGAGGGCCTCGACCGTGCGGATCACGTCGAACCCCTGGCGGGCGCAGCTCGGACAGGAGACGACGCGCACTCCGCGGTTGCGGATTCCGAGGGCCTTGAGGATTTCGTAGCCGACGCGAACCTCTTCTTCCGGCTCCGCCGACAGTGAGACCCGGATGGTGTCGCCGATCCCCGCCCACAGCAGGTTGCCGATGCCGATCGCCGACTTGACCGTCCCGCCGATGAGGCCCCCCGCCTCCGTGATTCCGAGGTGGAGCGGACAGTCCACCTCGCTCGCCAGCTGCTGGTAGGCGGCGACGGCGAGGAACACGTCGCTCGCCTTCACCGCGACTTTATATTCGCGGAAATCATGTTCCTCGAGGATCCGGATATGGTCGAGGGCGCTTTCGACCAGCGCCTCGGGGCAGGGCTCGCCATATTTCTCGAGCAGGTCCTTCTCGAGGCTGCCCGCATTCACCCCGATGCGGATGGCGCAGCCGTTCGCCTTGGCCGCGGAGATCACCTCCTGCACCCGGCTCTCGGACCCGATGTTGCCGGGGTTGATCCTGAGGCACGCAGCCCCGGCGTCGGCCGCCTCCAGCGCGCGCTTGTAGTGGAAGTGGATATCCGCGACGATCGGCACTCGCGCCGCGCGGACGATCTCCTTCAGCGCCGCGGTCGCCTCGGCCGTCGGGCAGGACACGCGGATGATGTCTGCGCCTGCATCCTCGCAGCGGCGGATCTGATCGATCGTCGCCTTCGCGTCCTCGGTGGGCGTGTTGGTCATCGTCTGGACGCTGATCGGCGCGTCTCCGCCCACCGTAACGGAGCCGACCATGATCTGCCGCGACTTGCGCCGCTCGATATCGCGCCAGGGGCGGATTGAAGACATGGGCCGCATATAGGCAATCGCGCTCGCGACGAAAACCGCAGGCGTCGGATTCGCTTGGCCTAGGCGCCTGTGTTAACAGGGTTAACCAAGACTCGCGGGGCAGAGTCGGTGCTGAAGCTCGCTCAGAGACCGGACGAACAGCGGGCGCCGGATGCCGGTGCAGGGTCGTCGCGCATCCATCGGCGGCACCACCACATCTATTACGCTTTCCTGAGCTACAGCCATAAGGACGCGGACCTCGCCGAGTGGCTGCACGGCGAGCTCGAAGACTTCCACGTCCCTCATGCCCTCGCCGGCAAGCTGACCCGGAACGGGGTCATCCCTGCGCGGCTGACGCCGATCTTCCGCGACGAGCATGAGCTCGCCGCCGCCGACGATCTCGGCGACGAGATCAAGGAAGCGCTCGCCGCGTCCAAGTTCCTCGTCGTCCTTTGCTCACCGGACGCGGCCAAGTCCCGCTGGACCGACGCCGAGATCGAGACGTTCAAGCGTGTCCATCCCGAAGGCTGCGTGCTGGCCGCCATCGTCGCCGGCGAGCCGTTCGCGAGCGAATTGCCCGGGCGCGAGCATGAGGAATGCTTTCCGCCCTCGCTGAGGCACAAGTTCGACCGCCGCGGAAGGCCGACCGGAAGACGCGCGGAACCGCTCGCGGCCGACCTGCGGGGCGACGAGGACGGGCGACGGCTGGGCTGCCTGAAGCTCGTCGCCGGGATGCTCGGGGTCGGCCTCGACGACCTCGTCCAGCGCGAGACGACGCGGCGCCACCGCCGGATGGCCTGGATCACCGCGGCGTCGCTGGCGGGGATGCTGGTGACGAGCGGCCTTGCCGTCACTGCGATCGATGCACGCGATTCCGCGCGCGACCAGCGGCGCGAGGCAGAGGGCCTGGTCTCCTTCATGGTCGGCGATCTCAAGGACAAGCTCGAGCCGATCGGGAAGCTCGACGTGCTGGATGGCGTCGGCTCGAGGGTGCTCGCTTATTACAGCAGGCAGGACACGAAGCAGCTTTCGGACATCGGCCTCGCGCAGCGCTCGAAGGCGCTGACGCTGATGGGCCAGATCGCCCGCGATCGCGGAGAGCTCGACCGGGCCGACGCACTCTACCGCCAGGCTTATGCGGGGACGGCCGAGGAGGTGAGCCGGAATCCCGGCGATCCGAAGCGCCTGTACGAGCATGCCCAAAATACGTTCTACATTTCCGACATCGCTTTCCGCCGCGGCGATCTTGGGGCCTATGTCGCTGCTTCGCGCGAGTACAAGCGCCTCGCCGATCGCATGGTGCAGCTCGAGCCCAACAACATGCAATGGCGGATGGAGACCAATTACGCAGACTTCAATCTGGGTGTTGCGCTTTATAACCGCCGCCTTTTCCGCGAGGCGACGGACCAGTTCGTCCGTGCGCTCTCGACCATCGACGCACTTGCGGCGGCCGACCCGGGCAAGGCAGATTATCAAAACGGCGTCGCTGACGCTTTGACATGGGTTGCCGACGCCCAGGCAGCAGACGGCAAGCTGGCGGAAGCGGTTCAGACTCGAAAACGATACGTGCAGGTGCTTGAGCGGCTGATCCCGCGAGCAGGCGCAGACGCGCGGTTCCGCCTGATCCAGGGCCATCGCGACCTTGGGAATCTCTATGCACAGCAGGGCGACAGCGACCTGGCGCTGCAAGAGCTGCGCGCTGGCGTCGCGCAGGGTGAAAACCTGCTCGCGCTGGATCCGGCAAACACGAAATGGCTTCAATCGACCGAGGCGGCTCGCCTGATGCTGGCGCGGCACCTCACCGATCAGGGTCATACGGCGGAGGCGGTCGCCCAACTCCAGCCAATCTGCAGCAGCTACGCCAAGCTGGTGGCGAAGGACCCGACTATCGCGGCCCGAAGCGCTGGACTGCGCGACTGCCTGATGTTGCAGGCGCGGCTCACCGCGAGCTCGGGACAGAAGGACAGGGCCGTCTCTTTGGCCGGCGAGGCCGTGCGGGTCGCAAGATCAATCAAGAGCCTTGATCGCGCTGATGCGAGGTTCGGGCTGGCCGGAGCGCTGCGGGTCCTCGGCGACGTCCGCAAGAGTTCCGGCGATATGGCTGGCGCTCAAGCCGCCTGGACCGAGGCCTTGTCCGTGATTCCGGGCGGGATCGCGGAGAGGCCCGCCGAAATGGATGAGCATGCGACGATATTGGAGCGGCTCGGGCGCTCCTCCGAATCCGCCGCGCTGAGAAGCCGATTGGCACAAATCGGCTACCGGCGAGCGGGCCCGAGAACCGTTTGAGAAGGAGGAAGAAGATGCAGGAGCACACGACTAAAGAAAGGCAGTCGACACAGACGGACAAGCCGGAGGGGCAAGTGGCAGGTCAGACGGTAGACGTTCTGGTGACACCCAAGATCAAGGACAACAGCGGCCATGTTTATTGTGAGATCGACAATGGCCCTGGCACTGGAGCAAATCGCGTAAAGGGAGGGCTGATCAAGTTACGGGGCGCCCCGGCTGGAACCGAGTTCACCGTCAACTTTGACCTGCAAGCTGGTGATGTTCCAAATCTCGCGTGGAGCACCAACGGGGGCGCGTGCGAGGGATTCTGGTCGAACGCCAATGCGTGCCCGCCAGGGAAGGGCCAGGACGGCCAGGTCACGACCGGACCAACGGTCAACGGCAGCACCCTCTCTGTAGGGATCACGCCCAATGGCTCGAGCCCGGTCATTCACTACGCGCTCAACGTGGTTGATCCTTCGAACCAGCAGCTCCAGTTCGACCCGATCATCGTCGTTGGCTAGACCGTCGAGTCCCGGCTAAGCTGGTCCGGTGAATATCGCGCCCAGCGGCCTTGAAAGTGTCAGCGAGGCGTCCCGAACGGTGGCCGTGTGCGGCCCGCCGCGGCTGCCGTTCGTGCTCAGCGTCGGAGTGACCGGCCACCGCGCGGAGGCGCTGCCCGAAGGCAGCCTGCCGGAGGTGCGATCGCGGATCCGCGACATACTGACGCTCATCGCCGACGCGGGAACTTCATTGTCCGCGCAGGAAGCGCAATTCTTCGCTGCCGTTCCGCCGGTGCTCCGCTTCGTCTCGCCCATCGCCGACGGAGCCGACCAGATTGCCGCGGAAGTGGCGCTGGAGCTCGGCTGGGAGCTGCAGGCGATCCTCCCCTTCACCCGCGCCGAATATCGCAGCAGCCTCGCCAATCATGCTGCGCGCAAGGGCTTCGACGTGCTGCTCGACCGGGCCACCTGCACGCTGGAGCTTCCGGGCGACGAGGCCTCCGGAGTCGATGCCTATGTCATGACGGGGCGGGCCACCGTCGCTCACTGCGACATCTTGATCGCGGTCTGGGACGGAAAACCGCCGCGCGGCCGCGGCGGCACCGGCGAGGTCGTCCAGTTCGCCATCACTCGCGGGACCGCCATCGCCCACATTCCGGTCAAGCTCGACCGCCCGGATCGCCTCTTGTGGAGCGCATTCGACCCGACCGTGGTCACGATCGCCGACGACGAAACCGTAGCGCGGCCGATGGACCGAACGAGCATGGACCTTCTGCTCCGTGGACTATTGATGCCTCCGCCGAACGACCTGGAGCATGAATTCTACCGAAAGTTTTGCGGCGAACGTCTCCGCCAGATTCGGGCGCGGATCGAATATCCACTGCTCCTCGCCGCCGCGGGCGTGCGCAAAGTCAGGGCCCATGATTTCAACGAGAAACGTGCCGAGCAGATGATCCGCGACGAATGGCAGCGCTACCGCGAAGGCTGCGTCGCCGCGCATGAGATCAACGCCCCCATCGACCTGCTCCAGGAGGCATACAGCTGGGCCGACCAGCTCGCGACGCATTTCGCGCAGAGCTATCGCAGCGGGCACATCTTCAATTTCGTGCTTGGCGGAATTGCCGTGTGCATGGGTCTCGCCTCGTTCCTCGTTCCGCAACACAAGTTCGGAGAAGCCGCGGCCGAGATGGTGATCACAATGGCGATCATCCTCAATGCGATCATCGCCACCCGCGAGGAATGGCACCGGCGCTGGCTCGACTATCGCCAGCTCGCGGAGCGGCTGCGGCCGATGCGGAGCCTCAAGCTGCTCGGCATCGCCGCGCCCGATCCGCCCGGAACGGCGACCAACCCGGTGCCGAGGCGCTGGATCGACTGGTATGCCGCCGGCATCTGGCGCGGCATGGGCTGCCCGGCGGGGATCATCGACCGCCCCCGCGCTTCCAGGCTCGCGGTTTCGATCGCCGAGCATGAAATCGCACCGCAGGTCGGCTATCACCAGCGCAATGCGCACACGATCGCCGAGCTCGACGAGAGACTCGGCAAGATGGGCTTTTCATTGTTCGCGGCCACGCTCGTCGCGTCGATCGCGACTTTGGTCGGCTATGGCCTCGACCTCGATTTCGTGAACAACTACAGCAATTGGTTCACGCTCGTGTCCGCGGGTTTCCCGGCGCTCGGAACGGCGGTCTTCGGAATTCGCTTCCAGGCGGACTTCGGCGGCGACGCGCTTCGGTCGCTCGCCACTTCGGAGACGCTCCACCACATCGAGGAAGAGCTGCGCAAGGACGTGAGCCTGTCGCGGGCGGCTGACCTGACGGAGCAGGCGGCTCGGATCATGCTTTCCGACCTGGACGAATGGCGCCTGGTCAATCAGCAGCGCGACCTGTCGGTCGGCTAGTCCTTCTCTCCCCAACGCCAGCGCCATCCGCCGCGCGTCGTTCGGGCGACGATCACGAGGAAAGCCGAGGTCACCGGAACCAGGATGGCGAAGGCGACCAGGGGCTTGCCGCTGGTGAAGTGGGCGCAGAAGCCCGCCGTTGCGACGAAGGCCGCCGTCAGCGCCCAACCCTGCCAGCTGATCGGCAGGCCGGCGCCATAGCCGTAGCGCTTGGGCGCGAACCATTCGGGACCGTCACTCACTTCTGCTCTCCCTGGGTGGCCGCCCGCGCTTGCGCAGGACGGGCGCCTTCAACTTCACTCCGCGAGCGTTCAAGGCCTCGCGAAGCAGGCATTCGACCTCGGCATTGATGCTTCGCAGGTCGGCGGCGGCGCATCGCTCGACCGCCGCCCACAGGGCGGGGTCGACGCGTAGCGGATACGCCTTGCGCTCGCCGCCCACGGCTGGGCCTTACGTGTAGAGCGTGCCGGTGTTGACGACGGGCTGCGTGTCGCGCTCGCCGCAGAGCACGACCATGAGGTTCGAGACCATGGCCGCGCGGCGTTCGTCGTCCAGCTCGACGACCTTCTTCTCGGACAGTGACGCCAGCGCCATCTCGACCATCCCGACGGCGCCTTCGACCAGCGTCTTGCGCGCGGCGACGACCGCCTGCGCCTGCTGCCGGCGAAGCATCGCTCCGGCGATCTCGGTCGCATAGGCAAGATAGGTGAAGCCGCATTCGTCGATCGCGATTCCGGCGACATTGAGCCGCGCCTGGAGCTCCTTGCGCAATTCGGCGCCGACTTCCTCGTGATTGCCGCGCAAGGTGACTTCCTGGTGGGTGAAGTCGTCGTAAGGGTAGCGCGAGCCGATCGTCCGGATCGCCGCTTCCACCTGGACTCGGACGAACTGCTTGTAGTCGTCGACGTCGAACAGCGCCTGGGCCGTGTCGATCACACGCCACATGATCTGCGCCGCGATATCGATCGGGTTGCCGCGCAGGTCGTTCACCTTGATCTTCTCGGAGATGAAGTTGTTGGCCCGGACCGAGACCTTCTTCTTGGCCATCCACGGCCAGGTCCAGCGGAGACCGGTGGTGCGGTCGGTACCGCGATACTCACCGAACAAGGTGATCGCCGCCGCCTGATTCGGCTGGAGCATGTAGAAGCCGGGCATCACCAGGATGAAGATGAGCGTCGCGAGAGCCACGATCGTGAGTCCCATCGGGTCCGGCGCATTGCCGAGGCGGGTGATCCCGTAGATGTCGGCGAGGATCGCGAGTAGCAGGACGATGAGCATGCCGTAGCCGTTCATCGTGACCGCCGGCCGCTCGCTCGTCGCAGTCAGCGCAATAAGCTTGTCGTTGGCCACTTTTGCCTCCCTAAATATGATATCATAATAATATGCCTGCTCGGGTTGCGTCAAGTTCAATCGCCGCTATGCGCCCCCGCATGGCAAAATGGCGTCTGGTGATTCACGGCGGCGCGGGATCGATGCGGCCCGGCCGTTTGGACCCCGAGCAGGAGAAATGCGCCCGCGACGGGCTGGAAGCCGCGCTGGCCGCCGGCTCGGCCATCCTCGAGAAAAGAGAATCGGCGCTGGATGCCGTCGAGGCGGCCGTGCGGGTGCTCGAGGAAGACGTCTGCTTCAACGCGGGCCGCGGAAGCGTGCTGACGGCGGAAGGATGTATCGAGCTCGACGCGGCCATCATGGACGGGCGGACTCGCCGGGCGGGCGCCGTGGCGGGGCTTCGAACGACTCGCGCGCCGATCAGCCTCGCCCGGCTGCTCCTCGAGCAGGGGCCGCATGTCTTCCTATCCGGCAAAGGCGCCGACGAGCTGGCGGCCAGCCGCGGGCTCGAGCAGGTCGAGAACGGCTGGTTCGAAAGCGCCGAGCGCCGCCGCCAGCTCAACGAGCTGCTGCGGCTCGGCGGCTTCGACGACGAGGTCAAATATGGCACCGTCGGCGCGGTGGCCGTGGACCTCGACGGCCATGTCGCCGTCGCGACCTCGACGGGCGGGCTGACCGCCAAGCGCTGGGGAAGAGTCGGCGACTCGCCGCTGATCGGCGCGGGCACCTACGCCGACGACCGCTCGGCGGCGGTGTCGGCGACGGGCTCAGGGGAATATTTCATCCGCGCCGTCGCGGCGCACCAGCTCGCCGAGCGAGCCCGTCTGGGCGGCCAGCCGCTCCAGGAAGCGCTCGACGCGGTTCTCGCCGACATCCAGGCGCTCGGCGGCAAGGGCGGGCTGATCGCCGTCGCTCCGGACGGGGAGGCGGCGTGGGGTTTCACGACTCCCGCAATGTATCGCGGAATGGCCGATTCGACGGGCCGGACGGTCGCGATCTACGGCAACGACGAGCGGTAGGGCAGGTCGCGCCGCAGCCACTCCAGCTCCGTCGCGATCGCCGTCCGCTCAGTTTCGAGGAAGTCGGCGACGGCTTCGCGAAAGCTCCGGTTCGGGATGAAGTGAGCTGATTTGGTGATCACCGGCTCATAGCCGCGAGCGACCTTGTGCTCGCCCTGGGCCCCCGCCTGGACGCACTGCAGGCCGTGACGGCAGGCCCAATCGACAGCCTGGTAATAACAGAGTTCGAAATGGAGAAACGGCACCTCCTCGGTGCAGCCCCAGTAGCGGCCGTAGAGCGTATCCGCG
>Ga0268241_10000138_pt1 | contig 10218 bp, 7 predicted proteins | sample BulsoiAmnAmmetaG_FD_200248 | JGI IMG/M metagenome (GOLD analysis project Ga0268241, IMG submission 200248) | Bulk soil microbial communities from Mexico - Amatitan (Am) metaG (v2) (version 2) | ecosystem: Environmental > Terrestrial > Soil > Agricultural land | place: Mexico: Amatitan, Jalisco...
TGAGCGAAGCCCAGTTCCCCGAGCTGTACCAGATCGTCAGGGGCCTGGCCGACCGGGCCGGCATGCCCATGCCGCGCCTGTACGTCTCGCCCAGCCCGCAGCCGAACGCCTTCGCCACCGGGCGCAGTCCCAAGCACGCGGCGGTCGCGGTGACCCAGGGCATCCTGCCGATCCTGACCTCGCGCGAGCTCGAGGGCGTGCTGGCCCATGAGCTGTCCCACGTGCGGAACCGGGACATCCTGATCTCGTCGGTGGCGGCGACCATGGCCGCGATCATCATGTTCCTGGCGCGCCTGGCCTGGTTCATCCCGCTCGGTGGCGGCGACCGGGACCGCAACCCGCTGGCCGAGCTGGCGCTGGTGATCCTCGGGCCGATCGCGGCCCTGCTGATCCAGATGGCGGTCACCCGCAGCCGCGAGTACGGTGCGGACTCCTCGGGCGCCGCGCTGACCGCCGACCCGCTCGCGCTGGCCAGCGCCCTGCGGAAGATCGAGGCCTACTCGCGCGGCACACCGCCGGCGACCACCAACCCGTCCACGGCGCACCTGTTCATCTCCAACCCCTTCAAGGGCGGCGCCGGGATGGCCAAGCTGTTCTCCACCCACCCGCCGACCGCGGAGCGGGTCGCGCGCCTCGAGGCGATGGCCTACGACCCGCACCAGCGTCCCTGACCGGGATCGCGCCGTCCCCAGGCCATTTCGCGGCCGGGGCCTGACCGGACCCAGGCCCCGGCCGAACCCGCCGCGCCGCCGCCCGCGGCGGTAACCGTCGCGCCCGCCGCCTCCGGCGGTCCGGCTCAGGGCGGAGCGGCGGTGACCTCGTCGAGGCGGTGGGCCAGGAAGCTCCGCTCGGCTTCGTTGGTGGCAAGCTGGAGCGCGCCGCGGTACGCGGCGGCCGCCTCGGCGCGGCGTCCCAGCCGGCGGAGCAGGTCCGCCCTGGCGGCCTCCAGGTAGGGATAGCCGGCGAGCCGGGGATCCCCGGCCACGGCGTCGAGGGCGAGCAGCCCGGCCGCGGGTCCCTTGACCATGGCGACCGCGACGGCGCGGTTGAGCTCCACCACCGGGGAGCGCCACACGGCCAGCAGGGCGTCGTAGAGCCCGAGGATCTGCCGCCAGTCGGTGGCCTCATAGCTCGGCGCCTCGGCATGCATGGCCGCGATGGCGGCCTGGATGGCGAAGCGGCCCGGCCGGCCGCGCCGCAGCGCCTGCCGCACCAGCTCGCTGCCCTCGGCGATCGTCGCTCGGTCCCACTGGGAGCGGTCCTGCTCCTCGAGCAGCAGCAGCCGGCCGTCCCGGTCGGTTCGGGCGGCCCGGCGGGCGTCGTTGAGCAGCAGCAGCGCGAGCAGTCCGCGCACCTCTCGGTCGTCGGGCATCAGCGTGCTGAGCATCCGGGCCAGGTCGATCGCCCGCTCGACCAGCTCGGGCCGCACCAGCCGGTCGCCCTCGGGGGCGGTGTGGCCGGTGGTGTAGAGCAGGTGCACGACCGTCAGCACCGCGTCGAGCCGGTCGGGCAGCTCGTGGCCGGGCGGGACCCGGTAGGGGATGCGCGCGACCGCGATCTTCTTCTTCGCCCGGGTGATGCGCGCCGCCATGGTCGGCTCGCTGACCAGGAAGGCACGAGCGATCTCGGCGGTGGTCAACCCGCACAGCAGCCGCAGGGTCAGCGCCACCTGCGCCTCCAGCGCCAGCGCCGGGTGGCAGCAGGTGAACATCAGCCGCAGCCGGTCGTCAGGGATCACGCTGGTCTCCTCGGCGTCGTCCGGGTCGTCTCCGTGCTCCGCCGCACGCTCGGTCCCCACCAGCAGCGGCAGCTTGCCGCGCAGGGTGCGATCGCGGCGCAGCAGGTCGATGGCGCGGCGGCGCGCGGCGGTGGTCAGCCAGGCGGCGGGATTCTCCGGGATGCCGCGCCGCGTCCAGGCCGCCATCGCGGCGACGAAGGCGTCCTGGACGCACTCCTCGGCGAGGTCGAGGTTCCCGGCCACGCGCACCGTCGCGGCGAGCACGAAGCCCCACTCGCGACGGTGCGCGTCGGCAAGGACCTGACTGACCTGGTTCATCGATCCGTCGGGCCGGAACCGGGAATCGCTACGACGGCCCCTGCGAGGTGTCCATGACCGGCCGGACCTCGATCCCGCCGAACGGGGCCGGGCACTGCTTGCCGAAGGAGATCGCCTGGTCCAGGTCCGCGGCCTCGACCAGGTAGAAGCCGCCGAGGGCCTCCTTGGTCTCCACGAAGGGCCCGTCGGTGACCACCTGGTCGCCGCTGGTGCCGCCCCGGATCGAGGTGGCGGTGGCGGTGGGCTGCAGCGCTTCGCCGCCGAGGATCTTGCCGCCCTGCTCCACGACCGCCTGCGCGAACTTCCCGTGCGCCTCCATGAGCTGGTTCCAGAGCTCCGGCGTCGGGCTCTCGTAGGCGGACTCGTTCTCGTAGATGAGCAGGAGATACTGTGCCATCGTGGCCTCCTTGGCCGTCGCAGTGGCTCCGACACCCTATCCGACGAGCGACCCCCGCCGGAATCGACAGCCAGGCGACCCGCCGCCGGAAAAAATCCGCTGTGGACGAGCGGCGCCTCAGCCGAGCGCCTCCTGGAGCTTCGCCGCGACCGCCCCGAGCGCCTTCGCCTGTGCCGAATCGGGCCGGCCCACGACCACCGGCACGCCGGCGGCGCTGGAGCGGCCGAGCTCCGGGTCGAGCGGCACCGTGCCGAGCCGCTCCACCCCCAGCGCCCAGATCGACTGGTCCTCGGGCGCCGGGGGGAACACCTCGATGCGCTGCTGGCAGCAGGGGCACTGGAGCCAGGCCATGTTCTCCACCGCGCCGAGCACCGGCACCCCGCCGGTGCGCAGCATGGTCAGCACCTTCTTGGCGTCCAGATGCGCGACCTCCTGCGGGGTCACCACCAGGACGACCCCGCTGGGGCGGAGCGTGCGCATCACCGCCTGCTGGAGGTCTGCCGTGCCCGGCGGCAGGTCGACCAGCAGAACGTCGAGATCGCCCCAGGCCGTCGAGCGCACCAGTTGGCTGAGCAGCACCTCCATCATCCCGGCGGCGAACGCCAGCGCCTGGTCCTCGCCGAACAGGAACCCGGCGGAGGCGAGCTTCACGCCGAAGCGGTCCACCGCCTCCAGCTCCATCGGTCCGCCGAACGCCCGGCTGCGCGCCACGGTCCACTCGCGCACGCGCCCGCGCCTGGTCAGCCCGACCATCCGCGGGATGTCCGGCCCGTACAGGTCGGCGTCCAGCAACCCCACCCGCAAACCCCGCCCCGCCAGCGACACCGCCACGTTCAGTGCCACCGTCGACTTGCCGACCCCGCCCTTCCCACTCGCCACCGGCACGACCGCCTTGGCATCCATCCCCGGAGCCGCCGCGTTCAGCGGTAGTTGGTGAACTGGAGGGGGAGGCCCTGGTCGTTCTCCTTGAGGAGGGCGATGGCCTTCTGAAGGTCGTCCTTGTTCTTGCCGGAGACCCTGAGCTGGTCGCCCTGGACCTGGGCCTGCACCTTGAGCTTGGACTGGCGGATGGTCTTGGCGAGGGTCTTGGCCTTCTCCTCCGGGATCCCCTGGATGAAGGTGCACTCGATACGGTAGGTGCCGCCGCCGGCGGGCCTGGGGTCGCTCGTCTCCAGCGCCTTGAGGGAGACCTTGCGGCGGACCAGCTTCTCCTTGAAGACGTCCAGCGCGGCCTCGGCCCGCTTGTCGGTCTTGGAGACGATGGTCACGCTGTCGCCGGACCAGTCGATCGAGGTGCCGGTGTTCTTGAAGTCGAACCGCTGGGCCAGCTCCTTCTTCGCCTGGTTCAGCGCGTTGTCGACCTCCTGGCGGTTGACGTTGGCAACCACGTCGAAGGAGGAATCAGCCATCTGGGAGCGCGTCCTTTCGAGGTTGTGAGGGGACGGAAGGCATCGCTATCATCCCTCCGCGGCTACCTGGCAGGATGCCCGAGCGGCCAAAGGGAGCGGTCTGTAAAATCGCCGGCTAACGCCTACCCAGGTTCGAATCCTGGTCCTGCCACATCATATCTGCGCTGCGGAAACGCGATCATGGCCGGTCGGGTCATGCCCTGCGGGCCGCCGCGTCTTTCCTCCGGCTTCCCTCCGCCCGACGCGTCGCCGACGCGGCCGGGCCAAACAGGTCTCGATCGGCCCGGCCCCCTGGGGGCGGTCTGGGGGAGCTGGTGGATGTAGGCCCGCTGGGCAAGGGCGCCGCCGTCGGCGTGACGGAATTGCTCCGGCGATCACGCTGGCGGTTCCTTGGCCGCCGCCATCGCCGAGGCCAGCGAATGGCGCAGCAGGTAGGGGTCGCCTGGGGTGTGGGCGGCAACGGCGGGTGTTCGGCGTCACTGGCTGGGTTCGGCCGGGCAGGTTGACCCTGTTTCTGGAGCGCGTCTGACGCATGCGGTGCCGGCTTGGCTGGCTTGGGCCTGCCGGGACGGCAGGGTGCACCACCGTAGTGAGACATCAGGCGCCGTAGCTTGGTCCGCTGGTGTCAGTGAGCAATCCTCCGGGAGATCGGAGGGGGCCCAGCGTGAGGTGGGATGGGCTGGGTGTGGGTGAGGCTGCTGGGACCGGTCGACGTTTGGGCCGACGGGGTGTCCCGGCCGGTGCAGGGTGTTCGCCGCACCGCTGTGCTGGCGGCGTTGGCGTTGCAGCCTGGTGAGGCTGTCCGCACCGACCGGCTCATCGAGGTCGTGTGGGGTGGTCGGGCGCCGGCAACCGCGGCGGCGACCCTGCAAAGCAATGTGTCGTATCTGCGGCGCGGCCGCCCGCTGGCCGATCTGGCCAGGTTGGCCTGGTTCGACGAGCATGCGGAGTGGCTGCAGCAGTTGCTGCTGGAGGCACCGTCACCGCCATCACCGAGAGCACCGATCCCATCGGCACCTCCACGGCCTTCGATCTCACGATCAACTCGCGGTGAAGCCTGTCGGATCGGCCGAGGCGCCGGCCTTACGAGGAGGCACTGGAACGTTCCCCGGCGCGGAATGGAACTCTCCCGTCGGTGACCAGGCCGTCACCCACGCAGCCAGGCCGGACAGCGGTAGGCCGCAGGCAGCATGGGTGCTGGCTGCCTGCCCGACCAAGAGGAGCCTGCAAGGACAGGTCGCGCATGCCGCCCGCGGATACATCTATGGGGATGGCTGTGGGATGGCTGCTGTTCCCGATCTGTCTCGAGTCTGTTCCCGCGCAGGAGGCCCGTCTCTTTTCGAGGCCCTTTGTGGGCCTCATTCCTCTTTCCGGTGCAGTGTGGAAAGACGTCGCATCTGCCGTCCGGCGAATCTCAGCCGGGCGGCGTGAGCCAGTTTGTCGCGCCCCGCGTGGGGAACCGGGCGCTGTGATAGGCGTTTGGGCGCGGCTGCCGCTGCGGGGACGCCGCCAGTGCAGGGAAGGAAGAACCAGGGGGGCCGATGAAAGCGTTCGTGATGAGGGAGATCGGCCAGGTCGGGTTCATGGAAAAGCCCATCCCGAAGCCGGGGCCGAGCGATGCGATCGTGCGGACGACCAGGGCGCTGATCTGCACCTCGGATTCCCACACCGTCGACGGCGGCATCGGGCCTCGTGAGAATTTGACGCTTGGTCACGAAGCGGTCGGCGTGGTGCATGACGTGGGAAGCGAGGTGTCGGTCTTTCAGCCCGGTGACCGCGTTCTGGTGGGTGCCATTACGCCCGACTGGGGCAGCCCGGCCGCGCAGGACGGCTACGCCTCGCAGTCCGGTGCGCCGCTTGGAGGCTGGAAGTTTTCGAACGTCAAGGACGGGGTCTTCGCCGACTATTTTCATGTGAACGAAGCCGATGCCAATATGGCGAAGATACCCGATGGCGTTCCCGACGACATGGCCGTGTACTGCGCCGATATGCTCTCGACCGGATTCATGGGGGCGGAGAAGGGAAACATCCCAATCGGCGGGACTGTGGCCGTCCTCGCCCAAGGCCCGGTCGGGCTGATGGCCACGGCAGGGGCCAAGCTTCGCGGCGCCGGCCTGATTATCGGGGTCGAATCGGTCCCGAGCCGGCAGAAGCTCGCCCGCACCTACGGTGCCGACGAGATCATTGATTTCACCAGCGAGGATGTGGTCGCGCGGACCCTTGAGCTGACTCAGGGTGAGGGTGTCGACACCGCCATCGAGGCACTCGGCGCGGAGGTGACCTTCCAGACTTGCGTCAAGGTCACCAAGCCTGGCGGAACCGTCTCCAACACCGGCTATTTCGGCGAAGGGGAGTTCGTGGGCATCCCCCGCATGGAATGGGGGGTCGGAATGGCCGACAAGACGATCGCGACGGGCCTGTGTCCCGGGGGCCGGTTGCGGATGGAGCGGCTGCTGCGGGTGCTGGAGACAAAGCGTGTCGACCCCACGCCCATGACCACCCACACGTTCCAGTTCGACGACATGGAGCGGGCCTTCGAGGTGTCGGACAAGAAACTCGACGATGTCGTGAAGGTGCTGATCGTTTTCTAGGTCGGCGTCCGCCCGTGTCGCGGCGGTGCCGGCGCAGCGGAACGGAGGCGGCATGCTCGATCCTGATCCACCATTCCGGCCAGTTCACCCGCGCGACGGCTACCTGCCGCTGGAGGATCTCGGCCTCATCGGGGACGGCACGACGGTGGCGCTGGTCGGCCTGGACGGTTCCATCCCGTGGCTGTGCCTTCCCCGCTTTGACGCCGAACCGCTGTTGTGCGGCTTGCTGGACCACGCGCGAGGCGGCCACTTCAGCGTCACGCCGGAGGATCTGCGGGAGGCCCGGCAGCGGTATGAGCCGGACACCGGGGTGCTGGTGACCGAGCTGCGGAGTGCCACCGGCCTGGTGCGGGTCACCGATGCGCTGGCCCTACGCTCCGGCGCTGATCTCACCGATGACCTTCCCGCCGATCGGGCCGAGCTCGTCCGCTCGGCCGTGGTCATGGAAGGGAACGTGCGCCTGCGGGTGGACCTGGTGCCCCGCGGTGGCGGGCAGGCCCGGGCCCTGCTCAGCGGACTGCAGGTGCAGGCCTCCAGGCGGCCGGACCTGCGGCTGCACTTGCGCTCCAACCGTCCCCTGACCGGCCTGCACAGCACCCATGACCTGGAGCGGGGCGATCGCCTCGACCTGGTGCTGTCCTGGGGCCGCTTCCATCGCCACCATCGGTTCGACGCCGAGGCGATGCTGCGGGGAACCGCTGAGGCGTGGCGTCGCTGGATGACGCAGTTCAGCTACAGCGGTCCGCAGGAGCCCCTGGTCCGCCGCGCCGCGATCACGCTGAAGCTGTGCGACCACTGGGCCCACGGCTCGCTGGTCGCGGCGCCCACATCCTCGCTGCCCGCGCCGGTCGGCGGCGTCCGCAACTGGGACTACCGGTACACCTGGATCCGCGACGCGGCCTTCACCGTCTTCGCGATGCGCCGCATCGGCTTTGGCGAGGAGGCCGACGCGTTCCTGGGCTGGGTGCTGGACGCCTTCGAGCAGAGCCGGCAGCCGCGGATCATGTACGACCTCGACGGCGGCCCGGTGTCCGACGAGGTCGAGGACGCCGAGCTGGAAGGCTACCGGCAGTCCGCGCCGGTGCGATGGGGCAACGGCGCCGCCGACCAGCGCCAGCACGACGTCTACGCCGAGGTGCTGGACTGCGCCGACCAGTGGGTGCGCCACGGCGGAGAGCTCGAGCCCGCGCTCTGGGCAGGCCTTGCCGGATTGGCCGACACCGCCGGCAAGGCGTGGCGGCAACCGGATCAAGGCATCTGGGAGGTGCGCGGTGAGGGCCGGGTATTTACCTATTCGGCCGGGATGTGCCAGGTCGCCCTGGACCGGGCCGCGGCGATCGGTGAGCGGCTCGGCCTGCCCGGGCGGATCGGGGAATGGCACGCCTCGGCCAGCAAGCTGCGCCAGCTCATCCTGGACGAGTCCTGGGACGAGGATGCGCAGACCCTGAGCGAGCACCTCGACGGCGGCGGCTCGCTGGACGCCAGCCTGCTCGCCCTCCCGTTGCGGCAGGTCGTGCCCGCTGACCACCCGCGGATGGTGGCCACCACCAAGGCCATCGCCGAGCGCCTGTCGGCCGGCAACGGCCTGCTCTACCGCTACCTGCACGACCAGTCGCCCGACGGGATCCCCGGCGACGAGGGCGCGTTTGTGCTGTGCAGCTTCTGGCTGGTCGACAACCTGGCCAGCCAAGGGCGGGTCGAAGAGGCCGAGGAGCTGTACGTCTCGCTGTGCACCAGGGCGAGCCCGCTCGGGCTGCTGTCGGAGCAGATCGACCCGTCCACCGGTGAGCTGGTCGGCAACTTCCCGCAGGCCTTCAGCCACATCGGGGTGATCGCCAGCGGCGTGAACCTGGCACGGGCCAACGCGGGGATGGCCAGATGATCGACCGGCTCGCCATCTTCGGCGCCACCGGTGACCTCACCGCGCGCTACCTGCTGCCAGGGCTGGCCGCATTGCGGGCTGGCGGACACCTCGGCGACCGGTTCGAACTGACCTGCGCCGGCCGGGAGGACTGGGACAGCGAGCAGTTCCGGAACTGGGCGGCCGCCCAGCTGGACCGCCACGGCGGAGCATGGCCGACCAGCGCCCGGCAGGCGATCGTGGCCTCGGCGCGCTGGCAGCGGGCCGACGCCGCCGACCCCGCCGGCGTGGCATCGGCCATCGCGGGCGACGGACCGGTCGCCGCCTACCTCGCCCTTCCTCCAGTGGTCTTCCCCCTCGCGGTCTCCACGCTGCACCAGGCGAGCCTGCCGGCCGGCAGCCGGATCGTGCTGGAAAAGCCGTTCGGCGAGGACTTGGACAGCGCGGTGGAGCTGAACCGGCTGCTCGCCGACCTCGTTCCGGAGCAGGCGGTGTTCCGGGTCGACCACTTCCTGGCCATGTCGACCGTCCAGAACCTGCTCGGCAGCCGGCTGGCCAACCGAATCCTGGAGCCCATCTGGAACAGCGCGCACATCGCCGAGGTAGAGATCGTCTGGGACGAGCGCCTCACGCTCGAAGGCCGGGCGGGCTACTACGACGGCGTCGGTGCGCTCAAGGACATGGTGCAAAACCACCTGCTGCAACTGCTCTGCCTGATCGCCATGGAGCCGCCAATCAGCCTCGGCGAGCGCGACCTGCGCGACCGGAAGGTCGACGTGCTGCGCACGATACGGCCGCTCACTGCAGACGACGTGGTACGACGCACCCGCCGCGCACGCTACCTGGCCGGCCGAATCGGCGATCGTCAGGTCCCCGCCTACGTCGACGAGGAAGGCGTGGACCCGGCGCGCCACACCGAGACCTTCGCCGAAGTCGAGCTGGAGCTGGACAACTGGCGCTGGGCGGGCACCATCTTCCGGCTGCGCAGCGGCAAAGCCCTCGGGCAGGACCGCAAGGAGGTGGCGGTGCACTTCCGGCCCGTGCCCCACCTGCCGCTTGGCCACAGCGGGGAAGCTCTGCCGAATGCGCTTCGCTTCGGGCTCGATCCGGAACGCCTGACCCTGGACCTGACGGGCATCGGCTCCCGCGCACACACCCTGGTCCCGCTCACGCTGACCGCCCAGGTGGAACCACCCGACCTGCCCGCATACGGCCGGCTCCTGCTCGACGTGCTCAACGGGAACGCCGCCCTGTCGATCCGCGGCGACGAGGCCGAGGAGTCCTGGCGGGTCCTCGCCCCCGTGCTGTCGGCCTGGACAAAGGATCAGGTTCCCCTCCAGGAGTACCCGGCGGGCTCAGACGGCCCGGCCTCCCAGCGGCACAACGGCCGAAAAGCCGGATGACCGTGCGGAGGCCTCGCCGGAGCCTCGTGCGGAAGCTTGCCCGTGACAGGTCAACGCGGCGATACCAAAATGGGAGCTGTGCTCTTGGCCACATTGGGGGGTGACCGGATGCCTCAACGTCCCACTGCGGACCAGACCATCACGCCCTGGCGGGGCAGCCATCGATCCACGGACACGGCGACTGCCTTCGGCGGTCGGGGGCTGTCGCTCGGCTGGGGCAGAGGCCCCCCGGGGAATCGCCGCTGGTTGCTCCGGTCGCTCGGTCATGGAGCGGAGCCAGCCTGCGGCCGAGCACTCGGATGGACCTTCGAGTTGCCGCACAGCCCGCGGCTCCTTACGGGACGCGATTGTGCGGGAGGGGGGCAGGAATGGACGTCTTCGATGTGATTGTCGTCGGAGGGGGTATCTCGGGCGGGATTCCAGCCGCGACGTACCTCCAGAAGGCTGGCCTCAAGGTCGCCCTTGTGGAAGCGCGCCCGGAGTCCGGCAACTTCTGCCCGA
>Ga0268241_10000139_pt1 | contig 10214 bp, 6 predicted proteins | sample BulsoiAmnAmmetaG_FD_200248 | JGI IMG/M metagenome (GOLD analysis project Ga0268241, IMG submission 200248) | Bulk soil microbial communities from Mexico - Amatitan (Am) metaG (v2) (version 2) | ecosystem: Environmental > Terrestrial > Soil > Agricultural land | place: Mexico: Amatitan, Jalisco...
GCGGACGCCGATGCCCATCGCCAGGCCGGGCGCGCCGAGTTGGCTGCGCAGGTGCGCGCCGATCAGCGCCTGCTCGCGTCGCTCCGGGCCCAGGCCGGCGGCGACCGAGACGCTCAGGCGGCCGGGCAGCGCGCGCTGGCCGACGCCGGCCCGCATGGCGGTCCCGACCGCCCAGCGCAGGGCGCGCACCCGGGCCGGCCGCAACGCGTTGTAGCGAATGGTCGAGGCCCAGGCCGCGCGGCGGGAGGCGAGCGGCACGAGGAAGCGCGGCCGCGCCAGGCTGGGCACGACCGCGAAGCGCTCCGCCTCGACGAACCCGTCGGGCACCTCGGCGTCGGTCCGCACGCGCACCTCGCCGGTCTCGACACCGGGCCCCCAGAGCAGGTCGACCAGCCAGGCGAGGTCGCCGCTGAGGCGACTCTGCCTGGCTGCGTCGACGGTCACGGAGCCGACCTAGCCGAACTGCGCGAAGCCCTGCTGGGGCTTGTTGTTGACGCTGCGGAAGTCGCCGCCGACCCCGAGCCTGGTGCCGTCGCTGCCCAGCGAGCGCGGCCCCAGCGGGTTGCCGCTGGTGTTGGGGAACCAGCCATGGTCGATGTGGCCGTTGCTCACGTTCTCGCGCATCAGGTGGTGCGGGGTGGTCGTCTGGGGGAACCCGCCGACCACCGTGTGGCAGTCGTGCGCGTGCGACCCGACGTACAGCCAGCTGCCGATCACCTGCACCGCCTGGGTGGCGCCCAGGCAGTTGTCGCGCCACAGCTGGGCGCCGGTGGTCGGGTTGAGCGCCGCGGTGCCGTCGAAGCAGCCGCCGCCGGTGCCCTCGGCGCCGAGGAACACCGCGCTGGTGGTGCGCGCGAACGAGGTGACCTCCGAGCAGCTCGAGATGACCGTCTGCTGCGGCTGGACCGCTCCGCTGGTGTTGAGGATCGCCAGGGCCCGGCGGGCGACGCCGTTGACGTGGTTGAAGCCGCCGCCGATCACCACCCGGGACCCGTTGGCGCTGACGATCAGCGCCCGGACGCTGCCGTCGGGGGTGGCCCTGAAGGGCAGCAGCGCCCCGGTCGACGAGGTGAACGCCGCCACGTTGGTGCGCGCCTGCCCGCCGGCGGTGCCGAAGCTGCCGCCGACGTACAGCGTGCTGCCGTCCCCGAAGGTCGAGATCGACTTGACCCTGCCGGTGACCGACGGCTTCCAGCTGGCCAACGCGCCGCTCGGCAGGGCGAAGGTCGCCAGATGGCCGCGGGCGGTGCCGTCGATGGCGGTGAAGTCACCTCCGATGTACAGCCTGGCCGCGCTGGGCGAGGGGAGCAGGCTGTAGACCGTGCCGTTGACGTTGTGGTTGAAGCTGGCCAGCGCGCCGGTGGTGGCGCTGAACGCGGCCAGGTGGTTGCGAGCCACCTCGCGCGTGCCCGCCGCGGCACCCGGCGGGCGCACCGTGGTGAAGGACCCGCCGATGTAGACGAGGCCACGGACGTAGGCGACCGCGTACACGACGCCGTTGGTCTGCCAGGTCGACGACGCGCTGGTGGGCACGTCCGCCAGCGCCCGTCCCGGTATCAGCGCCAGGGCCGAAGCGACCATGAGTGCGGCGAGGAGCACCGCGTAGGGCGTCCGTTTCATTGTCGCTCTCCTTCCGAACAGCGTCTGCCCCCCAACCCGGGTTCTCTAACGGGAGGCTGGGACGGCGTCGAGGTCCAGTTGTTCGCCGGCCGGCAGGGACAACCCCCTGGCCTCCAGCCACGCCAGCACCTGCTCGGCCGACTGCTCGACCGACTCCCGCTCGGTGTGCAGCGCGATCTCGGGCTCCAGCGGCTCCTCGTAGGGATCCGAGACGCCGGTGAAGTTCTTGATCTCGCCGGCGAGCGCCTTGGCGTAGAGGCCCTTCACGTCACGCTCGGCGCAGGTGGTCACCGGCGCGGCGACGTGCACCTCGACGAAGTCGTCGACGCTGGCGCGCACCTTGTCGCGGGCCTCGCGGTACGGCGAGATGGCCGCCACCACCACCGCCACGCCGTGCTTGGCGAGCTTGCCGGCGACGTAGCCGATCCGGGCGATGTTGGTGTCGCGGTCCTCGCGGCTGAAGCCCAGGCCCTGGCAGAGGTTGGTGCGGACTTCGTCGCCGTCGAGCACCTCCACGCGGTGGCCGCGCTCGGCGAGCCGCGGGGCGACCGCGTTCGCGATGGTGGACTTCCCGGCTCCGGACAGGCCGGTGAGCCAGAGGACGAAGCCGTTGTCGACGTTCATGCGGTGCGATCTCCTGGGGTCTGGATGGAACGGGGAAGCCGGTGCTCAGCCGGCCGCCTGCTCGCGGTAGGCGGCGATCAGGATCTCGGCGACCTCTGGCCGGCTGTACTCCGGCGGGGGCAGCTCGCCGGCGGACAGCAGGGCGCGGACCTGGGTGCCCGACAGGCTGACGCGGTCGTCGCCGGAGTGGGGGCAGGTCTTGCCGGTCGCCATGCCGCCGCAGCGGCGGCAGTAGAAGGCGTTGTCGAAGCGCAGCGGGGTGATGCCGAGCTCGTCGGGGGGCAGCGACGAGATCAGCCGCTGCGCGTCGAAGGTGCCGTAGTAGCTGCCGACGCCGGCGTGGTCGCGGCCCACGATGAAGTGGGTGCAGCCATAGTTCTTGCGCACCAGCGCGTGCAGCACGGCCTCGCGGGGCCCGGCGTAGCGCATCGGCGCGACCAGCGCGGCCAGCATGGCGCGGTCCGGCGGGAAGTACTCCAGGATCGCGTGGTAGGCGCGCATCCGCACCTCGGCGGGCACGTCGCCCTCCTTGGTCGGCCCCACCAGCGGGTGCAGCAGCAGCCCGTCGCAGTTCTCCAGGGCGCACTTCATCAGGTACTCGTGCGCGCGGTGGACCGGGTTGCGGGTCTGGAAGCCCACCACGGTGCTCCAGCCGCGCTCCGCGAACGCCGCCCTGGTCTCCGCCGGGGTGAGCGCGTAGCGGCCGACCGGTCCCCCGAGCGGCTCGACCACGGCGCGGACCGGGCCGCCGACGGCCCGCCGGGGCGAGGACAGCACCCGCGCGACGCCGGGGTGGTCGGGGTCGGTGGTGCCGTAGACCAGTTCCGCCTCGGCGACCCGGTCGCGCTCGAAGACGTCCTCGACCTCCAGCACGCCCAGGAAGTCGCCCCGCTCGCTCCGCAGCGCCAGCAGGTCGCCCTGGGGCCGCTGGTCGTCGGCCAGCCCGAGACACACCGGGATCGGCCACAGTGTGCCGTCCTGCAGGCGCATCTCCTCGGTGCAGGCCTGGTGGTCCTTGGCGCCCATGAAGCCCCGAAGCGGGCTGTAGGCGCCGGTCGCCAGGGCGCGCAGGTCGGCGGTCTCCGCCGGGGTGAGGGTCAGCGAGGGGAGCTGCCTCGAGCTCGACAGCTCCTCGGCCTCGCCGCCGGCGAGCCGCCGCTCGATCAGCTGGCCGCCGTGGGGAGTGCTCCCCCCAGTGTCCGTCGACCACCGCTCAGTCGTCGTCACCTAACCGTTTCCTCCTGGGTCCAAATGGCGCGCAGGCAGACGTCGTGCGCGCGCCTTCCTCCTGTCGGTGCCGGGTGGGGGACCGTGAGCACTCACCGTAGCCGCTTCTGGCAAGCTCCGCATTTCGACTCAGAAGGGCGCGCGGCGAGACCAGGCCGTTCCGCCGCCAACTTTGGCGCATTCACGCCCGGCGAACGTACTACAAATGCGGTAATCCACCTACGGTACCCGGTTCGTGCGAGCCCCCCGGGGGCATTGTGGTGAACCATATCGTGCCGCATGTCCGTCTTGCGCTCGGCAAATGCGGGGTGATTTGCCCTGGTGCGCCGGAACTCGAGCGCAATGGTGGTGAATTTGGCACCGTACGGGCACATGTACAGAACATTTTGGTAAAGCCCGCTCTCCATTGCTGTCCGGAAGCGGCCCCGATCGCTGTTCCACGAGGTCTTCCAGGCCTGACCCGGACTGGTACGCAATCCTGCCGATTTCCCGTATGATCCCAGTCCTCGAAACTTCGCGTGCCAGCGCGGGAGAGCCGCCCGCGCTGGTCTCGGCTCACCGGTCGCCACCGCGGCCCGCGGCCTGCCCGCCGCCAAAGCGGGTGAAATTGCCGCGGAGGATCGAGCCGCCAGGGTTGGGAATCGTCGGAGAGGGTCGTGATGCGGAAATTGATCTTGCTGCTTGCAGCGCTGCTGGCGGCAACGGTTGGGTTGGTGCCGTTCGCCGGCGGCGCGCAGGCGCTTGAGGCGGCCACGGTGGTTGGCAACGCCAGCTCGATGTGGCAGACCAACGGCACGGTGTGGACGCTCGCCTATTCCAAGGGCGTGGTCTACGCCAGCGGCGACTTCACCTCGGTCCGCCCGCCCGGCGCCGCCGCCGGCACCGGTGAGGTGGCCCGCAACCACCTCGCGGCCTTCAACTCCAGCACCGGCGAGCTGTTGCCCTTCAACCACGACCTGAGCGCCAAGGCGTACATGATGGTGCCGTCGGCCGACGGCGGCACCCTGTACCTCGGCGGCGACTTCGCCACCGTCGACGGCGTCTCCCGCTCCAGGGCGGCCGCCATCAACCTCACCACCAACACCCTCAGCTCCTGGAACCCGCGGGTCAACGGCAACGTCCGTGGCATCGCGCTCAGGGGCTCCACGGTGTACCTGGGCGGGAGCTTCAGCGCGATCAACGGGCAGGCGCGCCAGAACCTGGGCGCGGTCAGCGCGACCGGTGCGGGCGCGACGCTGCCCTGGGCGCCGACCGCCGACCTGACCGTCTACCGCCTGGCGGTGACCCCCGACGGCAGCCGGGTGATCGCCGGCGGCTACTTCAGCAACCTCAACGGCACCGCCCGGCGCGGCACCGGCGCGCTGGACCCCGACAGTGGCGCGACCCTGCCGTGGGGCTCCGCCGGCACCTTCCTGCCGCCGCACAGCGGGGGGTGCACGTCGGATATCAAGGACATCCGGGTGGACGCCAACAACGTCTACTTCGCCGCGGAGGGCACCGGCGGCGGCTGCTTCGACGGCACCTTCGCCGCCAGGCAGAGCGACGGCGCGCTGGTGTGGACCAACACCTGCCTGGGCGCCACCCAGTCCGTCGAGATCATCGGCAGCTTCCTCTACAAGGGCTCGCACGCCCACGACTGCTCCTCGGTGGGCGCCTTCGGCGAGCAGCCCCAGAGCGGCCGCCGCCACCTGCTGGTGGAGAAGCTCTCCGACGGCTCGCTGGGCCCCTGGTACCCGAATACCAGCGGCAACCCGCTGGGGCCGCGGGCGTTCGCGACCGACGGCACCCAGCTGTTCGTCGGCGGCGACTTCCTCAACGTCAACAGCAAGGCGCAGCAGGGTCTGACCCGCTTCGGCGGCCCGCCCGACCTGACCAAGCCGCGCCAGCCGAAGGCGCCGGCCGCGGTCAGCACCACCGCCGGCCAGGTTCGGGTGAACTGGCAGGCGGTCACCGACGACGACGACGAGACGCTGGTCTACCGGGTGTTCCGCGACGGCTCCGCCACGCCGCTGTTCACCAGCGCGCCCACCCGTTCGACCTTCTGGATCCTGCCGAGCCTGTCGTTCACCGACACCGGCCTGACCCCGGGCTCGACCCACAGCTACAAGGTGGACGCCAAGGAGGCCAACGGCAGCAACGCGAGCGTCAAGTCGGCGGCCACCTCGGTGACCGTCGCCGCCACCGACGCGAACTACCCGACCACGGTGGTCTCGGACAAGCCGTTCCAGTACCTGCGGCTCGATGAGGCCTCCGGCACCACCGCGGCCGACTCCTCCGGCAACGGCCGCACCGGCGAGTACCGAGGTTCCATCGCCTATGGGCAGGCCGGCGCGATCGGCGGTGACGCCAACACGGCCGTGCGCCTGGGTGGCACCGCGCCGAACGACGGCTACGTGACCCAGCAGAGCACCACCGCGGTCACCAACCCGAAGTCCCTCTCGGTCGAGCTGTGGTTCAAGACCGCCACCACCACCGGCGGCAAGCTGATCGGCTTCGGCAACCTGCGGACCGGCACCAGCGGCAACTATGACCGCCACCTCTACATGGCCGACGACGGCCGCCTGGTCTTCGGGGCGTGGACCGGCAGCGCGAGCGTGGTCAGCTCTGCGGCCGGCTACAACGACAACGCCTGGCACCACGTGGTCGGGACGCTCGGCGGGAGCGGCATGGCGCTGTACGTCGACGGCGCCAAGGTCGACAGCAATTCGAACAACATCGCCCAGGCCTACAACGGCTACTGGCGGATCGGCGGTGACAACCTCGCCGGCTGGCCGAACCGTCCGAGCAGCGACTACTTCAAGGGCACGGTCGACGAGGCCGCCGTCTACCCGACGGAGCTGACCGCCAGCCAGGTGGCCGAGCACTTCAGCCACAACCACGCCTGATCGTCGGCGTGGACGAAGCGACCGCCGGGGGTGAGCCCCCGGCGGTCGTGTTCGTTGGGCCGATTCCCGGCGCGGCGGCTACTTCTCGGCCTTGGCCTCCTCGGCGACCTTGGTGGCGAGGTTCGAGGGCAGCTCCTCGTAGTGCGAGAAGCGGCGCGCGAACGAGCCCTTGCCGCGGGTCATCGAGCGCAGGTCGATCGCGTAGCGGACCACCTCGGCCTCGGGCACGGTCGCCCGCACCAGCGTGCGGCCGGTGCCGACCGGGTCGGTGCCGACCACCCGGCCGCGCCGCGACGACAGGTCGCCCAGCACGTCGCCGACGTACTCGTCGGGGATCAGCACCTCGATCTCGAGGATCGGCTCCAGCAGCGCCAGTTGCGCTGAGGCCGCCGCCTCCTTGAGGGCGAGCTGGCCGGCGAGCTGGAAGGCCATGTCCGAGGAGTCCACCGAGTGGAACTTGCCGTCGTACAGCACGACCTTGATGTCCACCACCGGGTAGCCGGCCACCAGGCCGTCCTCCATGGCCTTGCGGACGCCCTTCTCGACCGAGGGGATGAACTGGTTGGGGATCGCCCCGCCGAAGATCTTGTCCTCGTACTGGAAGCCCTCGCCGCGCGCGGTCGGCAGCACCTCGATGTTGGCGATGGCGTACTGCCCGTGGCCGCCGGTCTGCTTGACGTGGCGGCCGAGGCCCTTGGCGGGCGACTTGAAGGTCTCCTTGTAGGGCAGGCGCAGCGGGATGGTGTTGACCTCGACGCCGAACTTGCGCTTGAGGCGCTCCAGGGTGACCTCGATGTGGTTCTCGCCCATGCCCCACAGCACCGTCTGGTGGGTCTCGACGTTGCGCTCGACCCGCAGGGTGAGGTCCTCGGCGTCGAGCCGCGCCAGGCCGCTGGAGAGCTTCTCCTCGTCGCCGCGCGACTTGGGCGCGATGGCGATCGGCAGCAGCGGATCGGGCATCGACGGCGCCGGCAGCACCACCGGGTCGTCCTTGGCGCAGAGCGTGTCGCCGGTGGAGGTGTCCGCCAGCTTGGCCACCGCGCCGATGTCGCCGGCCGGCAGTGTGTCCACCGGCTCCTGGTTCTTGCCGCGCAGCACCAGCAGGTGGCCGATCCGCTCGTCCTTGCCCTTGGTCGAGTTCAGCACGGTGGAGTCGGGCTGGAAGGTGCCGGAGACCACCCGGAAGAGGTTCAGCCGGCCGACATAGGGGTCCGACAGCGTCTTGAAGACGTAGGCGGCCAGCGGCGCGTCCGGGTCGGCGGTGCGTTCCACCGTCCGGTCGGTGCCCGGCACGGTCGCCTGGAAGGGCGGCCGCCCGGCCGGCGAGGGGAACGCCTGGGTCAGCACCTCGAGCAGCTCGCCCGAGCCGATGCCCCTGGTGGCCGCGCCCGACAGCACCGGGAACAGGCGCCCGGCGGCGACCGCCTTCTCGAGGTCGGGGATCAGGTCCGTGGGGGCGATCGTCTCGCCGCCGAGGTAGCGGTCCATCAGCTCCTCGTCCTCGGACTCCTGGATGACCGTCTCGATCAGCTGGGAGCGGAGGTCCTCGGCCTCGGCGGCGAGCTCGGCGGGGACCTCGCCCTCGGTCCTGGTGCCGCCGGCGTCGTACTGGAAGGCGCGGTTGGACAGCAGCCCGACCAGGCCTCCGAACTCGTGCTCCTCGCCCATCGGCAGGTACAGCGGCGGGCAGCCCTTGCCGAAGGTCGCCTGGATCGACTCCAGCGTCCGCTGGAACGAGGCGCGCTCGCGGTCGAGCTTGTTGATGAAGAAGGCGCGCGGCAGGCCGAGCTCCTCGGCCATGGTCCACACGACCTCGGTCTGGGTCTCGACGCCGTCGACCGCGCTCACCACGAACAGCACGGCGTCGGCGGCCGGCAGGGCGGTGCGCACGTCGCCGATGAAATCGGCGTAGCCGGGGGCGTCCAGCAGGTTGACCTTGTAGCCGTCGTGCTCGACCGGCGCCACCGCCAGCGAGGCGGAGATGTGCTTGCGGTTCTCCTCGGGCTCGAAGTCGGTCACGGTGGTGCCGTCCTCGACACGCCCGACCCGGTTGATCGCGCCGGTCGCGAACAGGAGGGCCTCGACCAGAGACGTCTTCCCGGCGCCGCCGTGCCCGACAACCAGGACGTTACGGATGCGGTCCGTAGGGTAGCTTTTCACGGGGTGTGGGCCCTCCCTCACAGTCGTCGCCCGTGGGGGGCTTGAACGGCCGCCCAGCCCTGACGGGAAGGGCGATGCTACCACCAGAGGTGCATGGAGAACCTTACCCTGCAACGTGACCGAATTGCGATGAAACTGCGGTCGTTGAGCAGAGAGAATCCACGTGCTAGCCTCGCCAGCGTCCCGGGTTGCCGAATTGGCGCCCACCGTCTTTGACAGGGATCTTCGTGCTTTCTTCCAAAGCTCGTAGCACCTTCCGACATGTCACCGAACCGGCCGGACAGGCCCTGGCAAAGGCGGGAGTCACCGCCAACAGCCTGACCGTCGTCGGGCTCGCCGGCAGCCTCGGCGCCGGCGCGCTGATCGCCACCGGGTACGACCGGGTCGGCGGAGCGGTCAGCCTGCTCTCGGGACTCCCGGACATGCTCGACGGGGCCGTGGCCAAGGCTTCCGGCCAGGTCTCCCGCCGCGGCGCGTTCCTGGACTCGGTGGTCGACCGGCTCAGCGACGCCGCCGTGCTCAGCGGGGTCGTGCTGCTGTCCGCCGAGCACCAGCAGACCCAGGCGGCCGTGCTGGCCGCGCTCGTCCTCGCGCTGTCGCTGGTGGTGTCCTACGTCAAGGCCCGTGCCGAGTCGCTCGGCTACACCTGCAACGTGGGCATCGCCGAGCGTCCGGAGCGGGTCATCGTGCTCGGTGTCGCCCTGCTGGCCGGCCACGTCGTCGCCGGCCTCTGGGTGCTGGTCGCGGCCACCTCGATCACGGTCGTCCAGCGCATCCTGACGGTCTGGCAGCAGCCGGACGTCGGGTCGGACATCGGTCGGTGACCGAACGGGACCAGCGGGCGGGGCGCCGCTGGCTCGCCGCCTGGCGCATCGTCCGCCGCCTGCCGGAGCCGGTCGCCATGTCCCTGGGACACCTCGGCGGCCTGCTCTACTACCGGCTCGACCAGCGCCGGCGCGAGGCGCTGCGCGGCAACCTGCGCCAGGTCGTGGGCCCGTCGGCCAGCGACGCCGCGGTCGAGCGGGTGGTGCGCAAGGGCTTCCGCCTCTACGGCCGCTACTGGGCCGAGGCGTTCGGGATGGAGAACCTGACCCGCGACGACATCCGCCGCCGCATGACCGTCGAGGGCCGCGAGCACCTGGACGCGGCCCTGGCCAGGGGCGGGACCATCCTGGCCGTGCCGCACCTCGGCAACTGGGACGCCGGGGCGGCCTGGGTGGTCGCGGAGGGCTACCCGCTCACCACCATCGTCGAGCGCCTCAAGCCGGCCGAGCTGTTCGACCGCTTCGTGGCGTACCGGCGCGCGCTCGGCATGGAGATCCTGGCGCTCGACAACGGCTCCGAGAGCATGCGCGGCCTGCTGCGCGCCCTGCGCGCCGGACGGGTGGTCGCGCTGGTCTGCGACCGCGACCTCACCGGGCACGGCCTGCCGGTGCGCATCTTCGGCGCGACCGCGACGATGCCGGGCGGCCCTGCCTCGCTGGCGCTCAAGACCGGGGCGACCCTGCTGCCGTGCGGCGTCTTCCACGACCGCGGGGCGGGGCGCTGGGTCAGCGTCGTGCGACCGCCGATCAGCGTGGAGCCGAGCGGCGACCAGCGCGCCGACATCCTCGCCCTCACCCAGCGCCTGGCGGAGCAGTTCGAGCAGCTCATCCTGCGGGCACCGGAGCAGTGGCACATGCTGAGCCGCTACTGGCG
>Ga0268241_10000140_pt1 | contig 10160 bp, 12 predicted proteins | sample BulsoiAmnAmmetaG_FD_200248 | JGI IMG/M metagenome (GOLD analysis project Ga0268241, IMG submission 200248) | Bulk soil microbial communities from Mexico - Amatitan (Am) metaG (v2) (version 2) | ecosystem: Environmental > Terrestrial > Soil > Agricultural land | place: Mexico: Amatitan, Jalisco...
GGCCACCTAGCGACTACGCTCGCGCGGCCGTGAGGTCGCTGCTCGTGTTCGTGCCCGTCCTGGGCGCTCCGATACTCCACGCGCCGGTGCTGGCGCTCGACCTGCTTCCGGGCCTCAAGCGCCCGCTCGACTTCGGCGCGTCGTGGCGCGGCCGCCGCATCTTCGGCGGCAACAAGACCTGGCGCGGAGCGCTCTTCATGGTCGCGGGCGTGCTGATCGCCGCGCTCGCGCTCTGGCAATGGCCCGCCTACCGCCACGCGCTCCCGGACGACATCGAGAACGCCTCGCCGGCGTTGATCGGCGTGGTGATCGGACTCGGAGTCGTGCTAGGCGAACTCCCGAACAGCTTCGCGAAGCGCCGTCTGGACATAGGCCCAGGCCGCCGAGCGAGCGGCTTGTGGGGCGTCGCGCTGAGCGTGTGGGACCAAGCCGACTTCGTGCCGCTGGTCGCGCTGCTCCTCCTGCCGATCTGGCAGATCCCGTTCGAGGACCTGCTGCTGGCGATCGTGGTCGTAGGCGGGGTCCACTTCGGGATCAACCTGATCGGCTATGCGATCGGAGCGCGGAAGACGCTTGTGTAAGGCGATGGATCACCCGCGCGCGTCCCGGCAGAAGCGGAGTGTGGCGGGGCCCAGTACGCGGTGCTGAGCGTGCTCGCCAGGGACCCCGGCATGTCCGGCGCCGACCTGGCCCGGGCTTGCAACACGACGCCCCAGGCGATGAACGGCGTGCTCGCGACGCTGGAGCGCGACGGCCTGGTCGAGCGCCACCCACACCCCACACATGGCCGCATCCTTCAAGTCACCCTGACTCGCGAAGGGGAGCGGCGACTCAAGGCGGCCACTCCCGCCGTCCGAGGGCTCGAGAGCACGATCGAACAGGACTTCTCGCCAGAACAGATCGCAGCCGTCAAGGCCTGGCTGGTCGCCTCAGCCCAGCGCCTCGAAAAGGCCGCCACGTCGCGCGGGGCATAGGGAAGAGCGGGGCGCGACGGGTTCGGCACCGAGCACGCCGCTGCTCTGCATGGAAAGCGCAACTGCGCCGGGGGATACTGGGCGGGCGATGTCGGAGAGGACGAACGTCGAGATCGTGCGCCGCGTCTATGAGGCTTGGGCACGCGACGAGCTCCCTGGGCCAGCGCGCCTCTTCGACGCGGAGATCGAGTACGTGAACCCGCCCAACGCGGTAGAGCCGGGCACCCGTCACGGGCTGGCCGCCTTCAGCCGGGCAGTCCACGACGCATTCGAGGGGTGGGAGACCTGGGAGATAGAGCCGGAACGGTTCATACCCGTGGGCGAGCGGGTCGCTGTCGTTGTCCGATACCGAGCCCACTGGCAGACGAGCGGGGTTGATGTGGTGGCGCATGAGTCGGCGCTGTGGACGGTCCGGGGTGGGAAGGTCGTGCGCTACGAGTGGTTCCACGGCCCGCACGACGCCCTCGAAGCCGCCAGTCTGCGTGAGTAGCCCTGCGGTGTCCGCTAAGACCTAGGAGAGCGGGGCGCCGGGGTAGGCGGAGGAGGGTCCGGACCTTTCCCGAAGGGCGTCAAGAGTTAGGGCGAAGCCCGAACGGAGCCCGAAGGGAAACGGTCAGGCCCCTCCGAACGCCGTACAGCAGCGTCACTGCTCGCCCCCCATGAAGTCCTCAGGAGTCACGTTGTCCAGGAAGTCCTTGAACTTCTCCACGACCTCTTCCGTGTCCTCGACCTCATGCTCGAACTCGATCGCGGACTCCGCGATGACCTCCTCGGCAGCAAAGATCGGCGCCGACGTCCGCACCGCAAGCGCCAGCGCATCCGACGGCCGCGAGTCGATCTCCACGTCGCGCCCGTCGACCCGCAGCGTGATCGAGGCGTAGAACGTGTTCTCCTTCAGCTCGGTGACCGCCACGCGCGTGCAGGCGACCTCCATCTCGCTCAGCATGTCGCTGATCAGATCGTGCGTCATCGGACGAGGGGTGTTGGCGCCCTGAAGCTTCATCAGGATGGCGGCGGCCTCCGGGTGGCCGATCCAGATCGGCAGGAACTTGTTCCCGTCGCGTGTCTTCAGCAGGACGATCGGCTGCTTGCCGACCATGTCGAAGCTCACTCCGTAAATGACCATTTCCAGCATGTGTATTCGCGCCTTGCCCTTCGCCTGGCCGCTCCCAACGAGAGTCTAGACGTGCCGGCTCGCAACTACGCTCCGTCGCCGTGACCCTGCCTACCCGCATCGTCGTCTGTACGAACAGGCGTCCAGATCAGGTCGCGGAGTGCCTGACAGCCCTGCGCGCCCAAGCGGGTGACGAGGCCCCGCTTCTGGTGACGAGCGGGCTCCGCCCGGAGCAGGTCGAGGGCCATCGTGAGGCGTTCCCGGGCACGGTCATCGAGGAGCCGCGGCCGGGACTGTCGCTCGCGCGCAACCGGGCGCTCGACGCCTGCCCCAACGACGGCGTGATCGCCTTCGTGGACGATGACGCGGTGGTTGAGCCCGGCTGGTGGGAGGCTCTCAAGCGACGCTGGGAGGAGGCGCCGGACGAGGTCGCCGTCATCGGCGGCCCGATCCGACCGCGCTACGACACTCCGCCGCCGCGCTGGCTCTCCCGCCCGCTGCTCCCGGCGCTCACGCTGCTCGACTTGGGCGGGCGGGTGCTCGACCTCGACCCGGAGGTCACGACCGTATACGGCGCGAACATCTCGTTCCGCGTCGCGCCGCTGCGCGAGGTGGGCGGGTTCGACCCGGACTTCGGCCACTCCGGCAAACGCGTCTTCTTCTCGGAGGAGGACGAGGCGCAGCGCGAGCTGGCGCGCGTGGGGCACACCGTCAGGTACGTGCCCGACGCGGCGGTGCTCCACGTGATCCCGCCCGAGCGGCTCACGCGCGCGGCCTTCGTGAGGCGCCGCTTCTGGTACGGCGTGACGCTCGGGGCGCGGCAGGCACGGCCCACCTGGCTCGCGCTTCGTCAGATGGTGAGCTCTGCCGCCGGGGCGCCGGTCGCGGCCCTCCGCCGGAACGACAGGCTGTTCATGGAGCGCCTCGTTCGCGCCGCCGAGAACGCGGGTGTGCTCGCCGCTAGGGCTCGATCAGGCCGCGCCTGATCGCGTAGCGCACGAGTTCCACGCGGTCGCGCATGCCGAGCTTCGCGAGCACATTCGCGCGGTGTGACTCCACCGTCTTCTCCGACACGTGCAGGATCTCGGCGATCTGCTTGTTCGTATGCGCCTCGGCGATCAGCTTCACCACGTCGAGTTCGCGTGGCGTGAGCAGGTCGCGCGGCTGCTCTGCCCCGTCCGCAAGCCACTCCTTCACGAGCACGCTCTCGCTCGAGGGCGACAGGAACTGCTCGCCGCGTGCGACGGCGCGGATTGCGTCGATGAGGTCGGTGTCGGCCGCGCGCTTCAGCACGTAGCCCGCGGCCCCAACCTTGAGCGCCTCGAACACGTAGCGCTCGTCGTCGTGCATCGAGAGAAGCAGGATCGACGTGCCCGGACAGTGGGCGCCGATCTCGCGCGCGGCCTGGAGCCCCGTCATCTTCGGCATCGAGACGTCAAGGACCGCGACGTCCGGGCGCACCGACTGGGCGAGCGAGAGCGCCTCCACGCCGTCCTCGGCCTCGGCCACCACGCTCATGCCGTCTTGGCGCTCGATCAGCATGCGCAGCCCGGAGCGCACGATGCCGTGGTCGTCCGCGACGAGGATGTGCAGCATCAGGGCACGTGCAGGGTCACGGTCGTGCCCTGGCCGGGAGAGGAGTAGATGCTGAGGTCGCCGCCGACCAGGCGAGCGCGTTCGGCCATTCCGTTCAGGCCCAGGCCCCCGCCGTCCGGGCGCTGGGCGTCGAAGCCGCCGCCGTCGTCGCGCACGCAGAGGTCCACTCCGCCGTTGACCGCCGAGAGATCGACGTGCACCTGCGAGGCACGCGCGTGCCGCGCGACGTTCGAGAGCGCCTCCTGCGCGACGCGGTACACCACGAGCTGCTGATCGTCCCCGAGGATGTCCGGCTCGCCGCGCGTCTGGAGCCGGGCGCGGATGCCGGTCTGCTCGCCGAAGCGCCGCACCTGGCTCTCGAGCGCGGGCACCAGCCCGTGGTCATCGAGCGCCGTCGGGCGGAGCTGGCGGGCGAGCTGGAGGAGCTCGTCCATCGCCTGGTTCACGAGCCGCTTGAGCTCCGCCACCTCCTCTTCCTGCTCGGGTGACGACGAGCCCTGAGCGAGCGCCTCGAGCCGCAGCAGGATGGCGGTGAGCGCCTGGTTCACCTCGTCGTGGAGGTCGCGCGCGAGCCGCTTGCGCTCCTCCTCCTGCGCGCGCAGCACGAGCCGGCCGCTTCGCCGGCGCTCGCCCTCGATGCGATCGAGCAGGCGCTGGAACGAGGCCACCAGGCGCTCCACCTCGTCAGTGCCGCCAGGGGGCGGGTCGAAGCTCGCGGGCTGGGCCGGGTCGACGGTCTCGAGCTGCTCAATCAGACGCTCGAGCGGATTGAAGCGCCGCCGCAGCATCATGATGTTCGCCGACAGCGCGAGCACGATCGCGAGCGCCAGCAGCGTGAACTGCACTCGCTCGTCGCGCACCGCCAGGTTGAGGCGGGACGCCATGCTCGCGGCGAAGATCGTCGCCGTCACGAGAAAGACGTTGACCGCGAGGATCTGGCCAATCAGGGATTCGCGCTTGTTCATCGCAAATGGGGTCCAGACCCCATATCGGCAATTCCGCGCGCGACCGAAGACCTGGGTAGCGGGAGGCAAGCGACGAAAAGCCTCTTTAGAGCCGCAGCAACTTGGGTCCAACGCGGGGCGCCGAAAGGCGCCCCGCGACTTTTGACGTCGCAGCCGCTTACGCGGACTGATCCAGCGCCGGCTCGACGACCCTTCGATATGCGTCGGGGTCGGTCGGCCCCTCGGTGGCGACGAGGAGGACCCGCGCGTCCGGACCCAGGCCGACGGCATCGCGGAGCGCCGCCGCCTCGGGCTCCGCGGCGAGCGCGCGAAGGGCCGCCAGCGGCGCCGCGCCGCAGTCCCCAATGGCAAGACCCAGAGCGGCGAGCTCCCGCATCGCCGCGTGGGCTTCCGCGTCGCGGATGGTGATGGTCCCGTGGACCCCAGCTCGAAGCGAGGGCCATGCCGCCACGGACACCTCCGCGCAGTCGAGGCCCGCCATGGTGGTGCCGGGAGTGGGCACCTCGGTCGGCTCGCCGGCTATCAGCGAAGCACTGAGGCAGGCCGCAGTCACGGGCTCGACGCCGATCACCTTCGCGCCAGCCTGGGCGGCGAAGCGCGCCGCGGCCGCTGCCAGTGACCCCACGCCGGCCGGCACAAGAATCAGGTCGAAGGGCTCGCCCGCAGCGACGACCTCTGCGAAGAGCGTGGCGTAGCCGTCGATGACCCAACTCGCGGGGCCGGAAGCTCCGACGTCGGCCAGTTCGAGCACACCGTCCTGCACTCCCTCGGCCGCCGCCTGTGCAACCGCTTCCTCATAGGTTCCCTCGACCACCACGACGTCGGCTCCCTCTGCAGCGATCCCGTCCCGGCGTGCCTTCGAGGCCCTCGCCGGGAGGTAGACGCGGCAGTTCAGGCCCCTGCGCGCCGCCACGTTGGCCACCGCACGGCCGTGGTTGCCGGCGCTTGCCGCGACCAGCGTGCGAACGCCCTGCTGCTCGCGAAAGGCGCGCTCAACGGCCCACGACGCGCCAAGAACCTTGAAGGCGGGCAACCCGAGGCGGTCTGACTCGTCCTTCAGCGAGACAGCCCGCAGGCCGAGCTCCGCGGCGACGTCCCGCAGCTCGTGGATCGGGGTGGGCTGATAGCCCTCGAGCGCCGCGTGGAAGGCCGCGGCGTCACCGCTCGGCGGCGGTACGTCCGCCTGCCGGACGCTGCGGTTGACGTAAGCCCTCACGCGCAAAGTCGGGTGCCCGCGGCGATCAGCGTGCGGGTCACCGCGACGGTGTCGGAGATGCTCACCCACTCCTCGGCGGCGTGCGCTCCCTCGCCGCCGGGGCCGAACATGACCGTCGGGATTCCCGCGGCCGCGATGAACGCGGCGTCGGCCCAATAGCTCGCGCCGCCGATCGCCGGCGCCGACGGCAGCACTGCCGCCGCGGCCTCGCGTACGACCTCCACGACGTCCGCGTCCTGGTCCACCTCGAAGGGCTCGCGCACGAGCACCGTGCGTTGTGTGGCCACGAGCTCCGGATCCGCGGCGCGGCAGGAGTCGAGCAGACTCGCGAGCTCGTCTTCCACGGCCCCCGCCGTGTCACCCGGGAGGGTTCGGCGCTCGAGGCCCAGTACGCACCGCGCCGGATAGCTCGACATCTCCACCCCGCCCTCGATCAACGATGCGTGCACCGAGCCGCGACCCAGCAGCGGGTGCGTGCGCGCGCCGAGCGCCGCGTCGAGGTCGCCGATCGCAGTGAGGATCGGGCCCGTCTTGACGATCGCGTCGACGCCGAGGTGCGGTCGTGAGCCATGCGCAGCGCGCCCGGTCACCTCGAACTCTGCCCACACGAAGCCCTTGTGGGCGACCACGACCTCGAGCTCGGTGGGTTCCGTCACGATCGCCGCGTCGGCGCCGATTGAGCTCAGCACCTCCTGCACGCCCAGGCTCGCGTGCTCCTCGTCCGCCACGGCTGCGACGACCACGTCGCCGGCGACGCCTTCCCTCGCGAGCTCGCGGCACGCCACAAGGGCCGCGGCGAGACCCGCCTTCATGTCATAAGCGCCGCGGCCATAGAGCCGGTCGCCATCCACTCGCGGCGCGTGCGGGTCCGTCATGCCTTCCACGCCCACGGTGTCCATGTGAGCGCATAGCAGCAGGCTGGCGCCGCCGCCGGTGCCGGGCGCCCGGACGATCACGCTCGGACGCGCGGGCGTCCCAGTGGTCAGCTCCGCCTCGAGGCCGGCCTGGCGAGCCCAGCCAGCTACGAAGGTGGCGATCTGCGCCTCCCCGGCCCCGCCCGGCACGAGCGAGGGGTTCACGGAGTCGATGGCGACAAGCTGGGTGGTGAGCGCGACCACGTCATCGCGCAGCAGCGAAGCCTCCAGCGTCCCGGGGAGTCGCTCGTCAGACACGTTTGGTGTTCAGGGCTTGCGCGAGCGGCGCCGCTCGTCGAGCGACGTGACCCGCGCGGGCGGACGCTCGCGGTGCTCGCGCCTCGGCTCCGCCGCCGGCGACTCGCCGTCGTCGCCCAGCGCGAACAACTCGCGCAGCGCCTGCAGCTGTGCGTAGAAGCGTCCGTCCTCGGCGGCGCGCTTCATCCTCAGCGTCGGCTCGTGCAGCAGGCGGCTCACGATCGAGCGCGCCATCGCCTCGATGCGCTCGAAGTCGGCCTCCGACAGGGACTCCCAGTGCGGTGAGTTCTCCTGCAGCACGTGCTCGACGATGTCGTCGCCGCGGGCGCGCAGCGCCGCGATCGTCGGGACGACGTCGAGCGTGGCCATCCACTCCGCGAAGCGCGCCCCGTCCTGCTGGACGAGCGCGCGAGCCCGCGTGGCCTCGGCCTCGCGGCCGCTCAGGTTGCGCGCCACCTCGCGCTGCAGGTCGTCGATGTCGTACAACGTCACGCCGGAGAGGTCGCGTACGCGCGGGTCGATGTCGCGCGGCACCGCGATGTCGATGAGCAGCAGCGGGCGGCCCGCGCGCGTGTCCATCACGAGCTCTAGTTCGTCGCGCCCCACGATCGTGTGCGGCGACCCGGTGCTCGACACGACGATGTCGGCCTCCATCAGCTCCACGGGCAGGTCGTCGAAGCGCACCGCCACGCCGCCGAAGCGCTGCGCCAGCCCGATCGCACGGTCGTAGCGGCGGTTGGCCACGAAAACGGTCGACACGCCGCGCTCTCGCAGCGCCTGCGCCGTGAGCTCGCCGTTCTCGCCCGCGCCGATCACGAGCACGCGCCGGCGCTCGAGCTCGCCCATCACGCCGCGCGCGAGGTCCACCGCCACCGACGACACCGACACTCGCGAGCGGCCCACCCCGGTCTCGGTGCGCACCCGCTTGCCGGCGGCGAGCGCGTCGCGGAAGAGGCGGTTGGTGATCGGGCCGGTGACGCCCTCGACGAGCGCGAGCTCGTAGGCGCGCTTCACCTGACCCTGGATCTCGGCCTCGCCGATGATCATCGACTCGAGCCCCGCCGCGACGCTGAACAAATGCTCTACGGCTTCGGTGGAGCGCAGCGAATAGAGGTGGCCGAGCAGCTCGGTCGGGCGCAGCTCGGCCTGGCGCGCGAGCGCCGACAGCACCACCGTCTCCGCCTCCACCGGGTCGCTCGCGACGACGTAAAGCTCGGTGCGGTTGCAGGTGGAGATCGAGACCGCCTCCTCGATGGCCGGATCCGCCACGAGCTCCACGAGCACGGAGACGGCGCGCCCCTCGGGCAGGGCAAGCCGCTCACGCACGGCCACGGGCGCAGTCTTGTGCGACACGCCCAGGCAGAGGAGGCCCTGCATCACTTCCCGCGCTCGTCGAGCAGCTCGTGGAGGGACTCCACCTCACGCTCGATTCTCGAGACCTTCATCGCCATGATCGCGACGTAGAGCACGACCAGGGTGAGGAAGACGATGTACGCAGCGGCGACGTACTTGCCGGCCTCGTCGAGCGGGAGCGCCGGCACGTCAGCTCCCGATCGGCTGGGCCGGGACCGTGGCCGTGGGCGGCGACGGCGCTCCTCCGCGCGACGTCCCCTCCTCGAGCGAGAGCTCGAGGCGGCGCCGCAGCCGCTTCAGCTCGAACTTCGCGTGCTTCGACACGAGCTCGAACTTCCAGAGCGTGACGAAGAGCAAACCCATAGCGATCAGCGACACGTAGAACGTGAGCCGCATCTCGCCGGGCATGTTGCCGCCGGTCGTCGAGAGCACGCGGGGGTGGCTGAACGCCTGCGCGAGGCGCACCGCGATGAAGTTCACCGGCACGAACGCGCCCGCCGTGATCGCGAACACCGCCGCGTAGCGCGCCTGGCGCTCGGGGTCCTCGATCGAGAAGCGCAGCGGCTGGTAGCAGCAGTAGAGCAGGAAGATGATCAGGAACGAGACGAGCGTCGGCTCGTCCCACACCCACCAGTGGCCCCAGGAGCCCTTGGCCCAGATCGAGCCCGTGATGAGCACGCCCACCGCCAGCACGAGCGACAGGTGGATCGCCACGTACGAGCGCATGTCCCAGGACGGGTCACGCGTACGCAGGTACTTGATCGCCATGACCCCGCCGGCGATAAAGCCGAGCAGCGCGACGATCGCGAGCGGCACGTGCAGGTAGAAGATCTTCTGGATGAAGCCCTGGTCGGCGTCGAGCGGCGCGTAGAAGAACACCAGCGACAAAGACGCCGCCATGAAGACGACCGAGGCAGCGGCGAGGGGGCGAAGTCCCTTCGAGTACATCCGGCCACATGGTAGACCGCGCGCCTAAGCGCGCCGATGCTCAGTCCTCGAGAAGGAAGTCGTAGACGGCGTAGGCCACGAGCGCGAACACCCCGTCGTAGAGCGCGAGCAGCCCAAGCCACTTCCCCAGGTCCTCCGGATGCGGGCTGAGGCTCATCAGCGGCTCGGTCGCGTTGGCCGCCCCGATCACCACCGGCACGAGCAGGGGCAGCAGGAGCAGAGGCACGATCAGGTCGCGGGCGCGCGTCTCGCTCGCGAGGCCCGACACCAGTGCGCCCACCACCGCGAGGCCGACATCGGCGAGCACGAGGACCGCGAGTAACTCCGGGAACGCGTCGAGCAGGTTCGGCCCGAGCAAGAGGAGTGCGAACGCGGGCAGCGCCACCACCTCGAGGACGACGAGGTAGAGCAACAGCGCGGTCGACTTCGCGAGAAACACCGCGGTGCGATCGATCGGCGCGAGCAGGATTCCCTCGAGCCCGCCCTGCTCGTGCTCGGCGGCGAACAGGCGGTTCACCGCGAGGATCGTGGCGAGCAGCAACGTCACCCACAGCACGCCCGAGGCGAGGTCGCCGTCGAGCTCGTTCCGCCCGAGCCCGAAGTGGAACAGCACGAAGACGGTGATCGAGAACAGCACCATCGGGAACACCGACTCGCGCGTGCGCACCTCGATAGCGAGGTCCTTGCGCAGGATCGCTCGGGCCGCGCGGGTCACCTGTAGAGCTCGCGCACCCGCTCGACCGTGAGGCGCCCAGCCATCACTTGGCGCCCAGCCCTCAGACCGATCGCCGTGTCCGATTCCGCCAGGCCGTGCTCCACGTC
>Ga0268241_10000141_pt1 | contig 10131 bp, 9 predicted proteins | sample BulsoiAmnAmmetaG_FD_200248 | JGI IMG/M metagenome (GOLD analysis project Ga0268241, IMG submission 200248) | Bulk soil microbial communities from Mexico - Amatitan (Am) metaG (v2) (version 2) | ecosystem: Environmental > Terrestrial > Soil > Agricultural land | place: Mexico: Amatitan, Jalisco...
GGCCAGGGCGGCGCGGCGTACCAGCTGGCGAAGAACTCACTCAGGTAGACGCCGGTCAGGCCGATGAACAGGCCGGCCACCGGGGCGTCGTGCGCCAGGAAGAAGACCACGATGCCCAGCGCCCACCAGTGCACCCATAGGCGGTGAACGCCAGCGCGGCCATGTACAGCGCCGGCTCGCGGAACGAGTGCAACCACGCCAGGCCCACGAACAGGATGACGCCGGTGACGAACTGCAGGAAGCCGGGCATCCAGACACCCCAGATGCCGGTGATGAGATCGACGGCACGGTCGCGGCCCGGGAGCTTGAACAGCTCCTGGGGTCCGTAGATCAGGTAGCCGGTGCCGAGGCCGAAGAACCCCACGGCGAGCGGGACGAACGCCGAGGTTGGGAAGCTGACTTCCTGGGCTTGGGCGAGCAAGCTGACCATGGCGCTCCTTTCGTTGCAGCCGCTCCACCCGTGATCGCCGAGCGCCTCGGAGCCGGCCGCGCCTACCGCCCCGGTCACCGGTTTCCAGCCCGCGCAATCACCGGCTCCGCGACCAGCAAGGCTGCATGTCCCGGACGCGGCGTGGTACCCGCCCTGGTGGAGTATGGACACAGGGAGCAGCCGTGAACCTTCCCAAACGCCTTCAGGCGTGGCTGGTCCTCCGCCAGCTCGCCGGGTCCGACCGCCTGGGCCCGGGCGAAGCGGCTCAGTCGCCGCGGTCGGCCGGGCTCGCCGCCCGCGCCGGCATTGGTCCCGCGGAACCAGAGCGTTGATCGGCTGATCGCGCGGGTTGGCGGTGCGCGGTCGGCCAGGATCGTCCGGCTACTCGATCTCCTGAGAGCCCAGGCGGGTGTCCTCGGGCTCGTCCTCGGACATGCCGACGGGTGCGGTGGGCGCCTCGGTGGACCACTCCGCCGGGTCGGGGTTGGTGAGCCGCTCGTCGCGACCCGGGCCTGGCTCCTGCCATTCGCCGCCGATCATCCCGGCGTCGTCGGGGCCGACCGTGACCTCGTGCGCGCCCAGCCGGGTGCGCTCCGGGTCCCCCTCGGACATGCCGACGCTGGCCGTGGGGGCCTCGGTCGACCAGTCCGCGGGGTCGGGGTTGGTGAGCCGCTCGTCCCGGCCCGGGCCGGGCTCCTCCCACTCGCTGCCGATCATGCCGGCGTCCTCGTCGAGCTCCTCGGCGCGCGGTTCGTCGCCGTCCGGGTCCCGGACGACCCGGTCCTCCTCGTCGTAACGGTCCATGGCGGCCCCCTCCGTGGTAGGCGACGGTTCGAGCCTCCGCCTTCCCCGCGAGCGGCAACGCAACCGTCGCGCCAGGCCCGGAATGCCGCGGCCAGCGAGGCTACGCAGAACTGCACTGTTTGGACGGTTGCTGCCCCGGGGACTCCGCCTCGTCATCGAGCGACGAGAAAGCGCGGGACGAGGAGGGTCCACGATGCAGGGAAGGCACGAGCGAAGGCACGCACGTCCCCGGAGGACGTGGGCGGTGGCGGCGCTGCTGCTGGCCGCACCGCTGGCGCTGTTCGCGTTCCAGCTCGCCCGGCCGGCTCCGGCCTCGGCGGCGAACGTGGTCAACGTCACGTTCCATGTGCCGGCGCAGGTGGAGACCAACCCGTGCTTTCCCAAGGACGTGGTCAACCTGAACGGTGACATCCACGTCGTGATCACCACCACGGCCGACAAGCGGGGCGGCTATCACGTCACCAATAGCCTGAACAGCCAGCTCAGCGGGCTCAGCATCACCACCGGAACTAAGTACGTCAATTCCGAGAACAAGCAAGACGACTGGAACGCTCGGACACCGTGGCCGGCGGTGTACACCCACACCTATGATTTCCTGTTGATCAGCAACAATGGAACCCCGGATTACATGCTGCACATGACCATGCACGAGACGGTGACTGCGGGCGGCGTCCCCACTGCCACGGTCGACAACTTCTCGATGGATTGCAAAGGGTAATTGGAGGGTCTGAACATGCGAGGTGGAATTCGTCGTCGGGCCGCGCAGCTGGCGCTGCTCACGGTGGCGGCACCGGTGGTCGCCTGGGCGCTGGAGCGGGGTGCCCGCCGGGCCGAGGCCCGCGACGCGACCTCCCAGGCGAGCCGCTGGCTCCGCCAGGGCGCTGATGCCGCCCAGCGCGTCGGCCGCGGCCCGCTCGCCCGCCGGCTGCGACCGCCAGAGACCCGCACCCGCCGCTAGTCGAAAGCCCCGCCGCGGCCGTCGACGTCCCCCCGTGACGGCCGCGGCGGCTCCAGGTCTCCCCTCGTGATCCTGTAACGAATCGGCGTTCGATCACGGTAATCCCCTTGGGAGCAGTCAGCCGCCTGTGTCCGTTCGCGCCCTTCTGCGTGCTTGGGCGTGAGCCGGGACGCACAGCTCTGCCGGCCTCCACGAGGGGAGGAAGCCAATGACGGCCCGTCGCCTAGCGGTCCTTTCAGTCTTGCTGTCCCTGGCGGCAACGCTGATGGCCCTAACACCCGCCAATGCGGTGTCCGCCGAGAGCAAGGTCTCGGTGGGCAGCCCGCCGACACCGTACCTGCCCAACGGCGTCAACGAGCCCGCGCTCGCCATCGACGCCAACCACCCGGCGGTGCTTGCCGCCGGCGCCAACGATCTGGTCGACAGCTCGCCCTGCAAGGGCAGCAGTTGCGACCTGACGCCCGATATCGGCATCTCCGGGATCTACTTCTCGCTGGACGAGGGCGCGACCTGGATACAGCCGACCTACACCGGCCTGACCGCACAGACCGGCACCACCCACGTCGGCCCGATCCACACGCTGCCCAACTACTTCGAGAACGGGATGTCCTCCCACGGCGACCCGGCGCTCGCCTTCGGGCCCAAGCCCGGCCCCAACGGCTTCTCCTGGGCCAACGGCTCGCGCCTGTACTACGCCAACCTGGCCTTCCCGCTGACCGGGCAGACGCCGTTCAAGGGCCCGGTGGCGGCGACGGTGTCCCGCACCGATAACGTGGCCGCGGCCGCGGCCAATGATCAGAGTGCCTGGATGGACCCGGTGATCGTCACCCGCCAGAGCAACACCACGTTCAGCGACAAGGAGGACATCTGGGCGGACAACGCCGCCTCCAGCCCCTTCTTCGGCAACGTCTACCTGTGCAACACCGCCTTCCGCAGCGTCAGCGGCCCGCCCGAGCCGATCATGCTGTCGTCCTCCCGCGACGGCGGGAGCACCTGGCGGCAGCGGCAGCTCACCTCGGCGACCAGCAACGCCCAGTCGGGCGGCCGGCAGGGCTGCGCGGTCCGGACCGACTCGAACGGTGTCGTCTACGTGGTCTGGGAAGGCACCGCCAACGGGCAGAGCGTCATGTACCTGGCCCGCTCGTTCAACGGCGGCGCCAACTTCGAGAAGCCCTTCCCGGTCGCCACGGTGCACGACGTCGGCATCTTCGATCCTGTCTCACGCCGGATCGTCTTCGACGGGTTCGCCGGCACCCGCACCGACAGCTTCCCCAGCCTGAGCATCGCCAACGGCGCGCCGACCGGCGCCGGCGCCACCAACACCCTGGTCCTCACCTGGCCCGACGGCGCGCTGAACCACGAGCAGGCGCTGGTGCAGACCTCCACCAACCACGGCGTGACCTGGTCGACCCCGGCCAACGCCGCGCAGGCCGGCGACCGGCCCGACAACCCGGCGGTGGCGATCTCCCCCACCGGCACCGACCTGTACCTGGTCTACAACGCCTACCTGCAGCCGTTCCAGACCACCACGGCCAATCCCCGACGGATGCAGGGAGTGGTCCGCCACGCTGACGTGGGCGCCGGCGGGACGGTCGGCGCCTGGTCGACCCTGCACCGCGGGGCCGTCGGCGACGCCCGCGGCACCACCAGGACGCTGAACCGCGAGGCGGTCTATGACTACAACTTCGCCGCGGCGACCCGCACCTACGGGGCGGCGGTGTGGATGGACGCCCGCAACGCCGCGTCCTGCCCCGCGGTCAACGCCTACCGGCAGTCCCTGATCGACGGCACGCCGATCGCCCCACCGGCGCCGCTGACCGACTGCCCGGCGCAATTCGGCAACGAGGACATCTACAGCGGCACCTACCTCGACCCCACACCCTGACACCGCAGCGCTGAGCTCGCCGCGGCCGGTCCACGTGCTCCCTGGGCCGGCCGCGGCGGCTTGCTGTTCGGGACGGAACCGGCGGGAACGTTCTCTGCCTGGGATTGGCGAATGCGGAAATTCATCAGGACGAGCCGTCGATCTGGGGAGCGGATGTCAATCGGACTATCGGCCGAAATCCGAACTATGCCATGGGTACGCATGGACACTTCGATCCCCCGCTGAGGTATTCGACTTCGTCCGTCCGGCATGGTTTTCTTTCCCAGATTTGGTCGCAGCCGCCGCGCCGGTCCGGGTCCTCAAGGGGGAGGAGGTGGTGGGAACGGGCGTGCGGCGCCGTGACCGAGCGAGCTCGTAGCTCATCCCCTGAGCCGCCGGAAAGGGGAACCCATGGCTCGGATCGCCAGGCTCATGCTGTTCGCCCTCCTGCTCGGACTGCTCGCCGCACCCGCGTTCAGCCAGCCCGAGCGCCCAACCCGCCCCGGGAACCTCTTGAACGGGCCCTCGGCCGTCATGGGGTTCCGCTACTACACTGCCCATCCGGAGCAAGCTCCCGACGACCTCCGCGGCCGCTTCGAGGCCGCCCACGACATCGCGCAGCGCGCCCGCGCGGCGCGCGCCGGCCACGGCGACCACCATGCGCGGTTCGCCCGTCTGTTCAACCGCGACACGGTCGGCCTGCCGCAGAACGAGGAATCCATCTCGGACTGCACCAGCAACCCGAAGGTCCTGCTCGGAGGCACCAACGACTACCGGGGGCTGCTCGACCCGGAGGGCAACTTCACCGGCTGGCACCTGTCGGTCGACGGCGGCCGCACGGTCGCCAACGAGGGGCTGCTGCCGCCGGTGGAGATCGCCGGCCAGTCCATCCCCTCGGGCGGCGACCCGGTGTTCGTCACCGGCAAGGGCTGCAGCCTGTACGCCGGCTCGCTGAACTACGGCAGCGGCGCGCTCGGGGAGACCCCGAGCGGGGTCGGCGTGTACCGCTCCAGCGTCCGGACCGCGACCACCTGCCCGCAGGGCGAGTCCAACGGCGGCCTCACCCATCCGGAGTGCTGGCCGACCCGGCGGGTGGTGGACGTCGCCGCCCCCGGGCGCTTCCTGGACAAGGAGTGGATGGACGTCGGCAGGAGCGGCAGCGCCGGGGAGGTCGTCTGGGTGGCCTACGGCGACCTGGGCGACTTCAACGCCGAGGGCAACGAGGAATCGGGCATCATCAAGGCGGTCCGGTGCAGCGCCGACCTGTCGAGCTGCACCCGGCCGATCACGCTGTCGACCGGGCAGCGGGTCGCCGAGTACCCGAGCGTGACCATCGCCGCCGACGGGCGCACCTACATCACCTGGGGCGAGTTCTTCGGTGACTCGTTCATCGGCCCGGCGCAGCGGGGCTGGCTCGCGGTCGCCGAACCCGGCAGCACCAGCTTCACCATCCGCCAGGCGGTGCCGCGCGACGACCTGATCATGCGCGGCGGGATCGGCACCCTGCACGCCAACGACTTCCGCACCGGCACGATGTTCAAGAACACCGTCAAGCTGGTCGGCGGCAAGCCGCGGATCTACGTCACCTGGGAGCGCTGCGCCGCGCGCGTGCAGGAGACCATCTGCGAGGAGCCGAGGATCATGCTGACCTGGTCGGCCGACCAGGGCCGGACCTGGAGTCGGCCGGCGCCGATCTCGGCCGGCGGGGACAACTACTTCCCCGAACTGGACACCGACCCGGCCACCGGCGCGATCGTCGGCGCGTGGTACACCAACCGCTTCGACCCGGTCTTCCACAACCGCCAGGACGTCGAGGTGGTGCGCCTGCGCGACAACGGCACCGTGGCGCATCGCCGGCGGGTCACCAGGATCTCCAACGAGACCGAGTCCGACCCGATCCTCGGCGGCGCCTTCATCGGCGACTACCTCGAGATCACCGCCAACCGGGGCAGCGCCTGGGTCCACTACAACGCCAACCACCGGCACGTCGCGCTGATCGGCGAGGGCGTGCCCATCCCCCAGCAGGACAACTTCCTCACCCGCATCCACGAGTAGCCGCAACCAACCGCTCCGCTCAGGAAGGAGCAGTTCGTGGGACGAACGCGAACCGCCGCGGCGGCGATCCTGCTGGCCGCCGGCCTGTTGGCGACGATTCCGGCAGTCACCTCCGGGCAGGTGCCGACCTCGCACGTGCCGACGCCCAAGCCGACGCCACGATGGCTGCTGCACGCGCAGCGCCACCCCGGCAGCCTCTCCGGCACGGTGCAGGCCCAGGCCCGTCCCGACGTCGCCGCTCCCCGCACCCGGGCCGGCGCCGCCGGCCCGGCCGGGACCATCGGCAGGTTGCGGAACGTGCAGATGAACGACGACTCCAACCCACCGCTGCCGCAGAACGAGACCTCGGTGGCCTACAACGTCTTCAATCCCTTGATTGCGGTGGCGGCCTCCAACGACTACGTCAGCGGCGGCGTGGCGGTGATGCGCACCCGCGACGGCGGGCGGACGTGGAGGACCACGCGGATCACCTCGGTGTTCGCCGGGACCACCGACACCTGCTCCGGCGGCGACCCGGCGGTCGCCTACAGCCGCCGCGACCACGCCTTCTACGTGGCGCAGCTGTGCTTCTTCCGCACCCTGCCGTTCTCCGAGGTGCACATCCACAAGTCGGTCGACAACGGCGCGACCTGGACGCCGGGCCGCCAGGCCGCCCGCGCGGCGACCAATTTCGACTACGCCAACGGCACGGTCGACGACACCATTTTCAACGACAAGGAGTACATCACCGTCGACAACAACCCCACCAGTCCGCACTACGGCCGGCTTTACGTCAGCTACACCAAATTCCACCTGCTGCCGGACGGCTCCAGCGACTACTGCCCGATCCAGCTCGCCTCCACCGACAACGTGCCCACCGCCAACCCGGCGCTGACGGTCTTCCAGCACACCCAGGTGGTGCCCGACAACCCTGGCGGCAACGGCCTGGGCGAGTCGGCCAACCAGTTCAGCGTGCCGGTGGTGCAGCGCAACGGGACCCTGGACATCGGCTACATCCTGGAGGACTGCAACTCCTCGCTGGACTTCGGGTTCCGGTTCCAGAAGTCGCGCGACGGCGGCGCCACCTTCCTGCCGAGCCCGGTGCACGTCGACAAGCCGGGCCAGTTCGTTGACAACCCCGACCCCGGCGACCTGCTGCCCCCGACCGCGTTCCGGGCACCCAACACCCTGTCAGTCGCCTACAGCCAGACCACCGGAACCCTGGTCTTCCTCTACCAGAACAACGTCAACCGGGCCGTCTCCAAGGCGGACATCTCCTACCAGCGGTCCACCGACGGGGGGCTGACCTGGAGCGATGCGAAGTTCCTGTCGGTCGGCCCCGGCGGCCGGCCAGCCCGCAACGACCAGTTCTTCCCGTGGGCGGCCGCCGACCAGAAGGGCAAGTTCTACGCCATCTGGTTCGACCGCCGGCTCGACCCCGCCAACCGCGACATCGACACCTGGCAGGCCGAGTCGACCAGCGACGGCAGGAGCTGGAAGAGCTTCCGGATCAGCACCAGGTCGTGGAACCCCGACCTCGGCTTCTTCAGCTCGGGGGCGTTCATCGGCGACTACAACGGGCTGGCGGCCTCGACCACCGCCGTCTACCCGGTGTGGACCGACGGGCGCAACAGCGCCATCGAGCGGACCGGCATCGGGGAGACCGACATCTTCACCAACGTCGAACGGAGATAACCGGGCAGTCCTGCGCGGGGCGGCGGTCACCGGTCGCCGCCCCGCGCACGCGCGCCACCGGCACCTTGGTGGTTTGTGGCGGTGCCAGCCGGGCGACTCCCCCCTCAGCTGCCAGCGCATGCGATGCGGTTCCCATCCCGCCTGCCTGGCGTGACCGGCCGCGGGTGAGTGGAGGTGGCGATGACCGCGCCAATCGGAAGGGCGCTGCGCGGAGCGGTGTGCGGCCTCGGCGCCACGGTGGCGATGAGCGGCGTCATGCTGGCGACGCAGCGGGTCATCGGCAAGCAGCCACCCCAACGGATCGTCGAGACCGGCATGGAGGCGGCCGGCGTGCCCGACCCCGACCGGGTCGAACCGGCGACCAGCGCGCTGGCGGTCGCCGCGCACCTCGGCTACGGCACGCTGCTGGGCGCGCTGTTCGCGCTGGCTCGGCCACGGCGCGTCTCGCCGCTCGGCGGGGTGGCGTTCGGGGTGCTGGTGTGGGCGGCGAACTACGCCGGCGTGCTCCCGGCGCTGGGGATCATGCCGCCGCCCGGGCGCGACCGGCCGGGGCGGCAGCCGGCGATCGTCGCCTCCCATCTGGTCTACGGCGGTGTGCTCAGCGCGATGCTGCGGCGGCTCGGCGGACCGTGACGGCCACCAGGGAGACGCGGACCGCGCGGGCCGGCCGCCTGCCGCACCGCCTGCGGGCACGCTACGGTCCCGGCCCGCTGCGCCTGCGTGTCCTCAGCCGCGACGAGCCCTCGCGTCTGCAACCGCCGGACCGGCTGCCCCGCACGCTCAACCACTTCGCCCTGCGCTTCTCGGCCGCGGCCCGGTGATCCGGCCGCTCACAATCCGCTCGGCCGGGTGTCGAAGCGGCCGAGGTTGGGCCGCGAGGGATGCAGGCGGCCAGCCGGTCCCTCGGCGAACGCGCGCAGCAGGTTCAGGGTGATGCGGCGCACCGCCGCGGAGGTCCTCGGGCTGTTGCGGCCGGCGGCGCACACCGAATCGATTTGGCAGATCCAGCTCGAGGTGCCGGTGTCGACCACGCCGGCGCCGCTGGGCGCGCTGTACCAGGTCACGTCCGACCAGCTCGACCGGAAGCGGCAGCGCAGCGGCGAATGGAGCACCAGCTCGACCCCGCGCGGGGTCGGGAAGCTCGGGATCACCCGGTCGTACTCCGGGCCGACCAGGTTGGGCAGCTTCGCCCCGGCGCCGAGCCCGGTGCCGGCCAGCAGCCACGAGCCCGGTTCGACGACCACGCCGTCGGCCAGCGCGGGGTTGCACTCGTAGAGCTCGCCGAGCAGGGAGCTCTCCGGCTGGTGGAGCGGCGGCTCGCGCCAGTCCGTGGTGACCTCCGCGCGGTCGGTGCGCCAGGCCGGGTCCGCGCGGGCCGAGACCGGCTTGTAGTTGACCTCCTCGCGGCCGGGGCCGAGCGGCGACGGCTGGAGCCGGATGTGCCGGAAGACCGCGTTGGCGCCGAGGAAGGCGAGGTTCACGCCGCCGTCGCGTGCCAGCGTCGCGCCACGCCGCATCGCGGTCGACCAGTACTCGTCGTGGCCGAGCGAGAGCAGCGCCCGGTGCCGCAGCAGCAGCTTCGGATGCTGGTGCAGGTCGACGTCGGTCCAGTAGGTGGCGTCCAGACCGGCGCGCTCCAGCAGGCCGATCAGCGGCAGCTCGCCGTGCAGGAAGTCGCTGGCCCCGTCGCCGCGGGCATAGGGCCGGTCGAAGGAGACCACCCGCGAGCGGGTGCCGAACTCCTGGAACGGGCCCCAGTAGAGGTTGCGACCGCCCCAGTCGTTGTAGGCCTGCCAGGTGGTGACGGCGTCCATCACCACCAGCGGGTCGTCGCTCGACGGGTCGGTGACGGTCAGTGGGACGTAGCGCTGCGCGCCGCGAGCGACCAGCTTGAGCAGGTAGGCGCCGGGCGGCCAGCGGTCGTCCACGCGGAAGCGGAGCGACGGCGACCAGCGCGTCGAGACCATGTTGGTCACCGGCTCGCGCAGCGGGTCGGACTGGCGGCGGCCGCGGACCCGTGCCGAGCGCCACACCAGCCGGCCGCGCGCGCCGCCGTACCAGCCCATCCGGTAGGCCTCGACGTGCCACCATCGCGCCGTGGTCGACACGTACAGCGTCACCGCGACGCCGACCGAGGCGCTCACCCGGCCGGCGTAGCCCTCGATCGCGTGCGGCTCCCCGCGCGCGGTGATCCGCCAGGCGGTGGTGCCGGGCCGGCGGTTCTCCGCCGCGACCCAGCCGGGCTCCCCGACCGCCGGCGCGGCGACGTCCGGCTGCCCGCCCGCGGCCTCGGTGTCGCTTATGGAAGCGCGGCCGCCGCCGGTGCCGGCCGACACGTGACCCTCG
>Ga0268241_10000142_pt1 | contig 10112 bp, 11 predicted proteins | sample BulsoiAmnAmmetaG_FD_200248 | JGI IMG/M metagenome (GOLD analysis project Ga0268241, IMG submission 200248) | Bulk soil microbial communities from Mexico - Amatitan (Am) metaG (v2) (version 2) | ecosystem: Environmental > Terrestrial > Soil > Agricultural land | place: Mexico: Amatitan, Jalisco...
GTCTGACGAACGCAATGCACCAGCCGGCACCAGTGTTGAGCAGCCTCCGACCTTGCCAGCCGAGCTCACGATGATGCTCCCTGTTGAGCTTGCTCTGCTTGGCTAACGTATCGGCTAACGTTTCACCCTTGGCGCAGCCGTCCTGCCTTGACGATCGGCCCTTCTGAGGTGCGCGAGGCTGTTGGCCTTGAGGATGGTTGCCGGCCTGCGGTGTCCTTGTAATCGGCAGGTTGGGGGTTCGAATCCCCCCGCCAGCTCCAGCTCACAGGCACTATGCGGATCGCCCGACTGGCATCGAGTCCTCAACTCGGCTTGGGCGCTACCCACTGGGAAGTCGAGCGGTCGCTGTCGTGGCTGAGTTGCTGGCGGCGGCTACAAGTGCGGTGGGGCCGCGATTCGGGGCGGTGGGCCGCCTTCGTGGCTCGAGTTCTCTTGTTACCAGCTCATCGAACTCCAAGGCATCACCTGATCATCGGCGAGCGGCGGAGGCTCCCCAGACGCCGGCGCGTCGATAGGCGGCCACCATCGCCAGTCCGATCGCGAACTGCCCCATGCCGAGCAGCCCCTGAAAGACCAGGTACCAGGTCGGGGCATCCGCCGCGAGGATTCCGGTGAGCTGCAGGATGGCTACTGGGGCGCGGAGCACGCCCGCAAGGAACGCCACGGTGATGAGCCAGAAGGTCCAGGGCCATCGCCGCAGCACGCCGACGCCGAGGAGCAGGATGAACACCGCCAGCGCGCCCAGGAGGACGCTCTCCCATCGCCGCTCGTCCGCGGGCAACCGGAGCGCGAGGTCATAGACTTCCGGCGCCGCGATGCGGATTGCCAGCACGCTGGCCAGGGCCACCAGCAGGAAGCCGAGCACCAGTGCCTGGGTCCGGTTGACCATGGCGAAGCGACGCTATCAGGCGGCGCGAGCCGAAGCCGTCGCGTTCAGTCTTTCGGGCGATCTCGGGGGGCCGGGCCCTCATGGAGCCGTGCGGTCCGCGATCGCGCGAGTCCGCGGAGCGCGCAGGCTCCAGCGATGATCCAGATGGCGACCAGGACGATGATGAGGTTCGCGGGATAGTCGTCTGGCAGGACGGAGGTATTGCCGGGTTGGGTGGCGCGGCCGTAGCCGAGCAGCAGCGGGACGCTCATCAGCACCAGCGTGCCGGAGACGATCAGCGCGGCCCGCACGGGAGGCCGCAATGAGGTGGGGAGCCGTCGGATGGCGAGCCCGACGGCGAAGATCGACGGCGCGAGCAGGAGGTCGTGGGCGAGCAGGCCGCCGAGGAACCAGCCCAGCCAGCTCGCCGGTGCGGTCGAGGCGGCCTGGCGGAGCAGACCGAGCACTCCCCGGGCGATGAGCAGCGCGCCGACCGGCAGCAGCGTCCAGAACAGCCGCCCATAGCGCGGCGCGCGCGATGGGGGCTGCGTCACAGGGCCTCCACCTCGGTGACCCACTTGGTCTGGAGGACGCCGGCGCTGTTGGGCGCGATCAGCCGCAGCGGGAAGCCGTGGTCCAGGTGCAGTGGCGCGCCGTTGACGGTGAGCGCGAGCAGCGTGTCTGGGTCGCGGGCGTGGGCGGCGTCGATGCGGGCGCCGGCATAGGGTCCGCGGGTCTGCAGCGAGCGGACGATGACGTCGCCGCGCGGGTCGGCGCCGGCTTCGGCGAGCAGGTCGCGCAGGCGGATGCCGCGCCAGCGGGCGCTGTAGCTCCAGCCCTCGACGCAGCTGATCGGGAGCTCCACCTCGCGGGAGGGGCGTGCTCGCAGGTCCTGGAGGGACAGCTCGACCGGGCGGGTCACCCTGCCGCGGACGCGGAGCCGGTAGCCGGGATCTGCGCGCACGTCGGGCACGCCCACGTCCCGTGCCTGGTGGTTGACCGGCAGGCCCTGCGGGCCGACATCAGGATGGCGGGGCGCCAGCACGGCAAGCCGTCGAAGTGGCGTGACGGCCGAGCCGACGGTGGTGAGCGCGATCGCGCCGCCGGCCGCGGCGACCGCCAGCAGGAAGCGGCGCCGGTCCAGTCCCTCCCGAGTCGTCGGCGCGGTGGCCTGGCGGTCCCGCAGGCCGCTGGCGGTGACGGTTGCGGTGGCGCCGACGTGGATGACCAGCGCGCCGAAGGTGATCCAGGCGGCCCAGAAGTGGGCCGTCTTGAAGAAGAACCGGTACGGATACCAGTAGTCGATCTCCGTCACGCCAGTGACCAGCAGGAACAGCGCCCCCCCGACCAGTGGCACCAGCGCGGCGCGCTCCACCGCGTGAGCGGCGCCGCGCAGTGGCGGCCAGCGCCAGAGGCGCGGGTAGACCGCCCAGAGCTTGCCGAGCAGCAGCGGGATGGTCGCCAGTCCGGTGAACACGTGCAGTCCCTGGGTGACCTGGTACAGCCATGCCGGCCGGGAGGGCCATGGGAACCATGGGATCGGCGTCTGGGCTGCGTGGGAGAGCAGCCCGGTCCCGAAGCACACCGTGAAGGCGATTCCGAGCGCGATGCCAAGGAGCGTGGAGGTGCGCTCGTGGTGGATGCGGCTGGAGAACGACAACCGCCCGGCGGGCGGCATCACGGGCTCCAGTCACGGCGCAGGCAGATCAGGTAGCGCGGCCCCTTCTGGACCGCGCTCTCCAGCGCCCACCCAGCGCCGGCGGCGACCGCGATGACACCGGCGAGGCTGAGCTGCAGCCAGGCGAACCAGGGCCCGACGGCGCCGTGGTACTCGACGCGCAGCGCCAGCCGGCGAGCCGTGGCGCCGGCGGGTGCCCGGCCGCCGACCAGCAGCCGCCCGCCCGGGACGCAGGTGTTGGCGAGGCGCTCGAGTAGCCGGCGCGCGCCGTGCATCGACCCGGCCAGACCGAGGTTGCCGTCCAGCAGCAGCGCGGTGCCGATGCCGCGGGGGAGCGGAGCGGTCAGCACGTCGGCGTGGATGGCATGGCGCAACCCGAGCGCGCGGGCGACGGCGAGCGCGCCGGCGGACCGGTCGAGCCCCAGCGCGCACAGGCCACGCTGCTGGAGGTAGCGCGCGTGGCGAGCCGGTCCGCAGCCGACGTCCATGACGGTTCCGCGCGCCATCGCCAGGAAGGTCCGCTCATCTGGATCGAGTGCCGCCGGCGAGGTGAAGTACGGGCCGAGGTCGAGGCGGAACCGGTGCCCCTCCGCGGTGTGCAGGTACAGCGGGGCCAGCCCGCGAGCCGCGAACTCATGCAGTGCGATACCGAGCAGGTCGCCGGCCTCCGGCGTAGCCATGGTCGGGGAGCTCGGGCTCATGCCGGTTGCCGCCGTTGGCGCAGCAGTGCGCCGATCGCCTCCAGCGAGTGCGGGCTGCCGGTGAGCTCACCGTGGTCGAGTGCCGCTTGCAGGTCTTCGATGCGGTCGAGGTCGCGCAGCGGTGGCAGCAGGCCGGCGCGAAGGCCCAGGCGCTGAGCGCGCGAGAGGGTCTCACCAAGGACCGCGTCGGTGCCCATCGGCACGCCGGTGAACAGCTCCGCTGGCGGAGGTCGCGTGGCGGCGTCGATGGCGATCAGGTAGTAGCCGCCATCGAGCGCCGGACCCAGCACGAGGTCGACGCGGTCGAGCAGCGCGAAGGCAGAGCGGTACCAGCTGGCTGGCAGGTGCGGGGTGTCGGCGGCGACGATCGCCAGGCTCCTCGCACCGGCGGCGTGCAACGCTGCCGCGCAGGCGGCGAGCCGGTCACCGAGGTCGCCGCCTCCCTGTGCGAGCAGGCGAAACCCGGGGGCCAGTGCGGCCATGCGGTCGCGTGCGGCGGCTGGCGCGAAGCACAGCCACGGGTCGGCGGCCAGCGTGCGCACGGTGGCAAGGGTGTCCGCCAGCAGCGCCGCGGCCACTGTTGCGGCGCCCTGCTCGCCGAGCGCCGCCGACAGGCGCGTCTTGGCCAGCCCGGCCACCGGGTTCTTGGCGATCACCGCGAGGGCCGCGCGGGTCACGGGCGCCTCCGCTCGGCCAGCAGGCGAGCCGCCACCAGCGCCATCTGCGTCGCCGCGCGGGCGCTACCGAGCAGCGAGCCGCCCACCTTGCTGCTCCCACCGGCCCGCCGGTGGTAGCGGACCGGCACCTCCATCACCCGCAGGCCGGCGAGGGCGGCGCGGCCGACCATCTCCAGCGGCCAGCCCTGCCCGCGATCAGCGATGCCGAGCCGTAGCAGCGTATCCCGGCGCAGCGCCCGGAACGGGCCGAGGTCGGAAAGCCGCACGCCAAACAGCAGCCCGCACGCCAGCCCGAGTACCCGGTTCTCCGCCAGCGCCAGACGCGACAGCGCGCCGGGGTCCCGGGCGCCGCGGACCCGCGAGCCGAGCACCAGGTCGGCGTCGCCGCGGAGCACCGGGCCGGCGACCGCGGCCAGGTCGGCGCCGTCGAACGATCCATCGGCGTCGGCGAAGGCGATCACCTCGGCTCGAGGTGACGCCTGGACCCCAGCCCAGCAGGCCGCGCCGAAGCCCCGCCGCGGCTCGCGGACCACCCGGGCGCCGAGCGCGGCGGCGACCGCTGCGGTCGCGTCGGCGGACCCGTTGTCGACCACCAGCAGGTCGACACCGGCGGGGAACGAGCCGAGCGCCGCGGGGAGCGCGGTGGCCTCATCGAGCGCGGGCAGCACCACGGTGACCGCGGCGAGATCCAGGGCGGAATGCATGCCGGCAAGGCTGCCCCGCGATCCTGACAGGCTTCGGACACGGTTCTTACAAGCCTGGGACAGTCCGCCGCCGGCCCCGGCGGGTGCCGTAGGTTCGCCGCGTGCAGACCACGGTGCGGCGGCGTGGCCAGGTGGTGGCAGCGGGGTTCGCGCGAGCCACGTGGCTGGCCGCCGCCGTGGTGCTGGTCGGCGGGTTGGTGGGCTGGCTGTGGCTGCGCCACTGGGGCCGGGTGCCGTTCAGCGTCCCGAGCCAGCCCTGGTACCACTGCTTTCCGTTCTACGTCTTCCCGCACCCGATGTTGGCGCCGGGCTGGGCGTTGCTGGCCCTGCCGGTGGTGCTCGGCGTGCCGGTCGCCCTCGTGGCAACGACGGACCGGCGGCTCGCTTGGCCCGCCCGGCTGGCCGCCTCTGTGGCGGCGGCGTTCACGCTGTCGCTGGCGGTCGCCACGGTGGCTGGCGGCCCGCGCTCCTGGTGGGCTCCGCTGGATTCGACCGGGGAGTATCCGGCCGGGACGCACCTGGTCGGAGCGATCCCATCGTTCCTTCGCCAGTTTCCGGACCTGCTCCCCATGCTGCCATCCCAGGCACAAGGCCACCCAGCTGGCGCGATGGTCTTCTATGCGTTGGTCGCGAGGTTCCATACGGGTCTGGGCGCGGCGGCGATCGCCACCGTCGCCGCAGGAGCGCTCGGCGTGTTCGCCGCCGGAACGCTCGCCCGCGACGAGCTTGGAGCCCGCGGCGGCCGTCTGGCCGTGACGCTGTGGGTGCTCAGCCCCGGAGTGGTCCTGTACCTGGCGACCTCAGCCGATGCGATGTTCGCCACGGCGCTGGGGCTGGCGGTGTTGGCCGCCCACCGGGGGCTCGTCCGCCGCTCGTGGCCCTGGACGGTCGCTGGTGGGGCGTTGCTGTGGCTGACGTCGATGCTGACCTATGCCGCCGCGCTGCTGCTGGTGTTCCTGCTGGTCCGGGCGGGTGGCAGGCTCCGCGGCGAGGCGGCGTGGGTGCTGCGCTGGGCGGCCGTCACCGCCGCGGTGGTCCTGGGGCTGGCCGCGGCCGTGTGGCTGGCGGTCGGCTACGACCCGCTGGCGGTCCTGCGCGCCGTCCACCATGCCTACCAGGGCGCACCCGGCTCGGCTCGACGGCCGGCGTTGCCCTGGATCCCTGGGGACCTGCTGGCCTTCGGCGGCATGTTCGGCGTGCCGCTGCTCGGCGCGCTCGCGGCACGGGCCGTCGCAGTGGTCCGCGAGCGCGCCTGGGCCTCGGTCGACGCGGCCGCGCTGGCGACCCTGGTAACGGCGGCGAGCTGGGGCTTCACCAGGGGCGAGGTGGAGCGCATCTTCCAGTTCCTGGTGCCGCTGGTGCTGATCCCGGTGGCGCGGCAGCTGCTCGCCTGGCGGGTCCGGCTGCCCGTGGTCGCAGCCCTGCTGCTCGCGCAGACCGTGGCCGTGCAGGTGCTGTTCGCGACCCGCTGGTGAGTCGCGCGCCGCGGCTATCCTGGGCGCTCGCCGGTCGCCGCCGCGGCCACCGGCGCGCGCAGCGGGGCGGTGGCCAGCTCGGCAATGCCGGCGGAGAACCCGACCTTGGCCCGGAAGCCGAGCCGTTCGGCCGCCAGCGCCGGCGACGCCACCACGTGCCGCACGTCGCCGGCACGCCAGCCGCCCACCACCTCGGGCTCCGGGCCGCCGCGGACCGCCGCCAGCGCGCCCGCCAGCTCGCCGACCGTGCGCGGCTCCCCAGAGGCGATGTTGAACACTCCCGGCACCGGCTCCGGCGCGAGCAGCGCCAGCAGGTTCGCTTCGGCCACGTCACGGACGTGCACGAAATCCCGTCGCTGCGCGCCGTCCTCCAGCACCTGCGGTGGCCGGCCAGCCTCCAGCGCGCTGCGGAAGATCGCCGCCACCCCCGCATAGGGGGTGTCTGCCGGCATCCGCGGCCCGTACACGTTGTGGTACCGCAGCGAGGTCACCGCCGGTCCGCCTTCGCGCATGCTGGCGAACGCCAGGTGCTCCTGGTGGAGCTTGGTGGCCGCATAGACGTTGCGTGGCTGCGTGGGCGTCTCCTCTCCGACCGGCACCGACGCGAGTTCGCTGCCGCAGCGCGGGCAGGTCGGCTCGAACCGTCCGGCCGCGAGGCGCGCCGGGTCGCGCGGGCCCGGCCGCACCATGCCGTGCCGGGCACAGCGATAGGCCCCTTCGCCATAGACCACCATCGAGCTGGCGAGCACCAGGCGGCCCGGGCGGGCGCTCGCCGGGCGGTGGTGGATCGCCGCGAGCAGCTCAGCCGTCCCCAGGTCGTTGTCACGCACGTATTCGGACACGTCGCCGAAGCCGCGGCCGAGCCCGACCATCGCCGCCTGATGGCACACCGCCTCGACGCCGACCAGCGCCGCCTCCAGCGTGGCCGCGTCCAGGCCCCCCTCCAGGTAGCGCACGTCGTGGCGCAGGTAGTCGGGCCGACCCCTGTGGGCGCGTGGGTGCAGCCGGTCGACCACGACGACCTCGTGGCCGCGGTCCGCGAGGCCGTCGGCCACGTGGCTGCCGATGAACCCGGCGCCACCGGTGAGCAGGATTCGCATGGCGTCGAAGCCTGCCCTCCGGGCATTGCCGGGTCAAGGGGGCGGCCGCTTACAAACTTCCTACGATCAGCTCGCGAGGTTGCGGTGGTCGGCGCCGCTGTCAGCATGGAGGCATGTCAGCCGAGCTGGTATTGGTCGTCGACGACGAGCCCACCGTGCGCGAGGTCGTCTCGCGCTATCTCGAGCTGGGCGGCTACCGGGTGATGGTGGCCGGCGACGGGCAGGCTGCGCTGCAGCTTGCGCTGTCGACGCAGGGCCCACCCGACCTGGTCGTGCTGGACCTGATGCTGCCCGGCATGGACGGCCTCGAGGTGTGCCGCAGGCTCCGCGAGGTCGCGCCCGTCCCGATCGTCATGCTGACCGCGCGCGGCCATGAGACCGACCGGATCGTCGGCCTGGAACTCGGTGCCGACGACTACGTGGTCAAGCCCTTCAGTCCCCGCGAGCTGGTCGCCAGGGTCCGCAGCGTCCTACGTCGCGCCCGGACCGCCGGCGACCCGGCCACACCGGAGACCGGCCTGCTCGCCGGCGACCTGATGATCAACCCTTCGACCAGGGAGGTCACCGTCGCCGGCCGCCCGGTCGCGCTGACCGCCCGCGAGTTCGAGCTGATGCTGTTCCTCGCCCGCCACCCACGGCAGGTCTTCACCCGCGGCCAGCTGCTCCAGCAGGTCTGGGAGTACACCTGGCTCGGCGACACCTCGACCGTCACGGTCCACATCCGCAGGCTCCGCGAGAAGGTCGAGGACAACCCCTCCGATCCGCACCGCGTCCAGACCGTCTACGGCGTCGGCTACCGCTTCGTCCCGCACGAGGCCTCGGCATGAACGGCCGCTGGCGGACCGCCACGACCGCCGCTGGTGTGTTCGCCTGCGGGCTGCTGGGCAGTGTCGCCGTGGCGCTGGCCGTGGCCATCCCCGCCCGTGACCTCGCCCTGCTGCTCGGTTTCACCAGCCTGGGCGCGATCGCCGTCGTCCTGGTCGGCCTCGCCGTGCAGAGCAGGCTGCGCCGGCGCCGCGCCGGCGTGGCCAGACACGTGGCCCTGACCGCGGTGGTCACCGCCACCGCAGGGCTCGCCGCGATCCAGGCAGCCAGCTCCGCCATGCTGGTCAGCGCGCACGACCTCACCGTCGTACTGGCCTGCCTGCCGGTGGCCATCGGAGCCGGCATCGCGTACGGCGTCGCGAGCTCACGCGGCATGGTCACCGACCTGGAAGCGCTCGCCCGCCGCGCCGCCGCGCTGGAGGGCGGCAGCCCGCCCCCCAGCCAACCCAGGTCTGGAGGTGCGGCCGAGGTCGCCACCGTCGCCGAGGCGCTCGACGCCGCCACGACACGGCTGGTCGCCGCGCGCGAGCGCGAGCGCGCCATGGACGCCGGCCGCCGCGACCTCGTCGCCTGGATCTCCCACGACCTCCGCACCCCATTGGCGAGCCTGCGCGCACTGGCCGAGGCCCTTGCCGACGGCGTGGCCACCGACGAGACGACCCGCCAGCGCTACCTCTCCGGGCTGATCGCCCACGTCGACCGGCTCACCAGCCTAGTCGACGCGCTGCTGGAGCTGTCCCAGGTCGAGGCGGGCGCGCTGACGCTCGAGCTGGAGCCGGTCTCCCTCCCCGAGCTGGTCACCGAAGTACTGCAGTGCTACGAGCCGGAGGCCGCCGCGGCCGGAGTGCGACTGATGGCCAGCAGCGGCGCTGACCGGGTCGTGGTGATGGGGGGCCGCGACCAGCTCAACCGGGTGCTCGCCAACCTGGTCCACAACGGTATCCGCCACACCCCTCCCGGCGGCCGGCTGTTCGTAACGGTGGAGGAGCCGGGCCTCGACGGGACCGCGGTCGTCCACGTACAGGACGGCTGCGGCGGAATCGCCGACCCGGACCTGCCCAGGGTGTTCGACCGGCTGTGGCGCGGCGACCCCGCCCGCTCATCCCGCGGCGCCGGCCTGGGTCTCGCCATCGCGCGCGGCTTCGTCGAAGCGCACGGCGGAACGATCAGCGTGGCCAACGTTTCCGGCGGTTGCCAGTTCACCGTCAGCCTGCCGGGGCGTTCGAGTCCGCGCCCCGAGCCCTCCGGCCGGCACCGCACCAGGGCATGAGGTGCTCGTCGCGTGCGCAGGTGCGAAGGCCTTCCTCCTGGCGTCACCAGGTCGAGCACCGCCTACCGATCGTCGCGCGATGTGCCAGCACGAACCGTCGATCTCCGCGCCGGGCCGGCGACTCGGTCTCGGCGCTCAGCAGCACGAGGGTGGCGGCGACAATCCATGACTCGGCGGGGGAGGAGCCTCTGGTAACTAGCGTCGAGTGATGGGCGGCAGGCTCAATCGTCGTCGAACCCGGAGGCCGGCCACGGCTTTCCTCCGTAGCGCTGGATGGCCGGCCCGGGTGGCGGTGGGACGCGGCCGAACAGACCAGGGCCCAGTCGCAGGATGCGGGCCGGGTGCAGGCGCGCGAACGGGTCGTCCACCAGCCGGCCCGGCCCTTCATCGAACTCCACGGTGATCGCGCCAGCGAAGTGGACGGCGTCGCGGACCAGCGTCGAGACGGCTCCGAAGGGGGGCCCTGCCAGCACCGCCCGCATCGCCTGGGACACCGCGGGATCGTCGAACAGCGGCGCCACCTCTCGGGGCGCCAGCACCAGCGACACCCAGCCCGGCGGACCCTGCGGATCGACCAGGCGTGCGTCCATCCGGGTGGCGCCTCTGGTCGGCTTTCGGCCGCGAGGCCAAACCGCCAGCAGGCCGTCAGGCCGGCCGTGGAGGTCGGCGACGCTGGCGCTCTCCAAGGACCCTTCCAGATCCGGATGCTCGGCGGGGAGGTGGTCGAACCAGCACCAGCTCACCGGCGTGGAACCTCCCAGTCGGGGCGGATCCGCCGGGTGACCGCACGGAAGCCTTGGCGAAGTTCCTCGCC
>Ga0268241_10000143_pt1 | contig 10079 bp, 8 predicted proteins | sample BulsoiAmnAmmetaG_FD_200248 | JGI IMG/M metagenome (GOLD analysis project Ga0268241, IMG submission 200248) | Bulk soil microbial communities from Mexico - Amatitan (Am) metaG (v2) (version 2) | ecosystem: Environmental > Terrestrial > Soil > Agricultural land | place: Mexico: Amatitan, Jalisco...
CGCGGCCTTGCAGCCACGCCTGGTAGCGGGCTGCCGCCTCGTCCTGGAGGCTGAGGCCGCCCGGGTCGGCGCCGAGGCTGAGCGTGCTGCTGCTGCCCTTGTCGGGGGCCAGGCTCGGAAGGGTGGCCAGCGCGGCGAGCAGCACGAGCGCCCACAGGGCTCCGACCTCGAGGCGGCGGAACCTGAGATGCAGGCGACGGATCCGGGGGAGGCTGATCTTCGGTTTGCGGAGTCGGAGATTCAGGTGTGGAGGACGCAACATCCGTTTGCTCCGGTACGGCGGGTCCTTCCCATGGAAGCACACCCCGGCGGATACCAACACCCCCGCGACCCATCGGGCGCACCCGGCGAGGACCTGAAACCCCTACCTCACCTCGGCTGATGGCAAACCGCCACGACCCGTACGAGTTTCGTCATCGTCATGTCCCTGTCATCCTCTGTCCCCCGTCAGGGGACATCGCTCCGCGGGCCGCGGACCAACCGGAGGGACTACGAACGGGTCACGAACTAAGGTCCCGGGCGGCTCGATCCGGTCGGACACCCATCCTGGAATCTCCTCGATCCGGCACAGGTCTAGTAATTTCTGATCACGGGCGGAGAACGGCCAGGTTTGCTCGTGTATCGTGTGAAGTCAGCTTGGGCACGTTCGTGTCGGAGCGCGACCGACTTCGAGCTCCTCCGAGGCCCGACGTGAGCGTTGACAGCGCCGGATTGCGGTTCCGAGCCGCCGCCGCGGCCGGGTCCGGCACGTCCGCCTTCGCCGCGGCAGGGACGGCGCCATGAGCCCGTGGAAGCTGTACCGGCTGGCCGCCGGCTCCTTCGTCGCGCTGCTGGCCGTGTTCATCGTCTGGGTGCACGGCATCGGGGGCCACGCGGCGCAGGCCTTCGACGACCTGGCCATCGCCGCGGCCGCCTTCGCCGCCGGGTTCGCCTGCCTGCACGCCGCCAACCGCGGCCAGTACGGCTTCGGCCGCGCCTGGACGATCGCGCTGCGGCGCTCCTGGCGGCTGCTCGGCGCCGCGGCGCTGTGCTGGGGCGTCGGCCAGCTCATCTGGTCGTGGCTCGACCTGACCGGCGGCTTCAGCGCCACCCCGCCGTCGATCGCCGACGCCTTCCTGCTGGTGGCGCTGCCGCTGGTGGCGGTCGGCGTGCTGTCGTGGCCGACCGCGCCGGTCCGCGCCCTGGCGCAGATCCGGACGCTGCTCGACGGGCTGCTGATCGCCTCGTCGCTGCTGTTCGCCAGCTGGGCGCTGGTGCTCGGCCCGACCTACCGCGACGGCGGCGGCCCCCTGCTGCCCCGGGCCATCGGCCTGGCCTACCCCATCGGCGACCTGGTGGCGCTGACCATCGCCTTCTCGGTGCTGGCCCGCAGCCGCGGCCGCGCCTTCGTGCAGCCGGCGCTGATCACCGTCGCGCTCCTCGCCATGGGCGTGGCCGACTCGGCGTTCGCCTACCTGGCCGGCAAGGGCGCCTACGCCACCGGCGCCTGGCTGGACGTCGGCTGGCTGATCGGCTGGCTCGTGCTGGCGGTGGCGGCCCTGCGGCCGGCACCGGTGGAGCTGCTGCGCGGCGACGACGAGGAGGACGCGCCGATCTCCTGGACGCGCTTCGCGCTGCCCTACGTGCCCCCGGCGATCGCCTTCGTGACCGGCACGACCATCCAGGTGACCAGGGGCCAGCTGGAGCCCTTCCTGGTGTTCAACGGCGCGGCCATCGTGCTGTTCGTGGTCGCCCGCCAGGTGATCGCCCACATCGAGAACCAGCGGCTGCACCAGCGCGTGCGCAACACCGTCGCGCGGCTCTTCCAGCGCGAGGCGGAGCTGGAGACGGCCCTGCGCCGCGAGTACGCCGCCGCCGACCGCCTCAAGGCCATGTCCCAGATGAAGGACACCTTCCTGCGGGCGGTCTCGCACGACCTGCGCACCCCGCTCACCGCCATGCACGGCGTGGCGGTCACGCTCGAGCGCACCAAGCTGAACCTGCCAAGGGAGCAGGCGCTCGACCTGGTCAGAATGATGATCGAGAAGACCCGCAAGATGGACCGCCTGCTGGCCGACCTGCTCGACCTCAACCGCATGGAGGAGGGCATCCTGGAGCCGAACCGCACCCTGGTCGACGTCCGGGAGCTGGCCCACGGGGTGGTCGAGGAGGTCGACCAGCTGCGCGGCTGGCCGATCGAGATCGACGCCGAGCCGGTGCGGGCCGCGGTCGACGCGCCCAAGGTCGAGCGGATCATCGAGAACCTGCTGCTCAACACCACCAGGCACACCCCGCCGGGGACGCAGGTCTGGGTGCGGGCGCACACCAGCGAGCGCGACCTCGAGCTGATCGTCGAGGACGCCGGCCCCGGCGTGCCCGCGGAGCTGGCCGGGACCATCTTCGAGCCCTTCCGGCAGGGTCAGCCCCCACCCGGCGGGCCGACCGGCAAGCAGGGCAAGGGCGTCGGCATCGGCCTGTCGCTGGTGGCGCGGTTCGCCCAGCTGCACGGCGGGCGCGCCTGGGTGACCGAGCGCCCCGGCGGCGGCGCCTCCTTCCACGTGGTGCTGCCCGGCTGCGTCAAGCGCACCGAGGCCGCCCCGCAGCCGCGGCCGGCCGCCTCGGGCACCAGGAGCGAGGCCGCCGGGCGGCCCCGGCAGGACGTCCCTCCGGCGCTGGACGCCGGCGGCGGCCCGGGCGCTCCCGACGCCGGCATGGAACGCGTGCCACGCCACTGAGCGGTCATCCGAAGCACCGTTGCTCTGCGCCGTTTCCACTGGCCAGCAGCCTGCTTCGCCGGCTCATCCCCCTCTGCTAGAGTGGCCTGACCGACCGCGCGCCGCTGCCGGTCGACGCGGAAGTCGCGCGTCCTCGGCCGGCGCCGGTGCCAATGCCGTCGAGGCCCGGCCGCGTCGTGAGGTCCACATGCGCAACACTCCGAATCCCGGTCCGTTCGTCCCGCGTGCGCACGCGGTCAGCCAGCCGTTGCCCTACCCGCTCGAGCGGGAATGGGCCGAGCCGGACTGGCGCCGGCTGCCCGGCTACCGCGACGTCTCCCGGGAGGACTGGGAGTCCGCGCAGTGGCAACGGGCCCACACCGTCAAGAACCTGCGCCAGCTCCAGACGGCCCTCGGCGACCTGCTGCCCGACGACCTGCTCGCCTCGATCGAGCGGGACCAGGCGGAGCGGGCGACCATGTCGATGCTGCTGCCGCCGCAGATGCTCAACACCATGGACGAGCGCGACCCGTGGGCGGACCCGGTGCGGCGCTACATGCTGCCGGCCCTCGACGACCGCGACGCGCAGTGGCCCAGCCACCCGCTGGCGACCCGCGACAGCCTGCACGAGGCCGACATGTGGGCGGTCGAGGGGCTGACCCACCGCTACCCCACCAAGGTACTGGCCGAGGTCCTGTCGACCTGCCCACAGTACTGCGGCCACTGCACCCGGATGGACCTGGTCGGCAACTCGACCCCGCAGGTCGACAAGTACAAGTTCCAGGTCAAGCAGCCCAGCCGCCACGAGCAGATCCTCGACTACCTGCGCCGCACCCCGTCCGTGCGCGACGTGGTGGTCTCGGGCGGCGACATCGCCAACCTGCCGATCCGCGTGCTGGAGGGGTTCGTCTCCCAGCTGCTCGACATCGAGAACATCCGCGACATCCGCCTGGCGACCAAGGGCCTGATGGGCATCCCGCAGCACTTCCTCCAGGACGAGGTGCTCCAGGGACTCGACCGGCTGGCCCGCAAGGCCGCCGAGCGCGAGGTCGACCTGGCCGTGCACACCCACGTCAACCACGCCAACCAGCTCACCCCGCTGGTCGGCAAGGCCGTCCGCAAGCTGCTGGAGATGGGCTTCCGCGACGTCCGCAACCAGGGCGTGCTGCTCCGCGGTGTCAACACCAGCTCGCGCGACCTGCTGGAGCTGTGCTTCACCCTGCTCGACCGGGCCAAGATCATGCCGTACTACTTTTACATGTGCGACATGATCCCCAACTCGGAGCACTGGCGGATCTCGGTCGCGCAGGCGCAGGAGCTCCAGCACGCCATCATGGGCTACCTGCCCGGCTTCGCCACCCCGCGGATTGTCTGCGACGTGCCCTTCGTCGGCAAGCGCTGGATCCACCAGCTCGAGTCCTACGACCGCGAGAAGGGCATCTCGTACTGGACCAAGAACTACCGCACCGGCATCGAGTTCGACGACCCCGACGCGCTGGACCGCCGCTTCGAGTACTACGACCCGATCCACTCCCTCCCCGAGGCGGGCAAGGAGTACTGGCGCCGCTTCCGCATCGCTCCGTCGCCCTCGCCCGTGACCTGACGGTCAGCCACGGAGGAGCTCGGCGACCTGGAAGGCGAGCTCGAGGGACTGGCTGGCGTTGAGACGAGGGTCGCAGGAGGTCTCGTAGCGCAGGCTGAGCTGGCCGTCCTCGATCTCGTGGGCGCCGCCGAGGCACTCGGTGACGTCCTCGCCGGTCAGCTCGATGTGGATCCCGCCGGGGTGGGTGCCAAGCGTTCGGTGGACCATGAAGAAGCTGGCCAGCTCGGCCATCACGTCGTCGAAGCGGCGGGTCTTGTGCCCCGAGGGCCCCACGAAGGTGTTGCCGTGCATCGGGTCGCAGGCCCACACCACCGGGTGCCCGGCCGCGGCGACCGCCTCGATGATCGGCGGCAGCACCCGCTCGATGTGCGCGGCGCCCATGCGGCAGATCAGCGTGAGGCGCCCGGGCACGTGCCCGGGGTCGAGCCGGCCGCACAGCGCGACCGCGTCCGCCGGGGTCGCGGTGGGCCCGAGCTTGAGCCCGACCGGGTTGCCGACGCCGGCGAGGAACTCGACGTGGGCGCCGTCGAGCTGCCGGGTGCGGTCGCCGATCCAGAGCATGTGCGCGCTGGTGTCGTACCAGCCGCCGGTGAGGCTGTCCTGACGGGTCATCGCCTGCTCGAAGCCGAGCACCAGCGCCTCGTGCGAGGTGTAGAAGTCGACCTGGTGGAGAGCTGGTGTGGCCGCGACCTCGACACCGCAGGCGGTCATGAAGCGCAGCGCCCGGTCGATCGCGTCGGCGGTGGCGTCGTAGCGGCGACCGGAGGGACTGCCGGCGACGAACTCCTGGTTCCAGGTGTGCACCTGGTGGAGGTCGGCGAAGCCGCCGGTGGTGAACGCGCGCAGCAGGTTCAGCGTGGCCGCCGACTGGTGGTAGGCGCGCAGGACGCGCTCCGGGTCCGGCCGGCGCGCCGCGGCGGTCGGCTCGACGCTGTTGACCATGTCGCCCCGGAACGACGGCAGCTCGACCCCGTCGACCAGCTCGGTCGGCGCGCTGCGCGGCTTGGCGAACTGGCCGGCGATGCGGCCCACCTTGACCACCGGCAGGCCGGCGCCGTAGGTGAGCACCACCGCCATCTGGAGGATCACCTTGAGCTTGTCGCGGATGGCGTTGGCCGAGAAGGCCTCGAACGACTCGGCGCAGTCGCCCGCCTGGAGCAGGAAGCCGCGGCCGGCGGCGACGTTGGCGAGCGCGGCCTGGAGCGTGCGCGCCTCGCCGGCGAACACCAGCGGGGGCAGCTTGGCGACCTGGGCCAGCACCGCGTCGACCGCGGCCTGGTCGGGCCAGTCCGGCTGCTGGGCAGCCGGAAGCGTCTGCCAGCCGGTCGGCGACCAGATGCGGGGACCGGCTGGGTGCGGGGGCGCGTGCATGGATGCCATCGTGGCCGCACTCCCCCGGATCGGCAAGTCGATATCCACAGCCGGCCGAACCAGGCTTGCACGCACCATCCACGCGGGCGAGCATCGGTAGCGCAGGGCGCTTCCATCCGATGAGAGGAGCCAGCGATGGCATCGGCGGCGCAGTCGTACCTCCACGGAGCCAGCCCGGTCCCGCTGCTGGGCGAGACCATCGGCCGCAACCTCGACCGCACGGTGGCCGCGTTCGGCGACCGTGACGCGGTGATCAGCGTCCACCAGGGCATCCGTATGACCTACGCCGAATTCCACGCGGCGGTCGAGGAGATCGCTCGCGGGCTGCTCGCGCTGGGCATCGAGCCGGGCGACCGGGTCGGCATCTGGTCGCCCAACAACGCCGAGTGGGTGACGCTCCAGTACGCCACCGCCAAGGTCGGGGCGATCCTGGTCAACGTCAACCCGGCCTACCGCACCTCGGAGCTCGCCTACGCGCTGCGCCAGTCGGGGGTGGGCACACTGGTGCTCGCTGCCCGCTTCCGCCAGGCGGACTACCTGGCGATGCTCGACGAGGTCGCCGGCGACCTGCCGGCGCTGCAACGCCGAATCGTGCTCGGCTCCGACGCCCCAGCCGGCGCGATGAGCTGGGACGACCTGCGCGAGCGCGCCGCCGGCGCGAGCCTGGACGACCTGCGCGCCCGCGAGGAGCTGCTCCAGTTCGACGACCCCATCAACATCCAGTACACCTCCGGCACCACCGGCTTCCCCAAGGGCGCCACGCTGTCGCACCACAACATCCTCAACAACGGCTTCTTCATCGGCGCCGGCTGCCGCTACACCGAGGCGGACCGGGTCTGCATCCCGGTGCCGCTGTACCACTGTTTCGGGATGGTGCTCGGCAACCTCGCCTGCACGACCCACGGCGCGGCGATCGTCTACCCGGCCGAGTCGTTCGAGCCGGAGGCGACCCTGGCAGCGGTCCAGCAGGAGCGCTGCACCTCCCTGTACGGCGTCCCGACGATGTTCATCGCCGAGCTGGAGCACCCGCGCTTCCACGAGTTCGACCTGTCGACCCTGCGGACCGGCATCATGGCCGGCTCGCCCTGCCCGGTCGAGGTGATGAAGGCGGTCCAGTCCGACATGCACATGGCCGAGGTCACCATCTGCTACGGCATGACCGAGACCAGCCCCGTGTCGTTCCAGACCGCCGCCGACGACCCGGTCGACAAGCGTGTCGGCACCGTCGGCCGCATCCACCCCCACGTCGAGGCCAAGGTGATCGACCCGGCGAGCGGGCGGATCCTCGTCCGCGGCGAGCCCGGCGAGCTGTGCACCCGCGGCTACCTGGTGATGCTGGGCTACTGGGAGAACGAGCAGGCCACCGCCGAGGCGATCGACGCAGCCGGCTGGATGCACACCGGCGACCTGGCCACGATCGACCAGGACGGCTACGCCAACATCGTCGGCCGGATCAAGGACATGGTCATCCGCGGCGGCGAGAACGTCTATCCGCGCGAGGTCGAGGAGTTCCTCTACAGCCACCCGGCCATCAGCGACGTGCAGGTGATCGGCGTGCCGGACGCACGCTACGGCGAGGAGTTGTGCGCCTGGGTGCGCCTCAAGGAGGGCCACAGCGTCAGCGGCGACGAGCTGCGCGAGTGGTGCCGGGGCAAGATCGCCAGCTTCAAGATCCCGCGCTACTGGCACTTCGTGGACGCCTTCCCGATGACCGTCACCGGCAAGGTCCAGAAGTTCAAGATGCGGGAGGCCTCGATCGCCGAGCTGGACCTCGAGTCGGTCGCACGCGTCCAGACCGCCTGACGACCCAGCCCCAGGGAGGGGAAGGCCCGGCAGGGAGCCGACCCGCCAGGCCTTCCCCTCCCCTCACGGCTGGGCCGATGGCCCGCTGCGCACCGCGCTCAGCGGTGCAGCTGTCCCCGGATGGCGCCGGCCGGGAACTCGGCGTTGTGCAGGTTGGTGTAGAAGGCGCTCGGTCCGGTCCGGATCGCCCGCACCAGTGCGCGGTCGAGCCCGGTGGTGCAGCCGTCGACGCTGTCCAGGGTCGACGGCAGCCCGTTGGGCGCCTCGAAGAACGGCACCACGATCGGGCCGTTGACGCCGGCCGGACCCTGGTGGATGTGCCCGCGGGTCGGTGTCGCGATGTTGGCCCAGCTCACCGCCCAGCACACCACGCTGCCGGCCGCGGTGACCTTGGCCGTACCGGTGCCGTCCGGGTCGGCGGGCGGCACCTCGTTGGCGCCCTTCATCTCCGCGCGGAGCTGGCTCGGAAGGTTGGGCACGCCGGGGAACGGGTGGAGTTGGCCGCGCACCGCCCCCGCGGGGAGCGCGGCGGTGTGGATGTTGACGTAGAACTGGCTGGGATGACGGCGGATGTCGTTGATCAGGTCCGCGCCGGCGGTCACGCAGCCATGGGCCGAGCTGATCGGCGCCGGCACCTCGCCCTCGAAGAACGGCAACACGATCGGGCCGGCCACACCTCGGGCGCCCTGATGGATGTGCGCCCTGGTGGGCGCGTCCAGGTTGTGCCAGGCGAGCGTGAAGCAGGTCTGCGTGCCGTCGAACCGCACGAAGGCGATCGCGAAGGCATCCGAGTCACCTGGGCCCGGCACCTCGTTGCGACCCTGGAGGACTGCGACGAAGGTCGCTGGCTTGACGGTCGCACCGGCGGTCCCGGGCACCGCCATGACGAGCAGTCCGACAAGGAGCGCGGCCAGGGTGGCGATGGCGAGCGCACGTCGGTGCACGGCTCGGGGCATGCACGTGCTCCTTTCGATTGATATGCAGCGATTGCATCAAGTCAGGCACATGCCTCGCTGCATCCCTCAAAGCATAAAGCACGCACCAAACAACCCAGCGCCGGCCGTCCGGCGCGGCTGCTAGAGTCGCCGCATGGCGATGGTCGGCATCCACCTGGACCTCGACGAACCGGTCGACGAGGCGGCCGCGCGCGACGCCGACTGCGTGCAGTTCTTCGTCAGCGACCCGAAGGGCTGGCGGATCCCGCCGCCGGGCGAGCGGGCCGCCAGGATCGCCGCCACCGGCATGACCAAGTACGTGCACGCGCCCTACACCATCAACCTGGCCTCGGGGAACAACCGCATCCGCATCCCCTCGCGCAAGATCCTCGCGGAGACCTGCGCCGCCGCGGCCGCCTTCGGGGCGACCGCGGTGATCGTCCACGGCGGCCACGTGACCGCCGACGACGACGTGAAGGAGGGCTTCCTGCGCTGGCGCAAGGCGCTGGAGCGGCTGAGCTCGCCGGTGCAGCTGCTGCTGGAGAACACCGCCGGTGGCAACCACGCCATGGCCAGGCGGCTGGACGCGCTCGCCGGGCTCTGGGAGCAGGTCGGCGACCTCGGCCTCGGCTTCTGCCTCGACACCTGCCACGCGCACGCCGGCGGCGAGGGCCTGGACGGCATCGTCGACCGCGTCAAGGCGATCACCGGGCGCATCGACCTGGTCCACGCCAACGACTCCAAGGACGCTGCGGGCTCCGGTCGCGACCGGCACGAGAACCTCGGCCGCGGCAGGATCGGCCTGGAGGCGATCGCCGCGGTGGTCGCCGAGGCCGGCACGCCGGCCATCTGCGAGACGCCCGGCGAGCGCGACGACCATCGCGTCGACATCGAGGCGCTCCGCGAGCGGCTCGGCGGCTGAGGGCGCCGCCGCAGGAGACGAAGGCGCGCATGGGCCGCGGACGCGGCGTACCGAGGAGGCGAGGCGCGCAGCTCCTCGAGCCGGCGGCGCATTCCGGCTATCCTCTGGGCACGGAGCCCACGTCGCGACAGGACGGTGCAGCAGCCGATGCCAGCCAAGCCGGAGACCAATCCCACCAAGGCTGCCCTGGAAGCGGCAGTCCTCGACCTCACCGACGACGAGATCGTCGAGGCCCTGCTGCGGCGGGCGCGCAACGACATCAAGTCGGCCTACGAGGCGCGCAAGGACTACGCCTGGCCCATGGAGGCCAAGCGCAACGTGCTCGCCAGTCTGGCGCGCCGGCTGGAGTCCGGCCGCAAGGTCGCCAAGAGCTGACTCAGCCGGCGGCCGCGTCGCGCGACTCCGGCACCGTGATCGGCTCGGGCCGCTTCGGGCGGGAGTTGTCCGCCGCCGGGTGCTCCACGATCGCCACCACCCGGCTGGCCAGGAACCTCGCCGTGCGCACGGGCTGGCCGGTGCGGGTGACCTCGACCACCTCGATCAGGTTGCGGCGGGTGTTCACCTCGACCCGCCGGCCGTCGCGGGTGGCGACCACGTCGAAGCCGCGCACCTCGTGCCCGGTGTCGATCAGCACCTCCACTCGGTCTCCCCGCATATCCGCAGGGTAGCGCGCCCGAGCCGTTCCAGGCAGCGCTATCCGAGCGCCACCCCGAGCACCGCGGCGGCGGCCGCGACCGCGGCGCCGTCCCGCG
>Ga0268241_10000144_pt1 | contig 10024 bp, 9 predicted proteins | sample BulsoiAmnAmmetaG_FD_200248 | JGI IMG/M metagenome (GOLD analysis project Ga0268241, IMG submission 200248) | Bulk soil microbial communities from Mexico - Amatitan (Am) metaG (v2) (version 2) | ecosystem: Environmental > Terrestrial > Soil > Agricultural land | place: Mexico: Amatitan, Jalisco...
GTACCGGGCATCGCCCACAAGGCCGCGGCGGGCGGAGTCCGACTCGGCCTGCGCACGCCGGACGCGCTGCGCGCCGCCTACCGCGAGCTGGCCGAGCGCCTCGGCCCCGAGGTGACCGTGGCGGCCATGGCGCCTCCAGGCGTCGAGCTGGCCCTTGGCGTGGTGGCCGACCCGTGGCTCGGACCCCTGGTCATGGTCGCCGCCGGCGGCACTCTGGTGGAGGTCCTCGGCGACCGGCGCTTCGCCCTCCCGCCGCTGGACGCCCGCCGCGCCCGCGCCCTGCTGGACCGCCTTGATGTCCGGCGCCTGCTGGACGGCGCAAGCCGCGACGCGGCCGACGTCGGCGCGGTCGCGCGCGCGGTGGCGCGGCTCGGCGTGCTCGCCGTCGAGCTCGGCGACCTGCTCGCCGCGCTCGACGTCAACCCCCTGGTCGCCGGCCCCGACGGCTGCGCCGCCGTGGACGCCCTGGTCCTCCCTTGCTAGCTCTCCCCGCTAGGCCTCCGGCGCCGCGGCCAGCGGCGACTGGAGCCGGGGCGACAGGCGCCCCTCCAGGTAGCCGCGCGCGACGAGGGTCATCGCGACCCAGACGTCCGACTCCCAGTACGAGATCGGGCCCTGCCGGTACCCGGGCGAGGCCACGTTCCGCTGCACCGACTGGCAGGCCTCCCAGTCCTCGCGGTTGGTGATGTCCCAGAACTCCGAGGCGTAGTCCGGCGTGAAATCCGCACGCTCCAGCGCCTCGGGCGGGAACAGCCAGGCGCACTCGATCCAGGTGCGGTCGGGCGCCAGCGGCACCAGCCGGTGGGTCATCACGTAGTCGGGATGCAAACTGACTAGGAGATTTGGCAGCAAGGCGACATAGCCGATCTCGCGCCGCCTGCCCTCCGGGACGCTCGGGATCGGCACGCCGAAGCTCTCGCCGGTGAGCGACATCGTCACCGCGTGGTCGCGGAGCAGCATCCCGCCACCGATCCACGCGCCGGATGCGCCCGGGAACTGGACGTCAGACTCCGGCGGCGTCACCTTGCAGAGCTCCGGGTGGATGCTCGAGCAGTGGTAGCACTCGAGGTAGTTCTCGATGACGATCTTCCAGTTCGCGGCCACCTCGTACTCGTGGCTCGCCAGCGCCACCAGCCGCTCCGCCCGGTAGTCGGCCACCACCGCGTCGAGGTTGCCGAGGTGCTCGGCAAGTGGCGGCGCGTCCCCGGAGACGTTGACGAACACCCAGCCATGCCACTCCTCCACCCGCACCGGGACCAGCGGGAACTCGGCGCGGTCCAGGTCGTCCGAGCCGAAGCGCGGCGTCGCCCGGCACTCCCCGTCGAGCCCGTACACCCAGCCGTGGTAGGGGCACTTGATCCCGCGGCCGCTGCGGCTGGTGCCCGGCTCCAGCAGCTCGTGGCCCCGGTGGCGGCAGACGTTGTAGAAGCCGCGCAGCTGGCCGGCCCCGGTCCGGACCAGCAGCATGCTGATCGAGCCGATCCGCAGCGCCCGCTGGTCGCCGGGCCGATCGAGGTCGGTCGCGCGGCCCGCGCAGACCCACGAGCCCTCGGTGAAGTGGCGTTGCTCCCAGGCGAACACCTCGGGCGACGCGTACGCCTCGCCGGGCAGCGTGCGCGCCCGCTCCAGCGGCTGGAGCACGCGGTCGAGAAGGGCGAAGTCGATCGGGGCGGCGCTGTCGTCACGCATCGCGGTTCCTCCCGCTGCCCAGGCTGCGTCCCCACCAGCATAAACCGCCGGACCTACGGCTCGGCGGCGACCTGGCCGTCCGGGAAGGGCTGCAAGGGGATGCCATGGTTGCGCTCTCGCATCCCCAGCTCGTAGGCGGCGCCGCCGTCGCAGACGAGCGGGACGGGCGCGTGCCGGCCGTCCAGCACCGTCAGCGACATGGTCGCGATCGAGCAGTTGACGGTGTCGTGGCGACCGCCGGCGGGATCGGCATAGACCCAGCCGACCAGGTCCTTGCGGTCGGCGCGGACGGTGCCACGCACGCGCACGTTGCCCGGCAGCACGAAGTCGCAGCCGTCGACCGCCTCGGCCACCCGCGTGGAGCGCCAGCGGGCGGGGCCGCCCAGCGCATGCCGCACGCCACCAAGGCTGAGCGCGCCGCTGGCCAGCCAGGGCGTCAGCAGCCCGCCGAGCCGGACGCGGGCGATCGCCACGTCCAGCCAGCTGTCGCTGTCGCCGAAGGCGCCGTGCAGCCACACCCAGCGCTCGGCGTGCTGGGTGCCCCAGTTGTGCCCCACCATGCCCGGCCAGCCGTCCAGCTCGACCCGCCGGCCCTCGACCGTGACCGAGCCGCTGGCGCGGACCGCCGGCTGGGGGCTGCACAGCTTGGTGCGCGGCAGCGCCGCGCGATACAGCAACCGGCTTCCCAGGTGCGCCAGCGGGGGCTCGTCGCCCGCCAGCTCGATCTCCCAGTTCGCTTCGCGGCCGTCCGCCGCGGCGCTCCCTTCCACCCGGTCGGCGGCGAAGCTGCTCTCCCCGATCCGCAGGTAGCCCGCCGCCGGCCGGACGAGCTGTCCGGCTGGCAAGGTCTGCTTCACCGCCGCCGGGCCAGCGGCCGCGTCGAACAGCGTGCACCACAGCGAGCCGACGGCCGCGCCGCCCGGCACCTTCAGCACCGTGAAGCGAAGCCACACGCCGAGACCGCCCTGCGGCGCGCATGCCTTGAGGTAGAAGCTCTCGTAGTGGCCCGCGGCCGTGGGCACCTCGGGAAAGCGCGCCCGCAGTCCAACGGGGACATTCGCACCGGGATCGCGATCCACACCGACCTCCGCCGGCCAAGGCGAGCAGGCGACGGCCCATCGTAACGGGAATCGCCATCGGTTCGGTTACTCCGGCGAGTACGGCGCATTCTCGGAGGGTCTGCATGATTCGGAAAACCACGCTCGTCGCGCTCGCCGTCGCCGCCGCGGTCGCGGCGCTGATCGCGACCTCGCCGGCCATGGCCATCACCGGTGGCGGCCCGGACACGGTCCATCGGAACGTGGGACTGGTTCGATTCACGCTCCCGGAAGGTCGGTTCCGCTGTTCCGGCACGCTGATCGCCCCGACCGTCGTGCTCACCGCGGGCCACTGCACCGAGGGCCCGGCGACCAACGTCTACGTCTCGTTCGACGACGCGCTCCAGCCGGACCCGCTGCAGCCGGGCATCAGCCCCGCGGAGCGGACCGCTCGCGAGGCCCACTACATCACCGGCACGGCTCACCCCGACCCGGGCTGGACCGGGAAGCTGAGCATCTCCAAGCAGCACGACCAGGGCGTCGTCGTGCTCAGCGCGCCGGCGTCGACCAAGTGGCCGGGCATCACGCCCGCCCCGCTCCCCCCGGTCGGCTTCCTGGACCGCAACCAGGGCGAGCTCAAGAACGAGACCTTCACGCTGGTCGGCTACGGGGTCGACATCGGCGCCAAGAAGTCCCAGATCGTCGTCCAGGAGCGCCGCTTCACCACGTCGTTCCTGAAGAACGTCCAGGATGAGGTCGTCGTCTTCCAGATCAACGACAACGACTCCAAGGCCGGCGGGGGCTCCTGCTTCGGCGACTCCGGCGGCGCGGTGTTCCTCGACGGCTACGTCCTCGGCGACGCCTCCTACGTCAACTCCCTGACGTGCAACGCGACCGGCAGCTACCAGCGTGACGACACCCCCTACTCGCGAGCCTTCCTCGACAGCTTCCTGACCGCGTAGCAAAGGGCGCCCGGCGCCGCAGCGGCGTCGCGGTGCTCGCCAACGACGGGTCGCTCCCCCGTGGCGGCCCGTCGTTGTGCTATTGGTAGTGGCCACCGCGCGAGGGAGGCTGCATGACGGGCACGCCGACGGGCGACGCGCCGCCTCCGCCTGTCCAGGCGACCGCGGCCCGCCGGCGCGCGGCCGGCATCTACGGCACAATCGTCGCCTCGGCGGTACTGGCCGCGGGGGGAGGCCATCTGGCGACGGTGCCGCTGGCGGTCACGGTGCTGGTCACGCTGCTGGTGTACTGGGCCGCCGAAGGCTATGCCGAGCTGCTCGCCGAGCAGGCCCACGCCGGCCACCTGCCGACGTGGACGCGGGTGCGAGCGTCACTGGCCGCCATCTGGCCGATGGTCACGGCGTCCTACGTCCCGCTGCTGTCCTTGCTGGTGGCGCGCGTCCTCGGCGCGACCACCAGGACCGCGGCCACCGCGGCGTTGATCGTCGCCATCGCGCTGCTGCTCGTCCACGGCTGGGCGGCCGGCAGGGCATCCCAGTTGCGCGGCACGCGACTCGTCGCGGTCACCCTGGTCGCCGGCGCGTTCGGCGTCATGATGGTCCTGCTCAAGCTGCTCGTCACCCATTGACGGCCCGAAGGAGCCATCCTCCACCGGGCCCGGCTGGAAACCCCGAAGCCGCGGGTCAGCGGCCTCCCCTTCCCGACAAGGAGCCCTGGTGGCTCACTGGAGCCCACGAGTGGGCGTGCAGCCGTGGCTCACTTGGCGTGCCGGCCGGGACCAGGCGGTTGGTCAGCTCCACCAGCCACTTGCGATACTCGATCGAGACTCGGTCGACCCCTTGACGTGCAATTCGGCTTTGGCGCCGTTGGCGAACGGCTGCTCGATGATGACCGTAGACGGGCCCGGCGCGGGATGTTGGCCCCGAAGCGGCCGGGATCGAGGTGCGGACCCCGTCGGACCCGTGGGTCCAGCCGTGGTAGGCGCAGCTCCCCGGCGACGTCCAGCGGGTTCGCCAACAGCTCTTCCTGGGCCTGCTCGTGGTCGGCCTGCAGGTCCGCGCCCCCTTGTACGGGCGTCAGGGTGGTGTCCGGGCGTGGTACATGCTTGCAGCTTGCAAGCGACATGTATATTCGGCCGATGACGACGATGACCCGGTAGCCGCGTTTCCTGGCTCGGCGTCACGAAGGAGGATCGGCCATGGTCGTTCAAGTCCCGCACCCGACCATCGCCCGGGACCATTGCCTGGCCCCCGCGCGCAGCGTCGAGGGGCATGCACCGAGCGTCGACGCGCCCTCGGGAGGGATCAGCAGCAAGTACGGGCGGCTGTTTCCGCGGGTGGCACCGTTCACTGCCGACGAGGAGTTTCTGATCCGCCTCGGCGGGAGCCAGGGGCCCTGCGACGGCGGCCTGTTCGCCGGCGCCGGCGACGACGCCCACGTCGCCGCCGGCTGGCCGCTGTTCGGCCAGTTCATCGCCCATGACATCACCGCGGACCGCTCCCTGCTCCTACAGCATGCCGAGGCGGACCACCTCGCCAACTTCCGCACCCCGCGTGCCAATCTCGAGTGCCTGTATGGCGACGGCCCGGTCGGCAACCCCTTCCTGTACGACCGCGGTGACCCGGCCAAGCTGCTGATCGGCACCAACGACCAGGGCGCTCCCGGCGACCTTCCGCGCAATGCCCAAGGGATCGCGCTGGTCGGCGACCCGCGCAACGACGTGCACCTGTTCGTCTCCCAGCTCCACCTGGCCATGCTCAAGACCCACAACCTGCTGGTCGACCGGCTGCGCGAGGACGGCGAGCCCGAGGCCGAGCTGTTCGAGAGCGCCCGCCGCGCCAACACCTGGCACTACCAATGGGTCATCGTCAACGACTTCCTGCCCACAGTGGTCGGCCCCGAGCTGCTGGCCGAGTTGCTCGCGGAGGGGCCCCGCTGGTACCACCCGGAGGGTCCGACCTACATCCCGTTGGAGTTCGCCGACGCCGCCTACCGCTACGGCCACAGCCAAATCCGCCACAGCTACCGCCTCCAGGCCGGCGGCCCGGAGCTGCCGCTGTTCCCCGACCTGCTGGGCTTCCAGCCGGTGCCGGCCAACCGCAGGGTCGACTGGACGCAGTTGTTCGCGTTCCCCGGCCACCCGGCGCCACAGCCGAGCAAGAAGATCGACGGGCGCCTGGCACGCTCGCTGATCGAACTGCCGATGGCGATCACCGGCGAAGTCGAGGTCGCGGCCTACCACTCCCTGGCAGTGCGTGACCTGCAGCGCGGCCAGGCCTACGGGCTGCCGTCCGGGGAGACGCTCTCCCGCGCTCTCGGCATCCAACCACTCGTCGCCGACGAGACCGGACTTGGAGACCTCGGCTGGGAGGGAGAGACTCCCCTTTGGTACTACCTGCTCAAGGAAGCGGAGGTCCGCAGCGACGGCGAGCGGCTCGGCCCGCTCGGCGGCCGCATCGTCGCCGAGGTCCTGCTCGGCATCATCGACCGCGACCCAGAGTCCTACCGCGCGGTCAAGCTGGACTGGCGGCCCACGCTGCCCGCAGCCCGGCCCGGCTCGTTCAACGTCACCGACCTGCTGGCCGCGGGGGAGTCGACCGGCGCCCGTCCGCACTGACCCTGGGACGCCAGGCGCACCTGCTGGCATGTCGCCTGAAGGTTGGCGGCGATGCCCCGGTGGCAACAATCCATCCGGACGTGACGTAGCGGTCGAATGTCGGACACGTTGGGTTAACGCGCCACGGTTAGCGTTCAGCGGCCGGCCCTCGGGCAACGACTCGGTAAGGGTCATCGCCGTGAGCAACGTTGACCGTCGCACGTTCCTTGCGCTGCTGGGCGTTCCCGCCGTGGCGGCCGCCCTCCCGCAGGATCTCGAGAAGGCGCTCGCCATCCCGGCCCACAACCGGTCGGGCACGATCGACGACAAGGGCGTCACCGCCATGACCCACCACACGCGCAAAGACCTGCCGTACCAGTTCGCGCTCGCCGACGCGTTCACCATCTGCGACAACTACCACTGCTCGCTGATGGGGCCGACCGATCCCAACCGGTACCACATGTAGACCGGCTGGGTGGGCAACGACGGCAGGGGCGGCGGCCCGGTCATCACCAACGCCGAAGCGGGGTACGACTGGTCGACCTATCCCGAACGGCTCCAGCGCGCCGGCATCTCGTGGAAGGTCTACCAGGACAGCGGGTCGGCCTTGACGCCGCGGGGTTGTGGGGCTGGACCGACCGCCATCCGCGCACAGAACCGCGACCCCGACGGGCTGCTGCGCGACTTCCGCGAGGACGTGCGGCACGGCCGGCTGCCCCAGGTGTCGTGGATCGTCGCGCCGGAGGCCTACTGCGAGCACCCGAACTGGGAGCCCGACTTCGGGGCCTGGTATGTCTACCACCCCGCCGGCCCGTACGGCCTCGGGATCCGCGTGCCGATGATCATCGTCTCCCCCTGGACCCGAGGTGGCTGGGTCGACTCGCAGCTGTTCGACCACACCTCCTTGATCCGCTTCCTCGAGACACGGTTCGCGCACGGCAACGCCGACCTGATCGAGTCGAACATCACCCCGTGGCGGCGCGCGGTCGTCGGCGACCTCACCAGCGCGTTCAACTTCGCCAAGCCCAACACCGCCTGGCGGGTACGGCTCCCCGACACCGGCGACTTCAAGCCGCAGGAGCTCGTTCGGCATCCCGACCAGCTGCCGGTCCCGCCGGCCGACCCGGAGGTGCCGGGCCAGGAGCGAGGCGTGCGCCCCGCGCGCCATCCCGTACACCCTGCACGCCGACGGGCGGGCCGCTGCCTCGTCGTTCAGCATCGCCTTCGAGAGCTCAGGCGCTGCGGCCGCGGTCTTCCAGGTGCGATCGGCCGACAGCACGCAGGGCCCGCGCAGCTACACCGTCGAGTCGGGCAAGCAGCTCACTGATTCCTGGGACCTCGGCTCCGGGTACGACCTGGCGGTCTTCGGGCCCAACGGGTTCTTGCGCCGCTTCAAGGGCGGCGCGGGCGGACCGTCGGCCGGCCTGGCCGTCCGGGCGCGCTACAGCCGGCGGCAGGCCGAGATCGTCCTGGAGCTTGAGAACCACGGCTCGGCCCGGGTCGAGGTGAGCGTGTCGAACCGCTACTCGCCGAAGCGCACCACGCTGACGCTCGTGCCCGGCGGCGCAAAGGCACCCCGGTGGTCGCTGGAGCGCACCGGAGGCTGGTACGACCTGGTCGTCACCGTCAGGGACGACCGCCAATTCGAGTACCGGTACGCCGGCCACCTCGAGAACGGTGAGGCAAGCATCAGCGACCCGGGCATGGGCGGCCTGATCTGACCCACAGCGGTTGGCGGTCGCAAGGGTGTGCGTCTGAGGCGGCTGGCGCGCGTATGTCTTGGATGGCCGGTAGGGGGCCGGGCAGCGCTGGCCCGGCCCCGGCACCTGGTCAGTCTTGCGCGATGTAGTAGATGACGTGCTCGGTCTTGATCTTGTCGTTGTCGTCCAGCAGGTACAGCCGAGCACCGGCCAGGGTCGCCTTCCCGGCGCCGAACTTGACCTCGACGGTCAGCATGAGCAGCGCGTTGCGCTCGTCGCCGGCGCTGGCGAGGATGCGCAGGCTGCCGGGCACGACCGCCTGCGCGAACCGGGTCAGGCCGGCCATGTAGTCGTCGGCGCCGGTCAGGGCGGTGGCCGGCTGCCTGGGCTGCGTCGCTGTGGCGGTGACCCTGACGTCGGGCGCAAGTAGGGTGCGTGCGGTGTCGAAGTCGTGGTTGCTCCACGCTTCCACGTGTGCGCGGGCGATGGCGATGGCCGGTGACTCCTGCTGCGCAGCCATTGGGCTCCTCCTTTACGGGTGAGCGGAACTCCGGTACTGCTGATTGAGACGGCGGGTGCCGTGGAGATTGGGCGGCCGGCGGCCGCCCAGTTTTGGCTCGGGCCGTCGTCTGTACTGGTCCGGTGGGCGCGGAGCCGGAGCAGGCGACGATGGGAGGGTGCGAAGTGGCGGTGGACTTGCTCGCCAGGGCACAGGCCGGAGACGGGGACGCGTTTGGCCGGCTCGTCGATCCGTACCTGCGCGAGCTGCGGGTCTACTGCTACCGGTTTCTCGGCTCGCTGCAGGACGCCGAGGACGTGTTGCAGGACACCTTGCTGTCGGCCTGGCAGGGCCTGGCCGGGTTCCAGGGACGTGCCTCGGTCCGGACCTGGCTGTACCGGGTCGCCACCAGCCGATGCCTGGACGCGCTGCGATCGGCGCGGCGGCGCCCGCCGACCAGCGCGCCACCGGCGGGGCTGGAGCCGCCCGAGCCGACCCGGCTCGGCGAGCTGCTGTGGCTGGAGCCCTACCCCGACGTCCTGCTCGAGGGCCTGGCCGACACCACGCCCGGTCCGGAGGCCCGCTACGAGGTCAGAGAATCCATTTCGCTGGCCTTCATCACAGCCCTGCAGCTGTTGCCGCCCCGCCAGCGCGCCGCCATCATCCTGCGCGACGTGCTGGGCTTCCATGCCAGTGAGGCCGCCCGCATCCTGGACACCAGCCAGGAGTCGGTGACCAGCGCGCTCAAGCGCGCCCGCGCAGCCCTGGAGCGCCACCAGCAATCGTCAGGGCAGCGGGCGCCCGCTCCGCCGCCGCACTCTGCCGCCGAACGGCGGCTGGTCGACCGGCTCACCAGGGCCTTCGAGACCGCCGACGTGGACGGCATCGTCGCCACCCTCACCGAGGACGCCTGGCTGACCATGCCGCCGTTGCCGCTGGAGTACCAGGGACGCGAGCTGGCCGCCAAGTTCCTGGTCGCCACGGCGTTCCGGCCCGGGTGGACCGCCCGGCTGCTCCAGACGCGGGCCAACGGCCAGCCCGCCTTCGGCTTCTACGCCCGCGACCCGCAGACCGGCGGCTTCCACGCCGTCGGGCTGATGGTGCTTACCCTTTCGGGCACCCAGGTCTGTGCCATGACCCGCTTCGACAGCCGCCTCCTGCCCCGGTTCGGGCTCCCGGCCAACCTTCCAAGCTGAGCGCGCCGCGCGGAAAGCCGGGCGGCTGCTCGGCATCATGCATCAACCCGCCAAAGGGAGTGACACGAACGTCTTAGGGCTGGCGATGCCCGACCCGATCTTGTGGGTGGGGCCGGGTTGCCCTGCTGCCGAGGTGGCAGCAGACTGGCAGCCCTTGACCAGGCACCGATCGATGCCCATGGACGCCTGCCGCGACCAGGGCGTGCTCAACCGATCCAAGGAGATGGGTTGTATGTCAACCATGACGGAAGTCCGCCCCTTCTCGATCGACATTCCTGAACAGGAGCTCGCTGAGTTGCGCCGACGCATCGAGGCGGCGCGCTGGCCCTCCAGGGAGCTGGTCA
>Ga0268241_10000145_pt1 | contig 9983 bp, 10 predicted proteins | sample BulsoiAmnAmmetaG_FD_200248 | JGI IMG/M metagenome (GOLD analysis project Ga0268241, IMG submission 200248) | Bulk soil microbial communities from Mexico - Amatitan (Am) metaG (v2) (version 2) | ecosystem: Environmental > Terrestrial > Soil > Agricultural land | place: Mexico: Amatitan, Jalisco...
GTCGACAACGGTGTCACGGCCCTCCCACAGACCGGGCTGCGGCGGCATCGAGAAGCGCACGTCCTCGCTGAGCAGGCGCTTGAGCTCGTGCGGGTCCGCGTGCTCGCTGTAGGCGACGTAGCGCTTGAGCAGCTCGCGCTCGGCTGCGGTGGCGTCGACGTCGGCCGGCCACTCGCTCCGCTGCGCGGGCAGGTGGTCCTTCATCGCCGCGTGCGCGCGCTGCAACGCGCTGTTGACCGCGGGAACGCTCGTATCGAGCACATCGGCGGTCTCCTTCGCCGAGCAGCCGAGCACGTCGCGCAGGATCAGCACCGCGCGCTGCAGCGGCACCAGGCGCTGGATCGCGACGAGGTACGCGAGCTCAATCGTCTCCTTGGCGACGACCGCGGCGTGCGGGTCCTCGGCCTCATCGAGCAGCTCGTCGGGATACGGCTGCAGCCACAGGACCTCGCTGTTCGCCGACGGCGTGCGCGGGCGCTTGTCGAGCGCGTCGAGGCACGCGTTCGTGGCGATTTTGTAGAGCCAGGCGCGCATCGTCTCGCGAGACTGCAGCGTCTCGCGCCGGCGCCACGCGCGCAGGAACGTCTCCTGGACGAGGTCCTCGGACTCCTCGAACGACCCGAGCATCCGGTAGCAGTGGACGTGCAGCTCGCGACGGTGGCGCTCGACGGAGGCGGTGAAGGAGGCCTGGTCGAGGGCGGGGGGTGTGTTGGAGGTCATGTCAGGTGTGACGGCGCCGCGGCGAAAACTCATCGCTGCCGCGAATGATGAGCAGGCTCACGCACGTCAGGCGCAGCCCGAGCGACGAAGAACTCACCGCCATATCTGCCGATCCGCGCGTCGACCCCGACACGGCGGTCTCCGAGCGGCGGTCGCCCGCTCGGATCAGCGCAAGTTATGCACCAAGTAGTGCCTCAACGATCGACTCAGCTGCGTCGAAGGGCGCACGCAGTGCACCCCTCGAGGTGGTGCCGCTCGGCAAGAAACCCCGGTGAGTTGTAACTCACTGATACCGCTCGGTTCCTGTCCTCCCACACCAACACCTTGAGTGGGATATCCAACGCAGCAAGCGGCGCCGCGAGCATCACCGTCGCGCCCACAGTCGGCTTCCCAAACATGACGAGTTTCGAGTCGCGCATCTGCAAATCAGCTCGGTCGGCTACGCCGCTGTGATCGATGACGTTGAACCCCGTGAAGGCCCGATCCGCGATCAGACGCCTCAGTCCGTCGATGGTCTGTGGGACGGACCTGCTGCTGGGTTCGGTGATGACCCCGTCCGAAGATTGCGAGCTGTCTGGTATCAGGCTTCCTTTCGAAGTGAGGCACAGTTGTGCCCGGCTGCGAGAGCAGGTCGTTGTCTGATTCTCGTTCAAAATGCGTGGCTCGGAGAAGGTGTCGGCCGAGGAAGAGATCCGCCGGGCCCGCGCGAAGATCCGGCCCACGAGGCGAGGAGCCCGCTGCAGCGGAGGCCCCCGGACACGAAGAAGGCCCCGCTGTGCAGGGCCTTCGCGAGTGGGCGATCCAGGACTCGAACCTGGGACCTCTTCCTTATCAGAGAAGCGCTCTAACCGGCTGAGCTAATCGCCCGCGGCCCGCGATGATAGCGGCGCCCACGGGGCCCGTCAGGGCGGCGAAAAGCGACGAGGCCGGTGTCCGGCGAGACCGTGGCGTACGGACGTACGCGAGGGCTCGCCGTACGTCGGGATCCGACGCTTTGCAGCCGCCCGTCAGGCCGCAGGCTGGTGCAGTAGGCGGGCGGCGAGCTCGACCGCCTCGCGCGGGTCGTCGAGGTCGAACTCGACGCGGCAGCGGCCGTTGACGATGCGCACCTTCACCTCGCGCGCGAGCGCCGCGGTGAGCGCGTCCTCGGCCGCAGCCACGAGGTCGCCGAGGTCCGGATGGATGACCACCTGCGACCTGCGCGGGTTCGCCGATTGCCCTTCCTCAGCCGCCTTCGCGCGCTTCTCCGTCTCGCGCACTGACCATCCCTTCGCGCGCGCTGCCCTTGCGAGCCGGCGCCGCTCAGTCTGGTCCTTGCACATGAGGATCGCGCGGCCGTGTCCCTCCGACAGCTCGCCGGCTTCGAGCAGCTCGAGCGCCTCGTCTGGCAGGTCGAGGAGGCGGATCAGGTTCGAGATCGCCACGCGGCTGCGGCCCACCCGCCGGCCGAGCTCCTCCTTCGTCACGCCCAGGTCGTCGACGAGCGTCGCGCAGGCGCGCGCCTCCTCGACCGGGTTCAGATCCTCGCGCGCCATGTTCTCGATGAGCGCGAGCTCGAGGCGCTCGCCCTCTTCCGCGACGCGGACGATCGCCGGGATCGACTCGAGGCCAGCCATCTTCGCCGCCCGCAGGCGGCGTTCGCCGGCGATGAGCTCAAAGCCGCCGCCGTGCAGCGGGCGCACGACAATCGGTTGAAGCACGCCGCGCGTCTTGATGGATTCCGACAGCGCCAGCAGCGCCTCGGGGTCGAAGTCGCGCCTCGGCTGGCTCGGATTGGCTTCTACGAGGTCTACCAGAAGCTGGCGTAGACCCTCAGAGTCACGCGGGCTTCGCGGCAAGATGGCGGCGAGTCCGCGGCCCATGCCACGAGGTTGCCCTGCATTTTGCAGACGCTCACCCTGAGGTGCAGGCTCAGCCACGTGCCGCCACCTCCTTCGCAAGCTGCAGGTAGGCGAGCGAGCCTGTGCAGTGCGGGTCGTGCCGGGTGACCGGGACGCCGAAGCTCGGCGCCTCGCCGACCCGGACGTTGCGTGGGATGACCGTGTCGAACACGAGGTCCGGGAAGTGCTGGCGCACCTCGCGCTCCACGTCCTGGCCGAGCCGCGTGCGCGCGTCGTGCATGGTCAGGATCATCCCGGCGACCGTGAGGCGCGGGTTCAGCTCACGCTGGATGAGCGACAGCGTGTCGAGCAGGTCGGCAAGACCCTCGAGCGCGAAGTATTCGGTCTGCACCGGGACGATGACGCGGTCGGCGGCGACAAGGGCGTTGACCGTGAGCGGTCCGAGCGACGGCGGACAGTCGAGGATCGCGAACAGGTAGCGGTCGCGCACGCCGCCGAGCACCTCGCGGAGCCGCGACTCGGAGCCGGGCAGCTGCGGCAACTCGACGCTCGCGCCGGCCAGGTCGGGCGTGGAGGGCACCACGTGCAGGTTCTCGATCGCGGTCGGTCGCGCGATCTCGGCGACCGTCGCATCGCCGCAGAGGCAGTCGTACACCGAGGGCTCGGCGTCCTTCGGCAGGCCCACCCCCACCGTGGCGTTGGCCTGCGGGTCGAGATCGACCAGCAGTGTCGGATAGCCGGCTTCCGCCACGCAGGCAGCGACGTTGACGGCGGTCGTGGTCTTGCCGACGCCGCCTTTCTGGTTGGCTATCGCGTAGACGGTGCCCATCGCCCCCGGAAGGTAGCGAGGACCGCGGTCAGAACTAGATTCGTTCGGGTGCGAACGGTCAGGCCAGTGGCCGCTTGGACGCCATCCCAGGGCGGCGCGGGAAGCCCGGCGGCGTGGGCGAGATCTTGCGAAATGCGTGCAGATGGCGGTTGCGCGCGCCCTCGAACGGCTCAACTCGCACCACGCCGGCCGGTTCGAAGCCCAGCTGCTGAGCCGCCGCCGCACCGCCGCGCTCGTCGCGCTCGTCACGGGCGCCTTTCCACGCCACCAGAGTGCCGCCCTCCACGAGCAGCGGCGCGGCGTATTCCACGAGCACGCCGAGCGGCGCGAGCGCCCGCGCGGTAACCAGGTCGTAGCTCTCGTGACCCGCTGCTGCGCCCCATTCCTCCGCGCGGGTGGCGATCGCGCGCGCGTTCGCGAGCGCAGCCGCCCGCGCCAAGCGCTCGATCACCTCGACCTTCCGACGCGTCGCCTCAACGAGATCCACGCGCGCGCGAGGAAGCGCGGCGGCAAGCACGAGCCCCGGGAAGCCGGCGCCCGCCCCGATATCCACGATCGCCTTTGCGGAGCGCACCTCTTCGAGCTCCAGCCCGCTCAGGCTGTCGGCGACGTGCTGCCGAACCGCTTCGTCCGGGTTTCTCACCGTCGTAGGCGGGTCGGGCTCGGCCGCCAGCGCCCGCAACAGCGCCTCAAAGCGATCGGAGACCCCAGCAGCAAGCCCGTAGCGGCCGGCGAGAGCGTCGAGCGTTTCCCGTGAAACGCTCAGGACAGGTCAGTCGGGCCGGACGGGTGAGACGACCAAGCGCCGATCGGGCTCGTCGCCTTCGCTGTGCGTGGTCACGTCGCCGCGACCGGCGAGGTAGTCGTGGACGATCTTGCGGTCAGCGGCCGACATCGGCTCGAGCTCGACCGGGCGCTTGAAGGAGAGCGCGTCGTCCACGGCCCGGTCCGCGCTCCGCTGCAGAGCCGCCTGGCGGCGCGCGCGGTAGCCCGCCGCATCGACCACGATCCGCTTGCGTTCCGCGTCGCCGCGGAAGGCGATCCGCACGGCAAGATGCTGGACCGCGTCGATCGTGCTGCCGTGCTTGCCGATCAGCAGGCCGAGATCGTCGCCGTTCACCGTGGCGCGGATCTCGTCGTCCTCCTCGCTGATGTCCACCGTGGCCCGCAGGCCGAGCGCGAGCACGATCCGCCCAACCAGCGCGCGCACGCGCTCCGCCGGCTCGTCGGGCTCCTCGGTGGCGATCCGCTCCCACGCCGCCACGTCCACGTCCGCCCGCACGCGCGCTGGAACATCAGCGTCCGCGTCGCCCTCGTCGAGCGTCTCGAAGCTCACGCAGTCGGCGGTGAGCCCGGGGTAGCGCGGCTCGAGCTCCTTGACGGCGTTCCAGCGCGCCTCGCCGAGCGTCGAGCCCTCGGCCTCGGCCGTCGTGCTGTCCCTGTCCACCTGCTCCCCCGTCATCTGCGGCTACCGGCGGCGGCCGGTCCTCTTTTTCTTCTTGCGCGGGGAGGGAGGCGGCGGCTTCCGGGTCGTGCCATTGGCACCGTCACCGCTGGCCTCCGCCTTCGCGCGCTGAGGCCGCTCACGCCGCTTCGGACGAGCCGGCTCGGCCGCCTTCGACGCGTTGCCTCCTCCCGCCTTCGCCGCCTTGGCGGGCGTGGACGACGTGACGGCAGCGGCGCCGGCCGGGAGCGGCTCCGGCGGCGGCAGGAAGCGACGAATGAACAGCTGCTGCCCGATCGTCCAGATATTGGTGCTGATCCAGTAGACGAGCAGGCCCGCCGGGAAGTTGATCACGAACGGGACGAACAGGAACGGCAGCGCCATGAAGATCCGGCGCTGGTTCTTGTCCGTCATGGTCTGCGCCGACACGAGCGTTGAGCCGAGCTGCGTCGCGATGTAGAGCACGATGATGAAGATGAGCGGGCCGGTGTGCCCGGTCAGCGGCTCGCCCAGGTTGGGGATGAAGCCGAAGCCGGCTTCGCCCGCGATGTCCGCTTTGAACTTGTCGCCCCTCAGCAGGTAGAAGAGCGAGATGAAGAACGGGAACTGAAGGACGAGCGGGAGGCACGACCCGAGCGGGTTCACCTTGTGCTCCCGGTAGAACTTCATCATCTCCTCATTGAGGCGCTGCTTGTCGTCCTTGTAGCGCTCCTGCATCTTCTTGAGCTCCGGCTGGAGCCGCTGCAGCGCCTGCATCGAGCGCACCTGCCGGAAGGTGAGCGGCAGGATCAGCAGCCGGATGCAGAAGGTGAGCGCCACGATCGACCAACCCCACGGCAGCCCCACCTGGTCGTGCCAGAACTTCAGGATCGCGTCGTTGAAATCGATCAGCGGCTGAAGGACGTTGGCGAGAAACATGGGCTGGTCAGGAGTTGCGTGGGGCCGGGTCGCGCCGGCGGAAGATCGTCTGGTGCTCGACGTGGTCGACGCCGCCGTGGCTCCAAGGATTGCAGCGGAGCAGACGCCAGGCGGCGAGTACGAGCCCTCGCAGTATGCCGTAGGAGCGCACCGCCTGCACCGCGTACTCGGAGCACGTTGGATGGTACTTGCAGCGCCTCGGGATCGCCGGCGATATCAACCTCTGGTAGAGCCTTATCGGCCCGGTGGCAGCCACTCGCAGCGCGCTCATGCCGCCGCCTCGCCGCCATCGGACAAGCCGGCGGACCGCAGGACCTCGCACAGCGCCTCCTCGATGCCCTCCTCGCCGCGCGTCCGCGCGAGCTCGCCTGCGTCGGGGCGCGCGACGACTACGAAGTCGTGGCCGGCAGGCAGGTTCGCGCCGGCGCTCCAGAAGGCCTCTCGCAATAGCCGCTTGACACGGTTGCGCTCGACGGCGCCGCCGACCTTGCGGCCCACCGACACGCCGAGCCGCGGCTCCTCGTCCTCGCTCGCAGGTCGCGGAAACGAGTGCACCACCAGGTAGCGATTTGCGTGCGAGCGACCCTCGCGATAGACGCGATCGAACTCGGCGCTGCGCGACAGCCGCCGTCGGCGGCCACGCCGCCCGGCTTCGCCCGCAGGCGCCATCACTACGGAGTCAGCCGCTTGCGGCCCTTGGCGCGACGCCGCTTCAGCAGCGTCCGCCCCGCGCGTGTGCGCATGCGCGCGCGGAACCCGTGGGTGCGAGCGCGCTTGCGCTTCTTCGGCTGATAGGTGCGCTTCATAAGACGAAAGGGTCCTTCCTGCGGGACGGACCCGAGAGTATAGGGGGGCCGATTCAGCAGTCTCCCTACGGCTTCGCGCGGAAGTCCGGAACGCCGCGGAGCGGGAGACTGCTGCCTCGGCCTACCGCACGGAAGACCCGATTCAGCAGGCTGCGCGGGCCGCACAGAACGCCCGTCCACTGCCACCCCAGCCCGCCGGGCGAACGGTCCTCAAGCGTGCACTGCACGGATTGGGCAGCCGGTGGGCGGGAGGTGGTAATCGGAGGGCTGCTGAGCCGCGAAGCGGCGTACCGCCGAGGGCCACCACCCGCCCACCGGCGTACCGCCGACACAACGTGCACAGCTTGTGGACAAGTTCGAAATGAGGGCCCCAACGCTTTTCCCGCGATTTGCGACCTGGCGCCTGAACCGGCCCGCCAGCGCGCTTCGGCGCCGGTATACACTCGCCGCGCTGGGCCACTGAGTCCCTTCACCGGTAGGCCCGCACCTCTCCAATAGCCGACCCAGCAACCGCCCGAGGAGGGCAGTCGACGCCCCGTGCCGGAAGAGCTCGAGACGACGTGGAACCTCGTTCGCCGCGAACTCCGGCAAGACGCGCCCGACTTCACCTTCCACATCTGGCTCGAGCCCCTCGAGCTTGCCGGCCGCCGCGGCGACACGCTCTACGTTTGCGCCCCCGATCACATCCGGACCTGGGTTCGCGAGCGCCATCAGGAGCTCGTGCGGCGTGCGGTGAAGCGGGCGCTTGGGCCGGCTGCCGAGGTCGAGGTCGTCGCCGAGGACTGGTCGCCCGAGCAGCTTCCGACCGAGGGTGAGCCAGAACGCCGCGGAGCGTCGATTCCCGAGGCACTCAACCCGAAGTACACCTTCGAGCAGTTCGTGATCGGCGACGGCAACCGCCTCGCCCACGCCGCCGCTCTCGCGGTCGCCGAGCAGCCGGGGCAGGCCTACAACCCCTTCTTCATCTACGGCGAACCCGGCCTCGGCAAGACGCACCTGCTCCACGCCATCGGCAACTACGTACAGGCCTACGGCAACGGCCTGCGCGTCCGCTACTCGACGATCGAGGACTTCACGGCCGAGTTCGTCCGCGCCACGCGCGGGCGCGACACGACGGCCTTCCGCGAGCGATTCCGCGACCCCGACGTGCTCCTGATCGACGACGTTCAGTTCCTCGCCGACAAGATGCGCACGAAGGAAGAGTTCTTCCACACCTTCAACGCGCTCTACGAGTCCGGGCGGCAGCTCGTACTCACGAGCGACCGGCCGCCCGCGGACCACGACGAGTTCGAGTCACGCCTGCGCGAGCGCTTCGCCTCCGGCCTGGTCGCCGACGTCCAGCCGCCCGAGCTCGACGTGCGGCTCGCGATCCTCCGCAAGCGCGCGCGCCTCGACGCCCTCAACTCGGTGCCCGAGGAGACCCTCTTCGAGATCGCGCGCAGCGTCACAGCAAGCGTGCGCGCGCTCGAGGGCGCGCTCATCCGCGTGATCGCCTACGCCTCTCTTCGCGGCGAGTCGGCGACCCCCGACCTCGCCTCCAAGGTGCTCGCAACGCTGTATCCGTGCGCGGCGAGCGCCGCACCGAAGCCCACCGTCGACGCCATCCAGGCGGCCGCGGCCGAGGAGTTCGGCCTCGACACGCGCGCGCTGCTGGCCCACGACCGCCGGCCGAACATCGCCTTTGCACGCCAGGTGGCGATGTACCTCGCGCGCGAGCTCACGGATGAGACGCTGCCAGCCATCGGTCGGCGCTTCGGCCGCAACCACGCCACGGTGCTGCACGCCCACCGCAAGATCGCCGAGGAGCTCCAGTCCGACGACAAGGCGCGCAGCGCTGTCGACAACCTGCGGCGTCGCCTGCGCGGGGAAGCGTCGCTATGACCGATCGCACTGGCACAATCCACAGCTTCTCGTCACGCCCCGAACCCGTCATGCGGGTGCGCAAGCGCAATTCGGCGGGGGAACGAACTTTTCAACACACCTACTTCCACTGGACAGAACCATCAGATGAAGTTCTCTGTCGATCGTGATCAGTTCCTGACCCAGCTCGGCATCGCCGTTCGGGGCGTGTCCACGCGCAGCGCTATCCAAACCCTGTCGGGCGTCATGATCCGCGCGGCTGAGGGCGGTGTGGAGCTCTCGTCCACCGATATGGAGATCGGTGTGCGCGTGAAGCTCGACGCGCAGGTCGAGCGCGACGGCGCAGTCGTGCTGCCCGGCCGGCTGCTGCTCGACGTGGTGCGCTCGCTGCCCGACCCGAAGCTCTCGCTCGAGCACCGGACCAGCGAGCAGGATGTCGAGGTGGTCTCGGGCACCGCTCGCTTCCACCTGAGGACGTTGCCGCTCGAGGACTTCCCGAAGCTCCCTGAGCCGGGGGAATCGCCGATGCAGATGCCGGCGGGCGCGTTCGTCGACACCGTCGCCCGGGTCGCGCGCGCGGCCTCGCGCGACGAGACTCGCCCACACCTCACCGGGGTGCTCGTGTCGGCCTCGAGCCAGGAGCTGCGGATGGTCGCCACCGACTCTTATCGCCTGAGCGTGAAGGAGACGAAGCTCGACCAGGCGGTTCAGGGTGAGCTCGAGGCAAACGTGCCGGCGCGCACGCTGCAGGAGCTCGCACGCGTGGCCGGCGGCAGCGGCGCCGAGCAGATTGCGATCTCGGCGCTCGACAACCAGGTGGTGTTCACGCTCGGCGACGTGGTGATCTCGTCGCGGCTCGTGGAAGGTCGATTCCCGAACTATCGCCAGCTGCTGCCCGAGTCGTTCGAGCACGAGCTGAAGGTGAGCGGCCAGGAGCTGCTCGAGGTGGTGCGGCGCATCAGCCTGCTGGCGCAGAAGAACGCGCCGCTGCGGCTGTCGTTCAGCGAGGGGACGCTCGAGGTGTCTGCTCAGACCCCGGATGTGGGTGAGGCGAGTGAGTCGCTGCCCATTCCGTTCAAGGGCGAACCGTTGGAGATCGGGTTCAACCCGGACTTCCTTCGCGACGGCCTCGAGAGCTCGGAGTCCGACGAGTTGGCGCTCAAGCTGATCAGCCCGCTGCGCCCGGGCCTGCTCGAATCGGGTGGCGGGGAAAGCAAGTTCGTCTACCTCGTGATGCCGATCCGGCTCAACGTGTAGGGGCAGGGCGGTGGACGCGGTTCGCGTCACCCACGTGGCCCTCCGTGACTTCCGCACCTACGAGCGCGCGGAGGCGCCGCTCGCGCCGGGACTGACGGTCGTGACCGGCGCGAACGGAGCCGGCAAGAGCAACCTGCTCGAGGCGGTGTACTTCGGCTGTACCGGTCGCTCCCCGCGAACGACGAACGAGCGCGAGCTCGTGCGCTTCGGGCAGAAGGTGGCGCGGGTCACCGTCGACCTGGAAGCCGAGGACGGCGCACACCGCCTCGAGGTCGGTGTCGAGCCGGGTGAGGCGAAGCTGCTCCGCG
>Ga0268241_10000146_pt1 | contig 9971 bp, 7 predicted proteins | sample BulsoiAmnAmmetaG_FD_200248 | JGI IMG/M metagenome (GOLD analysis project Ga0268241, IMG submission 200248) | Bulk soil microbial communities from Mexico - Amatitan (Am) metaG (v2) (version 2) | ecosystem: Environmental > Terrestrial > Soil > Agricultural land | place: Mexico: Amatitan, Jalisco...
CCAGGTCATGCAGTCCTTGTCGTGGCCGAGCAACACGTCCGCCGCGCTGACCGCGCGCCGGACGTCCTCGCTGAGCACGTTGGTGATCGCCGAGGTCAGCCCGGCGGTCGCGGCGGCCACCAGGAACGCGGCCGAGAGCGCGTGCCGGCTCGGCAGGCCGAACGCGATATTCGAGGCGCCGCAGGTGGTGTTGACGCCGAGCTCCTCTCTGAGCCGGCGGACCAGGTGGAACACCTGCCGGCCGGCGGTTCCCATGGCCCCGACCGGCATGACCAGAGGGTCGACCACCACGTCGGCGCGGGCGATGCCGTGGTCGGCGGCACGCTCGACGATCTTGCGCGCGACCTCGAACCGCACGTCGGGGTCCTCGGAGATGCCGGTCTCGTCGTTGCTGATCGCCACCACCGCCGCGCCGTGCCGGGCGACCAGCGGAAGCACCTGGTCGAGCTGGGCCTCCTCGCCGGTCACGGAGTTGACCAGCGCCTTGCCCCGGTAGACGCGCAGGCCAGCTTCGAGCGCGGCGACGATCGAGGAGTCGATGCACAGCGGCACGTCGGCGATCGACTGCACCAGCTCGATCACCTGCGCGAGGATCGCGGGCTCGTCCGCCAGGGGGATCCCCGCGTTGACGTCGAGCATCTGCGCGCCGGCCTCGACCTGCGCGAGCGCGTCGGCGACCACGGTGGAGAAGTCGCCGGCCGCCATCTCCTCGGCCAGCTTCCTGCGTCCGGTCGGGTTGATCCGCTCCCCGATCATCACGAACGGACGGTCGAAGCCGATCACCACCTCGCGGGTGGCCGAGGACAGGACCGTGTCGCTCACGTCTGCCGCCCCCCTGCCACGCGCTCCAGCACGGGCCGCAGGTCGCCGAGGCCGGTGCGCCGCACCTCCAGCTCCAGCCCGAGGTAGGCGGCCGCCTCGCGGGCCCTGGCGACCAGCGCGGGGTCGTCTGTCTGGGCGAGGAACACGACGCGGCGATAGTTCCCGAAGTAGTCGGGCAGCAGCTCGGGGTGCTCGTCGAGCCGCAGTCCCTTGATCACGAACCGCTCGAAGTGCCGGCAGAGGAAGTCGGTCAGGTAGAACGTCCGCGGCTCCGCCTCGTGCATCGCCAGCCAGTTGTCCACCCCCGCGAGGAACGCGTAGCAGTGGTCCCCGGGGAGTCGCTGGACGCCGTGCGCCGCCACCACGCGGTCCAGCTCGCCGCCGGTGCCGCAGTCGCCGTAGGCGACGAACACGCGGTCCCAGCGACCCTCGGCCTCGGCCTCGCGGAGCCCCGCGTCCACCCGCTCGGCGATGCGCCGCGGGGTGTTGTGGAGCTTGCCGGGCAGACACCGCAGCGTCACGTTGGACCAGCCGTTCAGCCGGATCACGGCGAGCACCTCCCGCGCGATCGCGCCGCAGGCGATCACCAGCAGCCGCGGGCCGCCGCCCGGCCGGGCCGGCTCGTAGGCGACCTCCTCGGCGAACAGCCGCGACCCCACGGTCACGCCTGGCTCCCAGCGGCGCGGCGCGAGCGCACCAGCGCCTGCGCGGTCTCGGCCGCGACCGCTGCGTCGCGGCAGTAGGCGTCGGCCCCGATCGCCTTGCCGAACTCCTCGTTCAGCGGCGCGCCGCCGACCAGGACGATGTAGTCGTCGCGGATGCCCTTGGCGACCAACTCGTCGATGACCACCTTCATGTAGGGCATGGTGGTGGTGAGCAGGGCCGACATCCCCAGGATGTCGGGCCGGTGCGCTTCGAGCGCGGCCAGGTAGTTCTCGACCGGATTGTTGATGCCGATGTCGATCACCTCGAAGCCGGCACCCTCCAGCATCATCGCGACCAGGTTCTTGCCGATGTCGTGGATGTCGCCCTTCACGGTGCCGATCACGATCCTGCCCGCCCGCTCGGCGCCGGTCTCAGCAAGCAGCGGGCGGAGCACCGCCATCCCGGCCTTCATCGCGTTGGCGGCCAGCAGCACCTCGGGCACGAACAGAACGCCGTCGCGGAAGTCGATGCCGACGATCCGCATGCCCTCCACCAGCGACTTGTCCAGGACCTCGGGCGCCGACCAGCCACGTTCGAGCAGGATGGTGGTGCCCTCGACGATCTCGTCCGCCAGGCCGTCGTACAGGTCGTCGTGCATCTGCTTCACGAGCTCCTCGTCGGTGAGCTCGCGCAGAACGATCTCTTCCTCGTCCGGCATCCGCTACCCCTTCAGCCGTTCCCCCTTCGGGTCGACCAGCGGCTCGGTGGCGACCGTCGCCGGGTACCGCTGGTCGAAGTACTCGATCTCCACGCTGGTGCCCTCGGTCGCCAGCTCGACCGGCAGGTAGCCGTAGGCGATCCCGCGGCCGATCGAGTAGCCGTAGCCCGCCGAGGTCACGTAGCCGACGACGTCGCGACCAGCCCGGATGGGCTCCTTGCCGAGCACGACCGCCAGGGGATCATCCAGCAGGATCGGCACCAGCCGGCGGGTCACGCCGCGGTCCCGAAGCGCCTCGAGGGCGGCCTTGCCCTGGAAGTCCTTGGCCCAGCGCACCGCGAAGCCGAGTCCGGCCTCCAGCGGGTGGTACTCGGTGTGGATGTCCTGGCCCCAGAGCCGGTAGCCCTTCTCGAGCCGCAGCGTGTCGAACGCGCCGAGCCCCGCCGCGATCAGGCCGTGCTCGCGCCCGGCCTCCCACAGCAGCTCCCAGGCGCGGTCACCCATCGCGAAGTCCCCGTACAACTCCCAGCCGAGCTCGCCGACGTAGCTGATGCGCTGTGCCCAGACGGGGCCGACCTCGCCGATGTCGAGGTACCTCGCGGTCATGTAGGGGAATGCCTGGTTGGACACGTCGGCGTCGGTGACGGCCTCCAGGATCGCGCGCGCCCGCGGGCCCCACAGGCCCAGCACGAAGGTCGAGCCGGTGCGCTCAGCGATCGCCACCCGCTCGCCGTCGCGGAGCTGAGCGCGCAGCCAGGAGAGGTCGTGCTGCCCGCTGACGCCCCCGGTGACCACCCGGAAGCGTCGCTCGCCCTCCCGGGTGACGGTGAGGTCGCAGCGGATCCCGCCACGGGCGGTGAGCATCGAGGTGTACACGATCGTGCCGAGCGGGCGGCCGATCCGGTTGGCGCAGATCCGTTCGAGGAAGGCCTCGGCGTCGGGACCCTCCACGTCGAACTTGGCGAAGGGGGTGAGGTCGAACAAGGCGGCGCGACTCCGGGTGGCCAGGTGCTCGGCGCCCTCGATCGGCGACCAGTGCCGCGCGGCCCACTCGTCGCGGGTCTCCCACGGCGCGCCGTCGAGGTGCGACCGGTTCGCCTCGAACCACTGCGGCCGCTCCCAGCCGGCGCCCACCACGAAGCTGGCGCCCAGCGCCGCATGGCGGGCGTGGAAGGGCGTGAGGCGCAGGTTGCGCGGGCGTGCCATCTGCTGGCGCGGATGGATGACGTCGTAGACCTCGCGGTACTGCTGCTTGCCGCGCTCCAGCACGTACGGCGGGGTGGTCTGGTATGGGTAGAAGCGGTTCGCGTCGGCCTCCGCGAGGTCATAGCTCGGCTCGCCGAGCGCCATCCACTCGGCGACCTGGCGAGCCATCCCCGCGGCGTGGGTGATCCAGACGGCCTCGCACACCCAGACGCCCCTGACGGCCGCGCTCTCGCCGACGATCGAGCCCGCGTCGGGGGTGAACGAGAACATCCCGTTGATCGAACGCGCGGGGTCCGCGGGCCGCATCGTGCCCTTCAGGGGCGGGAGGATCCTGGCGGCCTCCGCCTCGGCGACGTCGAAGTCGTCCGGTGTGAACGGCATGATCGCCGGGGGTGTCGGCCCGCCGGGCCGGCGCAGCTCGCGCTGCGCCACCGCGATCGGCTCGTGCCGGTAGTTGCCGACGCCGTAGTGGTCGCCCCGGTGCCGGAAGTACATCGCCATGCCCTGATGGCGCAGGATCGGGTGGAGGACCTCGCGCCGCTCACCGGCGAGCTCGGCGATCGGGTCCGTCCAGACGAGCTGGTGCTGTACGGCGACGAGTGGCACCGGCACGCCCGCCATCGCCCCGACCGTGGGCCCCCAGATACCGGCGCAGATCAGCACGCGTTCGCACTCGACCCGGCCCTGGTCGGTCTCGACCGCCCGGACGTGCCCCGCCCCGACGTCGAAGCCGGTGACGGTGACGCCGCCCTCGAAGTCCACGCCGCGCCTTGCCGCCATGCCGGCCAGCGCCGCCACGATCCGCACGGCCCTGGCGACGCCGTCGCCGGGCACGTGGTAGGCGCCGAGGATCGCGCCCGGGTCCAGCAGTGGCACCAGCTCGCCCGCCTGCTCGGGGGTCAGCAGCTCGCCGCCAACGATCCCGTACGAACGCGACCACCCGAGCCGCCGCTTCAGGTCGAGCATGCGCTCGGGCGTCGTGGCGATCTCCAGCGACCCGACCCCGTGCCAGCACGGCTCGCCCTCGAAGCGGAGCCCCTCGTACAGCGCCACGGTGTCCTGCGCGATCCGGCAGGTCGTGCGCGAGGCATTGGTCTGGAACACCAGCCCGGGGGCGTGCGAGGTGGAGCCGCCGGTCTCGAACAGCGGCCCCTGGTCGAGCACGAGCACGTCTGGCTGGCCGAGCTCGGCGAGGTGGTAGGCCGCGCTCGCGCCGACGATGCCGGCGCCGACGATCACCGTGTGGGCGCGATCCCGCATCTGCCTCCTTCCAGACCCCGACATCCTGGCAGCCACGGTTGCGCGATCAAGCGATGGTTGCGATGACCGCAACCGCTCGCCACCCAGGGCGCGGCCGGTTCACTCAAGGGCGATCACGATCGTCTTGAGCTCCGTGAGGCGCTCCATCGAGAAGCGGCCGTTGACGCGGCCGACGCCGCTTCTCGAGCCCGCCCGTCCGCCGAAGGGAAGGTGCGACTCCCAGTAATTGGTGCCCTCGTTCACGTTCACCCAGCCGGTCCGCACCGCCTCCGCGAAGGCGAGGCCGCGGCGCAGGTCCGCGGTGAAGATCGCGGAGAGGAGCCCGTACTCCGAGCGGTTCACCAGGTCGATCGCCTCCCGCTCGTCCCGGATGGCGGACACGGGCACGACCGGGCCGAAGGTCTCCTCGCGGGCGATCTCCATGCCGTCGGTGATCCCATCGAGCACCGTCGGCTCGAAGAACAGGCTGCTGCCGAGCCCGGGGACCCGCTTGCCGCCGGTGACCAGGTTCGCGCCACGCTCGAGCGCATCGTTGACGTGCCGCTCCGTCTTGGCCGCGGCGGGCTCGTTGTTCATCGGGCCCATCGTGGTCGCGCCGTCGAACGGGTCGCCGAGGCGGACGCTGCCCGCGACCGCGGCGGTGAGCCGGGCCAGGTAGTCGTCCTTCACGTCCTCGTGCACGAGGATTCGCTCGCCCGCCGTGCAGCTCTGGCCGGCGTTCAGGAAGCACGCCGCCAGCGTGGCCTCGACCGCCCTGTCCAGGTCCGCGTCCTCCATGATCACCATCGGGCCGTTTCCGCCCATCTCGAGCAGCAGCTCCTTGCCGGCGGCGCGCCGTGCGACCGTGTGGCCGGTGGTGATCGAGCCGATGAAGCCGACCGCCTGGGTGCCGGGGTTCACGGCAAGCTCGTCGCCCACGACCGGCCCGAGCCCGCTGACCAGGTTCACCACGCCTGGCGGCAGGTCGGCGGCCTCGAAGCATTCGGCCATGCGGACCGCGCAGATCGAGGTGGTCGGCGCCGGGACCCAGACCACGGTGTTGCCGTAGGCGAGCGCCGGGGCCAGCAGCTCGCCGGGCATCGTGTACGGCCAGTTCCAGGGACTGATGACCGCCACCACGCCGCGCGGCACGCGCTGGACCAGCACCCGCTTGCGCGGATCGACCGATGGCGGCAGCAGCCCTTCCATCCTGGTCGCCTCGGCCGCGGCCATCTCGAAGTAGGCGATGAGCTCCTCGACCTCGTCGCCGGCCTCGGCCAGCATCGGCTTGCCCTGGTCGAGCGCGAGGGTGTGGACGAGATCCTCCCGGCGGGCGTCGATCGCCGCCGCCACCCGGCGGAGCGCGGTGGCGCGGTCGAACGCCGACAGGGCCGCCCAGCCCGGCCACGCGGTCGCGGCGGAGGCGATCGCCCGCTGGGCGTCGCCGCGGGTGCCTTGCGGCACGGTGCCGATCGGCGCACCGGTCGACGGGCTGGTCGCCTCCAGCACGGCGCCGCTCTCCGACGCCAGCCAGCGGCCGCCGATGAACATGCCGTGGTCACGGCCCACCGATGTCACCCCCGAGACGGTGCCGGGGCGGCCACCTGACCGCCCCGCCACCACCGTACCGTCCCGCTACTCGACCGGAATCTCCTTGTGGATCGCCGCGAGGTCGATCCCCTGGCGCTTGCGGTAGACCTTCGCCGTCACGTAGATCACCAGCGCCAGCACGTACATCGCTCCCATGAACACCAGCGACGTCTTGTTGTTCACCGCGTAGAGGCTGTCGGCCAGCCACTTCCACAGGTTCCAGGCGAGGAAGAGCGCGGTGATGGTGCCAGCGATCGAGATCAGCGGGATGCCGGCGACCTTGTAGCGGGCGATCGGGGAGCTCTCGTAGAGGCGCCTGTTCCGCCACGGCAGCAGGATCGCCGCGATCGAGGTGCCGAGGAAGGTCACCGCGATCACCAGCGCCGCGTCCAGGATGTAGGTCCGGAAGTTGGTCGTGTAGGCGTACAGCGCGCTCACCACCACTGCCGGCACCAGCATCAGCAGCAGCCCCCAGACCGGCACGTGGCGCCGATCGGAGACGTCGGCCACCCGCTCGGGCAGGATCCGGTCGAACGCCGCCGCGAAGATGACCCGCGTCGACGACAGGAACAGCGTGCCGGCCCACCCCAGGAACCACGCGCCAAAGACCAACACGATGATCGCCGAGAGCAGCGTGTTGTGGAGCATGAAGCTGACCAGCAGCGGCGGGTAGGGCCAGATCGGGATCGCCGCCTGGCCGGTGCCGTAGACGACGTTCCAGTAGGCGAGGTTGGCGGCGTTGAAGAACTGCCATCCGAAGAACTTGGCCGCCAGCAGGACGAACACGACCGCGATCGCGATCGTGACCCACAGGCCCCACATCATCCCGCTCATCACTCGCCGGAAGTCGCTGGCCCCGCGGACCTCGCCGTAGAGCGTCGCGCCCCAGTTCGGGTACAGGATCCAGAACGCGAGGAACGGGATCAGCAGCAGCGAGCCGCCGAAGAAGGGCGAGAACCCGAGGTTCGGCACCACCTTGTTGCCGCCGGCGAGCTCGAGCGTCTTGGCGTAGGTGTCGCCGCTGGTGCCGAAGAGGTTCGCGGACTCCTGGTTGAAGGCCGACTGGAAGCCGCTCCGGGAGCCGAACAGCATGATGAGGAACACCAGGCCGAGCGCCGCGATCCCGAGGTAGAAGCAGTATTTCTGGATCTTCGCGTAGGTCTCCATGCCCAGCGAAACGACCACGGCGGCCAGCGCCACGGTGATCAGGCAGACCAGGAACAGGCCGTTGTCCGTCGCCAGGAAATCGGTGACGCCGCCGAGCTTGAACAGGGCCGCCAGCGGCTGGAACACCTCGACGTTGAGGATGTTGGCGTACACCGGCGCCCAGTACCAGAGGATGAACCACCATCCGGTGACGGCGAGGACGAACGCGATGCCGCCGCCGAGCACGCGACTCTGCCACACGTAGTCCCCGCCGGCCCGCGGCATGACGGAGATGAGCCCGGCGTAGGTGATCACCAGGAACGTCATGAAGACGCCGGTGATCGCCAGGGCGGAGAGGATCTGGCCGGTCGGCACGAATCCGAGCACGGACAGGCTGAAGAACAGCCCGAGCGTCACGAAATTGACCGACATGAAGGAGTACAGGAAGGCGTCGAATTTCGACCATCCCTTGACCAGACCGGTCGCCTTGCGGAGAAACAGCGTGGGCGCTTCCCCTGCCACTGCCATCCGTGTCCCCTTTCCAGCCCGAACGGCGCCTAGCCGTTGACAAGCTGATAGGTCTTGACCTTGCGCTTCTTGCGGTCGATGGTGACGATCGCCGCCTGGAGGACCCCTTCCTCGTAGGAGCTGCCAGGGTTGAGCGCCAGCGTGGCGCCGATCCTCGCCACGCCCTTGCTCTCGTGGATGTGGCCGTGGAGCGAGAGCAGCGGCTGGAAGCGCTCGATCGCCTCGCGCACCGAGGTCGAGCCGACGGGACGCAGCGCCTGCCCGCCGGAGACGTAGGAGAGGTCCGGGTTGAGCGCCGGCGCGTTGTCGAGCTTGGAGCCGTGCGGCGGCGCGTGGAAATTCAGGATCGTGGTCGACGGGTCGCGCGCGTGGGCGAGCGCCCGCTCGATCCGCTCCGCCAGCTCCGGCTCCTCGGCCTCGCGAAACGTGTGCCACGGCGTGGGGTTCGTCCAACCCATCGAGACCATCGTGAAGCCATCCAGCTCGATGGGATGGTCCTCGTCCCCGGTCTCGACGACCCGCGCGCCGGCGAGCAGATCGTCGATCTCGAACACGTCGTCGTTGGCGGGACAGGCCACCACGCGGATCCCGGTGCCCGCGAGCCTCTCCTCGGCCATCGCGATCCAGCGCTCGGTCCCCTCGAGCATGGCCTCCTTGAACCGCTTGTCGACGAGGTCCTCGTCCGCCTGGAGCGCGCGGTACTCCTCCTCGGAGACCCGGATCGGGTAGTAGCCGCGGTTCATCACGCGCTTGCCGAACTCGTCGAGCTCCCTCTCGGTCTCAAGGGTCTCGAGATGGTCCTGGAGGGCGGCCTCCCAGGTGCCAGCCGCTCGCCGGACGATCGGGACCATGGCCTTGCCGGTGATGTCGCCACCGAGGATCACGACGTCGGCCCTGTAGAACGCTCCGGCGTTGAGGAACTTCCGCCAGCAGATCTCGGATCCGTGCAGATCGGTCACGAAGAAGATCCGCATGCCCACCTCGCGGTAGATAGCCCGCACCGACACCAAATCGTTGATTTCCGCGGTCAGCGAGGCAAGGCGCGCGTTGCGGAATGAGCAACATTGACCAACACCGGCCGGATCGGACTAGTGCCCGACCTCCTCCGGAAGCTCGTACCAGCGGGCCCGCTCGCCCAGGCGCGCGCGAACCTTCCACTTGAGGGTCTTCGGCATCGCGTCCGCATGGCGACGCAGGGCGGCGGCCTGCTCGACCGGATCGTATGGCGATCCGGCCGGGACCAGTCGCGAGAGCTCGCCCCGCACCAGGTCGACGACCCGGTCGAGGTTGGCGGTGGTGGTGCGCCACCAGCCCCAGTCGCCGCCGAGCACCTCGCCGAACCGCGCCAGCCCGATGGCGCCGGGCTCGTCGCCCTCGCGGACCTCGTGGGCGGCGAGGAGGTAGACGATGTCGTGCACGTCCTTCTCGTTCTGCTCGACCACCTGGAGCTTGGAGAGCAGCAGGTCGCCGACGTCCAGGGTGACCGGCATCCGGTCGATGCGGCCGGAGAACTCGAGCACGTGGCACATGTTCAGCCGGTCCATGACGACGTCGACCGAGGTCCCATCGGCCGGGGACCGGAAGTACATCTGCCGGTGCCCGTGCAGGTTGTTGAAGCGCCGGTCGCCCTCGAAGCCGAGCTCGGCCAGCAGGTCAGCCACCGGCCGCCTGGCGCTGGAGACCGAGGCGAAGTCCATGTCCTGGTCGTCGCGCCGGCGCGGCGGGAAGTCGGGCGTGAGGTAGCGGATCGCCTGCCCGCCCAAGAGCTTGAGGGGGACGCCCTTGCGGTTGGCGGCCTCCACGGTCTCGATCGCCGTGGTGAACGCGTCCACTCCCACTCCCTTCCGCGCGCCTTCGCGCGTCAGGCAGACTACAACGCATGGCGACGTCGTCGCGGTATGACTTCGTGATCGTCGGCGGTGGCTCGGCCGGGTGCGTCCTGGCCAACCGGCTGAGCGCCGACCCGTCGAGCAGGGTCCTTGTGCTGGAGGCGGGGCGCCCCGACTACCCGTGGGACCTGTTCGTCCACATGCCGGCGGCGCTCTCGTTCCCGATCGGCAACCGCTTCTACGACTGG
>Ga0268241_10000147_pt1 | contig 9963 bp, 6 predicted proteins | sample BulsoiAmnAmmetaG_FD_200248 | JGI IMG/M metagenome (GOLD analysis project Ga0268241, IMG submission 200248) | Bulk soil microbial communities from Mexico - Amatitan (Am) metaG (v2) (version 2) | ecosystem: Environmental > Terrestrial > Soil > Agricultural land | place: Mexico: Amatitan, Jalisco...
ATCTCCCGCGCGACGGCGCTGCTTCCCGCCGCGGCGCTCCTCTGCTCACTCGCCGCCTGCGAGGTGGTGAGCAACGACAAGACGAAGCGCGACACCACCACCGTCGCCGACACATCGGCGCGCGCGCCCTCCACTGATACCGCGTCGCCGGGCGGAGTCCCCGCCGCGCCCTCGGACTCGCTCGCGAACACCGTCGCGCGCGACAGCGGTACCGTCACGCTCTCGACCGAGCAGCCGGTGCGCGGCGGCGTCCTCTTCGCCCTCGCCGAGGGGCTCGCGCCGGACATCCCGCGTTGCACGTGGAAGGGCGCTCCGCTGCCGTGCTATCGCGCGCCGCGCGGCGTTCTGGCGATCATCCCGCTCCCCGCCGACGAGCCCGCCGGCACCTTCACCCTCACCTTCGACCGGCCCGCCGGACGCATCACGCGGCAGATCGTCGTCGCCGATCATGATTTCGGGCGTGAGCTCGTCTTCCTCGACTCCGCGCATTTCGCTCTCGTGAAGCGCGGCGCCGATGTCGCTCGGGACGCGCGCGCGCTGCGCGCCGTGCTCGGCGCCGAGTCGGATACGAGGTACTGGAGCGGAAGCTGGGGGGCGCCGGTGAAGGGTGCACGCGGCGGCGGCTACGGTGCGGAGCGCTTCTACTATCGCGCCGCCGACTCCTCGCGCGCCATTCGCCTCGGGCCGGAGCTGAAGACGCGCGGCACCTTCGGCGCCGACACCACCGTCGCCGGCTCGCGCGACGTTCCCTCGTGGCGCCATGCGGGCGTCGACCTCGCAGCCTCGAAGGGGACCAGCGTCGTCGCCCCGGCCGCGGGACTCGTCGCGGACGTCGGCGATTACATCCTGACCGGGCACACCGTCGTCATCGACCACGGGCAGGGGGTGCACACCGCCTACTTCCACCTCGACACTGCCCTGGTCCAGCGCGGCGACCGTGTCACGGCGGGGAAGCGCATCGGGCGCGTCGGAGCGACCGGGCTCGCCACCGGTCCGCATCTGCATTACGGCGTGTACGTCCACGGCAAGGACGTCGATCCCGCGGCATGGGCCGCGATGCCTGCGTTCGCGCGTGACCAAGCGGGCGCTGGAACGTCCAACGGTAAGCAGTAGAGTACGCCCGATGTAACGCGCGTTCTCCGCGAACCTGTCACCGGGTCGCGGGTATCGTGCGCTACGGGGGTCGAGATGCACGCGGTTCGGCAGCGCAAATCGCTTGCGCCGCTGAACCGCGTGCCATATGGTCAAGGTCTGGCCGCGTCCCTCCGAAGTGCGGGCGCGCCATCCTGCCGAGGTGTCCCATTCGCATCGATGACCTGACACGGCTGCCGTTGCGCAGCACGTTCATCGAGGCCGCTACGGCCGCGATGGAGACGGCGCGCGCCGAAGGCCGCGCCGTGTCGCTCATCGTCATGGACGTCGACCACTTCAAGCTGGTCAACGACACCTATGGCCACCTGCAGGGCGACGACGTTCTCGTCGGCGTCGCGGAGCTGATCCGGAAGAACCTCCGCGCCTCCGACGTCGCCGCGCGCTACGCCGGCGACGAGTTCGTCGCGCTTCTCCCCGACACCCCCGCCGAGGCGGCGCGCGAGGTGGCCGAGCGCATCTGCGCCGGAATCCGCGGCCACACCTTCTTCCTCCGCGACCGCTCGGGCTCCGTCCTCGTCACGTCGTCGATGGGCGTCGCGTCGTTCCCCGAGCACGCGGCGGACTACGACACGCTCTTCGCGGCCGCGGACCGCGCGCTCTATCAGGTGAAGCGTCAGGGGCGCGACGGTGTCGCCATCGCCTCGATCACCGACGAGGCGCCGACGCACCTGCCGCTCAGCATCGAACGTTTCGTCGGCCGCGTCGACGAGCTGCGGGCGATGGTGAAGCTCCTCGAGGAGGCCGGCGAGGGCCACCCGAAGGTCGTCGCGGTCAGCGGCGAAGCGGGAGTCGGCAAGACGACGCTCATCAAGCAGCTCGAGCCGGAAGTGCGCCTCCGCGCGGGCTCGCTCGTCACCGGCCGCGCCCACGAGGCCGACGTGCAGGCGCCGTACGCGCCGTGGGCGGAGGTGATCAGCGCGATCCGGCGCCTCGACATCGTGCCGAAGCACCCCTGGCGCGAGCTGCCGCGCCTCGTCCCCGCGTTAGGCACCGACGCGCCCTTCGAGGACTCGAACGTCGGCTCGAAGTACATGCTCCTCGAGGAGATCGCCGAGTACGTCCGCCTCGCCGCGCGCGAGCGCACGCTCGTCATCGTCCTCGACGACATGCAGTGGGCGGATTCGGCGTCGTGGGACACCCTCGAGTACCTCGTTCCGCAGCTCGAGAGCGAGCGGCTGCTCATCTGCCTGACGATCCGCGCCGAGGAGACCTACGGCGAGACGCTCGAGCGACGGCGCCGCCTCTCGCGGAACGAGCTGTTCACCGAGATGACGCTGTCGCGCCTCACGCGCGATGAGCTCAAGCAGTGGGTCGAGGCGGCCTTCCACCGCCAGGACGTCGGGCGCGAGCTGCTCTCGTTCCTCTACCGCCACACCGAAGGCAACCCGCTCTTCGTCGTCCAGGTGCTGCGCACCCTCGTGGACGAAGGCGCGGTCTGGTACACCGGCGAGCGATGGGAATGGCGCGCCGTCTCCGAGCTGCGGCTTCCCGTCGGCGTCAGCGACCTGATCTCGCGCCGTCTGTCGCGCCTCTCGGCGGAGGCACAGGCGATCCTCACGACCGCCGCCGTCATCGGCCGCGAGTTCGACCTCGACCTCGCGATCGAGGCCGGCGCGGGGAGCGAGGAGGAGCTGCTCGACGCGGTGGACGAGGGCATCCGCGCCTCGGTGCTGCAGGCGACGGCCGATCGCGAGAGCGACCGCTACGCCTTCACGCACGGCAAGATGGCCGAGGTGCTGCGCGAGTCGGTGAACCCGCGCCGCCTGCGCCGCATGCACGAGCGCGTCGCCCAGGCGCTCGAGCGGAGAACGCCCGATGCCGCCGCCGAGATCGCGACGCACTACGACAGGGGTGGGAACGCCGAGAAGGCCTACCACTACGCGATGCTCGCGGCGGACCAGGCGAAAGCGGTGTACGCGCACACGGAAGGAACGGAGTTCCTCCATGTCGCCGAGCGGAACGCCGCGAGCCCGGCGCATCTCGCCGACGTGCGCGTGCGCCTCGCGCAGATCGCGGAGGCGATGGGACAGTACGTCGAGGCGCAGGAGCTCTGCGACCTCGCGATCGACTGGTTCGAGGGGCAGGGCGACCGCAAGCGATCGCTCTCCCTGCGCGTGATGCGCGAGCGCCTCCGCGGACTGCTCGGGCAGCCGGCACGCCAGACGCTCGACGCCGCCGTCGCGCTCGACGCGGAGGCGCAGCAGCTCGGCGCCGACGCCGAGCGCGTTCCCCTCCTGCGCATGATCTCCCTCTCGCACTGGCGCCTCGGCGACACGCAGGCGAGCGAGAAGGCGGCGTGGGACGGTGTGCGCCTGGCCGAGAAGGTCGGCGACCCGACTCTCCTCGGCGAGTCGCTGATGCGCCTCGGCGGCGCGATCCAGCCCGACCAGCCGACGCAGGCGCTGGAGATCCAGAAGCGCGCGCTCGCGCTGTGGGAGTCGTTAGGCGACCGCCGCGGGCAGGCACGCTGCCACACCAACCTCGGCACCGTCTACGTCGCGCTCGGGAACTGGGAGGAGGCGAAGCGCCACCTCACGACCGCGATCGCCGTCGGGCGCACCGCCGGCACTCCCGATCTCTGGGGGCTGGCCGCGCTGAATCTCGGCGTCGTCTACCTCAAAGGCGGCGACTTCGACCGGGCGCGTGAGCTCTTCGGCGAGTCGCTGGCGCTCTTCGCCGCGGCCAAGAACAGCGAGCGGCAGCTCTACGCGCTCTACAACCTGGCGCACCTCGACCGGGACCGCGCCGAGTACAACTCGGCGGCGGAGCTGTACGACGTCACGACCTCGCTCGCCCAGCGCATCGGGCAGTCGGAGGTCGAGATCGGTGCGATCGCGGGGCTCGGGCTGTCGCTGCTCGCGCAGGGGAAGACGGCGCCGGCGCGCGAGAAGTTCGAGGCCGCCGACGAGCGCATGCGGTCACGCCGCGATTGGTTCCAGGGGCGCGAGCTGGTCGAGACGCTAGGTGTGCACGTGATGGCCGGCGACGGACGCACCGAGGAAGCGCTGACGCGCTTCGAGCGGGCGCTGGCGATGGCGGAAGCTGCGGACCTCTACATCGCGGCGTGGCTGACCGCGGCCTGCTCGAAGCCGCTGTACGACGTGGCGCCCGAGCGAGTGCGGCAGCTCGCGGAGAACTACTCCGGGCGGGTGAAGGGCATGGGTTATACGGAGATCAACCGTCAGCTGGAAGAGTTGCTGGCTCGGACATAACGACCTGGTGACCGGACAGTGTGACCGAACGTCTACATGAAGAAGGTCCGGAAGGCGGGGCGGTGGCCGCGAGTAAGCTGTTGCAATACAAGAACTTGAGTTGAGTGCAGGCGGGCTCGAGATCTCTGGTACGAGCCGTGCCTTAGGAGGGGGCGTCAGTGCAGTCCATCCCTTTCAGGATTACCCTATGTTTCGCTCGAATCGTTCACTCATGAGGCTGGCCTCGATCACCGCGGTCGCGCTGCTTGCGGCGTGCTCGGCGGCGGATCAGGTCTCCGCGCCGAAGCCGGTCCGGGCGCCGATGCCCGCTGGCGCGCCCTCGCTCGATGTGATCATGAACCAGGTCGCGCCGGATTCACTCTCGGCTGACTTCACCGTCACGCCCACGGGTGGTCTGTTCGTCCTCGGCGCGCACGCGGTCTACTTCCCGGATCATTCGATCTGCGATCCGGCGACGTCCGGTTACGGCCCGGATCTCTGGGACGCGCCCTGCACGCCGCTCGACCAGCCGATCGACTTCCATGCGGAGGTCCGCAAGGACGCCGCGGGTCGCGCCTGGGTCGACTTCACCCCCGCTGTTCGCTTCGTCCCGACGGACGACCCGAACCATACGGTCTGGATGATGATGAAGGCGGGCACCGACGTGAACGAGTCGAACTACCGGAACTTCGGCATGAAGTGGCTGCCCAGCGGCTCGCCGGACGAGTCGGTCGACGAGTCGGTGACGGACAGCACGCTGAAGTCCTACGTCGACCTCAACAACGACATCGTCTTCCGACGCGTGAAGCACTTCAGTGGCTACCTCGTGGTTGACAGCAACGCGGACCTCGGCACGCTCGTCGACATCGTCGGAGCCTGGTAACCTGATGCCAATTCATCGCAGTGGGGACATCCCCCGGATGGCTGGGTCGCGCTGAGCGCGACGCGCAGGGCTGAAAGGGAACGAAGCGGGCGTGCCGGATGGCACGCCCGCTTCGTATTCGTGGGGCTCGCCGTGTACGGATCCGCGCCTACGGACGCAGGACGTAGCCGACGCCGCGGACGGTGTGCAGGAGGGGCGGAAGTCCCTCGGTGTCGATCTTCTTGCGCAGGTAGTTGATGTAGACGTCCACCACGTTGGTGGAAGGTTCCGCGTCCTGGCGCCAGACGTGCTCGGTGATCTGGTCGCGGGTGAGCTCGCGCTCGGCGTTCTTCATCAGATACTCGAGGAGCGCGTACTCGCGCTGCGTGAGGGCGATGTCGCGCTTGCCGCGCTTCACCTGGCGGCTCAGCGGGTCGAGCGAGAGATCACCGACGCGGATGACGGCGTCGTCGGCGCGAAGGGTGGCGCGGCGGAGCAGCGCCTTCACGCGCGCGAGCAGCTCGTCGGTGTCGAACGGCTTCGCGAGGTAGTCGTCGGCGCCAGCGTCGAGGCCCGTTACCTTGTCGGAGACCGTGTCGCGCGCGGTGAGCATGAGCACGGGAGCGCGAAAGCCGCGGCGCCGCAGCTCGGCGGCGACCTCCAGCCCGGAGCGCTTCGGAAGCCCGATGTCGAGGATGACGAGCGCGGGCTCGACATCGAGGGCCGTGGCGATCGCGGCCTCGCCGTCGTATGCCTTGCGCACCTCGAAGCCGCTCGACGTGAGCATGCGCTCGATGAGCGAGAGGACGTCGCGATTGTCTTCGACGATGAGTATCGTCGTGGGTGCGTCTTGCGCGGCCATTGCGAACAAGCTAGCCGGTGATACCCTGACGGCAAGCGTCGTAGTCGCGCGACGAACAACATGAGAGAATTCTCATCATCATGCCTCTCCCGTCACAGGTCGGTGTAACGCTGCGTCGCGGCGCGCGCGGAGGCGCGGTCGCGGCGGCCGCGGTGTATGGCGCGCTGCTCGGATTCGGAGTACGCGGTGGGATGACGGCGCGTCCCTTCAATGCCTTCGCCGCGCTGCTGCTAGGCAATCGCGCGCGCGGCGTGTGGGCGTTCGACGCGCCGGTGAGTCTCACCGGGATCGCGGTGCTGCTGCTGGGCTGCGTGTTCGGCGGCGTGCTGCTCGGCGCGATCTCGACGCTGGTGCGTACGACACGACCACGGCTCATCGCGTTTCTTGTAGCGCTGGTCACTGGAGGCGCGGCGCTCGCCATGCTGGTGATCCGCGCGCCGGATCTGATCGGTGTCGCACCGGTCGGTGCGCTGTCACTCGGACAGGGCATCGTGCTCGCCGTGGTCGCATCGGTGGGGTTCGCATCGGGCATGGGCCTTGCTCGATAGGGTGTCGCGACGAGGGGAAAAACACTGCTCGTCGCGCGGGAACGCCTATCGAAGTTTCGTCGGGCGAATCGGGAACATCGATTCCAGGCGCGGGTTCGAGACACGTACCCTGAAAGAGCCCCGAGCGCTGTCCACGGGGGGCAGCGACGCGTTGCAGAACGCGTGAACCGGAGGGGAGATGCAAGTCGCAGGGGAGGAGCGGGCACCGCTCAAGGAGGGAGGGATGGACGTCCTCGTGATGTTGGAGGATGGGTCCGACCACTCGCCCGTGCTCGCGCATGTGAATTCCGTGCCTTCGCCGCTGGATGCCGATCGTCCATCGCGCGATGTCGTGACGCTGTACAGCGCCCCGAGCCCGGAGTCTCTTGCGCTGGCGCTGGCCGCTGCGGTCGAGAGCCATCGATCGGGAGACGATCGCGCGGATGCGATCCGTCATCTCGGAGTCTGGGCGGAGCGTGGCGCGATCGGCGATGCAGCGTGGCGCGATGGTGCCACCGGTCAGCTGATGACGCAGGACCTCGACATCCCGCTCGAGATTCTGCACGCGACCGCGGGCCGGCTCCTGTCGGAGTGCGGACAGCTCATTCGCCGCCTCGCCGCGGGGCTCAGCATGCCCGACTGGCCCGAGGGCGCGCGCCGCGCGATCACGGTCTCGCTCGGCCCTGTGCTCGAGATGACCGCCGGAGCGCGTGCTCGCATCGAAAACATGCTCGACACCGTTCGCGAAGCCGATGGACTGACCTTCGAGTACGAGGGAGACTGAATCGAATCGTTCAATCGTCCGAGTAGCAGGAGTCAGCTGTCAGGTGTAGAGGAAAGGCGTAGCGGAAGCGGCGAATCGGGATCCCGATTCGCCGCTTCCGCTTTTCCGGACGCCGTTCCTGACGCCTGGCCCCTGGTCCCCGACCCCGGGGTAGGGTTCCGCCTGCTTGACTCCCCGCGCCTGGAGCGACAGGGTAAGGGCAGGGAGGATCGGAAATGTCCCAACCTGCAGCACGCACGACTCGCGACCCTGGTGGAAGCGAGAGAATCTTCGCCGCCGAGGACGGCCGTCTCTGGGGTGCTGCGCGCATGCATCAGAAGCGTAGCGACGACGAGGCGGTCGTTTTTTCGTGCATCAGCGACTCCCGGCAGACGGTGCGCGCGATCTCGATCGGACGCGAGCACGATCTGGCCGATGTGAGCGACGAGACGCTGCGCGCCTGGCTCCGCGCGGCACCTCGGATTGGACGCCTCGTCTAGGATGCTTCACCTGACCTGATCGAGCCGAAGGAGGTTGGACCCATGCGGGAGTATGATGCGCGGGCGATCCGCAATGTCGCGGTCGTGGGACATGGCGCGAGCGGGAAGACCACACTGGTCGACTCGCTCGCGTTCATTTCCGGGTCCAGTCGCCGACGAGGGTCGGTGAAGGAGGGCACGGCGCTCACGGACGCGACCCCGGAGGAGATCGAGCGGGGGTACTCGATCAACGTCGGGTGCGCGATCGCCGAATGGATGGACACGAAGCTCAATCTCCTCGATGCCCCCGGCTACGCCGACTTCGCGGGTGACGCGATCGCCGGCCTCGCCGCCGCCGACGGCGCCCTCGTCGCCGTGAGCGCGACCTCCGGCGTCGAGGTCGGCACGGAGCGCATGTTCCACGAGGCGATCGAGCGGCGCGACCCGGTGCTCTTCGTCGTCACGATGATGGACAAGGAGCACGCGAGCTTCGACAAGGCCTACGCGGCGATCCGCGAGACGCTGACCCCGAACGTCATCCCGGTCGAGATACCGTTAGGCGAGGGAGCGGGCTTCCGCGGCGCCATCAACCTCTTCAGCAAGCGCGCCTGCCTCTACGGCGCGAAGGGGAGCAGCGACATCGACATCCCCGCCGAGGAGCGCGAGCGCTTCGAGCGCTACCACAAGGAGATGCTCGAGACGATCGCCTCGACCGACGACTCCCTGCTCGAGCGCTACCTCGACGGAGGCGAGATCACGCGCGACGAGGAGGTCGCCGCGATGAAGGAAGGGATGAAGAAGGGCCAGCTCTTCCCCCTCTTCTGCTGCGCCGCCGAGCGCGACTTCGGCACCGAGACGGTGTTGACGCGTCTCGTCGAGTTGATGCCGTCGGCGTACGAGATGGAGGAGCTGCACGGCTTCCACGGGGCGGAAGGGGAGCGCGAGGTGGAGATCCACCCCGAGGACGGCGCGCCCTTCGTCGCCCAGGTGTTCAAGACGCTCTCCGAGCCGCACGTCGGCGACATCTCCTTCTTCCGCATCCTCTCCGGCACGGTCGAGAACGGGAGCGAGGTGTTCAACGCGTCGCGAGGCGCCGCCGAGAAGCTCGGCCATCTCTCCGTCGCGCAGGGGCGCGAGCGAATGGAAGTGCAGCGGCTCCACGCCGGCGACGTCGGCTGCGTCGCGAAGCTGCGCAACACACACACGGGCGACACGCTCTCGACGCGCGAGCATCCGGTGCGCCTCCCCTCGATGCGGCTCCCCGAGCCGCTCGTCACCTTCGCCATCCACGCGGCCTCGCGCACCGACGACGAGAAGCTGCAGGCCGGCCTGCACCGGCTGCACGACGAGGATCCGACGCTCGAGCTGAGCTACAATCCCGAGACGCACGAGACGCTGGTGAGCGGTCTCGGCGAGCGGCACCTCGATGTCGCGCTCGCGAAGCTGAGACGCAAGGCGGGAGTCGCGGCGACGCTCGGCGCGCCGAAGATCGCGTATCGCGAGACGATCCGCGCCCGCGCCGAGGGACAGGGCCGTCACAAGAAGCAGACGGGGGGACGCGGCCAGTTCGGCGACTGCTGGGTGCGCATCGCGCCCGCGCAGCGCGGCGACGGCGTCGTCTTCGAGGATCGGATCACCGGCGGTGTGATCCCCAGCAAGTTCATCCCCGCGGTGGAGAAGGGGATCAACGAGGCCGCGACGCGCGGCGTGCTCGCCGGCTACCCGATGGTCGATTTCCGCGTCGAGCTGTTCGACGGGTCGTACCACTCGGTGGACTCGAACGAGATGTCGTTCAAGATGGCCGGGATCCTCGCCTTCAAGGAGGTCGCGAAGAAGTGCAGGCCGGTGCTCCTCGAGCCGCTCGACGAGCTCGAGATCGAGACCCCCGACGACTACCTCGGTGACGTGCTCGGCGATCTCTCCTCTCGCCGCGGGCAGGTGCTCGGCACCGAGCCGGCGGGAGCGAAGCGGACGCGAGTCCGCGCCACGGTGCCGGAGTCGGAGATCCACCTCTACGCGACGCAGCTGCAGTCGCTCACGCACGGCCGCGCGAAGTTCACGCGGCGCTTCAAGCAGTACGAGGAGGTGCCCGGCGAGGTCGCGCAACGCGTGATCGCGCAGCACGCG
>Ga0268241_10000148_pt1 | contig 9931 bp, 4 predicted proteins | sample BulsoiAmnAmmetaG_FD_200248 | JGI IMG/M metagenome (GOLD analysis project Ga0268241, IMG submission 200248) | Bulk soil microbial communities from Mexico - Amatitan (Am) metaG (v2) (version 2) | ecosystem: Environmental > Terrestrial > Soil > Agricultural land | place: Mexico: Amatitan, Jalisco...
GAGCGGCGGCAGCGAGGGCATCGGCGACGAGAGCGATCGCGACATCGAGGGCTTCAGCGGCTCCAGCGGATCGGGCGGCTCCGGTGGCTCCGGTGGCTCCGGTGGATCGCGCGGCGGCTCGAGCGGCGGCTCGAGCGGCGGCAGCTCCTCGGGCGGCCAGCAGGGCGGCGGCGGTGGCTCCTCGGGTGGCAGTGGTGGAAGCCGCGGCGGGAGCGGTGGCAGCGGTGGCAGCGGCGGCGGGATGGGCGGCTCGGGTGGCTCGAGCGGTGGATCGTCGGGTGGTTCGGGTGGTTCGGGTGGACGCTCGGGTGGTTCGTCGGGCGGCTCGGGCTCGTCGGGTGGCGGCGGCGGCAATCGCTGATCGCTGATCCACCACGAGGGCGCTCCGGCCGCGGCTGGGGCGCCCTCGTCGCATTCGCGACCCCCGCTCCGCCGCGCGAGCGCTGGACGAACCTCGCCCTCGCCCCGAGATTTGCCGCGTGCATTCCCCTTCCCCAGCGCGCGGCCGGCGTCCGCCCCGCCTTCCCCTCGCCGCGCAGGTTCTCCTCGGACTCATCCTCGGCTTCGCGGTCGGCCTCGCCCTCCCGGCGTTAGGCAGCGGCGCGTCGCGCGCCGTCCTCGCCGTCGCCGAGCCGATCGGAGCACTCTTCGTCAACGCGATCCGGATGACGGTGATCCCGCTCGTCGTGGCGAGCCTGGTCGTCGCGGTGGCGACGGCGCCGGATCCGCGCGTGGTCGGCGCGATCGGGGCGCGCTCGCTCATCGCCTTCGTCGCGATCGTCGTCGCGGGCGCGGTCTTCGGCGCCTTCATCGCCCCCGCGCTCTTCGCGCTCTCGCCCCTTCCGGCGGACGCCTCCGCCGCGCTGCGCGCCGCGCCTGGCGCCGCGCCGGCGGCCGCGGCTGCCGCGATGCCATCGGTCGGACAGTGGATCGTGGATCTCGTGCCCGCGAACCCGTTCCGCGCCGCGAGCGACGGGGCGATGCTCCCCCTCATCGTCTTCGCCCTCGCCCTCGGCTTCGCCCTGCCGCGCATCTCGCGCGAGCGCGGCGAGCCGGTGGTCCGCTTCTTCGAGGGGATCACCGACGCGATGATCCTCCTCGTCCGCTGGGTGCTCGCCTTCGCGCCGTTAGGCGTGTTCGCCCTCGCGGTGCCCCTGGCGATGCGTGCCGGCGGTTCGGCGGCCGGCGCCCTGGTGTCCTACGTCGTCGTGTCCATCGTGCTGACCGCGGGGTTCGCGCTCGTCGTGCTCTATCCGCTCGCGTCGATCGGCGGACGCACCTCGCTCGCGCGCTTCACCCGCGCCTGCCTCCCCCCGCAGGCGGTCGCTTTCGGCTCACGCTCGTCGATGGCCGCGCTCCCCGCGATGATCGAGTCGGCGCGCGACCGGCTGGCCCTCGGTGCCACGATCACCGGCTTCTTCCTTCCCCTCTCCACCGCGACCTTCCGCGCGGGGAGCGCCGTCCAGCAGACGGTCGCCGTGGTCTTCGCCGCGCACCTCTTCGGCGTGCAGCTCGACGTGGCGCGGCTCGCGACCATCGCGATCACCGTCGCGCTCACGACCTTCGGGATCCCGGCGATCCCGGGCGGCTCGATCCTCGTGCTCGCGCCGGTCCTCGTCGCCGCGCGCGTTCCTCCCGAGGCGATCGGCGTGCTCCTCGCCGTGGACACGATCCCCGACATGTTCCGCACGACGGTGAACGTCACGGGACACATGTCCGTCGCCACGCTCCTCGAACGGCGAGAGGTGAGGAGCGAGACGACGGCGGGCGATGGGTGAGGTGTGTGGGTCAGTGGGGAGTGAGGCGTGAACCTGCCGGCTTCGGCGATGTGGGCGCTGCCGTGGATCGCGGCGCCGGTCGTCACTGCGATGCGCCTCACGCGATCGCGCTCCCTCGACGAAGCCTCGCCGGTCGCGCCTGACGACGCACCGTTCCTCACGGTGATCGTGCCGGCGCGCGACGAGGAGGAGAACGTCGAGCGCTGCCTGCGCTCGATCCTCGCGTCGAGCTATCCGCGGCTCGAGGTCGTGCTCGTCGACGACCACTCGCGCGACGCCACCCGCGCGATCGCCGAACGCATCGCGCGCGAGGATGCGAGGCTGCGAGTGGTGAGCGCGCCCGACCTGCCTGGCGGCTGGTTCGGGAAGCCGTGGGCCTGCAGCGTCGGCGCGCGCGAGGCGCGAGGGGAGATCCTCTGCTTCATGGACGCCGACACGACGCAGTCCCCCGATCTGCTCCCGCGCATGGTCAACACGATGCTCGCGCGCGACGCGGGAATGCTCACCGTCGCCGGCGCGCAGGAGATGCACACCTTCTGGGAGACGCTGCTGCAGCCGCAGGTGTTCAGCATGCTGCTCATGCGCTACGGGGGCACGGAGTCGGTGAACGCGTCGCGCCACGAGTGGGACAAGATCGCGAACGGCCAGTGCATCGCCGTCCGGCGCGCGGCGTACGACGCGATCGGCGGACACGCCGCGGTGCGCGACAAGGTGGCGGAGGACCTCATGATCGCGCAGCGTCTCTTCCGCGCCGGCGTGCGCACGGTGCTCGTGCTCGGGATCGCGCAGCTCTCGACGCGGATGTACTCCTCGCTCGGCGCGCTGGTGCGGGGCTGGCGGAAGAACGTCTACGCCGGAGGTATCGACGCGCTTCCCCGCCTGGCGATCGCCCGCGCGATCTTTCCCTTCGGGCTGCTCGTCTTCCCGGTGGCCGAGCTCGCGCCGATCGCGACGCTGCTCGCCGCGTTCGCGCTTCGGGGCGCCGTCGGTGCGACGGCGCTGGCCTGGGCATGGATCGCGACCGCCGCGCTGCTCGTCTGGTGGCTCGCGGTCTACCTGCGCGCCCGCCGGTCCCCCGTATGGGCCGCGCTCTTCCCGTTGGGCGCCGTCGTCCTGCTCTGGATCATCCTCGGCGCGATCGCGCGCGGGAGGAGCGTGGCGTGGAAGGGGCGAAGCTACCGCTCGGGGTGAGAGCGCCCGACGCTAGCCGAGCATTCGATAGCCCGGAATCGTGAGGAACTCGGTGAACGACTCGTCGAGCACGAGCCCGTCGAGCAGCTCCGCCGCCTCCGCGAGTCGCGACTCGCCGCCCGCGCGCTCCTTCTCGAGCGACGCGAGCACCTCGTCCCGCATCGCGCGATAGCGATCCGCGGAGAGCCGCGTACCATCGGCGAGCGCGGCGGCGCGCTGCACCCACTGCCAGAGCTGCGAGCGCGAGATCTCCGCGGTGGCGGCGTCCTCCATCAGGTTGTGGATCGCGACCGCGCCCGAGCCGCGCAGCCAGGCGTCGAGGTACTGCAGCGCGACGTCGATGTTGGCGCGCACTCCCGACTCGGTCGTCGAGCCGCCGGGGACTTCGAAGTCCACGAGCTGCGCGCTCGACACCTTCACCTCCTCGCGCATCCGCTCCTTCTGGTTGCGGCGGTCGCCGAGCACCTCGTCGAACACCGCGCGCGCGACGGGGACGAGGTCCGGGTGCGCGACCCACGTCCCGTCGAAGCCGTCGCGCGACTCCCGCAGCTTGTCCTCGCGCACCTTCGCGAGCGCGGTCTCGTTCACCGCCGCGTCGCGCCGGCTGGGGATGAACGCCGCCATCCCGCCGATCGCGTGCGCCCCGCGCCGGTGGCAGGTGCGCACGAGCAGCTCCGTGTACGCGCGCATGAAGGGCACCGTCATCGTGAGCTGCGCGCGGTCGGGGAAGATCGGACCGGCGCGCCCGAACTTCTTGATCGCGCTGAACAGATAGTCCCACCGCCCCGCGTTGAGCCCCGCCGCGTGCTCGCGCAGCTCGTACAGGATCTCCTCCATCTCGAACGCGGCGAGGATCGTCTCGACGAGCACCGTCGCGCGGATCGTCCCGCGCGGGATGCCGAGCGTCTCCTGCGCGAACATGAAGACGTCGTTCCAGAGCCGCGCCTCGCGATGGCTCTCCATCTTCGGGAGATAGAAGTACGGTCCCGAGCCGCGCGCCATGAGCTCGCGCGCGTTGTGGAAGAAGTAGAGCCCGAAGTCGAAGAGGCTCGCCGACACGGGGACCCCGTCCACGAGCACGTGCTTCTCGACGAGGTGCCAGCCGCGCGGACGGACGACCAGCGTCGCCGTGCGCTCGTTCAACGCGTAGCGCTTCCCCTCGGGGCTGGTGAAGTCGATCGCGCGTCGCACCGCGTCGATGCAGTTCGCCTGCCCCGTGACGACGTTCTCCCACGTCGGCGAGAGCGCGTCCTCGAAGTCGGCCATGAAGACCTTCGCGCCCGAGTTCAGCGCGTTGATCATCATCTTCCGCTCGACCGGGCCGGTGATCTCGACGCGCCGGTCGTCGAGATCGGCGGGCGCCGGCGCGACGCGCCACTCGCCCTCGCGCACGCGCTTCGTCTCGGCGAGGAAGTCGGGGCGCACGCCGCCGTCGAGCAGCTCCCGGCGGGCGATCCGCGCGCGCAGCAGCTCCTCGCGCGTCGGCTCGAAGCGTCGGTGGAGGGCGGTGACGAAGTCGAGCGCTTCGGGAGTGAGGACGCGCCGCTGCGCCTCACCCGCGTCGTTGGTGACGACGAGCTGACCGGTTGCGTGTCGTGTCATGCCCGGAAAGGTATACCCGCGGGCGCGGAAGCGCCGTTATGACTCCCCCTGCGTCGGCGCGGTAACCGTCCGCGCACCCCGCCGTCGCACCGTGCGGCGTGCTCACCATGCGCTCCGCCGCCGCCCTCCTCGCTGCCCCACCCGGACTCGACGCGCTGCACGCGATCGCCAGCGCCGCGGGCTGCGACGGGCCCTCTGCCCCTCTCGCCGCCGACGCGCGCCATGCGCTCGGCCTCCCCGACGACCTGCTCGACGCGCGTGTCTGTCCGGGGCCCGGCGCCCTCCGCGCGCTCCTGCTGCGCGCGCCGCGCGGCACTCCGCCCCGCGAGACCACCGCGCGCGTGGCGACGAAGCTCGCCGCGCGCACCCCGCAGCTCCTCTGGCTCGCGATCGCCGAGGACGACGCCGCCGCCGAGCGCGTGATCGCCTGCTGGTCGAACCATCGCTCCCCGCCGCGCGTTGCCGCGCTCTCCATCACCCGCGAGCATCTCGTGGACAGCGACGCCGAAGCGCTCTGCGCGATCGCCGCCGCGAGCGGACCCGACGACCTCCTCACCCACGCGCGCTGGCTCGAGGTGCTCGGCCGCGACGCGCTCAGCCGGCGCTTCTACCGCGAGCTCGAGGCGAGCGTCGGCGCGCTCGCGGCCTCCCTCCCGCGCGCGGTGCCCTCCGACGACCGCCGCACCCTCGCGCTCCACGCGACCTCGCGCCTCCTCTTCCTCGCCTTCCTCGAGGCGAAGGGGTGGCTCGACGACGACCGCGCCTTTCTCGCCCGCGTCCACGCCGACACGATGCTCCGCGGCGGTTCGGTGCATCGCCGCATGCTCGATCCCCTCTTCTTCGGCACGCTGAACACCCGCGCCGCGGCGCGTGCTCCCGCGGCGCGCGCTTTGGGGCGCGTCCCGTACCTCAACGGTGGGCTCTTCACTCGCACGCCCCTCGAGAAGCGCTGGCGGCACGCCCGCTTCGGCGACGGCGCCCTCGCCGCGCTCTTCGACGGCGTCCTCGCACGCTACCGCCTGACGGCGCGCGAGGACCGCGCCACCTGGTCCGACGCCGCCGTCGACCCGGAGATGCTCGGCCGCGCCTTCGAGACGTTGATGGCGTCGCGCGAGCGGCGGAACAGCGGCGCGTTCTACACTCCGCAGCCCCTCGTCGCCGACGTCGCCACGGAGGGGCTGGTCGCCGTGCTCGCGCGGAGCGGGTTCTCGGACGCCGACGCGCGCGGCATCCTCGCCGGTGACGCGCCCGTCGGCGCGCGCGGGGCGGAGCTGTCGTCCCGACTGCGCGGCATGCGCGTGCTCGATCCCGCGTGCGGCTCCGGCGCGTTCCTCGTCCACGCGCTCGAGCGCATCTCCGACCTCCTGCGCCGCTGCGGCGACGCGCGCGACGTCGGCGCGATCCGCCGCGAGGTGCTCGCACGCTCGATCTTCGGCGTCGACGCCAGCGCGACCGCGGTCTGGCTCTGCGAGCTGCGCCTCTGGCTCTCGACCGTCATCGAGACCGAGGTCGCACCGGGCGAGCGCGTGCCCACGCTCCCGAACCTCGACCACAACATCCGCGTCGGCGACTCGCTCGCTGGCGAGGGATTCCGCGCCGCTCACGGCTCGCCGTGCGGGGACCGCGCGGTGACCGTCCTGCGCTCCCGCTATGCACGCGCGACCGGAGCGCGCAAGCAATCGCTCGCCCGCGCCCTCGACCGCGCCGAGCGCGCGGCTGCTGTGGCGGCCCTCGAGCGCGAGATCGCCGCGACGAGCCATCGCCGGCGCGAGCTGCTGCTCGCGCGCCGGCAGCGCGACCTCTTCGGCGAGCGTCGCCGCTCCGGTGCCGATCCGGAGCGTATGATTCTCCGCGCGCGACTGCGGGACTCGCGCGCCGCGCTGCGTGCGCTCGGCGACGGCGGCGCGCTCCCCTTCTCCTATCCCGCCTGCTTCGCCGACGTGCATGCCGCCGGCGGCTTCGACCTCATCGTCGGCAATCCGCCGTGGGTGCGGCTGCACAACATCCCGCCACGCGCGCGCGAGCGGCTGCGCGAGCGCTTCCGCGTCTTCCGGCTCGCGGCCTGGGAGCGCGGCGCCTCCGACGCCGCCGCCGGCCGCGGATTCGCGGCCCAGGTCGATCTCGCGGCGCTCTTCGTCGAGCGGTCCGTCGATCTGCTCGCGCCGTCGGGATCGCTCGCGCTGCTCCTTCCCGCGAAGCTCTGGCGCTCTCTCGCCGGCGGCGGCGTGCGGCGCCTCCTCGCCGAGCGCTGTCCTGTCGCGCACGTCGAGGATCTCTGCGAGTCCACTCCGTCCTTCGACGCGGCGGTCTATCCGTCTCTCGTGGTCGCCGGCGCCGCCGATCCCTCTCCCACGCTCGGCTGCGTCCTGCGGCGTCGCGATGCCTCGCTGCGCTGGACGATCGCGCGCGACTCGCTTCCACTCGACGAATCGCCAGGCAGCCCCTGGATCTTCGCGCCACCCGAGGTGCGCCGCGCGTTCGACCGCCTGCGCCGCGACGCCGACCCTCTCGTCGCGAGCGTCGCCGGCCGACCGATGCTCGGCGTGAAGTGCGGGCTCAACGAGGCCTTCGTCGTCGCGGGCGACGCGTCCGTCGAGCGCGAGCTGCTCCGTCCGCTCGTCCGTGGCGAGACGCTCACCGCGTGGCGCGTCGCACCGAGCGAGCGAATCGTCTGGACCCATGGGCCGGACGGCACCCCGCTCGCCGCGCTCCCACCTGACGCAGCCCGGCATCTCTCCACGCACCGCCGAGCGCTCGAGCGCCGCAGCGACCTGCGCGCCGGCGCGCGGTGGTGGTCGCTCTTCCGCGTCGAGAGCGCGCGGCACGATCTGCCGCGCGTCGTCTGGGCCGACGTCGGACGCTCGCCGCGCCCCGCCTGCTTCCTTCCCGGCGACGCGACCGTCGCGCTCAACAGCTGCTACGTCGCCCGCCTGCCGACGGTCGAGGACGCATTCGCATTCACCGCGCTCCTCGCTTCGCCGCTCCTCGCCGCGTGGCTCGCCCTCGTCGCCGAGCCGGCGCGCGGCGGCTACCACCGCTACCTCGGCTGGACGATGGCCATCGCGCCGGTTCCGCACGACTGGCGCCGCGCCCGCGAGATCCTCGCGCCGTTAGGCGCGCGCGGCCACGCCGGCGACCCGCCGGCGGCGGCCGAGCTTCTCGACGCCGCGCTGGCCGCGTATCGCGTCCGTCGCGCCGACCTCGAGCCGCTCGTCACCTGGGCGCACCGGTGAGCATGCCGGAGTGGACCGCGGTGCCGCTCGACGCGGTGCGCGCGATCTTCGCCGCGCGGCTCCTTCCGGCCGACGACGCTCCGGCGCACCTCGGGAGCGTCACGCTCTGGCCGCACCAGCGCGACGCCGTGTCCCGGCTCCGCGCGGCGATAGCGGAGTTCCGCGGCGCTCTCCTCGCCGACGACGTCGGGCTGGGCAAGACCTTCGTCGCGCTCGCGGTCGCCTCGCGCTACGCGCGCCCTCTCGTCGTCGCTCCCGCCGCGCTGCGCGCGGTGTGGCGCGACGCGAGCGCGCGCGCCGCTGTCGAGGTCACCGTGATCTCGATGGAGCAGCTCAGCCGCGGCCCGGTCGCGGCGCCGGACGCCGACTTCGTCATCGTCGACGAGGCGCACCACGCGCGCAACCCGGCGACGAAGCGGCATGCCGCGCTCGCGCGCCTTGTTGCCGGCGCGGACACGCTCCTGCTCTCCGCGACGCCGGTGCACAACTCGCGCGACGATCTCGCGGCGCTGCTCGCCCTCTTCCTCGGCGCCCGCGCCCGCGCGCTCGACGGCGGCGCACTCGCCCGCTGCGTCGTGCGACGCTCGCGATCGAACCTCGAGCGCGGCCCCATCCTCCCGCGGGTGGACGGTCCTCACTCGATTCTCGTCGACGGCGGGGACGACGGCCTCGCCGAGTCGATCCTCGCGCTGCCGCCTCCGCTTCCCGCGGCCGACGGCGGCTCGGCGGATGCGCTCGTGCTCGTGACGATGATCCGCCAGTGGAGCTCGAGCGTCGCCGCGCTGCGCGGCGGCATCCGTCGGCGGCTCGCCGTCGCGCACGCCCTCGACGAATCGCTCGCCGCGGGACGGCATCCCACCCGTCGCGAGCTCGCCGCGTGGACGCTGGGCGACGACGCGCAGCAGCTCGCGCTCCCCGAGCTCCTCGCGCCCCCGCGGCGCGACGATCAACGGTCGCTGAGCGCGCTGCGCGAGACCGTGGCTCGCCACCGCCGCGCCCTGGAGGAGCTCGTGCGTCGGATCGGCGCGCACACCGAGGTCGATGGACGCAGGGCTCGCGCACTGCTCGACGCATGGCGCGCGCACCCGGGCGAGCGATTGCTCGCCTTCAGCCAGTTCGCCGCGACGGTGGACGCCTACTGGCGCGAGTTGAGGGGAGTGCCGCGTGTCTGCGCGCTCACCGCCGCGGGGGGACGCATCGCCGGTGGCGCGGTGGGTCGCGCGGAGGTGCTCGCGTCGTTCGCGCCTCGTGCGGCGGCCATCCCGGCACAGCGGCGCATCGACGCGCTCGTCGCCACCGACCTCGCGAGCGAAGGGCTCGACCTCCAGTCCGCGTCGGTGCTCGCGCACCTCGACCTTCCCTGGACCGCCGCGCGACTCGAGCAGCGGCTCGGCCGCGTCAGGCGGCCCGGTGCCGCGTCGCCGGTGATCCATCTATACGCGATCGAGCCCCCCGCGCGCGCCGCGGCGTTGATCGCGATCCGCGAGCGGCTGGCCGCGAAGCTCGCGGCCGCGCGCCTCACGCTCGGCGACGTCATGCCCGATCTGGGAATCGTCGTGCCGCCTGACGCGGGCGCGGCTCCGGCGCTCACCGAGTCGGTACGCGCTCGGCTCGCGCGCTGGCGAAGGGCTTCGCGCGACGAGGTGGTTCAGGAATCGGCGCAGGTCATGGTCGCTGGCTCTCCCGTGGCGGCCGGACAGGCCGGCTGGATCGCGCTGCTCGCGGACGGCGAGCACGCCTTCCTCGCCGCCTCGATCGGCGGCCGAACCGGCGACGAGCTCGCCATCCTCGATGCCGCGCTGGCGCTCCTCGGCGAGGAGATCGTCCCCGACCGCGCGGCCGTCGAGGCCACCCTCGCGGCCGTGCTCGACTGGCGCGACGCGCAACACGGTGCTCGCCTCGCCGGCGCCGCGGAGGTGGGCGCGTGGGAGGCGCGTCGCCGCACGCTCGCCGACGTCGCCGGCGTCGCTCACGCGCCCCGCTCCCGCCGCGCCGAGACGGCGGTCGCGCTCCATCGCGCCCGCGCCGTCGCGACCGGCGCGCTCGGCCTCGCCGAAGAGCGCCGGCTCGCGGCGCTCCGCGCATCCTCAATGCCGTCGAGCGCTATCTGGCTCGATGCTGTCGCTC
>Ga0268241_10000149_pt1 | contig 9924 bp, 9 predicted proteins | sample BulsoiAmnAmmetaG_FD_200248 | JGI IMG/M metagenome (GOLD analysis project Ga0268241, IMG submission 200248) | Bulk soil microbial communities from Mexico - Amatitan (Am) metaG (v2) (version 2) | ecosystem: Environmental > Terrestrial > Soil > Agricultural land | place: Mexico: Amatitan, Jalisco...
ACTTCGGCAGCGAGGAGGGCCGCCATCCCCCAATGCGGGGGTGGCTCGCCGTTCGCCTGGAGGGCGACTTCACCGAACGGGACGAGGCGAATCTCCCGGCGCCTGGCGTCACTCACTTCGACAGCCCTGGACGCGCTCGCGCAACTCCACCTTCCTGAGTGCCGGGCGAAGGTCGCGGATCCGGGGCAATGATCCGGCCGACCGCCTGAGTCTTCCGTCACCTTGTCCTGGTCGGCAGCCATCGCGTCATGCCGCTTTGCATGTGCTCGGCGACGTGGCAATGGGCCATCGTCGGGATCCGCGCGAAGTGATCGCGGACCCACAAGCGCGCTACCACGGTGCCGAGCTGCATGAGCGGACCCTCCTCCCGGGCGATCGAGCGCAAATTGCCGAGACCCATTTCGAAGCCTGGCTGCGCGAGTCCATGACCGGAACGTGGTCGTTGGGCGGTGGCCGGTCATCGGCGGGCCACCAGGGCAGGCCAATCCGGTATCCCGTCGGTTCGAGGCCATCGGTTCGGCGCCGATGCCCGGCCCGCGACACGGCTCGGTCGAGCGTGTGGGCCAGCCGCCAGGCCAGCGCGACCTGGGCAAGCAGGTACAGGGCGGAGCCGCTTACAGGTGGAAGCCGCCGGAGACCTCGAGGTTTTCGCCGGTGACCCAGCCGAACTCGTCGGATAGCAGCGCGGCGATGACCTTGCCGACGTCGTCCGCCTCGCCGAGCCGGCCAAGCGCGGTTTGCGCGACGATCGGCGGGATGACCTCTGGGTGGTGCTGGAACGCGTCGCTCGCGATCCGCGTCCTGGTGGAACCGGGGGCCACCGAGTTGACCCGGATACCGCGGGTACTGAACTCCTTCGCCATGCACCGGGTGAGAACGGTCAGGCCGCCCTTCATGGTCGCGTAGCCGGAGTAGCCCGCGGTCAGGCCAGTGGCCAGGGCTGAGTTGCTGGTCGTGTTCACGATCGCGCCGCCGTCGGCGAGCATCGGCAGCAGGTGCTGCGTGAGGAAGTAGGGGCCTTTGAGGATGACACGGAAGAATCGGTCGAACAGCTCCTCGGTGGTGTCCTCGAACATCGCCATCTGACCGAAACCGGCGTTATTCACCAGGCAGTCGAAGGTTGTGCGTTCCCAGGTGTCGGCCAGTTCGGCCGCCACCTGCTCGGCGAAGCCCGGGAAAGTTTCACTGGCACTGACGTCGAGCGGAAGCGCGACCGCGCTGCCGCCGCTGGTCTCGATGGCGGCGACGGTCTCCTTCGCCCCCTCCGGGTTGGTGTTGTAGGTCACGATGACCCCGGCGCCGCGTTCGGCGATGCGGGTGGCCGCGGCCTGCCCGATACCTGAACTGCCTCCGGTGACGACTGCGACGTTCATATCGGCCTCCTCAGTGCGGGACACCGGGTAAGCCAAGCGGGTTCCAGCGGCGAGGTGTGAGAACGAACCTGCCGCGCTGTTGCACAATCCTGCCAACCTGTCCAGCTGAAGCTTCTTCGGGAGCGCGGACAAGTGCCAACACAGGCGTACGATCCTGCCGGTGCAAGCGAATCGCGAGTCTCCATCCGCGACGGCCGGTCGCGCTGAGAAGCTGGCCGAGTTGCGGACACTGATCGCTCGCCACGCCCGGCCGGACGGCACGACGGCGATCGGCGGCGTTCTGCTCTCGGTCGCGGACAAGGTCGAGGAGCCTCATCCGTCAAGCTCGGGGACGGTGATGGCGCTGATCGTGCAAGGCTCCAAGCGCCTCGCCGTCGGCGACCGCACCTACGACTACGGACCGGGGCAGTACCTCGTGGCGTCCATCGACCTGCCGGTCATCGGCCACTACACGGAAGCGAGCCCGTCGGCGCCGGCGCTGGGATTCGGCCTCGTCCTGCGCCCAGCAACAATCGCTTCGCTGCTACTGGATGCGCGGGCGGGGTCGACCGCCGTCGCGCCGTCCCGCGCCACGAAGGCCGCTCCGCCCGCGCTCGGTGTCGCGGACGCGAGCAGCGAGCTGCTCGACGCCGTCATCCGCATGCTTCGACTCCTCGATCGCCCAGTGGACCAGCCGGTGCTGGCGCCCATGCTCGAGCGGGAGATTCTCTGGCGGCTGCTCCTCGGACCGATGGGACCGACCATGCGGCAGGTCGGGTTGTCCGACAGCAGCCTCACCCAGATCAGTCGCGCCGTCCGATGGATCCACGACCATCACGCAGAGCCGTTCCGTGTCGAAGACCTCGCGCGTTCCTGCGCCATGAGCACATCGGCATTCCATCGAAACTTCCACGCCGTCACGGCGCTCAGCCCCATCCAGTTCCAGAAGCGCGTACGCCTGCAGCAGGCCCGCCTTCTGCTCCTGGCCGGGCTCGACAAGGTCGCCACCGTCGGCTACACCGTCGGCTATGACAGCGCATCCCAGTTCAACCGCGAGTACCGCCGTCACTTCGGTCTCCCGCCGGGCCGAGATGCTGCACGCTTGCGAGCCAGCGCGGTCGTCCCCGCCTGACCGCCGCCAACGGGCAGCCGAGTCACGGCAAGGTTGGGCCGGACGTGCCGGGGCGCACGGCTGACCGCGAGCTGCGTTGGGGCACCGGCGTTGGTCCGGGCTGACGCGTCAGGCGGCGCCGTCCCACCAGTCGAGCACCCGGAGCGCGCGGAGGGTGTTCCAGCGGCTCGGCGTCCCCACGCCGCCCTCGAGGTCGAAGTGGACGCGACCCGGGTGGATGCGGTCGAGCAGCCAGCGGCCATCGGGCTGCCGCTTCGATCGCACGACCTCCACGGCCTCCGCCATCCGGGGATCCGGGTCCGCGCCGGACCAGCGGAAGTAGTCGAGCGCGCGCAGCACGTCGTAGTGCCAGTAGTAGGGGAACGCGAACTCGAGATATGCCGGGTCGACGACCTCGCCGGTGCTCTTGCGGCGGAACAGGCCGCGCTCGAGCAGGTACTCCTCACCGCTGCGCCGCGCCGCGCGTACCTCGGCGGACCCGCCAGTCGCTCGCTCGAACTCGAGCAGCCCGTCGAGCACGTTGATCGTGGTGTCGAAGGACGAGCGTACGGAACCGTTCTCGACCTCGCAGTTCCAGCCGCCGTCGTCCAGCCGCTCGCCGAGGATCCGCTCGACGATCGCCGCGACGTCCACCCCGAAGTACGCCCCGGTCTCGATCGTCCGGCCGTTGATGCACGGCTCGACCTCGCCGTCGAAGTAGCGCTGGCCGGCGTGCTCCCAGCGCCCGTTCTCCGCGACGAGCGCGATCGCCCGTCGGGCGGACTCCGACGCCGGGTCGAGCCCGAAGAGCTGCAGCGTCTGCAGCGTGTGCATCGTGGCCGTCCAGGGCTGCCCCGGTTCACCGCCGGTGTAGGACGCCGGGAAGCAGGCGCCGCCCTCCCAGAGCCCATCGGGACCCTCGAGCGCGAGGAGGCGCGCGCCCCAACCATCGTGCTCGACCCGGGCCCGCTCGGCCGCGACGTCGTCGGGGGAAGCCTTCTCGAGGTCGCGCAGCACCTGCCAGCGGATGGCGGGGTCGCCGTCGAGCAGCCAGTCGATCACGTTCATCGCCGCAGGGTACTACGAGCCGCCGACAGTCCAGCTGGCATGTAGGGCAAGCAGTACCAGGAGGCCCTGCTGGATCGGGCCGCTGATGGGGAGTCGCTGGCTGTCGGCGTGAACCTCGACCGTCCGAGAAGGCGATCTGATCCCGCCTCAACCGACACCCCGTCGGACCGAAGAAGTACCTGTGGGCTGCCGCTCGCGCGACCGCACGTGGCGAGGGCGTCCCAGCGTCCACTTCACCCGCACGACGCCGGTCGCGGCGGAACACGGCGAGCCCCGCGCGAGTCCGGGAAGGGGAGGATCGTGGACGTGGAGATCACACTCCGGGTGGACGGGACCCGGCACCGGCTGGTCGTGGACACGCGCACGACGCTGCTGGACGCGCTGCGCGAGCGGCTGGGGATCACCAGTGCCAAGAAGGGCTGCGACCACGGCCAGTGCGGGGCCTGCACCGTCCTGCTCGACGGGCGGCGCGCCAACAGTTGCCTGGCGCTGGCCGTGGCGCACCAGGACGCGGAAATCGTCACGGCTGCCGGGCTGGCCGCCGGCGAGGAGCCGCACCCGCTGCAGCGCGCGTTCATCGCCCACGACGCGTTCCAGTGCGGCTACTGCACGCCGGGCCAGATCTGTTCGGCGGTCGGGATGCTGGAGGAGGTCAGGGCGGGCTGGCCGAGCGCGGTGAGCGACCCGGACGCCGACGAGGTGGTGCTGGACGAGGCGGAGATCGCCGAGCGGATGAGCGGCAACCTGTGCCGCTGCGCGGCCTACGTCAACATCGTCCCGGCGATCGCGGAGGTGGCGGGCCGATGAGGCCGTTTCGCTACCAGCGTGCCGGCGACCTGGCCGGGGCCATGACGATGCTGGCCCAGGCCCCAAACGGGACCTACCTTGCCGGCGGGACCAACTTGGTGGACCTGATGAAGCTGGAGGTGGCCACCCCGGACGTGCTGGTCGACGTGCGGCGGCTCGTCTCCGACCGGATCGAGGAGCTGCCCGACGGGGGCCTGCGGATCGGCGCCGCGGTGCCCAACAGCGATCTTGCCGCCGACCCCAGGATCCGGCGGCGCTATCCCGTGCTGTCGCAGGCGCTGCTTTCGGGCGCTTCCGGTCAGCTCCGCAACCTGGCCACCACTGGCGGGAACCTGCTGCAGCGCACCCGCTGCGTCTACTTCCAGGACGTCACCACCCCGTGCAACAAGCGCGAGCCGGGCTCGGGCTGCTCTGCGCTCGAGGGCTATGACCGCGAGCTGGCGGTGCTTGGCTGGTCACCGGCCTGCGTGGCGACGCACCCCTCCGACATGGCGGTCGCCATGGCCGCACTGGACGCTGTGGTGCGCACCCAGGGGCCCGGCGGGGAGCGGACGATTCCGCTGACCGGGCTGCACCGGCTGCCGGACCAGGAGCCCGAGCGTGACACCGTACTGGAGCACGGCGAGCTGATCACGGCCGTGGACCTGCCGCCACTGCCGTTGGCGGCCAGGTCGCGCTACCGAAAGGTGCGGGATCGGGCGTCGTACGCGTTCGCGCTGGTCTCCGTCGCCGCCGCGCTGGAGGTCGTCGGCGGGGTGATACGGGACGTGCGCTTGGCGCTGGGCGGGGTGGCGCACAAGCCATGGCGGGCGACCAGGGCCGAGGCGGCGTTGCGGGACGCGCCCGCGACCCGGGAGAGCTTCCGCGGCGCCGCCGAGGCCGAGCTGGCCGCCGCGCGCCCGCTGCCAGGCAACGCCTTCAAGGTCCCGCTGGCGCGCAACACCATCGTCAGCACCCTGCTCGACCTGGTGGAGCAGGCACGATGAGCGCCGCCAGGATCCCCACCCGCGCCATCGGCGTGCCCCTCGACCGCCTCGACGGCCGGGCCAAGGTCGCCGGTATGGCTGCCTACGCCTTCGAACAGCCCATGGAGCGCCCCGCCTACCTGCACCCCCTGCAGGCCACGATTGCCGCCGGGCGCATCGCCGGCGTCGACTCCGGCGCCGCGACCGCCGAGCCGGGAGTGCTGGCCGTGCTCACCCACCACAACGCCCCGAAGCTGGCCTCGGCCGACGACGCCGAGCTGGCGATCCTGCAGTCCGACGAGGTCGCCTTCCGCGGCCAGGTCGTCGGCGGGGTGATCGCCGAGACCCCCGAGGTCGCCCGCAACGCCGCGACCCTGATCAGGGTGGACTACCAGGAGCGGGCACACGACGTCCAGCTGCGGCCCGGCCGCGACGACCTGTACGCCCCCGAGACGGTCAACGCCGGGTTCGCAACCGACACCGTCCACGGCGACGTCGACGACGCGCTGGCGTCGGCGGCCGTCGCGCTGGATGCGACCTACACGACCCCGATGTACCACAACAGCCCAATGGAGCCGCACGCCACCATCGCCATCTGGACCGACGACGCGCTGATCGTCTACTGCGGCTCGCAGGGGGTGCACCGGGTCCGGGGGGACGTCGCCCGAGCGTTCGGGCTCGACCCGCGGCGCGTGCGCGTGATCTCCCCGCACGTCGGGGGAGGGTTCGGGTCGAAGGGGCGTACCCATGCGGACGTGATCCTCGCCGCGATGGCCGCCCAGCTCGTCGCCGGCCGACCGGTGAAGCTCGCCCTCACCCGCCAGCAGATGTTCGACCTGGTCGGCTACCGGACTCCCACGATCCAGCGCATCCGGCTCGGCGCCGACGCCGCCGGGCAGCTTGTCGCGATCACGCACGACGTGATCGAGCAGACCTCGAAGATCAAGGAGTTCGCCGAGCAGACGGCGGTCTGCTCCCGAACGATGTATGCCGCGCCGAACCGGCGCACCACCCACCGGTTGGCGGCCCTCGACGTGCCGGTGCCGACGATCGTGCGGGCGCCGGGGGAGGCCCCGGGCATGTTCGCGCTGGAGTCGGCCATGGACGAGCTGGCGGTCGCCTGCGGCCTGGACCCGGTCGAGCTGCGCATCCGCAACGAGCCCGACGCCGATCCCGAGTCCGGGCTGCCGTTCTCCAGCCGCAACCTGGTCGCCTGCCTGCGCGAGGGCGCCCGCCGGTTCGGGTGGGCCCGGCGCGACCCCACCCCCGGCGCCCGGCGGGAGGGAGGCTGGCTGGTGGGCACGGGGGTGGCCGCCTCGACCTACCCGGTGTACCGGCTCCCCGGCAATGCCGCGACGATCCGGGTCGGCCCCGACGGGCGCCACAGCGTGCTGATCGGCGCCGCGGACATCGGCACCGGCACCTGGACGGCGCTCACCCAGATCGCCGCCGACGCGCTGGAGGTCGCCGTCGAGGACGTCGAGCTGCGGATCGGGGACACCGCGCTGCCCGTGGCGTCCATAGCCGGCGGCTCGTCGGGGATCACCTCCTGGGGCTCGGCGATCGTGGAGGCGGCCGGCAAGCTGCGGGCGCGCCTGGCGTCCGACCACGCCGGAGTGGTGCCAGCCGAGGGGCTCGAGGTCACCGGCGAGATGCCCGACAACCCCCACGCCGGGCGGTTTGCGATGCACGCATTCGGGGCGCAGTTCGCCGAGGCGCGGGTGCGCGCCGACAGCGGCGAGGTGCGGGTGCCACGCCTGCTGGGGATGTTCGCCGTGGGCCGGATCATCAACCCCAAGACCGCCCGCTCGCAGCTGCTCGGGGGCATGACCATGGGGCTGTCGATGGCGCTGCACGAGCACAGCGTGGTGGACCCGCGCTTCGGGCACGTCGTCAACCACGACTTCGCCGAGTACCACATCGCCGCCAACGCCGACGTCGGCTCGGTCGAGGTGCACTGGCTGGACGAGGAGGACCCCTACGTCAACCCGATGGGGTCCAAGGGCATCGGCGAGCTCGGCATCGTCGGCACCGCCGCGGCGATCGCCAACGCGGTCTTCCATGCCACCGGTATCCGCGTGCGGGACCTGCCGATCACCCTGGACAAGCTCCTACGGTAGGAGGACGGGTTCCGCACCGTTGGGTGACCTCGCGGCGGCCGCCTCGCTTCGTGCCCTTGTCGATGCGGTCGTCCCGCATGGGCCATGCCGGATCGCCGGGCCCCGGCGAGCTCCGGCGCACCGGTCGTCGAAGCTGGTCAGAGGGGCTACCGTGGACGGTGAGCCGAGAGGTCACGTGTTGGAGAAGGCGAGAATGGACACCATCGGGCCGTGGGAGCTGCTGATCATCGTGGCCATCCTGGTCGCGCTGTTCGGCGCCAGCCGGCTGCCCAAGATGGCCCGCGGGCTTGGCGAAGGCATCCGCGAGTTCAAGAAGGGCATCTCCGAGGCCGGCGACCCCGCCGACAACCAGCCCTCGGAGCCAGCCGGGCAGGAGAGCAGCGAGGACGAGCAGTCCTCACAGCCGGACCGGCACCCGAGGATGCCGCGGCGATAGCCGGCATCTCAGGGCCCACCCTCTTCGGGCCAGACTGCGCGTTCAGTTGACGGGCGCGCCGAGCCACCTGGGCAGCTGGCTGAGCAGGTCTTGCTGATCTTGGCCGACCCAGGCCACGTGGCCGTCGGGGCGCAGCAGCACGGCGGGCACGTCCAGTTCCTCGCTGACGTCGACGACGTGGTCGACCCGATCCGCCCACCCGGCGACCGAGAGCCGGCCGGTCTGGTCGAGCAGCAGCCCGCGGCCGTGGCGCATCAGCTCGTAGAGGCGCCCCCGCTTCAGCCCCACGTCCCGCAGCCGCCGGCCGAGCAGTTCATGGCCCTCGCCGAAGTCGTAGCGGACCCCGATCGCGGTGATCTTCTCGATCAGGTACCGGTTCGCGTCCTCGAAGTCCATCAGCTGCGACAGCAGCCGGCGCACTGCCTGGGGGCCCGGCTCGAGGGACGTCAGCTCGGCCTGCGCGCGGGTGGTGTCCAGCACGTCGGCGGCGACCGGGTGCCGTTCGGTGTGGTAGCTGTCCAGCAGCCCCTGCGGTGCCCAGCCGTTGACCTCGGCGGCCAGTTTCCAGCCGAGGTTGAAGGCGTCCTGGATGCCGAGGTTGAGGCCCTGCCCGCCCAACGGCGGGTGGATGTGCGCCGCGTCGCCGGCCAGCAGCACCCGCCCGACCCGGTAGCGCTCGGCCAGCCGGGTGGCGTCGCCGAAGCGGGACAGCCAGCGCGATGAGTGCGCGCCGAAGTCGGTGCCGGCGATCGCCCGCAGCTGCCGCTTCAGCTCCTCCAGAGTCGGCGGGACCGTGCGGTCCTCGGCCACCCCCTCGGCGCGCACGACGACGCGGTACACGCCGTCCCCGAGAGGGCCGGCACCGAACCCCAGATCGGTCTTGCGGACTTCGGCCACCACGGCGTTCAGCTCCTCCGGGGGCACGGCCACCTCCATCTCGCCCAGCAGCCACTCGCGCCTGGGGGGCTCGCCGGGGAAGCCGACGCCGAGCAGCTTGCGCACCGTGCTGCGGCCGCCGTCGCAGCCGACGAGGTAGCGCGAGCGCAGCCGGGTGCCGTCGGCCAGCTCGACGGTCACCCCATGGTCGTCCTGGCTCAGTCCGACCAGTTCGCAGCCGCGCCGGATCTCGGCGCCGAGCTCGGTGGCGTGCTCGGCCAGCAGCCGGTCGGTGACGGGCTGCGGGATGCCGAGGATGTACGCATGTGCGGTGTCCAGCTCCGATAGCGGCTTGGTGATGCCGGCGAAGTAACCACCGAGCGGGTACTGCCGGCCGTGCGCGAGGAACCGCTCCAGCAGACCGCGCTGGTCCATGACCTCGATGCTGCGCACGTGCAGACCCAGCGAGCGGACCAGCCCGCCCGGCTCCGCGTCCTTCTCCAGCACCAGCGCGTGCACGCCGTGCAGCCGCAACTCGCCCGCCAGCATCATGCCGGTCGGTCCGCCGCCGGCAATGATCACGTCAACCATGAACCACCCATTCACTGAGGTTGCATTTCGGCCAGCCGCACCGCGCGGTCCGGCGGCGCGCACCCGCGAGCACACGTACTTTGCGAGTACCTGATTTCCGCAGGTTCTGGCCCCGGCCGCAGATTGTGCAACACGACCCGGGGCTTGCCGCAAGCCCCCCCGTGCGCGATACATTGAGAGTGGCAAGGAGTGGGTGACCTCCTTGCCGTTGCCTTTTGTCGTCCGCTGCGGACAGACAACCCCCTCACAAAGCGGCAGCCCACCGCCCTATGGCGGTACCTCGATCCAGCAGGACCTCCCTGCACCGCACGCCGTCTCAACACTCCTTGTCTGAATGCGTTCAGGCGTCGCCAGCAGATGAGTGCGCATCCGAGGGTGAGGAGGCTTCGTGGATGTCGTCGCGTATCTCCCAGCGGATCGGCAGGCGGCGGAACCAGTGCAGATAAGCGAGCGCGTTCCACGACTGAAGCAGTGGGATCAGTTGGCTGATTCGGTGATCAGGTGATGTTTGCTGCCCGTCCTGCCCCGATCGACGGGGCTTCTCAGGACAGCAGTGGGAACCGTTCCCGCAGCGGTCCCAGGATCCTCCGGTCCTGGT
>Ga0268241_10000150_pt1 | contig 9915 bp, 8 predicted proteins | sample BulsoiAmnAmmetaG_FD_200248 | JGI IMG/M metagenome (GOLD analysis project Ga0268241, IMG submission 200248) | Bulk soil microbial communities from Mexico - Amatitan (Am) metaG (v2) (version 2) | ecosystem: Environmental > Terrestrial > Soil > Agricultural land | place: Mexico: Amatitan, Jalisco...
CGGCTCGGGCGCCGGCTCCCACCTGGCGAGCCGGCTGGGCCACCACATGTGGCGGTCGAGGTCGAAGCTCAGCGCCGGGACCAGCACCGACCGCACCACCAGGGTGTCGAGCAGGACCCCGAAGGCGACCAGGAAGCCGATCTCGGTGAGGAACACCAGCGGCAGCACGGCCAGCACCGAGAAGGTCGCCGCCAGCACGATGCCCGCCGAGGTGATCACCCCGCCGGTGACCGCCAGGCCGCGCAGGGTGCCGGCGCGCGTGCCGAGGTGCGTGGACTCCTCCCGGACCCGGGTCATCAGGAAGATGTTGTAGTCGATGCCCAGCGCCACCAGGAAGATGAAGCCGAACAGCGGCAGCGACACGTCCGACCCGGCGAAGCCGAAGACCTTGTCGAACACCACCATGCTGGTGCCCAGCGCCGCCAGGAACGACAGGATCACCGTGCCGATCAGCACCAGCGGCGCGACCAGCGCGCGCAGCAGCACGGCCAGGATCACCAGCACGACCGCCAGCACCAGCGGGACGATCACGTCCCGGTCGCGCGCCGAGGCGTTGGAGATGTCGAGGTCGGTGGCTGCCGTCCCGCCGGCCAGCGCTCCCGCGCCGGGTACGGCGTGGATGCGGTCGCGCAGCCGCTCGATGGTGCGGTGGCTCGCGTCCGTGCCGACGGTGGCGTCGAGCGTCGCGTCGATCTGGACCAGCCCGCCGGACTGCCCGGTGACCTGCGCCTGGACCACGCCCGGCGTGCCGCGCACCGCGGCCAGCATCGGCGGGGCGGCGGCCGCGTTGGCGGTGACGATCGTCGGCGAGCTGGCGCCGGACGGGAAGCTCTCCGCCAGCAGCCGCTGCCCCACCACCGACTGCGGCTTGGTGCGGAACTGCTGGTCCTGGTCGAGCCCGGTGTGGGTGTCGATCAGGCCGACCGCCAGGCCGCACAGCGCCAGCGCGGTGACCACCCAGACCAGCCGCGGGCGCCGCTCGATGCGGCGGCCGATGCGGCCCCAGGCGCTCTCCTCCTCCGGATGGGCGGAGCCGTAGTGCGGCACGAACGGCCAGAACAGCCAGCGGCCGCAGGCCACCAGCAGGGCCGGCAGCAGGGTCAGCATGGCGGCCAGGGCGCAGATGATGCCGATGGCGCCGACCGGGCCGAGACCCCGGGTGGAGTTGAGCTCGGCGACCAGCAGGCACAGTAGGCTCAGCACCACGGTGGTGCCGGAGGCCAGGATCGCCGGGCCGGCGCCGCGCATCGCCTCGGCCATCGCCTCGTGCTTGTCCCGGTGGCGCCGCAGCTCCTCGCGGTAGCGGGCCACCAGCAGCAGGGCGTAGTCCGTGCCGGCGCCGAACACCAGCACCGTGAGGATGCCCTGGCTCTGGCCGTTGACCAGCAGCCCAGCGCCCTTGGCCAGGCCGTAGACGGCCGCGGCGGCGGTCTGGCTGGCCAGGCCGACGGACAGCAGCGGCACCAGCCACAGCCAGGGGCTGCGGTAGGTGAAGATCAGGATGATCGCGACCACCAGCGCGGTGACCAGCAACAGCTTGGTGTCGATGTCCTGGAAGGCGTCGATCGAGTCGACCAGGTAGCCGGCCGGCCCGGTGACCGCCACCTGCAGCCCGTTGCCGCCGGTGCCGACCTGGTCGCGGATCCCGTTGACGTCGTTGATGAGCATCTCGGCGTCGGCGTTGCTGAAGCCCGCGGTGCGCAGCGGCAGGTTCACCACGATCGCCTTGCCGTCGCTGGAGGGGATCGGCGGCGGCGCCGGCCGCCCGCCGAGGTAGCGCGCGGCCAGCCTGGCACGGTCGCTGGCCGCCCTGAGCCTGTCGGACGGCTGCAGGCCGCTGTCGCGCCGGTAGACGATCACCGCGGTCAGGTCCTGGTTCTCCCGCAGCCGGTCGAGCTGCCGTTGGACCCGGGTCGACTCGGCGTTGCGGGGCAGGAAGCTGATCGCGTCGTTCTTCTGCACGGAGCTCAGCTGGCCGGCGAACGTGGCGGCCAGCCCGGCGATCACCAGCCAGACGGCCAGCACCACCCACTTGGCTCGGCGGCCGGCCGGCAGGGCGGCGAGCTTGCGAACGTCGGGCACGGAACGGACCTCCCCGGTTGTCAGCCTCGGTGGCCGGCCGCACCCGCGTGGGGCGCGGCCGGCCGGTCGGTCACACGGAACGCTGGTAGGAACGGAAGGCCATGGTCGCCAGCAGCCAGCAGACCAGCGCCAACGCCAGCAGCCAGCCGCCGCGCGTCAGCACGAAGCCCCAGTCGGGGCTCGCCCCGAGCGCCCGCCGGCCGGCCTCGATGGCCCAGTTGAACGGGTTGTAGTGGGCGACGGCCTGGATCCAGCCGGGCATCAGGCGGGCGTCCATGAAGCCGGCGCCGAGGAAGGTGAGTGGCAGCGCCAGGAACTGGACCACGGCGATGACCGACTCCTCCTTGCGCAGCAGCAGGCTGAGCGCGATCGACAGCGACGCGAACGACAGGTTGACCAGCATGGTGACGAGGATCAGCGAGACCACGCCGAGGGCGCCGCCGGGGAAGCGCGCGCCGGCGGCCAGCCCGAGCGCCACGATGATGGTGGACTGGCCGATGGACACCAGCCCCTGGTAGATCAGCATGCCGCCGGTTAGCGCGCCGCGCCGCACGGGCGAGACCAGGAACCGGTCGGTGACGCCGCGGTCGATGTCGCTGATCACCCCCATGCCGGCCCAACCGCCGGAGAACACCGCGGTCATCACCACCACGCCCGGTGTCAGGAAGGTGATGTAGGAGCCGGCGGCGAAGCCGGGGATCTCGACCACCCGCTTGAACAGCTGGCCGAACAGCAGCAGCCAGATGACCGGCTGGACCAGGCTGATCGAGATCAGCCAGGGCTGGCGCGACAGGAAGCGCAGGTGCCTGGTGGTCATGTGCCACGACTGGGCGATGGCGGTGGTCATCGGCGGCCTCCGTTGCTGGACTGCGCCTGGTCGGCCTCGTGGAAGGCGCGGCCCGCGTAGCGCAGGTAGACGTCGTCGAGCGAGGGGCGGGCGATGGTGACGGCGGCGACCGCCAGGCCGCGCGACTCGAGCGCGCCGAGCACCAGCGGCACGGCGGTGGCGCCGCGGTCGACCCGGGCGCGCAGCGTGCGGCCCTCGAGCATCACCTCGTGGACGCCCTCCAGCCGGTCCAGCGCGGCGCGCACCGGGCCGTCGGGCCCGGGCTCGCCCAGCTCGACGTGGATGGCGTCGCCGCGCAGCTCGGACTTGAGCTCCTCGGGTGTGCCGGCGGCGACCACCAGTCCGTTGTCGACGATCGCCAGCCGGCGCGCCAGCCGGTCCGCCTCCTCGAGGTAGTGGGTGGTGAGCAGGACGGTGATGCCCTCCTCGTGGGCGAGGCGGGTGATCTCGCTCCACATATCGGCACGTGCCTCGGGATCGAGACCCGTGGTGGGCTCGTCGAGGAACAGCACCTGCGGCCGGTGCACCAGGCCGAGCGCGACGTCGAGCTTGCGTCGCATGCCGCCGGAGTAGGTCTTGGTGATCCGGTCGGCCGCCTCGCCCAGGTTGAAGCGGTCCAGCAGGCCGTTGACCCGCCGCCCGAGCTCGCGACCGCGGAGGCCGTAGACGCGCGCCTGGAGGGTGAGATTCTCGCGGCCGGTGGCCTCGAGGTCGACCCCGGAGCGCTGGGCGACGCAGCCGATCGCGCGGCGCACCAGGTCCGGTCGCTCCACCACGTCGATGCCGGCGACGCTGGCGCTGCCGGAGTCGGGCCGGCTGAGGGTGGTGAGGATCTTGACGGTGGTTGACTTGCCGGCGCCGTTGGGGCCCAGCAGGCCGAAGACGGTGCCCGGCTCGACGGTGAAGTCCAGGCCGCGCAGCGCCCGGACGCCGCCGGGATAGGTCTTGACCAGCTGGCGCGCCTCGATCGCCGGCGGCGACGCCGGCGCGGGGTCATTGCCCGCGCTCGGGTGCGTCTCGAGGAAATTGCTCATGGTGAAGCAGACCTCCGTGGCAGGTGGTCGTCTCGGGGGGGTTGGGTGGGCGCCTGGCGACCGGCCGGTCCCGGGTCCGGCCGGTCCGCCCCGACCCCATGGCTCCGCGTCAGCCGGTCGGCAGCGCCGACTGAATAGAAACCCAACCCTTCACGATTGTCAATCCCAATTTTCCAATCTTGCGGGACGGCGGCTGGCGCCTGGCTTGCTGCCAGTCTCTACCCGAGGGGCGACAACCCGGCGATGGCCGTCCCCAGGGCCCCGGGGACGTCCTCGACCAGCAGGTGCCGGCCCTCGGCGACCACCTGCCTGCCGCCGACCACCAGGTCGCTCACGTCGCTGGCGGTCGCGGCGAACGCCGCGGCCGCCAGCAGGTCGCCGCGCGCGGCGCCCGCCAGACGCGGCGAGTCCAGCCGCAGCGCCACCAGGTCGGCCAGCCGTCCCCGCTCGATGACGCCGGCGTCCCAGCCGAGCGAGCGCATGCCGCCGGAGGTGGCGGCGCGCAGCAGCTCGGCCGGCCGGTGGTGGCCGCGCCGCCCGGTCGCCAGGCGCTCGTCGAGCTCCACCGCCCTGGCCTCCTCGAACAGGTCGATCACCGCGTGGCTGTCGCTGCCCAGGGCGAGCGGGCAGCCGGCCAGCGCCAGCCGCCGTGCCGGCCCGACGCCGTCGGCCAGGTCGCGCTCGGTGGTCGGGCAGATGCAGGCGGTGGTGCCGCCGGCGCCGAGCAGGCGCAGGTCCTCGCCGGTCAGGTGGGTGGCGTGCACCGCGGTGGTGCGCGGGCCGAGCACGCCGTGGTCGGCGGCCAGCACGGCCGGCGTGCGGCCGGTGGCGGCCAGGCAGGCCTGGTTCTCGGCCGGCTGCTCCGACAGGTGCAGGTGCAGCGGCACCCCCCGCCCGGCGGCCCAGGCCGCCACGGTGGCCATCGCCGCCGGCGGCACCGCCCGGACCGAGTGGATCGCCGCACCGAGCAGCGCGCCACGGCCGGGGTCCAGCGCCAGCCGGCCGACCCGCTCGGCCCAGGCGTCGGCGTCGCCGTCGCCGAAGCGCCGCTGCACGCCCCGCAGCGGCGTGCCGTCCACGTCGGCCTGGAGGTAGCAGGTGTCGAGCAGGGTGATGCGCAGGCCGGCCGCCTCGGCGGCCAGCAGCAGCGCGCGGCCCATGGCGTTGGGGTCGGCGTAGCGGCCGCCGCCGGGCGGGTGGTGCAGGTAGTGGAACTCGCCGACCGCGGCGATGCCGGCCAGCGCCATCTCGGCGTAGGTGGCGCGCGCCAGCGCCAGGTAGCTGTCCGGGTCGAGCCGCGCGGCCAGCGCGTACATCCCATCGCGCCAGGACCAGAAGTCGCCGGCGGCGGCCTGGCCGCCGCCGCGCAGGGCGCGGTGGAAGGCGTGCGAGTGGGCGTTGGCCAGCGCCGGCAGCACCAGGCCGGGCAGCCGGCGCGCGTCCGGCGGCGGGTCGCTGCCCGGCTCGACGGCCACGATCCGGTCGCCCTGGGTGGTGATCAGCACGCGCTCGTCGACCGTCTCGCGCGGGCCGCCGAGCCATGCCAGGCCGGCGAGCCAGCGCCGCCGCTCGTCCATGCCGGAAGCCTGGAGTGGCCGCGCGCCGGCGTCAAGCCGGCCCGGCGGCGGTTTGCGCGGCGGCGGGGGGCCGTGCTCCTATCGGTGCCCCAGGCCGCGCCCGGCGGCCGCCGACACCGATCGGGTGCGCATGCAGCAGGGACGCGAGCCGGCACCGACCTACCTGGAGGTCGATCGCGTGCGGGTCTGGACGCCCGGCGGCGGGGACCTGCTCCACCAGGTGAGCTGGCGCGTCCACGCCGGGGAGCACTGGGCGCTGCTGGGCCCCAACGGCGCCGGCAAGACCACCCTGCTGTCGCTGGCCGGCGCCAGGCGCCATCCCAGCTCGGGCGCGGTGCGGGTGCTCGGCCAGCGGCTCGGCGGGGTGGACATGCGCGAGCTGCGCCGCTCGATCGGCGTGGTCGACCAGGCGCTGCGCATGCCCGACGAGCTGACCGTCGAGGCGGTGGTGCTGACCGGCGCGACCGGCAGCGTGCAGCCGCTCTGGGACCGCTACGGCCCGGCCGACCGCGAGCGGGCGCTGGAGCTGCTGGCGCTGATGGGCTGCGCCCACCTGGCCGGCCGGCGGGTGGGCACCTGCTCGCAGGGCGAGCGCGGGCGGGTGCGGATCGCCCGGGCGCTGATGCCGGCGCCGCCGCTGCTGCTGCTCGACGAGCCGGCCAGCGGCCTGGACCTGGCGGCCAGGGAGCTGCTGCTGGCCGCGCTGGCGGAGCTGGCCAGCTTCGACCCGTCGCTGGCGACCGTGGTGGTCTCGCACCACCTGGAGGACCTGCCGCCGCACACCAGCCACGCGCTGCTGCTGGCCGCCGGCGCGGTGGTGGCCGCCGGCCCGGTCGAGCGGACCCTCACCGGCGAGGCCGTCTCGGCCTGCTTCGGCATCGGCGTCGAGGTCGGCCGCCACGACGGCCGCTGGCTGGCGACCATGACCGGCGAACCTGCCGCTTGCCTGGCAGGACCGTCGCGCCATATGGTCAGTTGATCGGACCCATGAAGGAAGTGGCCGGGTGGTGGAGTGGGCCGAGCTGGCGCCGACGAGCCTGTCGCTGCCGGCCGAGCTGGCAACCGATATCGAGCGGCTGATCCTCGCCGGTGAGCTCCCGCCGGGGGCGAAGCTCCCGCCGGAGCGCGAGCTTGCCACCACGCTGGGGGTCTCCCGGGCCTCGATCCGCGACGCCCTGCGCGACCTGGAGATGCGCGGCCTGCTGGAGCGCACCCCCGGCCGCGGCACGATCGTGGCCGACCGGCCGAGCTCGGGGGTGGGCAGGGCGCTGCTGCGCGAGCTCGACCCGCGCAGCCGCGACCTGCTGGAGGTCATGGAGATCCGCTCGATCATCGAGCCGCCGATGACCGCCCGCGCGGCGCTGCGGGCCACCGCCAGGGAGGTCGCCCAGCTCCAGCAGCTGGTCGAGTCGATGTCGCCGGAGCTGGACGCCGAGGAGTACGCCTCGCTGGACCTGGCCTTCCATCAGGCGATCGCGCGCTGCACCCACAACCAGCTGCTCGCCAGGGTGCTGGAGGCGGTCAACCCGATGACCGCGGTGAGCCGCAGCGACCGGCTGCAGAGCCCGGAGCGGCGGGTCGCCTCGCTCGCCGGCCACCGGCGGATCCTCGAGGCGCTGCGCGCGCACGACCCGGAGGCCGCCTCGGCGGCGGCGGCCGAGCACGTCACCGCGGTGCAGCAGTACGCGCTGCACGCCTCCGAGCAGGCGGCGCAACCCAAGCGCCCGCGCGCCTCGCGCTGAGGCGCGCGGGCGGGGCCGGCGTCACTCGTCCTCAGCGAGGATCGAGTAGATGCGGCGCCGGGCCTCGACGAGGACCTCGAGCGCCTTGGCCTTCTGGGCCTCGCTGCCGGCGGTGCCGACCTGCATGACCGCCGCGCCCACCTGGAAGGCGGTGTCGCGCAGCTTCAGGTTGGTGGGGTCGATGCCCTCGGTGACCTCGTCCCAGGGCGCCTGCGCTCCGCTCTGCTCGGCCTCGGCGCGGCCGGCGTCGGTGAGCGAGAACAGCCGCTTGCCGTCGGCCTCCTGGCTGGTGATCAGGCCCTCGTCCTCGAGCAGCTGCAGGGCCGGGTAGACCGAGCCGGGGCTCGGGCGCCACACCCCGCCGGTGCGGTTGGTGAGCTCCTGGATCATCTCGTAGCCGTGCATCGGCCGCTCGGCCAGCAGGGCCAGGATGGCGGCGCGGACGTTGCCGCGCCGGGCGCGGCCGCCACGGTGATGGCGGCCGAACCCCGGGCCGAAGCCGGGGCCGCCAGGACCGAAGGGCATGCCCCAGGGCGGTCCGAAGGGAGGCTGCCAGCGGCCGAAGCCGGGCCGACCGGGCCCCCCGAGGGTGAAGGGTGGACGACGCATGGTCATCACCTCGCCTTTCTTCGATGTGCTTCTTCGATGACTAACGATATATCGGAATGCATCGAGATGCAACCCTGAATCTTTGCCCTTGATGCGCGAATCTGACGTTCAGCAATCTATTGACGGGCGCAACACATTTGCCCTATAACGGCGCCATTGCGAGCGCCGGGGCCCGCCTCGGCAGCGACCCCGCCAACCCATCCCCGACGAAGGGACCGCCATGCGCTACGACCTGCGACGTGGCATTCGGGCTCCATTGCTCCTGCTTGCCGCCATCGCCCTGCTGGCGGCCGCGTGCTCCAGCGGCAGTGACAACCAGTCCTCGGGCTCCTCGGGGGGCCTGGAGACCTCCACCATCACGCTCGGCTCCCTGCCGGTGGTGGACGCCGCCCCCGCCTACATCGCCGACAAGGCCGGCTACTTCAAGGCGGAGGGCCTGACCGTCAAGTTCCAGCAGGCCCAGGGCGGCGCCGCGCTGGTGCCGGCGCTGGTCTCTGGCGGCATCCAGGTCGCCTTCTCCAACTGGGTGTCGCTCTTCCTCGCCAAGAGCAACGGCATCGACCTCCAGGTGATCGCCGACGGCGACAAGGCCAAGCCCGGCTTCAGCGGCGTGTTCGTGATGCCCAACTCCCCCATCAAGAAGCCCGCCGACCTGGCCGGCAAGAAGATCGCGGTCAACACCCTGAACAACATCGGCGGCCTGGTGATCAGCGCGGTGCTCAAGGAACAGGGCGTCGACCCCAAGAGCGTCAAGTTCGTCGAGGTCGGCTTCCCCGACATGGGCGCGGCCCTGCAGCGCGGCGACGTCGACGCCGTCTGGGTGGTGGAGCCGTTCACCTCCGCGGTCAAGGGCACCCTGAACGCCCGCCTGATCTTCGACCCATTCTCCGGCCCGACCGCCGCGCTGCCGGTGGGCGGCTACGCGGTCACCAAGAAGTTCGCCGACTCCAACCCCAAGACCGTGGCGGCCTTCGCCCGCGCGATCGACAAGGCGGTGTCCGACGCCAACGCCGACCGCAGCAAGGTCAACGAGGTGGTGCCGACCTACATCAAGATCGACGCGGCCACCGCCGCCAAGGTGACCCTGCCGATCTACGCCGCCACGCCGAACCCGATGGAGCTGCAGCGGGTCGCCGACCTGATGCAGCAGTTCGGCAGCCTGAGCCAGCGCCTGGACGTCGCCTCCTTCACCCGCAGCGGGTGAGCCTGGGTGGCCTCGGTCGCCGCACGGGCGGCGCGGGCCGTGCGAGCCCCACGGCTCGCGCGGGGGCTGGTGGGTGCCGCCGCGTGCTTCGTCGTGGCCGAGGCGATCACCCGGCTGGAGCTGGTCGATCCCCGCTACCTCCCGCGGGCGTCGACCGTTCTGGCGCGGCTGGTCGGCCTGCTCGGCCAGACGGAGTTCCTGACCGCCGTGGCCGCCACGCTCCAGGCGTGGGCGATCGGCCTGGCCGTCGCGGTCGCCACGGCGGTACCCGCCGGCATCCTGCTGGGCTCCTCCCGGCGCTGCTATCAGGCGACCAGGGCGCTGGTCGAGTTCCTGCGGCCGATCCCCTCGGTGGCGCTGATCCCGCTGGCGATCCTGCTGTTCGGCCAGGGGCTCCGGCTGAAGACCTCGCTGATCGTCTACGCCTCGTTCTGGCCGGTGCTGTTCAACACCGTCTACGGCGTGCAGGACGTCGACCCGGTCGCCAAGGACACCGCCCGCTCGTTCGGCTTCGGCCGGCTGGCCATCCTGTGGCGGGTCACCCTGCCGGCGGCCTCGCCGTTCATCGCCACCGGCGTGCGGGTCGCCTCGGCGATCGCGCTGATCCTGGCGATCTCCACCGAGCTGCTGGCCGGTGCGGCCGGCGGCATCGGCAGCTTCATCCTGCGGGCCAGCTCCGGCGGCGGCAACGCCGACGTGGTCTACGCGGCCACCGCCATGACCGGGCTGCTCGGCCTGGTGCTCAACTGGGCGCTGCTGCTGCTGGAGCGACGCGCGCTGGCCTGGCGGCAGCAGGCGGAGGTGCCGGCGTGAGCAGCGG
>Ga0268241_10000151_pt1 | contig 9896 bp, 10 predicted proteins | sample BulsoiAmnAmmetaG_FD_200248 | JGI IMG/M metagenome (GOLD analysis project Ga0268241, IMG submission 200248) | Bulk soil microbial communities from Mexico - Amatitan (Am) metaG (v2) (version 2) | ecosystem: Environmental > Terrestrial > Soil > Agricultural land | place: Mexico: Amatitan, Jalisco...
CGCGTCAGCCCGTCATAGATATGCCCCTCCGTAACATTTCCAGTAAGATCCTCGTACTTGTACCGGCATCCGCGAGAGCACCTGGCGCGCGGCCAGGGCCTGGTGTGGAACGTGGGTCAGCCGCCGGTCGAGGGCTACACGAACCCGCTCTGGGTGATCGTGATGGCGGCGCTTCACTGGGTGCAGCTGCCGGCATCGAAAGTCTCCCTGCTGGTGCAGATCATTGCGGCGGGACTGTTGGCCGTCGATTTCGGGTTCGTGCGTGAGGCTGCGTTGGCCCTCACGGCGGATCCGATGCCGTCGCGCTCGGCGCGGTAGTGCTGACCACCACGTATCTTCCGATCAACAGCTGGAGCCTGCAGGGAATGGATGGTTCTTCCGTCCCGGTCACATGAAATTCGACTACCGCTACTCGATCGAGCAGCAGCACCCCGACGTCGTTGTGCAGCTGTGGCATCGGCGCGAGGAAATCGAGCCGTACCTTCACCAGTTCTACATGGCGGTTCCGCTGGCGGGGCACTGCGTGTACGTGCTGAACGGGTCGACGCACGTCCTGCGCGACAAGCTGCCGGGTGCAGGGTGCGATTGACGCGAGCGCCGCTCTCCCGCGGAAGTTTTCTGGCGCCGCGGGTGCGCTTGCGGCATACTATTGGTCCCCCAGGCTAACTCCCGTCTGCGCTCCCGCCCTCCACTTGGAAACCAACATGGCGTTTCTGGAAGGCGTGTATCGCGTCGTCGGGGCGATTGCCCCGATCAATCAACGGCTCTCGAGGCTTCGTCTCAACTTCGTGCCTGCCAACATTCTGTTGATGATTGGCCTGGGCGCGATGGCCTTTGCGAGCTGGAGCAACATCGCCACCATCTTGCAAAGCCGGCGGGTCATCGAGACGCCGCCTCTGGAAAGATTGTTGTCGGGTGGCCGGCCCGTCCGAAGCTACGTCGCTCTCCAGGGTCGACTGATGGCCGACGCCCGTCTCGCGTACGCCACCAACAGTTCGGCGGGCAACCTGGAACTCGCGGACTACATCTGGGCACCGTTGCTCGATGACGTGACCGGCAGGGCGATCCTCGTGCAGTTCCCGAACGACTACGCATTTCCTGCAAATGGATCTGAGATCACCGTCCAGGGGATCCTGCGGCCGGTCGTTTCGGCCGTCTCGCGGCAGCTCTCGCAGACCAAGTACGTGCACGCGGGCATGCCGATCGAGCGCCGGTTCATGCTCGTCGAGGGGAGACGCCCGGGTTCGCTCGGCTTCCCCGCGGTGATGGGCACTGTTGCCGTACTGCTCGTGTTGGCACTCGCGTGGGCGACGCTGGTTCGCAACGTCATCTTTCTGCCCGGCGACCAGGCGCCGAGCGGCGCCGCAGCAGCGATGTTCGACCGGCCGTCTCACCAACCGGTGCTGGTGAGCGCCACCCTCACACTCGACGGCAAGACGCGACGCTTTTTCACGCACATGCCGGCCCTCGTCGGCCGGAGCGACACTGGCGATACGCTGTTGGCCAGCCACATCGAAACGTCGTCGACGTTCTACGGGATGAAGGTGAAGGAGCACTCCGGCGTGTGGCTGCTCGGCATCCGCGCCGGCAGCATCAGCGAAGCCGAGGAAGGGCACGTGTTCTGGGGACGCCGGAAGTTGCGTGCGGTCCGCGTGCGCTACGTCAGTGCGCTGACCGGCGCGCCCGAGCGCGCCGTGGTTGCGACGGCGGGCGAGGAGCCCGCGACCGTCCACCTTCGCACCGGAACTGACGGGTAAGCTGATGTCCGGGCAAGCGCGGTGAACCCGCGCTTGCCCGGACGTGTGTTAGGGAATGATCTTCGCGACCAGGGTCCCCCAGTTCGCGGCCAGGCTGCGGAAACAGCCGTTGCCTGGTCCGCGGAACTCCTCGCACGGGATCATCTCGTTTGCCACCCAGATGTTCCCCGTCGCGTCAGTGACGGCGGCGGAGTAGTCGCCCCATCGCCCATCGCGGTCGTCGAACACCGGATATCCCGTGAAGCCGTCGTCCGGGAACACGCCGGATGCGGTCACCTTCACTTCAGTCGCCCCCGTCGGCAGGCTGACCTTTGCGTAACCCGCACCCGGAAACAACCCGGGTCCGACGATGCTGAAGCCGACCGCGCCTTTGCCGTTCTTGTTCACCGCGATCGAAGGAAACATGACGCTGTGATCGTTGACGGCGACGTAGCCGCCGCCGGTGAAGGCGCCGGTGAGGTCGGTGCCGTTCCAGCCGGGCGTCAGCGCGAACCACGCGGCGGCCGTACGGGTCGGGCCGTTGCGCGTTTTCACTACGGTGTTGAGGGCGCTCCAGAGCTTACCGTCCGCGAAGACCGTCTGCTGCATGCGATCGTCGTTGGTGTCGATCATCGGTGCGTTCACGTTGAAGACCTGGCCGAGCAGCGATCCGTCACGGAGACCACAGCCGACGAGCATGAAGAGGCTCGGCGCGCAAATCTGCGCGACCGGGATGTTCGGCTGCTGCGCCGAGGGCGGCTGGCCGTACACGATTGTGTTGCCGACGATCTTGCTCTGGATGCGGATCGCGGGCGTCGTGTGGATGCTGGCGGTGTTGGTTGCGGCCCACACGGCGATGCGGTTGTCCAGCGTGCCGAAAAAATCCAGCGCGCTCAGAAAGTACTGCGTTCCGTTGTTGACCGAGGCAAAACTGCCGCCCGGCGGCACCGTCGACGGCTGGACGGTGTAGACGATCCCCTCGGCGAGCGCTCCTCCCTGAAGGACGTGCTGAACGTTGGCCACGCCGCCCGTCTCGAGCGCCTGCTTGTCGAGCGCGTAGATCTGCGCGCCGTTGAAGCTGAAATCGGCGAGTGAGAACTCGTTGGTCGACACCCAGAAGGCGTGCGCGTCCGCGCCGATGAGCGGCTGGTCGCCGAAGCACGGGCAGCGCGGGTGCGTCGGCGTCCCGTTCGTCCCGTCATCGGTGCCGTCCACCTCGTACACGAAGAAGGTGCCGAACGGACTGATGCTTTGACTCACTGCGATGACAACGGCCGAGGGGGCGCGGAGGGCTCCGGTGGTCGGGTTCCTGTCGATCCGCAGTTCAGTCACGAACCAGCGGCTGGTCTGCCAATCGAAGTAAATCTTCGGATCCGAAAGGAACGGACCAATGGGACCGTTGGGAACCCGCGCGGGCGGCAGGCTGAAGAACTGGTGCATCGACGTGCGTTTCAGCAGCACGCCGCTCGTGGTGTAGACCGCGATCGCGTTGTTGACCGCGACGAGCACGCACGGACCGCCGGCGCACTCGGTCGTACCGCCGATTGCCAGGCCCTGGTCCGGCGGCTCGAGGTTCAACTGACGCCCGTTGTCGGCGACGAGTTGATCGAGGTGGGTGAGTGCCAGAAACGCCGGAGCCGCCGCGCTCACCGGGAGACCGTTCGGTGTCGGCACGCCGGACGCCGGAACGCGGGACAGGCTGACGCTTCCACTGATGAATTTCTGGAACGACCGATTGGTTTCGGGCCCTTCCATGCGGGCGTCGATCGAGTCCGACGTCAGCGCGGTCGAATCCGATCCGAAGCCGCCGACACCTCTTGGAGTGATGTGTCTGTTCTGCGCGAAGGCGGGGCTTGCCGACGCGAGGACCGCGGCCACGATGAGGACTCTGATCTTCATGGTCCCTCCTGCGGGGGTCTCGTCCGGAGCGAGAAGCGCCGCGGAGTCTATCACTACCCGGAGTACTTCACCGCGAGTTCCTTCAGGCGCCGCAAATAGCCCGGGACGACGGCGCCGGCGTCACCGGAGGCTTCGTACTCGAGGCCCATATACCCGCGGAACCCGTGCGCGGCGAACATCGTGAACACGCGGTCCCAGTCGAACGGTGCGCGCGTCTTGCCATCGTCGAGCGCCATCTCCGTCTTCACGTGGGTGCTCACGGCGTAGGGGATGGACATCTCGATCTGGTCGTAGACGGCAGGAGGGCGGAAGTTGCCGATGTCCAGGTTCATGCCGACCCACGGCGAGTCGGCCCGCTTGACGATCTCAATCGTCTCCTTCGCGTAATCCGTGATGCCGCCGTCGTCCTCGACGCCCAGAATCAGTCCGCGCGCGCGCGCGTCCTCCGCGCCGCGCTTCAACGTCTCGGCGGCAAAGCCGATCGCTTCGTCCAGCGTGGCGCCTTCCGGTTTGTTGCCGCCGAACACGCGGACATGGGTCGCCCCGAGCTTCTGCGCCACGTCCAGCCACTTTCGCAGTTCCGTCAGCTGCTGGTCGCGCAGCTCCGCGGTCGGCTGCGCGAGCCGCACGCGCGTGCCGATGCTGTAGATCTCGACGCGGTTCTTGTAAGCGAAGCGCCGCAGGCCGAGCAGGTACTCGTCGGAGGTCGACGGCAGCCAGTAGACCGTCATGTCGATGCCGTCGATCCCCGTGTCGACGGCGATGCGAATGAGGTCTTCGTACGTCATCGTCTTCGCCTGGAGCGCCTGGCGGTATGAGTACGCGACGAGCCCGGTGCGGAAACGGGCCTTGCCAGGCGTTTGGCGACTGGCGGCGCGAGGCATTGACGCGCCAATGACGGCCGCGGCGGTGGTAGAGAGAAAGCTTCGGCGATTCATGACCATCGCTCCGTTTTCATCTGCGACATGAGACTAACGTACGCCACCGTCGTGATGCAGCCCGCGTGCGTGCGCCGCTACGGGCTCAATTTACGCCTTGATCTGCGGAGGACTCATCAGAAGTGTTTGGCTCACCGCCGCCGTGGTCCTGCTCGTGCCCACCGGACGCCTGTCTCTCGCGCCAGAGGTCCGATACGTGAACGGGGAGCAAGCCTCGATTACCCGCACAGGAGGCATCGCTCGGCCTTCGTGGCGGATGGCGGTTCTGACGATGGTCTAAGATGCAAGCGGCGTGAGGACAGAGACCGTGCACGCGCTGGGCAACGCCGGCCAACCGAATTGCCGACCGACAGTCGGGTGACGAGTATGCCAATGCGGTTCTTACGATTCACGTTTGAGCGCGAAGCCAGGTGGTTGGTCGTGCTCTGCGTGCTGATTCCAGTGCTGGGGATCCTGGTCGCGATCGTGATTCCGGGGTTGAGGCGTTGGTTTAGCTGATCCCCGGATTTCACGCAGATTTCGAGCCGGCGAGCGATGATTCCGCCGGATGTTGACGGTAGCCCTCTATGTTCGAGCGCTTTACCGAACTGGCGCGGCGCACGCTCTTCTTCGCTCGAGAGGAGGCGAGCCAACTCGGATCAATAAACATTGATACCGAACACTTGTTACTCGGGCTCATTCGCGACGGCAAAGGACTGACGCACCGTCTCTTCGCCGATGCCAGCATTGCTCTCGATGACATTCGCGACGAAGTGCTCCGCCGCGTTCCCGCGCGGCCGAAGACGTCCACGTCATTGGAGATCCCGTTCAGCCCTGCTGCCCAGCGGGTGCTACAACACAGCGTCGAGGAAGCGGACCGGCTGTTACACGATTACCTCGGGACCGAGCACCTGCTGCTCGGACTGCTCAGTGAAGAACGCAGCATCGCGTTCGACGTGCTGACCTCGCGCGGGCTGCGGCTCGAGAAGGCGCGGGAGCACATCGTCACGCTTCTGAGCGAGGGCATGCGGCCGGGCCACCCTGGACCGCCGATGATTCCGGCCAACACGTTCAAGTGGCCCTGGCTGCGCTTCGTGCCCTCACGCACCGTACACGTCTTGTACTCCGAGCTGAAGCCGCCGCAGCAGCCGGTCACCAACTACTCCGGCCCCGGGTTGCAGGCCTATGGTTACACGCTGACCGAAGCGATTATCCACGCCTGGCGCGGCAATCGCTGGCACATCGACATCAGCGACGGTCTCGACGACGGGACGCGGTACGATTTCTACATTCAGTTTTCACAGATAGAACCGAGCGAGATCTTCGAGCAGATGTGGCGCGATGCCATCGAGCGGCAGTTCGAGCTCTCCGTGACACGGGAAACGCGACGGCGCGATGTCTGGGTTGCGAGAAGCATTGGCCACGGTGGACCGATGCTCCGCTACTACGGCGAGGCGGAGCCGGGTAGCGCCTTTGAGTTGGCGAACTTCAATCTGGTGATGCGACGGCCGCACGATGCACCGCTCTTTCCACTCGAGGGCTTCGCGGTGCACTCTGTGCCGTTCTTCTATCTGACGCGGTGGTTCGAGGAGTTTCTCGGCGGGCAGGTGATCGACAAGACGCATCTGCGCGGACTCTATGGCTTCGAGCTCACTCGCACCGTGGCGAATCGCGACGAGCTAATCGGTCTGTTACGCGACCAGGCCGGCGTGTCGATCACGCGCGAACAGCACGAGACGGAGACGCTGGTGGTGCGCCGCCGTTGAGGAACGTCACCTCGACGGGTTAGATGCGAGAGTGCGTGTTTACGCGGGTTTCTGCATACTCGTGCGCGCCGGTTGTCCACAATCTATCCACAAATTCCGCGTCTTCTGGGTTCGACCCAAAGCCGGTTATACTTTGGGTATGAAAACAGCCGTCTCGATTCCTGACGACGTGTTCGAGAAAGTCGAACGGCTTGCGCGTCGTGAGGGACGCTCGCGAAGTGAAGTCTTCAGCGCCGCTCTCGCGGAGTACGTCGCGCGCCACGCCCCCGACGAGGTGACTGAGGCCATGAATCGCGTCTGCGGGGAGATCGGTGAGCAGCAGGACGCGTTCGTCGCCGCTGCAGGACGCCGCGTCCTCGAGAGAACCGAGTGGTGATCTCCCAAGGGGAGATTTGGTGGACCGATCTCCCGTCGCCAGCCCGCTCTGAGCCGGGTTTTCGCAGACCCGTCGTTGTCGTTCAAGGCGACGCGGTGAATCGCAGCCGAATCGCAACCGTGGTGTGTGTGCGGTTGACGAGCAATCTGAAATGGGCGGACGCGCCTGGCAATGTGCGGCTCGCAGCCCGATCGACCGGCCTCAGGAAAGATTCCGTTGCCAACGTCTCCCAGATAACTGCACTCGATAGAACGTTTCTCACTGAACGCGTCGGCAAAATCTCCGCTGCCAAGGTGGAACTGCTGCTCTCGGGCATCGATGTCATCTTGGGCCGGTGACCCGACAGGCGCGTCGCGTTCGACGCGGGACGCTGAAAGCTGGGCGGACGACCCTGTTCAAGCCTAAGAATGTCAAGGCGGTCGGGCGAGCCTCGGCGCGTCGCAGAGCGAGTTCGCGCGGATGATTGGCATCAGAGCGTAGCTACGCTTCAGAATTGGGCGCAGGGACGGCGGACTCCAGACGGCCCGGCGCTCGCGCAGCTGCATGTTGCGGCGAAGAATCCGAAGGCTGTCGTCGAAGCTCTGCACGGAAAAAAGCGCGGCGTCGCGTGGAGTCGCGCGGCCATCGACACTGGTGAAAGATTTCGAATCCACCAGACAGTCCTTCGATCGGACGCGTCCTCCGCGTACGAACTGCTCGAGTTCGATCACTCATTCTGGACTGCGTGGTTGGCGGCCGGCAGGTGTTGGGCCGAGCAGGGTCGGAACACCGCGTCGACAACGGTGTCGAATCGAGTGGCAGCTCTGAAAAAAAATCGTTCGTCGAACTCGCTGCGGCCACGATACGCCACCATTTTCAATCAATGCGTCGTGCTGCTTGTCTCGTACTTTGGTTCCGCGGTCCATTCGCTCTTTCAACGCGACCGAGCGCCTCGACTGAAACCATGTCCTGTTAGGGTTCGGAGTATCGCGAATGATTCAAGACGTACTCACTGCAATTCTGTTGGCCGGCCTTGTTGTCGCGCAACCGACGGCCGGACGTGCGTCCCGCGTCAAACAGAAGCCGGCTCCTGAGCCCATCGATGTTTCGTTGATTCGATTGATTGCAACACCTGAGCGTTTTGACCGCCGGCTAATCCGCGTGATCGGGTTTTTGCGTCTAGAGTTCGAAGGGAACGCGCTGTATCTACATGAAACGGACTTCTGTCATCGAATCAGCGAGAACGCAGTCTGGGTCGATGTAGGGTGGCCACCGGACGACAAGCACATGAGGTTTAATAACGAGTACGTCCTGTTGGAAGGTGTGTTTAATGCGAAATCAAAAGGCCACATGGGGATGTTCGCGGGCTCCGTTCAGAAGCTGAGCCGTCTCGATGGCTGGTACGGTGACGTCGAGCCACGTCGATGCGATCCGCGGCTTTACGAGCAGCCGAAAGAACGCCTCGATCCGGCCAAGGATGGCGCGATTCGATAATATCTGCTGCGCCAGCGGCGCGAATTGCGGGCCGGACGCCGTGACGTGATCGTGGACGCGTGCGCACGAATCAATCGCTGAGGAGCTAGCGTGATCCGAACGTACCTCATGGTCGCAGTCGCTGCCGTAGTCGCTATCTCCATGGGATTAATGATTTTCGGGATGTTCGATGCCGTCGACCCTTTGCGAACGGACATCGCCCTTGCACTCACTCCCATTGAGCGAGAGAGGCTCGACGCGTTCAACATGACGATCGTCGATGGCCCGCCGACTGGCGCCGCCCGAGGTATCCAGTTGGCGCTGTTTGGTGTTCTCATAGGGGGCGTGCCGGCAGCATTGATCAGCGTAGGTCTTGCCGTCGCAACCCGTCGTGTTGAAGGTCATTGGCGTCCTGCCTGGGCCGGGATTTTTCAGGGTGCCCTCATCTTTCAGACGTTCAGTCTGATTGTGAGTGTGTTCCTCTTCCTGTTGATCATAGTCACTGCGCCGCTTGTGGATTTGGGCGAGGCAATGTCCGCGGTCGGTGGTTTGGCGTTAGCCCTCCTCGTCAGCGCGATTTGCGCTGCATTCGGCATACGCTCATGGCGGGCGTTGCAGGCCGCGACGCCACCGGAGCTGCCCCCGCGGATCATGTCGTAGCTTGCGCGGTGGAACCAGGCGAGCGGAGTCGTACCGGGTGTCGGTCAGGACGGCGACCGACGCGCTCGCTGTCGCAATGGCGATATAGATCTGGAATGGTGCTCGCAATTCCGCTCGCGGCGCTTGCAGCTTTCCTGCTGCAGCAACTGACGATGACGCGGCGACGGCGGACACCCGTCGCGTGTGACTGACGTGAGCTCGCGAGCCGGTGAAGGGAGCTTAACGAAGCGAGCTCCGCCTCCGCGCGGAAACTGGCGATGGCGTCTTGGCGATGGACTCCGCCGCACGGATCGAGAGTGGAGGTGCGAGCGGAACGGAGCGAGCCGGCGCAGCGCGAGCGAGTGAAGCGAGCTTAAGCGAGCGGCGGAGCGAAGTCGCCGCGAAGCGGCGGACGCGAGCGCCAAAATTGGTGGACGGCAGGAGGCTCGAACTCCCGACCTCCGCGTTGCGAACGAACGGTGGGAGCGGCCCTATCTGGTTAAGCGGACGCGACGTAGACGGCGCGATCCGGCGGAATAAGTTGGATGCAGGAGAGTGCGTGTTTACGCGGGTTTCTGCATAGTCGTGCGTCCCGGTTGTCCACAATCTGTCCACAAAGAAAATGCCGTAAGTCGTTGATCTTGGATCGCGACACTTGCGTTCCTGCGAGTTGGCATGTGTCCGCCATTGGCGTATATTCAATCGTCAGAGAAGAGTTCACGTGAAGAACGCAGCATTTGACGAATTGATGCGCAGTGTCCGACAAGCGAGCCGGATTCGGCGCGGCACATTGAAGACCGTCCGAACGACGGTGTTCAAGCCGAAGGACGTCAAGGCGGTTCGAGCGAGCCTGGGCGCGTCTCAGAGCGAGTTCGCGCTCATGATCGGCGTCAGCGTGGCAACCCTTCAAAATTGGGAGCAGGGGCGTCGCACTCCAGACGGGCCGGCCCTCGCGCTTCTTCGTGTCGCTGCTAGGAACCCAAAGGCCGTTGCTGAAGCGTTACACGAAAAAAGCGCGGCGCCGCGTAGCCCCCGATACCCTCGTCCAACATGAAGCTACGTGGATTCGTCGTATGCATTATGGCGCTCAGTGTCGCTGCGTTAGCGTGCG
>Ga0268241_10000152_pt1 | contig 9850 bp, 8 predicted proteins | sample BulsoiAmnAmmetaG_FD_200248 | JGI IMG/M metagenome (GOLD analysis project Ga0268241, IMG submission 200248) | Bulk soil microbial communities from Mexico - Amatitan (Am) metaG (v2) (version 2) | ecosystem: Environmental > Terrestrial > Soil > Agricultural land | place: Mexico: Amatitan, Jalisco...
CTGCTGGCGATCTCGGCGAACTCGATCTTCCTCGAGGGCCGCGACACCGGCCTGCACACCGTTCGCACCCAGATCTTCACCAAGAGCTTCCCCCGCTGCGGCATTCCGGATCACTACGGCACTGCCGCCGTGTACGAGGAGTACATCGACATGCTCTACCGGACCGGCTCGATCGTCGAGGACACGCAGATCTGGTGGAGCATCCGGCCCCACCGCTCCTTCGGCACCGTGGAGGTGCGCATCTGCGACGCGCAGAGCACGGCTGAGGAGTCGAGCGCGCTCGAGGCGCTCATCGCGGCCTGCTTGGCGCAGGCCGTGATGGACCACGACGAGAGCGTGCCGTACGAGCCGAAACCGCGGCGTCTGATCGAAGAGAACTTCTGGCGCGCGATCCGCTTCGGGCTCGATGGCAAGATGCTCGACCTCGACCGCCTCGAGGAGTTCCCGGCCGCGGCGTTGCCCGACCGGCTGCTCGCGTGGACCGCGCCCGCGCGGGCGCTGCTCGGAATCGACGTGCAGGTGCCGGCCGAGAACGGCGCCCAGCGACAGCGACGTGCGCTGCGCAGTGGTGCGAGCATGGAGGAGGTCTTCGCCGCCGAGGTGGAGGCTACGCAGAGGACCTACGCAGCGGCAGAGGGGGTGACGACTTGACGCAGGAAGGACAGGAGGGAGGCCAGCGGCAGCCGACCGAGGAGGAGCTTCGCGCAGCGCTCGAGGAGCAGATGCGCAAGATCACCGTCCGCGACGTAGTGCTCCAGACGGTGGTGAGCCTTGTGAACCTGAGCGGCCGCCGTCTCGGACTGACCGGCGCGCCCGAGGAGAAGGACCTCGAGCAGGCACGGCTCGGCATCGACGCGGTGCGTGCGCTGCTGCCACTGCTGCCCGACGATGAGATGGCGCCCGTGCGCGACGCGCTCTCGCAGCTGCAGGTCGCCTACGCGCGCGAGGCGGGCGGCGGCGCCGGACAGGAGCAGCCAGCGGAGGACCAGCCATCCGAGCCGTCCGCTGAGGACCAGGAGCGCGCCAAGGCCCGTTCCAAGATCTGGACTCCGCCCGGCACGTGAGCCCCGAGGCGCGGCCGCACGTCGGCATCTTCGGCGGCTCCGGCTTCTACGAGTTCCTTGACGACACCGAGGCCGTCACGGTCGAGACGCCGTACGGGCCTCACTCCGCCCCGATCCGGATCGGTCACATCGACGGGACGGCGGTGGCGTTCATGCCTCGGCACGGCGACAAGCACGAGCTGCCGCCGCACCGCATCGACTACCGCGCGAACCTCTGGGCGATGAAGGAGGTGGGAGTGCGGCGGCTGATCGGGCCGTCCGCGTGCGGCTCGCTGAAGCCCGAGCTCCAGCCCGGCACGTTCGTCGTAGTCGACCAGTTCGTCGACCGCACGAGCGGGCGCCGCGACACTTTCTACGACGGGCCGGGCACCACGCACGCGTCCGCCGCGGAGCCGTACTGCCCGGAGCTTCGCGGCATCCTGGTCGACTGCGCACGCCGGCTCGACATCCCCGTGGTGGATGGCGGCACGGTCGTCGTGATCCAGGGGCCGCGCTTCTCGACGCGTGCCGAGTCGCGCTGGTTCGCGGCGGCCGGGTGGGACGTCGTGAACATGACTCAGTACCCCGAGGCCTGGCTGGCGCGCGAGCTCGAGCTCTGCTACGCAAACGTGTCGCTCGTTACGGACTACGACGTCGGACTCGAGGGAAGCCCGCACGTAGAGCCGGTCTCGGCCGAGATGGCGCTCCGGGTTTTCGCCGAGAACCTCGCTAAACTGCGCGACCTCTTGTTCCAGGCGGTGCCCAGAATCGGGCCGCAGCCGGAAGACATCTGCGCGACGGCGCTTCAAAGCGCGATAGCACACTGAAGCGACTGCGCACGCGACATCCGGCGCCCGCACGCGGGGCCCAGGGCATCCGAATCCGGAGGACTACTTCTTGAGCACAGTTGATTGGGGAATCATCGGCGCGCTTGGCTGCGCCGGGGCGGCGGTGGTCTACGGACTGACCACGTCCCGCTGGCTGCTGGCCATGTCGCCCGGCACCGAGACGATGGCGAACATCTCTCGCGCCGTGCAGCAGGGGGCCGAGGCCTACCTGAAGCGCCAGTACCAGATCATCGCCGGCGTAGCCGTCGTGATCGCGATCGTTCTCGCCGTCGCGATCGACGGTCGCACGGCGATCGGATTCGTGATCGGCGGCACGCTCTCGGGCGCGGCCGGCTTCATCGGCATGAACGTCTCCGTGCGCGCGAACGCACGAGTGGCGGAGCGCGCCCGCAGCGGTGTCAGCGCCGCGCTCGAGGTCGCGTTCCGCGGCGGCGCGGTCACCGGCCTCCTGGTCGCGGGCCTCGCGCTCCTGGGCGTGGCCGGCTACTACGGCGTACTGCTCCTCGCCGGCGAGAGCGACAAGACCGCCGTCGACGCCCTGGTGGGCCTCGGCTTCGGCGGCTCCCTGATCTCGGTGTTCGCCCGCCTCGGCGGCGGCATCTTCACGAAGGCCGCCGACGTCGGCGCGGACCTGGTCGGCAAGATCGAGGCCGGCATTCCCGAGGACGACCCGCGAAACCCGGCCGTGATCGCCGACAACGTGGGCGACAACGTGGGCGACTGCGCCGGCATGGCCGCCGACCTCTTCGAGACCTACGCGGTCACCGCGGTCGCCGTGATGCTTCTCGGCGTTCTCACGTTCACGAACCAGCGCGACGCCGCGGTGTTCCCGCTCGTCGTCGGCGGCGTGTCACTCCTCGCGTCGATCGTCGGCACCTTCTTCGTCCGTAGCCGCGCCGGGAACGTTGAGCGCGCGCTCTACCAGGGTCTGATCGCGTCAGCGGTGATCGCCGCGGTCGCCTTCATCCCCGTCACGCAGTGGCTGATGGACGACCTGCGCGTGCGGCCCGACGCTCCCAGCCTGCTCCACGGCGCGATCGGCGCAGGCCCCTGGGACTACTGGCTCTGCACCCTGATCGGCCTCGCCGTCACCGCCGGCCTGTTCGTGATCACGGACTACTACACGTCCACCCGCTTCCGCCCGGTGCGCACCACCGCGCGCGCGTCGCAGACGGGTCATGCCACGAACATCATCCAGGGCCTCGCGCAGGGCTTCCAGTCCACGGCAGCCCCGGCGATCCTGATCGCGCTCGGCATCCTGGGCGCCAACGAGCTGGCCGGCATCTACGGCGTCGGCGTGGCGGTGATGGCGCAGCTGTCGCTGACCGGCCTGATCGTCGCGCTCGACGCGTTCGGCCCGATCACGGACAACGCCGGCGGCATCGCCGAGATGGCGGACCTCCCCGAGGAGGTACGCAACGTCACCGATCCGCTCGACGCCGTCGGCAACACCACGAAGGCGGTCACGAAGGGTTACGCGATCGGCTCAGCCGTGCTCGCGGCGCTCGTGCTGTTCGCCGCCTTCATCATCGAGCTGCAAGACGAGGCCGGCAGCAAGCCGCTCAAGTCGTTCGACATCTCCCAGCCGGAGGTGCTGATCGGCCTACTGCTCGGCGGCATGATGGTCTACCTGTTCTCGGCGCTCGCGATCGAGGCGGTCGGCCGCGCCGGCGGCGGCGTGGTCGAGGAGGTCCGCCGGCAGTTCCGCGAGAAGCCCGGGATCATGGAGGGCACGGACACGCCGGACTACGCCCGCGCGGTGTCGATCGTGACGGCCGCTGCCCAGAGGGAGATGATCGTTCCGGCGCTCATCCCCATCCTCATCCCGCTGATCGTGGGCCTGCTCTCGTATCAGGCGCTCGGCGGGCTGCTGATCGGCGTGATCGTGGTCGGCTTCTTCGCCGCGGTCTCGATGACCTCCGGCGGCGGGGCGTGGGACAACGCCAAGAAGCTGATCGAGGACGGCGAGTTCGGCGGCAAGGGCTCGGAGGCCCATGCCGCGTCGGTCACCGGCGACACGGTCGGCGATCCCTACAAGGACACCGCCGGCCCGGCCATCAACCCCATGATCAAGGTCGCGAACATCGTCGCCATCCTCATCATCCCGTTCCTCGTGTAGAGGCGGCTGCAAACCGGCGCTGGGCGGCGTCCTCGGGAGACTCGTGTGCAGAGCACACGTCGCTCCCTGCGTCCTTGCCCAGCTTGGTTTTCGCCGCCTTTCCGGGCCCGGGGCGATTTCTCCCCGGGCCCGGTTCTTTTTCTGGTCCTTTGGGGGAAATGTCGCCCGAGTCGGTTGTAGGTTTCGAGTAGATGGCCGAACGCAGGCCCAAAAACCAAGGACTCGAGCGCGTGCTCGGAACGGGCGCGCTATTCAGCACCGCCTACGGCAACGTGGGCAGCTCGATCTACTACGCCCTGGGCCTCGTGGCGTCGTTCGCGCTCGGGATGACGCCGGTCGTGTTCATCATCTCCGGGCTGATCTTCGCGGCCACGGCTGCCACCTACGCCGAAGCGACCGCGATGTACCCGGAGGCGGGCGGCTCCTCGTCATTCGCGCGGCACGCCTTCAACGAGTTCTGGTCCTTCTTCGCGGCCTGGGGCCAGATGCTCAACTACATCATCACGGTCGCCATCTCGGCGTTCTTCGTGCCGCACTACCTCGGCGTGTTCTGGGAGCCGCTGCGCTCCTCGCCCGGCGACATCTTCTTCGGCATCGGCGTGGTGGTGCTGCTCGGCCTCCTGAACATCGTGGGCGTGAGGGAAGCGGCCGGGCTGAACGTCTTTCTCGCGATCGCCGATTTCATCACCCAGCTGCTGCTCGTGATCGTGGGCTTCGTGCTGGTGTTCTCGCCGTCCACGCTCGTCAACAACATCGACTTCGGCACCTACCCGACGGTCACCGACTTCCTGATCGCGATCCCGGTGGGCATGGTCGCCTACACGGGCATCGAGACGATCTCGAACATGGCCGAGGAGGCGAGGGACTACGGGCATACGATCCCGAGATCGATCGGGTTCGTGGTCGCGGCCGTGGTCGCGATCTATGCGTTCCTGCCGTCGATCGCGCTTTCCGCCATGCCGGTCAAGAACGGCCAGACGCTTCTGGCGCTGTCCGAGGAGAAGGGCGGCTACGCGGGCGATCCCATTCTCGGCGTGGTGAAGAACATGGACCTCGGCTTCCTGCAGCACCCCGCGGAGATCTACGTGGGCATCCTGGCCGCCACGATCCTGTTCATCGCCACCAACGCCGGGCTGATCGGGGTGTCGCGGCTCACCTACTCGATGGGGCAGCACCGGCAGCTGCCTGAGCGACTCCGTCAGCTGCACCCGCGCTTCCGCACGCCGTACATCGCGATCATCATGTTCGGCGCGGTCGCGTGCCTCACGATCATCCCGGGCAAGGCGGACTTCCTCGGCCAGATCTACGCCTTCGGGGCGATGCTCTCGTTCACGATCGCGCACGCGGCGGTGATCGCGCTTCGCATCAATCAGCCGGACGTCGAGCGCCCCTGGCGAGGCCCGGGGCAGATCCGCGTCGCGGGCCGGAACCTGCCGTTCTTCGCCGTAGCGGGCGGACTTGGCACGGCGTCGGCGTGGGTGGTGGTGACCGTGCTGAACGCGTCCACCGCCATAGCGGGCGCGGTTTGGCTGACGATCGGGATCTCGACCTACGTGATCTACCGACGCCGCCAGGGCCTGAGCCTCACGCAGACGACGAAGATCGTGCTGCCCCAGCCGATCGTGGAGCACGAGGTGGAGTACGAGTCGATCCTCGTCGCCTTCGAGGACGACCAGTACGAGCCCGAGGCAGTCGCGACCGCCGCCAAGCTCGCCGCGCGCCGCCGCCGCGGGATCTACGTGCTCGTGCTGATCACGGTGCCGAACAGCTCGCCGATCGACGCGGAGCTGCCCGAGCAGGAGGAGGTGGCACAGGCCACCATTGACTCCGCGCATGTGCTCGGGGGCAGGCGCGTGACCGGCCGCTGGGAGAAGGTCCGTCCGGGCGAGGCCGGCCGGCGGATCGTCGACGAGGCGCGTGACATCCGCGCACGGGCGATCGTCATGTCGGTGCCGCGGAGGCGCGCCGGCGGCACGCCGTTCGGCCGCACCATCGAGACGGTGCTGGCGGAGCGGCCCGCGCGCGTCATCATCGAGTCGGGGAACGGCACGCACGAGCGTCGCCTGGCCGCCTGAGAGCGGCCGCCGAACCCGGTTTCCACTAGTCCAGAAGGCGGGTCTAACATCCCGCGCGTGCAGCGCGCATACAGAGAGTCCACACGGGTGATGGGCGCACTGATCTTCGTCCTCGGGGTCGTCATCGTCGTAGTCACGCTCGCGCGCGGAGGTGGTCCGCTGGCGCTCGGCGTGGTCCTGGGCGTCCTGTTCGCGCTGCTCGGCGCAGCGCGCTTCTACCTCGCCACCCGCCAGGAGCCGCGCTCGCGGCCTCCGACGTGAGGTGGCGCGGCGTCGGCTCGCCGGCGCTCTTCGCGATAGCGCTCACGAGCGTCGGCTCGGCCGCCTACTTCGTGCTCGGCGTGGTGGCGGGCGACGCGCTCGGCATGACGCCGCTCGTGTTCCTCGGCGCGAGCTTCTTCTTCGTGCTCACGATGATGACCTACGTGGAGGGCAACGCCCTCCATCCGGAGCGCGGTGGCGCGTCCACGTTCGCGCGCTACGCCTTCAACGAGCTCTGGAGCTTCATCGCCGGCTGGGCGATCATCCTCGACTACCTGATCGTGATGGCGATGGCGTCGTTCACGGTCTCGCACTACCTCGCCGGGTTCTGGGGACAACTCGACAGCTCGGGCCTGGAGCTGGTGATCGCCGCGGGGGTGATCGCGTGGGTGGCCTGGTGGAACATCCGCGGGCTCTCGCCGATGAGTCTCCAATTCCTGCTGCGGCTCGGCATCGCGAACCTCGTGCTGCTGGCCGTAGTCGTGATCGCGGGCTTCGCCAATTCGTCCGATTTCGGCCTGATCACCGACAGCATCCACCTGGGCAGCTCCCCGACCTGGGAGGACCTGATCTTCGCCTCGGCGGTGGCGACGGTCGCGCTCACCGGGATCGAGGCCGCGTCGGGACTCGCCAGCGAGATACGCGTGGGCCGGCGGGCGCTTCGCCGCCTCGTCTTCGTAGGCGGCATCTCGGCGCTGATCGTGCTCGTGATGATCTCGATCGTGGCGCTCCTCAACGTGCCCGTGGTGAACGGCGAGACGCAGCTCGGAACCCGCTACGTGGAGGAGCCGCTGCTCGGCGTCGCCAACTCCTACGACCCGGACTGGCTGATGCACGCGCTGCGCTACTCGCTCGGCGCGGTCGGTGCGCTCGTGCTCATGACCGCCGTGAACGGGCAGATGCTCGGGTTCGCCCGGCTCGCCTACTCGCTCGCCACCAATAGACAGATCCCGAGCGACCTCGGCCGCCTCACGGCCCGCTACTCCACGCCGTACGTGGCGATCATCGTCGCGTCGCTGATGGCGTTCGGGCTCGTGTTCAGCCACGACCTGAAGTTCATGGCGGGCATCTTCGCCTTCGGCGCGATGCTCGCGTTCCTGCTCGCGCACTTGTCCATCATCACGCTGCGCTTCCGCGAGCCCGACCTGCCGCGTCCCTACCGCATTCCCTGGTCCGTGAGGGTCCGCGGGGCGGACCTGCCGGTGCCCGCGGTGCTCGGCGCGATCCTCGCCGGCGCCGGCTGGGTGAGCGTCGTGATCCTGCATTCCGGCGCCCGCTACGTCGGCTTCGGCTGGCTGGCAGGCGGGCTGCTTCTCTACGTGATCTACCGGAAGACGGCGGGCAAGTCGCTCACGCGCCGCTTCACGATCCCCCCCACCGCGCTGCAGGACGCGCCAGAGGTTGAGTACGGGAGCATCCTCGTGCCCGTCTTCGGGTCCGACCTGGACGACGACATCATCGGCACGGCCGGGCGGCTCGCGTCGGAGGACGGCGACCCCGGTGAGGGCGGCACCGTGATCGAGGCGCTCTACGTGCTCGAGGTGCCGATGTCGCTGCCGCTCGACGCGCGCATGCCGGAGGATCGCATCAAGGCGGCGCGGAAGGCGCTCTCGCGCGCCAAGGAGGTGGGGGAGGAGTACGAGGGCGTCGAGGTGGCGACCGCGGTGGTGCGCGCGCGCTCGGTGGGCGCCGGGATCGTGGACGAGGCGCGACGGCGCGGCGTGGACGTGATCGTGCTTGCCGCCGAGTCGCCGTCGAAGGTCCGCGGCGGCGCCCTGCTGGGCGGGCGCGGGGGCCCGCGCGACAAGGTGGTGGGCGACGTGACCCGCTACGTGTTCGAAAAGGCCCCCTGCCGCGTAATCCTTACCGCCGCTCCCGAGGGGGAGGCGGGCACGAGAATGGGCGTCGCGCCCTAGCCCCGGCGCTTCCGCCGCTCTCGCTAGAGTGCGGCCTAGATGTTCGTGCTGATCGTCGGCTGCGGTCGGGTGGGGTCCGCAATCGCCCGGGCGATGCTCGCCGAGGGACACGAGGTGTCCGTCATCGACGAGGACCCCGAGGCACTCGCGCTGCTCGAGAGCGGCTACACCGATACCTGGGAGGACCAGGGCGGCATGTTCACCGTGGGAACCGCCCTCGAGATCGATGCCCTGATCGAGGCGGGGATCGAGCGGGCGGACGCGTTTGTGGCATCCACGGACGGGGACAACACCAACCTGGTGATCGCGCAGATCGCCCAGCGACGCTTCAATATCCCGCGCGTCGTGGTCCGCGTTCTTGACCCCGCTCGCGCCGCGTGGTACGCGGAACAGGGGCTTTCAACCGTGTCTCCCACGCAGAAGGCCATCGAGATGCTCGAACTCGCCGTGAGGGAGAACGCTTAGCGATGTACATCGTGGTCGTCGGAGCCGGCAAGGTCGGCTGGAACCTCGCGCGCGAGCTGATCGGCAAGGGCAACGAGGTCACGCTGATCGAGTCCGATCGCGCCCGCTACCAGGTCGTCGAGGAAGAACTCGAGCACGCCGTGCACTACGGCGACGGCTCCGAGCTGTGGGTGCTCGAGCGCGCCGGCATCGCACGTGCGGACATGGTGATCGCGGTGACCGGCGACGACGAGGACAACATCCTCATCTGCCAGGTGGCGCGCGAGAAGTACGGGGTGGAGCGGGTCATCTCCCGCTGCAACAACCCGCGCAACCTCCAGCACTTCGAGCTTCTCGGCGTGAAGCCGGCGGTGTCGGCCACCGACCTGATCCTCCGTCTGATCGAGCACGAGGTGCCGAAGTACGGGTTCCTGCATCTGCTCGATCTGCCCCAGGAGCGGCTCGAGATCATCGAGATCGAGGTGGCTGAGGGCTCGCCGGCGGCCGGCTCGCAGGTGCAGGAGCTGGGCCTTCCGGACGGCTCCCTCGTGATCTCGATCCTGCGCGACGGCACTGGGTTCGTGCCGCTGGCCGACTCCGTGATCGAGGCGGGTGACGAGGTGCTGCTCGTGCTCGACACCGGCCTCGAGCAGAAGATCATGGAGCGGTTCCGGCCGCCAGTAGAGGTCTCCTAGGCCGTTGGCGGAGAGGGAGGCCGACTACCTGCTGGTCGGCGGGGGCCTCGCCGCGGCCAACTGCGCCCGGTGGCTGCGGGAAGAAGGCGCGGACGGTTCGATCCTCCTCGTGGGCCGCGAGCCCGACCCGCCGTACAGCCGGCCGCCGCTCACGAAGGGCTACCTCCGCGGGAAGGAGAGCCGTGCCGACGCGCTGTTCCGGCCCGATGACTGGTGGCAGGAGCAGCAGATCGACCTGCTCACTCGAACGAGCGTGATGAAGCTCGACCCCGGCTCGCGGACGGCGAAGCTCTCGAGCGGCGACGAGGTGCGCTTCGCCAACGCGCTGCTCGCGACGGGCGCGAACGTCCGGAGGCTGCGGGTGGACGGCTGCGACCTCGACGGGATCCACTACGTGCGCACGTTCGGGAACAGCGACGCGATCCAGGCCGATGCGAACGACGCCGAGC
>Ga0268241_10000153_pt1 | contig 9843 bp, 11 predicted proteins | sample BulsoiAmnAmmetaG_FD_200248 | JGI IMG/M metagenome (GOLD analysis project Ga0268241, IMG submission 200248) | Bulk soil microbial communities from Mexico - Amatitan (Am) metaG (v2) (version 2) | ecosystem: Environmental > Terrestrial > Soil > Agricultural land | place: Mexico: Amatitan, Jalisco...
CCGGGGTGAACTCCTTCCACTGGGCCGGCACGTCGTCCTCGTAGAAGATCGCCTCGACCGGGCAGACCGGCTCGCAGGCACCGCAGTCGACACACTCGTCCGGCTGGATGTAGAGCATCCGGTCGCCCTCGTAGATGCAGTCGACCGGGCACTCCTCGATGCAGGACTTGTCCTTCACGTCGATGCAGGGCTCGGTGATGGTGTAGGTCATTCGGGTCGACCCCCTTGTGGGCACATTTCCAGCGTGGTGGATACACCGGGATCTCCGGGCCGTCAAACGCTCGCGATCGGCCCTGACCGCTGGCCCCGGGTCACCCAGCACTGGGTCACCCGCGGCTGATCGTATCAAGTCGTCCCGGCGAATCGCTCCCCATCTGCATGGGTCCTTGCCGGATGCTCGGGGATGGGGCGATCCTCGGTGCATGCTCCAGGTCACCAACACCCTGACCAGGACGAAGGAGCCGGCCGTGCCGAGCGGCGCCGGGCCCGTCCGGATGTACACCTGCGGCCCGACCGTCTACCGCTACGCTCACATCGGCAACCTCAGGACCTTCATGCTGGCCGACCTGATCCGGCGCGCGCTGGAGGCCGACGGGGTCGAGGTCCGCCAGGTGCAGAACATCACCGACGTCGGCCACCTGACCAACGAGCGCTTCGACCACGGCGAGGACCGCATGCTGGTGTCGGCCCGGCTGGAGGGCAGGTCCCCGGCCGAGATCGCCGAGCACTACACCCGGGCGTACCTGGCCGACGCGGCCGCGCTGAACCTCCAGCCGGCGCGGTCCTACCCGCGCGCCTCCGCCTACGTGCCGGAGATGATCGACCTGGTCGAGCGCCTGGTCGCCAAGGGCCACGCCTACGAGGTGGACGGCAACGTGTACTTCGCGGTGGAGAGCTTCCCCGCCTACGGCCGGCTGTCGCGCAACTCGCTCGACCAGCTCCGCGCCGGGCACCGGCAGGAGGGCGTCGACCCGCGCAAGCGCCACCACGCCGACTTCACCCTCTGGAAGGCGGCCGGCCCCAACCGGCTGGTCAAGTGGGACTCGCCCTGGGGCGAGGGCTTTCCGGGCTGGCACATCGAGTGCTCGGCGATGTCGCTCGGCGAGCTCGGCGAGGAGATCGACCTGCACACCGGCGGGGTCGACAACGTCTTCCCGCACCACGAGGACGAGATCGCCCAGTCGGAGGCGGTGGTCGGCCACCAGGTGGTGCGCACCTGGGTGCACGGCGAGCACCTGCTGACCGAGGGCCGCCGCATGGCCAAGTCGGCCGGCAACTTCTACGACCTGCGCACCGTGCGCGAGCGCGGCCACGACCCGCTGGCGGTGCGCCACCTCTTCCTCCAGGCCCGCTACCGCAGCCAGTTCAACTTCACCTGGGACGCGCTGGCCGGGGCGGAGCGGGCGCTCGGCCGGCTGCGCGACCGGATGGCCGAGTGGTCCCGCTCCCCCGCCGGCGACGGCGAGGCCCTAGGCGGCGACACCCCGGCGCTGGCCGCCTACCAGCGGCGGTTCCGCGCCGCCATCGACGACGACCTGGACACCCCGAAGGCACTGACCGTGCTGGGCGAGCTCGAGTCCGACGAGACGCTGCCCCCGGCGGACCGCTTCCGCGCGGTCGCCGGCTTCGACCGTATCCTCGGCCTGGACCTCGCGAACGTGGCCGGCGAGGTGCTTCCCGACGGCGCCGGCGAGCTGATCGCCCGGCGCGAGCGCGCCAGGGCGGAGCGCGACTGGGCCGCCGCGGACCGGCTGCGCGACCAGCTCGCCGGTCTCGGGGTCGAGGTGGTGGACACCCGCTCCGGGACGCAGTGGCGCTTGCGGCGGTAGGTTGGAATACCGCTCAGCCCTTGCGAGCTGGGCGTCGTATCCTGCATAGGGAGTGCGACGGAGCGCCGTGGAGCGCCCGTGGGACGACCCAAATCGGGACGAGATCGAACAACCGGAAGGGACCGGCGCCGACAGCGGCGAGGAGCGTGGGCGATGGGTTTGATGAAGCGGTTCTCGATGATCTTCAAGGCGAAGGCGTCGAAGACCCTGGACAGGTACGAGGACCCCAGAGAGACACTCGACTACTCCTATGAGCGGCAGCTCGAGCTGCTCCAGAAGATGCGCCGCGGCGTGGCCGACGTGGCCACCTCGCGCAAGCGCGTCGAGCTGCAGGCCCAGTCCCTCCAGCAGTCGGCCGCCAAGCTGGAGAACCAGGCCCGCCAGGCGGTCGGCCAGAACCGCGAGGACCTGGCCAGGGAGGCGCTGACCCGGCGCGCGGCGATCGCCACCCAGCTCGGCGACCTCCAGGTGCAGCACGACCAGCTCAAGACCGAGGAGGCCAAGCTGGTCGACGCCTCGCAGCGGCTCCAGGCCAAGGTCGAGGCCTTCCGCACCCGCAAGGAGACCATCAAGGCCACCTACACCGCCGCCGAGGCGCAGACCCGCATCAACGAGGCCGTCTCCGGCATCGGCGAGGAGATGGGCGACGTCGGCCTGGCGATGCAGCGCGCCGAGGACAAGGTCGCCCAGATGCAGTCCCGCGCCGGCGCGCTGGACGAGCTGATGGCGTCGGGTGCCCTCGACAACCTGTCGCAGACGAACGACCGCCTCGAGGCGGAGCTGAACCGCACCTCCGCCGACTCCATGGTCGAGGCGGAGCTGTCCCGCATCCGCGGCGAGCTGAGCGGCTCCACGACCACCGCCAAGCAGCTCGGTGCCCGCACCGAGACGGCCCAGGGCGCCCCCGCCCAGGACGAGCGGCCGGCCGAGGAGACTCCGAGCGCGCCCGCTCAGGAGGAGCAACGATGATCGTCCGGATCATGGGCGAGGGGCAGTTCGAAGTTCCACAGGAGCGCGTGGACGAGCTGAACCGGCTCGACCAGGAGCTCCAGAAAGCGGTCGAGGCCGACGACGAGGAGGGGTTCAGCGCGGCCCTCCAGGGACTGCTGGCCAGCGTCCGCACCGCCGGCAAGGAGCTGCCGGAGGACTATCTCGGCCCGTCCGAGCTGGTGCTGCCGAGCCCCGACTCGACCATCGAGGAGGTCCGTGCCGTGCTCGGCGAGGAGGGCCTCATCCCGGGGTGATGCGCTGATGGCCCGTAGCAGATTTCCCGCCGACCTCGGCCTGACCAGCCGGATGGTCCTGACCATGTTCCTCATCGGGCTGGTCTACGTCGCCTTCGTCGCGGTGCTCATCGCGGTGAAGGTCCCGCTGGTGTGGATCATCGTGATCGCCGGCGGGTTCCTGTTCTTCCAGTACTTCTTCTCCGATCGCATCGCCATGTTCTCGATGCGGGCGCGCGAGGTCTCGCCGCAGCAGGAGCCGGTGCTGCACGGCGTCGTCGACCGGCTCTGCGCGCTGGCCGACATGCCCAAGCCGAAGGTGGCGATCGCCGAGTCCGACATCCCCAACGCCTTTGCCACCGGCCGCAACCAGAAGACCGCGGTGCTGTGCGTCACCACCGGGATCATGCGCCGACTGGACGAGCCCGAGCTCGAGGCGGTGCTGTCGCACGAGCTGTCGCACGTGGCCCACCGGGACGTCGCGGTGATGACCATCGCCAGCTTCCTCGGGCTGCTGGCCGGCTTCGTGGTGCGCTCGTCGCTGTACGCCGGCGCCTACGGCGGCTTCGGCGGCTACGGCCGCCGCGACGACAGCCGCGACAACACCGGCGCGATCATCCTGCTGGTGGTGCTGGCCTCGGCGGTGGTCTACGCGCTCAGCTTCCTGCTCACCAGGGCGCTGTCGCGCTACCGGGAGCTGTCGGCGGACCGCTCCGCGGCGATCCTGACCGGGAGGCCGTCCACGCTCGCCTCCGCGCTGGTCAAGGTCTCCGGCGAGGTGGCCCGCATCCCCACCCGCGACCTGCGCGCCGCCGAGCCGCTCAACGCCTTCTTCTTCGTGCCGGCGCTGTCGCCGGGCTTCAGCTTCTCGTCGCTGTTCTCCACCCACCCGCCCCTGCAGCGTCGCCTCGACCAGCTCGCCAAGATCGAGCGGGAGATGGGACACGCCGCATGAAGTTCCTGGACGTGCTGCTCGGGCGCACCAGGCCCAAGCAGGCACAGCTCGACGCGCTGTTCGGCCTGAGCGGCGCGGCGATCACGCTGGAGGCCGCGCTCGGCATGAAGCCGTCGGGCGAGGCGGCGGTCTGCTTCAAGCCGGCCTCCGCGGCCAGCTTCGCCGAGACCTCCAGCGAGATGACCCAGCTGCTGGAGCTGGCGGTCCGCGAGGCGGGATCGACCCTGCGGGTCACCGACGACCGCTTCGGCTACCGCTGGGTGGTGCTCGGCGACCCACAGCTCGAGGACCTGGTCACCAGCGCCCACATGGTCAACTCGACCCTGGAGGAGCGCGGCTTCGGGCCGCAGCTGCTGTGCTCGGTGTTCGCCTTCGACACCGACGGCTCCTCGGGGCAGGCCAAGCAGCGCTGCTACCTGGTCTACCTGTACAAGCGCGGCACCTTCTACCCGTTCGCGCCGCTGGAGGGCGAGCGCCGCGACAACGAGCTGGAGCTGCGCGTGCGCGGCGCGCTGGGGAACGACCTGCCGATCGAGCCGGAGCTCGGCCGCTGGTTCGCCCTCTGGGGCATCCCGCTCGGCTGAGCGGCCGCCGGTGGAAGCGGCCGGGTCGGTGTCGGCCGGCCCTCCGCGCCGCCTTCGGATACTCTTTGTCGTCCAGGCACACCGGCGTGCCGCGCGGGAAGCCCGCGCGTCGTGGTACGAGGAGGGCTTCGTGCGCGAATCACCTGTGGTCGTGGCGCTGGGCGGCAACGCGATCGCTCCGCCTTCCCACCGGACCTCCCGCTCGGCCCAGTCCGAGCTGGTCCGGGCGACCGCGGAGCATCTGGTGCACTTCAGCGAGCGGCCGCTGCTGGTGACCCACGGCAACGGCCCGCAGGTCGGCGACGCGCTGCTGCGCAGCGAGCGCTCCGCCGACGTGCTCCCCCGGCTGCCGCTGGACGCCTGCGTGGCCGGCACCCAGGGCGACCTCGGCTACGTGCTGGCATCGTGCCTCGACGACGCCTTCCGCACGGCCGGCGTGCGGCGCCCGGCGGTGGCGCTGGTCACCCGCACGGTGGTCGACGCCGCCGACCCCGCCTTCCAGGACCCCTCCAAGCCGATCGGCCGCGCCTACGGGGAGGACGAGGCGCGCGCCAGGATGGCCGCCAGCGGCTGGATCATGAAGGAGGACGCCGGGCGCGGCTGGCGGCGGGTGGTGCCGTCGCCGGAGCCGCGGGAGATCGTCGAGGAGCGGGCGATCCGCTCGCTGCTGGCCACCGGCGCGGTGGTGGTCGCGGTCGGCGGCGGCGGCGTGCCGGTGGTGCGCGGGGGCGACGGCACCCTGGTCGGGGTCGAGGCGGTGGTCGACAAGGACCTGGCCTCGGCGCTGGTCGCGGCCGACATCGGCGCCGAGGTGCTGATGATCCTCACCGGCGTCGAGCACGTGGCGATCGACTACGGCCGCCCGACCCAGCGGGACCTGCAGGAGGTCGCCACCGTCGAGTTGGCCGCCCACGCCCGCCAGGGACAGTTCGCGCCCGGCAGCATGCTCCCCAAGGTGCGCGCCGTGCTGCGCTTCCTGGAGCGCGGCGGCCGCCGGGCGGTGATCACCACCCCGGAGCTGTCCGAGAAGGCCCTGGCCGGCGAGGCGGGCACACAGGTCCTGCCGTAGCCCGGTCGCCGCGGTCAGGCGGTGAGCAGGCCGACGCCGAGCGACGCCACGCCCAGCGCCAGCGCGACCATGCCCGCGTAGAGCAGCACGATCAGCCGGTTGGGCCGCACCACCGCGCGCCCGGCCGACGACAGGAAGAAGCCGGCCGGCATCAGCACGGCCGCGGCCCAGATGCCGTTGCGTGCCAGCACGGCGACGAGCCCGTGCACGTCGGCGGCGTCGACCAGGACGAGCCCGACCAGCGCGAGGGTGACCAGCACGCCGGCGTGCGCGTGCCCGGCGCGGGCGAAGGTCCGCTGGAACTCCGTGCTCGGCTGGTGGCCGCGCACCATACGGAGCACGGTCCAGCCGCCGAACTCGACGAACAGGATGGTCAGCAGGATGACCCGGCGGTGGTCCTGGAATCGGAAGAGAGCTGGAGCGTCGGATCCACGTCGTCACGACCTTCCACAATGGAATGTCCTCCCAACCGACGATGGACCTGACACAATGGAATGTCAAGGGGGCGCGTCGGCGGCGCTCCGGGCCGCCGGTCGGCGGCGCCAAGCCGCCGAAGGGAGGAGACGCCATGGCCGGACGACCGCTCAACGCCACCGCGGCGTCGCTGCTCGGGTTCCTCCACCAAGGTCCGCTGACCGGCTGGGACCTGGTGCAGACGGCCCAGGGCGAGATCGGCGACTTCTGGTCGATCACCCAGAGCCAGGTGTACCGCGAGCTGGCCGCGATGGCCGAGGCGGGGCTGGTCGAGGCGGGCGAGCGCGGCCCGCGCGACCGCCGCCCCTACAGCCTCACCGAGGCCGGGCGCAGGGCCTTCGCCGAGTGGGTGCGGCGCGAGCCGGGGCCCGAGACGATCCGCTTCCCGCTGCTGCTCACCGTGCTGTTCGGCGGGCACCTGCCGGACGAGGTGCTGCGCGGCTTCCTGGAGCGCCACCAGGCGGTCCACGCCGGGCGGCTGGCCGGCTACGAGCGGCAGCACCGCGCCGCGGTGGCGGCCGGAGCCAGCGAGCGGGCGCCGTACGCCCTGGCGGCGCTGGAGTTCGGCATCAGCTACGAGCGGGCGGTGCTCGACTGGTTCGAGCGGCTGCCGCCACGGCTGCGGCTCCGCGGGGATCGGGCTGCACGCGAGCGTGACCTGGCCGGTCCGGAAGGGCCAGGTCACGCATAACGTGGGGCCGGGCGGTGCGCCCGGCCACCGTCAGGCGGCCCGGCGGTGCGCCGGGCCGGAATGGGCGTCCGGGCTAGGTGGCCGCCGCCGGGTCCCACGCGGTCCGCGTGCCGTAGCCGCAGACCCGCCGCAGGGTGGCGATCAGCTCACTGGTCCGGATGCCCTTGGCGAGTCCGGCGTGCGCGCCGGAGTGCCAGACGGCGTCGGCCAGGTGGGCGTCGGTGTCGCCGCTCCACAGGACCACGCGGGTGTCGGGATGACGGTCCCGCAGGGTCCTGGTCGCCTCGATTCCGTTCATCCCTGGCATGGAGACGTCCATCAGGACAACGTCGGGGCGCTGCGCCGCGGTCTGGACGAGGGCGTTGGCGCCGTCCGACGCCTCGCCCACGACGGTCAGACCGGCCTGCGCAAGCGCCAGGCAAACTCGTTCTCGCAGCGGGGCACTGTCATCGACGACCAGTACCCGCAGCGCGCCGGTCTCGGTGCTCGCGCTTGGCATCGCGACCCCCTGCGCAAAGTCGGGCAAGCCGTATGGCGGTCCCCCCTGCGCCTCGTATGATCGTTCACGCCAAGTGCCGATGCAAGTGCTAATGCAAATATGCATCTGCCAAGTGCAAGTAGCACTCCGCGCGCGCCCGACAAAGCCGGCGCATCACGGCAGGCCGTGGGGATCGGGACTCCCCGGGCCGCACGGCACCGCCGCCCGCGTCAGCGGGCGCCGTATTCGCCAGGGATGTGGTCGGCGGGTCAGCTCTCGCCGCCGATGTCCACGTGATAGGCCTCGTACACGAGGTCCGCGCCGCGACGGCGGTGGCGCGAGAGCACCTCGTGGAGGTGGACGAGGCGCGCGTGGAGGTCCGGCGGGGTGTCGCCGTCGGACCGCAGGTCGTCATGCGCCGAGACGATCGCCCTGGCGATGACGATGTGCTCCCGCTTGAAGCGGGCGATCTTGTTGGCGAGCCGCGGGGCGATCTCGAGGATCTCCTCGTACAGGCCGCCCGGCGCCTCGGTCACCTCGACGTGGACGCCGAAGACCAGGCGCAGCTGCTCGAGGATGGGAACCAGGCGGTCGACCGGATCGCGCCCAGGCCCGTCCAGGACCTCGTGGAACTCGTCGATCGCGCGTCGCAGGCTGAGCCGCTGGCCCTTCGCCCGCTCCAGTGCGCGGGTCGACGTGGCGGAGGCCTCATAGGCCTCCCCGATCTCTGCGCGCATGCCGGCTCCCCTCTCCCGCTTGGTAGGCCGTCACCGACGCACCGTCGATCTGGCAGTCTTACGTACCTGCGCGCCGCTTGTCACTAGAAATCTTGAGGATACTCTCCACGAAGCGCGCGAAGCCGAAGATTTTCGGCACACTGGCACGTCCGGGACGAGCGGCCAGCTGGTTCGGCCCTACTGCTTGCTATACGGCTGGCCGTCGGCGGCCGGCGGGCGCACGCGGCCGACCAGGCCGGCGACCGCCAGGACGGTGGCGATGTACGGCGCCATCAGCAGGAACTGCGAGGGGATGGGCACGTTCAGGACGGCCAGGATGCTCTGCAGCGCGTCGGCGAAGCCGAACAGCAGCGCCGCGGCGAAGGCGCCCAGGGGGCTCCAGTGCCCGAAGATCATCGCCGCCAGGGCGATGAACCCGCGGCCGGAGGTCATGTTCTTGGCGAAGGAGCCGACCGACCCGAGCGTGAAGTAGGCGCCGCCGAGGCCGGCCATCATGCCGCCGAGGATGACGTTGCGGTAGCGCACGCCGAGCACCCGGATGCCGACCGTGTCGGCCGCGCGCGGGTGCTCGCCGACGGCGCGGACCCGCAGGCCCCAGCGCGTGTGGAACAGCGCGACGTGGAGCACCACCAGCATGATGTACATCAGGTAGACGAACACGTTCTGGTTGAACAGCACCGGCCCGATGATCGGGATCTTCGACAGCCCGGGGATCGCCACCGACGAGAACACGCTGGGGCTGTTGAAGGTCGCCTGGTGCGGGATCAGCACCCGGTCGGTGAGGAAGCCGGTGAGCCCCAGCGCGAACAGGTTGAGCACCACCCCGACCACGATCTGGTCGACCTGGTAGCGGATCGCCAGCGCCGCCAGCAGCGCGCCCATCAGGCCGCCGACGAGCACCCCGGCGATCAGCCCGAACCACAGCGTCTGGGTGGCGCTGCCGACCATCGCGCCGGCGAACGCGGCCACCAGGAACTGGCCCTCGATGGCCACGTTGATCACTCCGGCGCGCTCGCACAGCACGCCGGACAGCGCGCCCAGCGTCAGCGGCACCGAGCGCAGCAGCGTGCTGCCCAGCAGCCCCACCAGGTTCATGGAGTTGTCCTTGGCCGCCCAGGCCAGGAAGCTCAGCACGAACAGCGCCAGCACCGCGCCGAGCACCAGACCGGCGCGGCGGCCGAAGCCGCGGGCGATCTGGTGGGCGCCGAGGTAGGCGCAGATCGCCGCCAGCACCAGCGCGAAGGGCCGCACCGGGATGACCGCGTCGGGGACCGAGATGGCCGGCGCCTGGTGGAGGATGAAGGTCGCGTCGGTCCCGGCCGGCACGCCCAGCCCGAAGGGGCCCGCCATGATCCCGGCCAGCACCAGGTAGAGCACGCCGCTCACGCGGCGGCGCAGGTCGGTGGAGGCGCGTGCGCGCCCCAGCCCCGCGGTCGCCCCGACGGCCATGCTCAGCCTCCCCATCCCTTGGACAGCGGCGCGCCGGTGTCGGCCCGCGCGCCCTTGATCCGGTAGATGGCGCGCACCAGCGCCGGCGCGGCCACGAAGATCACGATCAGCGACTGGATCACGGTGACGATGTCGATCGGCGTCGAGGTGGCCGCCTGCATCTGCAGGCCGCCAGCGCGCAGCGCGCCGAACAGCAAGGCGGCCAGCACCACCCCGAGCGGGTTGGCGCGCCCCAGCAGCGCCAGCGTGATGGCGTCGAAGCCGAGCCCGCCGGAGAAGCCTGGGGCCAGGCTGAACTGGAGGCCGAGGACCTGCACCGCGCCGGCCAGGCCGGCGAGCGAGCCGGCCAGCACC
>Ga0268241_10000154_pt1 | contig 9831 bp, 9 predicted proteins | sample BulsoiAmnAmmetaG_FD_200248 | JGI IMG/M metagenome (GOLD analysis project Ga0268241, IMG submission 200248) | Bulk soil microbial communities from Mexico - Amatitan (Am) metaG (v2) (version 2) | ecosystem: Environmental > Terrestrial > Soil > Agricultural land | place: Mexico: Amatitan, Jalisco...
CAGGTCGAGCAGCAGGTGCAGGCCGGCGGCCGCGCCGGCGACGCGGGTCCGCGGCAGTGAGCCGGCCAGCAGCTCCTGGAGCTGGTCGCGCCGTCGCCGGTAGCGGGCCCGGTTGCGGCGGATGTGGCGCTCGTATGCGCCGGAGGCGAGCAGCTCGGCCAGCGCGGCCTGCTCCAGCACGGGTGACATCAGGTCGAGCTCGCGCTTGCGCCGGGCGGCCTCCTGCGCGAGCGGCGGCGGCACCGCCAGCCAGCCGAGCCGCAGCGCCGGCGCGAGCGTCTTGGAGATGCTGCCGCCGAGCAGCACCCGGCCGGGCGCCAGCCCTTGGACGGTGGCGACCGGCTGGTGGTCGTAGCGGTACTCGGCGTCGTAGTCGTCTTCGATCAGGTAGCCGTCGACCCGCTCCACCCAGGCGAGCAGCTGCCGCCGCCGCTCGGCGCTCAGCACCACCCCGGTGGGGAACTGGTGCGCCGGCGTCGCCAGCACCGCGCGGACCGGCGGCCCGGGGCGCGACGTCAGCGCGCCGGCGTCGACACCCTGGCGGTCGACCGGGATGCCGACGGTGGCCAGGTCGTGGGCGGCGAGCTGCGCCTCGGTGTGGAAGCTGCCAGGGTCCTCGACGCCCACCTCGGCGATGCCGAGCGCACGGAAGAGGCGCGCGACCACCACCAGGGCCTGCGCGAAGCCGTTGACCACGATGAGGTGCTCCGGGTCGACCACCGCGCCGCGCACGCGCCCGAGGTAGTCGGCCAGTCCCTCCCGTAGCCGCGCGAGCCCGCGGCTGTCGCCGTAGCCGAGCTCGCGGTTCGGCAGGGTGACCAGCGCGCGCCGGTAGGCGCGCTCCCAGTCGGCCCGCGGGAAGCTGCCCAGGTCGGCCGTGCCCGGCCGGAAGTCGACCACGGCCCGGTCGGGTGCCGGCGGGGCCGACGGCCGCGTCCGGCCCGCGTCCGCCGGCGGCTGGACGGCGGCCACCCGGGCGGCCGCGCCCTGCCGGGTGACCAGGTAGCCCTCGGCGGCGAGCTGCTCGTAGGCCTGCACCACCACGCTGCGCGAGACGCCGAGGTCGGCGGCCAGCGCCCGGGTGGACGGCAGGCTGGCCTGGGCGCGCAGCCGCCCCGAGCGGATGGCGTGGCGCAGGTGCCATTGCAGGGTCGAGCCGAGCCGTCCCTTCGGTGCCCCGGCCAGGTCGAGCAGCAGCTCACGCGAACTGGTCTGTTGAGATTCTCGTCCAGTGGACTTCGTCACCGGTCCAGTCTCGGAGCAGGGTCTGGGGCATGCAAGCAGACGATCGCGGCGCGCTCGCGGCCGCGGCGCTGGGGATGACCGCCGTCGGGGTCGGCGTGGCCGTGTCCGCCAGGCTCACCGCCTACCCGGTGGCCACCGCGCAGGCGCTCCGCTACGCCGCGGCCGCGGCGATCCTCACCGCCATGGCGCGCCGCGGCGGCCGCCGCGAACCGCCGCCGGCGGCGCGTGACCGGGCGCGCATCTGGCTGGTGGCCGCCACCGGGATGGTGCTGTTCAACATCGCCGTCGTGCGGGCGGTGACCACCGGCGAGCCGGCCAGCGTGGCCACCATCGTGGGCTGCGCCCCGATCGTCTTCGCCATCGCCGTGCCCCTGCTCGAGCGCCGCCGTCCGGCGCTCCCGGTGGTCGCCGGCGCCTGCCTGGTCGCGGCCGGCGCGGCGGTGGTCGAGGGCGCCGGCACAGCCGGCGCGGCCTCGATCGCCTGGTCGGTCGTGGCGCTCGCCTGCGAGGTGGCCTTCACGGTGGTGGCCGCGCCGGTGCTGCGCACCACCAGCCCGCTGGAGCTGTCGCGCCGCGCCTGCTGGGTCGCTGCCGGGATGCTCGCCCTGGCCGGACCGGCGTTCGAGGGGTCCGGCGCGCTGCGCGTGCCGGACGGCGGCGAGCTGGCGGCGATCGCCTACCTGGCGGTGGCGGCCACGGTGGGCGCGTTCGTGCTGTGGTACGGCGCGGTGCGGCGGCTGGGCGCGGAGAGGGTCGGGCTGCTGTGCGGGCTGATGCCGGTGGCGGCCGCGTTCGCCGGCGTGCTGGTGGCCGGGGAGCCGTTCCGCTGGCGGACGCTGGCGGGCACCGACCTGGTCGCGGCCGGCCTGCTGCTCGCCCTGGCGACCCGCCCGGCCCGGGTCCGGGTGCGGCAGCGCGGCTGAAGCTGTGTACAGGCGGCCGCGGGCGGCGCAGACTTGAGAGAACCGTTGCCGCCTGAGGGAGTCAGCAGATGCTCGTGACCACCCCGAGCCGCGCCACCACGACTCGCCCGGTCCCAGCCAGGCCCCGCCCGGTCCCAGCCAGGCCCCGCCCGGCCGTGGAGCTCAGCGACCCGATCCCGACCCGCTGGGCGCTGACCGGGATCGTCGCCCTGGTGGGCGCCAACGTCGCCGCGGCGCTGCTGGAGCCGCTGCCGGCCAACCCGGCGGCCTCCGAGCCGTGGTTCATCCCGGTGCTGAGCATGATCGTGACGCTGGCGATGCTGGCCGCCCTTGGCGGGCTGCTGGCCCGCCAGCGCTGGGGCCTGGGGATGTCCGCGCTGGCCGGCGGCATCTCCGTGCTGATGGTGCTGGGCTGCCCGCTGTCCGGCCACCACCACTTCGGCCTCTGGTGGGTCGGCGAGATCGCCGCCGTGGCCGCCTGGACTGGCATCAGCCTCGCCGGCCTGCGGAGCGCCCCCAACCGCCAGCTCAGCGACCCGGCGGCGCGCTAGGCCCGCCGCCGGGCACAGCGGCGGAACCCGAGACGCACGACCGTCCCCGGCCCGCTCGGCCGGCCAGGCCGCCGTTGACCGCCCCGCTTGCTAGGCTCGGTCGATGGCGAGCCAGGGCGTCCCCGAACGCATCGAGTGGGCGGTGCGGCTGCTGGACGTCGCGCCCGAAGACGAGATCCTGGAAGTCGGCTGCGGCCCGGGCGTGGCGGTGGCGCTCGTCTGCCGGCGCCTCGCCGGCGGACGGATCACCGCCGTCGACCGCTCTGGGACCGCCATCCAGCGGGCCACCAGCCGCAACGCCGAGCACGTCGCCGCCGGCAGGGCCTCGTTCCACCAGCTCGACCTGGCTGACGGCGACCAGGTCCGGCGGACGCTCGGCGATCGTCGCTTCGACAAGGTGTTCGCGGTCAACCTCAACCTGTTCTGGGTCCGGCCGGCCGGCGCCGAGCTGGGGCTCCTGCTGGAGCTGCTGCGGCCGGACGGCGTGCTGCACCTGGTCTACGAGACGCCGGCCGCGAAGCGGGCCGCCCGGGTCGCCGAGGCGGTGACCGGGGCGCTGGCCCGGCGCGGCGTCGCCGCCACGGTGACCCCCGCGGACGTGGCATCGTTGATCGCCATCAGCGCGACCCTCGGGGGTGAGGAGTGATCGACCGCGAACGTCTCGGCAAGCTCCTGGAGCGCGAGCGCTCCAGGTACCGTGAGCGGCACCCGCGCAGCCGCGCCGCCTACCGGGCCGCGGCCGCCAGCCTGCTCGGCAGCGTGCCGATGACCTGGATGAACATGGCCGCCGGCGGCTTCCCGGTCGCGCTGGCCGAGGCCAGGGGCGCCCGGCTGACCGACCTCGACGGGCACGAGTACCTGGACCTGTGCCTGGGCGACACCGCCGCGATGGCCGGGCATTCGCCCGAGCCGGTGGTGCGGGCGGTGGAGCGGCGCTACGGCCGGGCGGGCGGCGCGACCGCGATGCTGCCGACCGAGGACGCCGCCTGGGTCGGCGCCGAGCTGGGCCGCCGCTTCGGCGTGCCGCTGTGGAGCTTCACGCTCACCGCCACCGACGCCAACCGCTGGGCGATCCGGCTGGCGCGGCTGCTCACCGGGCGGCCCAAGATCCTGGTGTTCAACTGGTGCTACCACGGCACGGTCGACGAGACGCTGGTGAGCCTCGGGCCGGGCGGAACGGTCGCCCGCGAGGGCAACGTCGGCGCGCCGGTCGACCCGGCGCTGACCACCCGCGTGGTCGAGTTCAACGACCTCGACGGGCTGGACCGCGAGCTGGCCCACGGCGACGTCGCCTGCGTCCTGATGGAGCCGGCGCTGACCAACATCGGCATCGTCCTGCCGGAGCCGGGCTACCTCGCCGGCGTGCGCGAGCTGACCCGCCGCCACGGCGTGCTGCTGATCAACGACGAGACCCACACCCTCTCCGCCGGGCCGGGCGGCTGCACCAGGGCCTGGGGCCTGGAGCCCGACATGGTCACCGTCGGCAAGGCGATCGCCGGCGGCGTCCCGGCCGGCGCCTACGGCCTGACCGCCGAGCTGGCGGAGCGGGTCCTGGCGCGGGACGACGCCGACCTGGTCGACACCGGCGGGATCGGCGGGACGCTGGCGGGCAACGCGCTGTCCAGCGCCGCGGCCAGGGCCACGCTCGAGCAGGTCCTCACCGAGGCGGCGTTCGAGCGCATGATCGCGTTGGCGACCAGCTTCACCGAGGGCGTGCGCGCGACCCTGGAGTCGCGCGGGGTGCCCTGGTCGATCGTGCGGCTCGGCGCGCGCGCCGAGGTCCGCTTCACTTCACCACCGCCGGTCAACGGTGGCCAGTCGGCCGCGGCAGGCGATCCCGAGCTGGACGACTACCTGCACCTGTACCTGCACAACCGCAACATCCTGCTGACCCCATTCCACAACATGGCGCTCATCTGCCCCGCAACCACCCAGGCCGACGTGGACCTGCACACCGAGGTCTTCGCCGCCTGCGTCGACGACCTCGTGGCCGGGTGACCCCGGCCGCGCGAGGCGGCCGCGCCCCTCCAGCGGCCTTGGCGGACGTCGGCGACTTCCCGCAAGATGAGCGTTTCACCACGGAACCAGGAGGTCAGCATGGATCAGGCGCGCGCACGGTCGCTGCTCGCCGGCGAGCGCGCCCGGCTCGAGCGGCTGCTCCAGGCCGGCATCAACGACCCGGACACGCTCGACCAGGACGACGTCGGCGACGAGGTCGACAACGCGGACCGGCGGAACTTCGAGGAGACGGACGCGGCCGTCGAGGATCTGCTGCGCGACCGCTGGGCCGCGCTCCAACGGGCCGAGGCGCGGCTGGCAGCCGGCGACTACGGCCGCTCGGTGCTGAGCGGCCAGCCGATCCCCGACGAGCGGCTGGAGGCGGACCCGCTCACCGAGCTGACGGTGGAGGAGGCCGCCGCCGGCGAGGCTGCCGACCTGGCGCCGAGCGACGACGCCGCCGGGCTCGAGACCGCCGGGCACCCATTCGAAGTGCTCGATGACCCTGACATCACCCCTGAGGAGCAGGTCCCGGACGACGAGAGCTACGACGAGCCCGCGCCGGCCCGCGAGCCGGGCATCCACATCGAGCGCGACGACCAGCGCCGTTAGGCTCCGGAGAATTCGCGTCCCGCGCCGCGCCGCGCCGGACGTAATTTGCCCGGGGGATTTCCGTTCGGCATTTGCGGGTTGACAGGCCACCAGCCGGCGCGTAGAGGTGCCCCCGGTGGATGGATGCCTCCGGGGGAGGGCGGTCATGGCTCGTGACGTCGTCGAGGAGACCGGCCAGCAGCCGCACGCGTTCGAGGGTGTGACCATGCACGGCGCGGCCGAGCCGCGTGGCATGGACGCGGTGCCGCGCTCGCCGCTGTTCGAGGGGCCATTCGGCCGGATGTTTCGCAACCTGCCGTTCGTGGCTCTGGACCGGAACGCGCTCGTCGCGCTCGGCAAGGCCATGCGGGAACAGCCCGGGGAGAGCGCCGACAACCCCAGGATCCCGGCCGCCTACACCTACCTCGGGCAGTTCATCGACCACGACATCACCTTCGATCCGACCTCGCAGCTCCAGAAGTTCAACGACCCCGACGCGCTGCAGGACTTCCGCACGCCGCGCTACGACCTGGACTCGCTGTACGGGCGCGGGCCGGCCGACAGCCCGTACCTCTACGAGTGGACCGATCAGCGGTTCCGCGGAATCAAGCTGCTGGCCGGCCGCAACCCGGCCAACGACAGCGACGGCACGCCGCTCACCCGGCAGGACCTGCCGCGCAACGAGCAGGGCCGGGCGCTGATCGGCGACCCGCGCAACGACGAGAACATCATCGTCTCCCAGCTCCAGCTTGCCTTCATCAAGCTGCACGACCGGGTGGTCGACCGGGTCGCCAACACCACCGGCCTGACCGGCAAGGCGCTGCTGGAGGAGGCACAGCGGCGGGTGCGCTGGCACTACCAATGGATGGTGGTGCACGACTTCCTGCCGCGGGTCTGCGGGCCGGAGATCGTCGCCAGCATCATCAAGGACGAGGACTCACCCACCGGCCCGACCTTCGACCTCAAGTTCTACAGCTGGGAGAACCAGCCGTTCATGCCGGTGGAGTTCTCCGCCGCCGCGTACCGCTTCGGCCACTCGATGGTGCGGCCGTTCTACGACCTCAACGCCACCGTCCAGGGCGTGCCGATCTTCGCCGACAGCGCCACGCCAGACCCCTTTGAGCACCTCGGCGGCTTCCGGCGGCTGCCGGAGGGATGGACCATCGACTGGCGCTTCTTCGTCAACATCGGCGGGTCGCACCCGCAGCTCGCCCGCCGCATCGACACCGAGCTGGCCGACCCGCTGTTCCGGCTCCCGCCGGGCCTCGACAGCGCGCGCAACCCGCTGGCGGTGCTGAACCTGCGCCGCGGCAAGGCGCTCCAGCTGCCGACCGGGCAGGCGGTCGCGGGGCGGATGAGCGTGCCGGTGCTGGAGCCCGGCGAGCTCGGGCTCGACAAGCTCGGCCTCGCGCCGGAGCACGAGGCGGCGCTGACCGCGGACACGCCGCTCTGGTACTACATCCTCCGCGAGGCCGAGGTGCGCCACAACGGCGAGCACCTCGGCGAGGTCGGCGGCCGGATCGTCGCCGAGGTGCTGATCGGCCTGCTCGCCGGCGACCCGTCGTCCTATTACCGCACCCAGCCCACCTGGAAGCCGGATGGCGGCATCCCCGCCTTCCAGGCCGGCAGGTTCACCCTCGGCGACCTGCTCAAGTTCGCGACGCAGTAGCCGTCAGGCGAGCCGCCGGCGGCGGATCCACTGGACCGCCGCGAGCAGGAGCAGCACGGCCAGGGCGACGAACAGCGCGGTCTCGATGCCCTGGACGAGCCAGATCCGGTCGGAGGAGAAGAACAGCTCCTGGTTGTAGGTCCCGACGCCCTGGCCGGCATCGCACTTCCCGCTGAGCTGCGGGCCGCAGTACTGCGAGCTGTAGGCGCCCAGGGTGCCGCCGTCGAGCCGGCGTCCGGTCGCGCTGTAGACACCGGCGCGGACGATCCAGTCGCGCACCAGCTCGTTGGGCATCGTCGTGCCCGCGACCGGGAAGATCCGCCGCGCCGGCGAAAGGAGATTCGGCCGCACCATGAACTCCACCACGATCCGCGTGACCAGGAAGCCGACCAGCGTCACCGCCATGGCCGCCTGGGTCCTGCGGGTCAGCGCCCCGGCGAGCACGCCGAGCGCGACGGCGAACAGCGCGTAGCCGATCGGCACCGGGCCGATGAGGTCGTAGATCGGCCCCGGCGACAGGTACTGCCGCCCGGCGGCCTGGTCCAGCGGCAGCCTCCACCAGGTCACCAGCAGGGCGAAGCCGGCGGCCAGCAGCACCACGCCGCCGCCGACCAGGCCGAACTTGGCCAGCGCCCAGCGCGTCCGGCTGACGCCCTGGGTCCACACCAGCCGGTGGGTGCCGTGCTCGAGCTCGCGCGCCACCAGCGGCGCGCCCCAGAACAGGCCGGCGAGCAGCGGCAGGAACCACAGCAGGACCCCGACGTTGCCAAGGTAGCCGAAGCGCGAGGTGAACCGGTCGGCGCGCTCCTTGCAGGCGGCCACCAGGTCGTTGTCCTGGCCCGGACCTCCTGGGCCCGTCTGGACGACCTGCACGCGGCTGGCCTTGGGCAGGCAGTCGTCCAGTCCCGCGCGGTCGAAGGCGTGGCGCATCTGGAGGCTGGTCGGCACCAGGAACGCGGCCAGCACGGCCAGGCCCAGCACGGCGAACAGGGCCTGGAGGCGGTGCTGCCGCCAGACGAGCCAGATCATGCCTGCACCTCCAGACGGTCGGCGTGGGCGAGCGGGCCGGGCAGCGTTCCGGCCGACGGGTCGGCCAGGTAGGCGAGCACCAGGTCCTCCAGGCTGACCTCGCGGACCCGCCAGGCGGGGTCGTTGATCGGGCCGTTGGTGCGCACCAGCAGGCTGGCCTGCCGCTCGGTGTGGCTGGAGCGGACCACCTGCGCCACCCCGGGAATCGGGAACGGCTGCTCGCGGTAGGGGCCGACCAGCAGCCGGTGCTGCTCGAGCAGTTCGTCGACCACGCCGAGGACCTGGACCTGGGCGTGGGACAGCACGATCAGGTAGTCGCAGACGCGTTCGAGGTCGGCGAGCAGGTGGGAGGACAGCACCACGGTCGCGCCCTGCTCGGCCACGCTGCCCATCAGGGTCTGGAGGAACTCGCGGCGGGCGAGCGGGTCCAGGCTGGCGAGCGGCTCGTCGAGCAGCAGCAGCTCCGGTCGCTTGGCGAGCGCGAGCACCAGCGCCACCTGGGCGTGCTGGCCGCCCGACAGGCTGCCGACGCGCCGGTCCAGCGGGATGCCGAGCTGCCTCAGCCGCTCACGGGCCAGCTGGTCGTCGAACCGGCGGTTGAGCTTGCGGCCGAGGGTCAGCAGGTCGGCGGCGGTGAAGTCGCGGTACAGCGGGGCGTCCTGGGCGACGAAGCCGACCCGCTCGAGCAACCCAGCGCCGCCGGAAGGCTGGCCGAGCAGCCGGATCGCGCCGGTGGTCGGGCCGAGCAGGCCGACGGCCAGGTGCAGCAGGGTCGTCTTGCCGGCGCCGTTCGGGCCGACCAGCGCGGCGACCCGCCCTTCCGGCACCGCCAGGGTGCAGTCCCGCAGCGCCCAGGTGCGCCGGTAGCGCTTGCCGAGACCGGTCGTCTCCAGTGCCGCCGTCATGCTATGCCCTCCTGAAACGATCCCCGCAGGGTCAGCTCCACCAGCGCGACGATGTCGTCGTCGTCGAGTCCCGCCGCCCGTGCGCGGCCGATCCATTCGTCGAGCCCCGCGCGCAGCTCGGCGTGACTGGCAAGGGTCGGCGCGCCGACCGACCGCAGCACGAAGGTGCCGAGCCCCTGGCGGCCCTGGACGAGGCCCGCGTGCTCCAGCTCGCGGTAGGCCTTGAGCACGGTGTTGGGGTTGATCGCCAGGGACTCCGCGACCTGCCGCACCTTGGGGAGCTGGTCGCCCGGCTGGAGCAGGCCGACCCGGAGGGCCTGCTCCACCTGCTGGACGAGTTGCAGGTAGGTGGCCACCTTCGAGCGGCCGTCAAGGTGGAACTCGATCATCCCAACCTCTCTATTGTCCTACGACAGTAGATAAAGATTGGGATCGATCGAACGAGATGTCAAGTCGCCGCGCGCGCCGGCCCGGCGACGGGTGCGGGCCGCGGTCCACGAGCCGGCAGCCGCACGGTGACCTCCAGGCCGCCACCGGGGAGCGCCCGCGCGCGGGCGTCGCCGCCGTGGGCGCGGGCGACCGAGCGGACGATCGAGAGGCCGAGCCCGGCCCCGGGCGCGGCCGAGGCGACCCGCCCGTTCAGGCGGCGGAACGGCTCGAACAGCGACTCGACCTGGTCGGCCGGGATGTCACGGCCGCCGTTGGCGACCTGCACGAAGGTCCAGCCGCCGCCGCTCCCGGTGGCGACCTCGAGCCAGCCGCCGGGATGGTTGTGGCGCACGGCGTTCTCGATCAGGTTGGCGACCATGCGTTCCAGCAGGGCAGGGTCGCCCTCGACCGGAGCCGGCAGCAGCGCGGCGCGCAGTTGCAGCTCCCCGGCGGAATGCGCGCGGCCGGTGTGCTCCAGCGCCATGCCGGCC